>ORMF011114243.1_pt1 | contig 16166 bp, 13 predicted proteins | sample 1779871 | NCBI WGS metagenome assembly ORMF01 (sample SAMEA104232316, study PRJEB22302) | groundwater metagenome | biome: forest; feature: aquifer; material: groundwater | place: USA | collected 2011-08-07 | depth 5.4 m
CGGGCGACGCAGCGCGCCACCGTGGTCTTGCCCGAGCCCGACTCGCCGACGATGCCGACCGTCTCGCCGCGCCGCACCACGATGTCGACGCTGTCGGCCGCCCGCACCACCCGGCCGCGCAGCAGCAGGCCGCGCGCGCCGTAGGTCTTGGACAGCCGCTCGGTCGCCAGCGCCACGGGCCCGCTCTTGGGTGAGCGCGGCGGCGGCTTCAGGCTCGGCACCGAGGCGATCAGCATGCGCGTGTAGTCGGACTGCGGGCGGCGCAGGATGTCCTCGCGCGCGCCCATCTCGACCACGCGGCCCGACTGCATGACCACCACGCGGTGGGCGATCTCGGCCACCACGCCGAAGTCGTGCGTGATGAACAGCACGCCGGTGCCGCGCCGCTGCTGCAGCTCGCGGATCAGCCGCAGGATCTGCGCCTGCGTCGTCACGTCGAGGGCGGTGGTCGGCTCGTCGGCGATGATGAGGGCCGGGTCGAGCACCAGGGCCGCGGCGATCATGATGCGCTGGCGCTGCCCGCCAGAGATCTGGTGCGGGTAGACGTCGATCAGGCGCTCGGGCTCGGGCAGGTGCACCGAGCGCATCACCTGCAGTACGCGCTGGCGCCGGTCCGGCTCGGACAGCTTGGTGTGGATCTCCAGCACCTCGGCGATCTGAGCGCCGACCGTCATCACCGGGTTGAGCGCGGTCATCGGCTCCTGGAAGATCATGGCCATGCGCGTGCCGCGCAGATCGCGCAGGCGCGATGGGCTCGCTTTCAGCACGTCCTCGCCCTCGAGCAGCACCTCTCCGGACGTCGCCGTCAATTCGCGCGGCAGCAGGCCCATGACGGCCTGGGCCGTCACCGACTTGCCGGACCCTGATTCGCCCACCACGCACACGATTTCGCCGGGGCCCACGGTGAGTGCGATGTCCTCGATCGCATGCGCGCGGTCGGAGCCGCGCGGCAGGGCCACGGTGAGGCCGTCGATGGCGAGGACGGGCGAGAGTGCGTCGGCCATGTCGTTCTCACACCCGCTTGGCGAAGCGGGGGTCGAGCGTGTCGCGCAGGCCGTCGCCGAGCATGTTGATGGCGAGCACGGCGAAGGCCAGGCACACACCCGGATAGAAGATGTTGTGGGGATAGATGCGAAACAGCGCGCGTCCCTCGGCCATGATGTTGCCCCAGGTCGGGGTCTCCGGCGGGATGCCGATGCCGAGGAAGGAGAGGATCGCCTCGATCAGGATCGCGGAGGCGCAGATGAAGGTGCCCTGCACGATCAGCGGCGCCACCGTGTTGGGCAGCACGTGGCGCACCAGCAGCGTGGGCGTGGGCGTGCCGACGGTGATGGCGGCCTCCACGTAGGGCTCCTCGCGGATCGACAGCACGATGGCGCGCACCAGGCGCACGACGCGCGGGATCTCGGGGACGACGATGGCGATCACCACCGCCAGCAGGCCGGCGCGGGAAAGCGAGACGACACCCATGGCGAGCAGGATGGCCGGGATCGCCATCAGGCCATCCATGAAGCGCATGATGATGCCGTCGAGCCAGCGGATGTAGCCGGCGACGAGGCCGATGGCGAGGCCGACGGTGACGCTGATCGCCGCCACCGTCACGCCGATGATGAGCGACACGCGCGCGCCGTAGACCACGCGGCTGTAGACATCGCGGCCGAGCGAGTCGGTGCCGAACCGATGCACGAACGTCGTCTTCGTGCCGTCGTCGGCGCGGATCACGCGCTCGGCGCCCGGCTTCTTGTTGCGGAACACCGGGTTGATCTCGGCCGGGTCGAGCGTGCCCAGCAGCGGCGCCAGCAGGCCGACGACGGCAAGGAACGTCACTATGGCGGCGCCGATGACCACGCTCGGGTTGCGCAGGAGCATGCGCATCGTTCCCGGCCGGCGCGCTGCCGGCGGGCCTTCAGCGATCCCGGCGGGCAGGGCCTCGATGCTCAATAGCGGATCCTCGGGTCGAAGAAGGTGTAGGTGAGGTCCACCACCAGATTGATCAGCACGTAGGCGAGCGAGAACAGCAGGATCACGGCCTGGATGGTGGGATAATCGCGCGCGAGCACGGCATCGACGGTGAGCCGGCCGAGCCCCGGGATGGTGAAGACCGACTCGGTCACCACGACCCCGCCGATCAGCAGCGCCACGCCGAGGCCGATCACCGTCACGATCGGCACGGCCGCGTTGGCGAGCGCATGCCGCACCAGCACTTTGCCCTCGGTCTGGCCCTTGGCGCGCGCGGTGCGGATATAGTCCTCGTTCATGACCTCGAGCACGCTGGTGCGGGTGATGCGGGCGATCAGCGCGACATAGATGACGGACAGCGTCAGCGACGGCAGGATCAGCCGCTGCAGCCATCCGCCGATGCCCTCGGCGATGTGCTGGTAGCCCTGCACGGGCAGCCAGTTGAGCTCGATGGCGAAGACGTAGATCAGCAGGTAGCCGATGACGAACACCGGCACCGAGAAGCCGAGCACCGAGAAGCCCATGACGATGCGGTCGAGCCAGCTGCCCTGCCGATAGGCGGCAAGCACGCCGAGCGGCACGGCGACCGCCACCGCCAGGACGATGGTGAACAGCGCCAGCGACAGCGTCGGCTCCAGCCGGTCGAGGATCAGCTCGGTCACCTGCTTCTTGAAGAAGAACGACTCGCCGAGGTCGCCCTGCAGGGTCCTGCCCGACCAGATGACGAACTGCGTGAGGATCGGCTGGTCGAGGCCGAGGCGCTTCCTGATCTCGGCCACCTGCTCGGAGTTGGCGTTGTCGCCGGCGATGATGGCGGCGGGATCGGACGGCGTCAGGCGCAGCATCAGGAACACGAGCACCGCGACGATCAGCATCACGGGGATTGTCGCGACCAGCCTGCGCAGGACATAGGCGAGCATCGGGTCGATCCACCAAACGAGCAGCGGCGGCCGATGGCCGCCGGCTGCCTCACCGCCAGGGCGCTATTGCACCGAGATGTTCCAGAACACCGGCACGGGTGTCGTGAGCACGCCGGCCACGTTCTTGCGGGCGGCGATCGGCTGATACCATTGGCCGAGGTTGATGTGCGAGGTCATCTGGGTGGCCCGCACCTGCACGGCCTCGGCGATCGCCTTCTGCTGGGCCGGATCGGTTTCGCGCGCGAACTGGTCCCTGAGCTTCTCCATCTCCGCATCGCACGGCCAGCCGAACAGGGCCTTGTCGCACGCCGAGTTGAAGAAGGCCGCCATCACGGGGTTGGTGATATCGGCCGCCACCCAGGAGGTGAGGAAGGCGTGCCAGCCGCCGGCATTGGCCGGGTCCTTCTTGGCGCGGCGCGCGACCAGCGTCTGCCAGTCCATCGACTGCATGTCGACCTTGAAGCCCGCCTTCTCCATCAGCGACTTGGCGACGGGAGCGAGGTTCGTCAGCACGTCGAGATCGGTCGAGTGCATGAGGACGATGGGCGTGCCGTCGTAGCCAACCTCCTTGAGGAGCTCCTGCGCCTTCTTGAAGTTGGACTCGAGCAGGCCGTCCATGCCCTTGTCGCTGGCGAGCGCCGTGCCGCACACGAACATTGCCTTGCACAATTTGTAGTAGTCCGGATCGCCGATCACGGCGTCGAGGAAGTCCTTCTGGTTGAAGGCATACCACAGGGCCTGCCGGATCTTCGGATTGTCGAACGGCTTCTGCAGCTGGTTTGGCCGGAAGGTGTACTGGTTGCCGAGCGGGTTGTAGTCCCACAGCTTGATGTTGGCGTCCTTCTTCAGGATCGGCAACAGGTCGTGCTTGGGCGTCTCGATGTAGTCGATCTCGCCAGCGAGCAGCGCATTGATCGCCTGCTGATGGTCGCTGATGGCGCGCCATTCGACGCGGTCGACCTTGGCGACCTTGCCGCCGGCGAGGCCCGAGGCCGGCTCGGCGCGCGGCTTGTACTTGTCGAACTTGACGTAGACGGTCTTGTCGCCGGGCTTCCACTCGTCGCGCTTGAAGACGAAGGGGCCGGAGCCGGTGAAGTCGGAGATCTGCGAATTCGGGTCCGTGTCGGCCACCCGCTTGGGCATCATGAAGGGGACGTTCGAGGACGGCTTGCCGAGCGCCGTGAGCACCAGGCCGGTCGGCTCCTTCAGCTTCATCACGAAGGTCTTGGCATCCTTCACCTCGATACCGCCGACGAAGGAGAAGAGCTTCTGCCCGAGCGCGTCCTTCTTGCTCCAGCGATTGAGCGAGGCCACGCAATCTTCGGCCGTCACCGGCTGGCCGTCGTGCCACAAGAGGCCGTCACGCAGGGTGAAGGTGTGGGTGAGATTGTCGGCCGATACCGTGTACGTATCGACCATCTGCGGCTTGACCTGGCCCTTCTCGTCCTGGGCGAAGAGCGTGTCGTAGATCATGTAGCCGTGGTTGCGGACGATGTAGGCGGTGGTCCAGACGGGATCCAGGATCTTGAGGTCCGAGTGCATCACGGCCCGCAGCGTTTTCTGCGCATGCGCGGGCCAGGCGAGGCTCATCGCGGCCACGGCCGCGGTTGCAATCGCGAATGTGCTGCGGCGCAAACTGCCCATCTTCGACTCCACGTGGGTTGGTAAACGTCGGCGGTCGCTGGAGTTTTGCCTCCCAACGCTTGCCGCGAGGATTACACAACTCTGCTCAACGCAAGTCAAAGCATAGATGTGCCTGGTTTTGCTGCGCGGCTGCCCAGGCCTGCGTCACCGCGCCCGTTGCACGGCAGAGTTTGGCGCTTCCGTTTTGCGACGATCCCGCTAGGCTGCGCGCCGCACCCGCTGGGACCTGGGGGTTATCCATGCCGATCGTCAATCGCGTCGCCGCCATGCACGAGGAGGTGACGGCCTGGCGCCGCGATCTTCACGAGCACCCGGAGATCGGGTTCGATGTGCATCGCACCGCCGGCATCGTCGCCGACAAGCTCAAAGGCTTCGGCTGCGACGAGGTGGTGCCGGGCATCGGCAAGACGGGCGTGGTCGGCGTCATCAGGGGACGCAAGACGGGATCGGGACAGGTGGTGGGGTTGCGCGCCGACATGGATGCGCTGCCGATCCTCGAAGCGACCGGTGTTGCCTACGCCTCCAAGACGCCCGGCAAGATGCACGCCTGCGGGCACGACGGCCACACCGCGATGCTGCTCGGCGCCGCCAAGTATCTGTGCGAGACGCGCAATTTCGACGGCACCGTGGTGGTCATCTTCCAGCCCAACGAGGAAGGGCTCACCGGCGGGCTCGCCATGGTCGAGGACGGGCTGATGGAGCGGTTCGGCATCGCCCAGGTATTCGGCATGCACACCTCGCCCAACAACGAGCTCGGCAAGTTTGCGATCTGCGCCGGCCCCATGCTGGCGGCGTGCGACAAGTTCACGATCGAGATCACCGGCAAGGGCGCGCACGCCGCCCACCCGCACGAGAGCATCGATCCCGTCGTCGTGGCCGCGCAGACCATCATGGCGTTGCAGACGATCGCCTCGCGCACCATCGATCCGCTCGACGCCGTGGTAGTGTCGACTTGTATGGTTCGCGCCGGCAATGCCTTCAACATCATTCCCGAGAGCGTCGGCCTGATCGGCACCGTCCGCACCTTGAGCATGAAGGTGCGCGAGCAGACCCTCGCCCGAGTGCGGGCGATCGCGGAGGGCACCGCGGCGCTGTTCGGCGCCAAGGCCGAGGCCACCTTCGAGGGCGACGTGCCGGTCACCGTCAACGACGCCGAGAAGACCAAGTTCGCGCGCCGGGTGGCGGGCGAGATCGTCGGCGAGGACAACGTCCGCGAGATGCGCCCGATCATGGGGGCGGAGGACTTCTCGCACATGCTGAACCGGCGGCCCGGCGCCTTCATCATGATCGGCAACGGCATCGGCCCGGGCCTGCACAACCCCGGCTACAACTTCAACGATGCGGCGATCCCGCTGGGCGTATCCTACTGGGTCCGCCTGGCCGAGACGGCGATGCCGGCTTGAGGGCGCCGTGGAGCGGGAGCCGTGGGGTCTGACCCCATTCCGCTGACCCCGTTATGCCAGCGGCATCGCTCACCCCCAGCCCACTTGCCGGCCCAACCCTTGCGGCCCGCCCGCAAATTTGAGCGATCGCGTTAACCTTGGCTTTGCCGTTGCCGCGCAAGATGGCCGGGCATTGCCAGGACCCCTTGCCATGAAGCGCTTCCTTCCCCTCTGCCTCGCCTTCCTCGCCGCCCACCTCCTCTTCATCGGCGCCAGCCTCGCGCTTGCCACCCTCAACTGACGGCGGGCCGCGCACGGCTCACCTGCGCTCCACCTCGTCGAAGATCTGCGCGAACTCGACGGCGCCGGCCTTGGTGACGTTCACCTCCATGCGGTCGTTCAGCGCCTTGAGCAGCTCGGCCGCGGTCTTGTCACGCACGATGGTGTTGCGGGAGTAGCCCCCCTCGCTGAAGAAATTCGTCGTCGGCATGGGCTGGGCCACCGGCGTCATCATCTCGAGCCCGGTGCGGGGGCCGGCGAGGTTCATGAGCTCGATCTCGGAGCCGGCGAGACTCGGGCGTCCGGCCGCGGCGGCCTCGTCCTTCAGGCCCTTGAGCTTCAGCACCTGCAGCCAGGGCCCGATGTCGGCGTCGAGGTTCACGGCGTGGATGCCGAGGCCCGGCGGCGTGTTGGCGAACCTGACGTGCTCGCTCCACTCGTAGCGGATCGAGCGCGCCGCCTTGAGCATGCGGCGCAGAACTGCCGCCTTCGCCCGCAGCGCTTCGACGCGCTCGGGCGGCGTTCCGGGCACGTTGGCCAGGGCCAGCAGACGCCCGATGAAGGTGTCCCCGTGCTTGGCGAGCTCGCCCACCGAGTTGGCATGCAGGAGCTGCGCATAGCCCAGGGCCGAGGAGATCGCCCTGCCCTGCCGGGTCAGCGGGTTGAAGCCCGACTGCATGTCGTAGGTGCCCTGCCCGCCCGTCTCCAGCGCGTAGATGCGCACCACCTGCTCCTTGGTCAGGCCGAGGGCGAGGGCCTCTCGCGCGTAGCTGCGCTTGAAGTCCTGCTCCGTGGTGAGGGTGGGCTCGAAGCCGTAGAGCGCCTTGGCGTTGGCGAGGAAATCGGCGACCGTCGGCAGCGGCCGCTCGGGCACGGGCGGCTTGATCTCGGTGACGATCTTGGCGATGTCGGCGGGCAGCCCCGGCCCCGCGTACTTCGGCGGGTAGACGGCGATGTAGTCCTCCGCCGCGTACGCCTGTCCCAGCAGCCGCTTGGCCTTGCGCGCATCGCGCTTGGCCTCCACGCGCTGCCAATACGCCTTGTGTTGCCTGTCGAAGTGGGCCCTGGCCTTGCGCCAGGCGAGATAGGTCTCGCGCTGCGCCGGCGTCAGCTTGGCCGCCAGCTCCTTGGCCAGCTCCTGCGGCCGTGCGGGTAGCGCCGGCAACAGGAAGACTATGGCCGCCAGAGCGAGCGCGATGGCCCCGCGCCAGGACGCTGAGAGACGGTTTGTCCGCGTCGCCGCCATCGATCGCGCTACCTGCCCCGCTTGACGTTGACGGCCGGCTCGGGCCCAAGGAAATGCGCGCGCAGCACCTCGCGCGCCGCCTCACCCTGCGCCAGATTGACGGCATTGACGATGGCCACCCGGAAGCCGCCCGGGGGCATGGAATGGCGCTCCGGGGCCTTGTGCTCGTGGAAGGTGATCTGCACGCTCGACACGCCCGGCCTGGCCGCCACCTCCCGCACCAGCGCGGGCGGCGGATGGCGATAGCGCCGGCCCCAGGGCCCGCACAGCACGATGCTGTAGCCGTCGCGCCGGTCGGCATCGGCATAGCGCCACACGCGGTCGCGATAGAGGCCGACGAAGGCCTCGGTCCAGCCCTTGCCGTAGAGGTCGGGCCATTGGTCGGAGAGCCGCAGGTGCGCCTCGATGATGCGCCCGCCGATGGTCTCCAGGTTGAGGATGCCGGTGAAGCCCCGGAGGTGGCGGGCGATCCAGGCCCCGCAGGCGGCCTCCAGCCGCGGGTCGGCGGCGGCATGGACGGTCCAGCGGTCGAACATGCCCTCGCCGGTGGCGAGCCCGGTCGCGTGCCGCCACCATTTCGGCTCGCCATCGACCAGGGCCACGTCGGTGGAGACGTGCGGGCCCTCGAGCAGCGTCATCCAGAAATGCCCGGCGGTGTGGTGGGCCTCGTAGTCCTCCGCCGAATTGAGGATGCGGCTGCCGGCGCCGAGCCCGCGGAAGTTCATGATCGGCTTGGAGAACACCGGGAACTGCGGCGGCTGGGTGCCGTGCGGGCCCGCCGCCAGGCCCTGGCTCAGTGCCACCTGCAGCTTGTCGAACACCCAGCGGTGGGCCTTGTTCCACTCCCACGCCTCGGGGTCGTCGGTGGGAATGTAGAGATCCGGCGGGCACTCCACCGGATCGAAGTATTGATGGCGCCAGGGCGCGGGCTCGATGATCGGCACTTGAAGGTCCGTTATGCGCGAATGGCCCTGGGGCTGCACGGTGGAAGAGCTATACTAGGAGGAGCCGCGAGGGAATTGCCAAGCCTAACGTTCGAGGAGCGCCATGCCGCAAGCGACCACCGAGACCCCGATCAGGGCCTATTGGCAGCCGGGTTGCACCAGCTGCCTCAGGATGAAGGAGTTTTTGACCAAGCACGGCGTGCCCTTCGTCTCCGTCAACGTGCTGGAGGACAAGGGCGCGTTTGCGGAGCTGGCCGAGCTCGGCATCCGCACCGTGCCGATCGTGCGTCGCGGCACGGACTGGGCCAACGGCCAGGTGCTCAAGGATGTGGCGCGCGTCGCCGGCATCAAGTGGGGCGGGGCCAAGGTGCTGCCCGTGCCGGAGCTGGTCGCCAGGCTCGTCACCATCCAGCAGGCCGCGCAGCGCTTCTTCGCGCAGATCCCGGACGAGGCCCTCGGGCGCCAGCTACCCAACCGGCCGCGCAGCTACGCCCAGCTCGCCTACCACACCTTCAACATCGCCGACGCCTTCCTGGAGCACGAGGTGCAGCACCTGCCGCTGAAGGAGGGCGCCTACAGCCGCGTGCCGCCGCCGGCGATGAAGACCAAGGCGCAGATCCTGGACTACGGGCGCGACGTGCTTTCAGGGATCGAGGCGTGGTGGGCCGGCCCGGGCCGCACGACCGACTTTGGCGCCAAGGCCAACGTCTACTACGGCAACGTCACGCTGCACGAGTACCTCGAGCGCACCACCTGGCACTCGGGCCAGCACGTGCGCCAGATGATGATGGTGCTGGGCCAGCTCGGCGTCGCGCCCGACCGGCCGGTGGGCAAGGAGACATTCGACGGCCTGCCGATGCCCGACAAGGTCTGGGACGACGAGAAGCCGGCGGGCTGAGGGTTATAAAGCAAGATCGCGCCGTCGCCCCAACGCAAGCGATGCCGCTCTACCGCCGGTATGCCCCGGGGCCTGACGGACGGGAGCCGGAGGCAATGTGCCACCTTCTGTCTTGAGCAAATGCAGCAACGTGGGTGAATAGATTCGGTCTAGGCTCTGATAGTCATTCTATCACTTGGTCCGCGCACCTTAGCAGTGTAGGCGGCACGTCGACGCCGAGCAAAGCTATGAACTCCTCGCCTCATTCGATGATGTCATCAGCCCGCACAAGAAGTGTCGGCGGAACGGTCAAGCCCAAAGTCTTTGCCGTGCGCAGGTTGATAACGAGTTGGAACACCGTCGGCTGCTCAATTGGAAGGTCAACAGGCTTGGCACCTTTCACAATACGATCAACGTAGTGGGCAAGTCGCCTGTAAGACTCGGCCAACCGCGGGCCATAGGTGCAGAGCGCGCCACTTTGGGCAAAGACCGGCCAGCCAGAAATGACCGGCACGCGATGACTCATAGCGAAATCTATGATCTTCTGTCGGTTCTGAATAGCAAAGCCATCGGCGAAGAGAGATATCGCCTGCGGGGGCTTTCCGGCCATCGCGTTCAATGCAGCAGTGAGCTGGTCTTGAGTTTGCGCCGGGAAATATTCAATAGTCAGGCCCAACCGCCGTCCGATGTCCTCGGTGTAGGCTCGCTCAAGGTGCTCACCGGCGTGCTCGGGATTGGCAACGATTGCGACGCGGCGTAGGTCTGGGATGAACTCTCGCAATAGTTCCAGACGTTTTCCGTTGAACTCGGCCGCCATGAATGACAGGCCCGTCATGTTGCCACGCGGCCGTGCAAGGCTGTCGGCGAAGCCTGCCGAGACAGGATCGCCGCTGATTACGTAGACGATGGGAATCGGCAGATTGAGCTTGCTAGCGATCGAAACAGCCGCGCCTTGCGCCACAATGAGATCAACGGGAATTTGGACGAGGTCGGCGGCCAGCTGAGGCACGCGCTCCAGGGCATCGTCGCCGTAGCGGAACTCAATCGTCAGATTCTTGCCTTCCACATAGCCAAGCTCGGCAAGGCTATCGCGGAATGCTTCTACGTAGGGGGCTAGGCTCGCCGCCCGCTGAGCGGTAAGCCAGCCGACGCGGACTACCTTTGTCGGCTGTTGCGAGTAGCTCGTGACCGGCCAGACCACGGCAGTTCCGAGACCTGCTATGAATTGTCGGCGTCTCATCCTACAGCTCCTCACCGCCTAACAAGCATACCTACCATCTGGCGTTCTTGCTGTCCTCCGCAGGACATCGCATGAGGCCATGCGGCATCGCAATATCGAGTCACATGCGAGGTCAGGGTCAGGTCAAATTTCACCGTGCCACGCGCGGGCGTCCGGCGGCAAGACACCGGAAGCGGACGCCGGGAGCCTTGGGCCAAGCGTTGAACGGGCTGGGAAACTCTACTTTAGTCCGCCTCGCGCCTACGGGCGGGCAGTCGTCTCGTAGAGAAGCGAGGGCGCGACCAGCAGCATGGGGCGGGGCGGCGGCTCGGTGATGGCGCGCCGGATCGAGGCCAGCGGGGCCGTGTCCGCCAGCGTGACCTCGTCGCCGACCTTGTGCACGCCGAGCTGGAGCCAGAGCGCGTCGAGGTCGGGCGCAACGGACGTGTCCTTCCAGCCGGCGAACAGCTCCTGCAGCACGGGCGCGCCCACGGCGGCATCGCCGATGCGCAGCGCCTGCTCGACCTCCCACGTCGTCGCCAGGTTGCCGCCGGCGTCCAGGATGGCGCGGAGCGCGTCCTTGAGGCCGAAGCGGTTGCCCGTGCGCCGGCGGATCTCGACGTCGGCCACCAGGCAGAACATCGCCCCGCCCCAGTAGCGTCGATCGTAGCTCGGGGTGTCGTCGAGCCCCTGGTCGCCCTTGTCGGGCAGGCCCTGCGGCATCTCCGCCACGAAGTGCGCCCACAGCTGGGCGGGGGTCATCTCGCTGGCCTGGGCGCTGGCGATGGCCTCCACGTAGGTGGCGATCCCCTCGTGCAGCCACAGGTGGGTTTCCTCCAGGTCGGGGAAGCCCAGGTGCGTCATCTCGTGCACGAGGGTGGTGTCGCGCTTGAGCGTCTGCGATGTGGTCCGGCGCCCGACCACGATGCGGATCTGCGCGCCCGACGTGGTCCAGGCCATGCCCTCGACGATGTCGTTGCCCGACGCGGCTTCGAGCGCGATGCGCACCTCGGCCACGGGGAAGCGCCCGAAGAAGGTCGCCGTCGCCCGCGCCGAGCGCAGCACCCAGTCGACGATCTCCGCATGGCTGAGCTCGAACTCGTCCGGCACGTAGGCGAGCAGCAGCCGGGCATTGCCGAACTGCAGCTTGTGAACGCTCTGCCCGCTGGGCGAGGACAGTGTCAGCGGCCAAGCGGTGCCGCGCCGGGCCGAGCCGGCGGGCACGGCCATCACGAGCGGCGTCAGGGCGGCCAGCAGCAGGGCCAGAACCGCTGTGCGTGGGCGCAACACTGCAGTCATCGCATTCCGTCTGCCAAGCACGGCCTCCCGACCCGAGTGGACGCAGCGAATGTGGTGCGAAGGGGGCAGCCGGGGCGAGAGCTTATGCCGGAGTGCATAACAAGCCGTGTCGCTGCGGCTCAGGCCGCGTGGACGGCGGGCTCGGTCAGCACCGAATAGAGCGCGGCGCGATCCTTCGAGGCGCGCAGCCTGGCGATCGAGGAAGGCTCGCGCAGCAGCCGGGAGATGCGCGCCAGCGCTTTGAGATGGTCGGCGCCGGCGTGCTCGGGCGCCAGCAGCAGGAAGATCAGATCCACGCGTTCCTCGTCGAGGGCCTCGAAATCGATCGGCTCCTCCAGCCGTGCGAACACGCTGACGATGTTGCGCAGCGACGGCAGCCGTCCGTGCGGTATGGCGATGCCGCGGCCCAAGCCGGTCGAGCCCAGCCGCTCGCGTTGCAGCAGCGTCTCGAAGATGTCGCGCTGGTCGAGCCCGGTGAGATTGGCGGCTTTTTGGGCAACCTCTTGCAGCGCCTGCTTCTTGGTCTTGGCTTTCAGCGCCGGAATGACTGCTTCCGGCGCTATGAGATCAGCGAGATCCATGTCCGTCTCTCAGGTTCCCGACCGTCGCTTCAACGCCCCGTGCGCGCGTCTAGCTCCCCGCATCTTCAGGTCTTGCACATCCCGTGCCGCTGCGGTGCACCTGCGCGAGAAACGACTGCGGCCGGCGCCGAGGCCGGCTCAAGGCGTCCGCCCGCTAACGTGAGATATCCCCCTAGGATATCGCATGACGACCAAGCTATTTGCGGGGCATCTAGCGCGCCCCCTGCTCTGGCTTAACCCTAACAAACTCCCGTAAGAACGCGCTCGACCCGCCCGCTTACCCGTCCCCCGGACTGCCGGCTCCCCCAATAGCTGGCCCATGCGCGGCGCGCCGGCTAGGGATCAATTCGAGTGGTATCAACGCGGTGCGGACCGTAGATTAGCAGCCGTCCGCTGTCAAATGAGGCCGGCGCAATTGCTGTTGCAATCCTTTACGGGCGCTGCGGGCCGCCGGGGACGTCGAACGCGAGCCGGAAGCCGACGTGGCCCGTCGAGGTGTCCGGGCCGACCCCGGAACGCGCGGCGATGCGGTAGCGGTAGCAGTAGGAGCGATGGCAAAGGTACGAGCCGCCCTTGATCACGCGCTCGCTGTGCGCGCGGGCGACATCGTTGCGGGCCTTGGCGGCGCGCGTCAGAGAGCGCACGCGGAAAGCATCGGCGCACCATTGCCATGTGTTGCCGACCATGTTGAAGAGGCCGAAGCCATTGGCCGTGAAGGCGGCGACGGGAGCCGTGCCGGCAAAGCCGTCGGCGGCGGCGTTGTGTGCCGGGAAGTCGCCCTGCCAGATGTTGCAGGGCAGGAAACGGACGTCGTCTGGCTCCTCGTCGCCCCAGGGGAAGCGCTTGGCTTCCAGCCCGCCACCGGCTGCGTACTCCCATTCCGCCTCGCTCGGCAGCCGGCCGCCAGCCCAGGCGGCAAATGCCAGCGCGTCGTTCCAGGACACGTGCACGACGGGGTGATCGAGGCGATCCTCAATTTGCGAGCCCGGTCCTTCCGGCTGGCGCCAGCTCGCGCCCTCGACCCGGTGCCACCATTCCGCGCCCGCGGCACTGCTCGTTCCGTGGCTCTCCTTGGGCAGGAAGCCCTGGAACACCGCTGACCAGCCATGCCGCTCGGCGTCGGTGCGAAAGCCGGTGTCGGCCACAAAAGCGGCAAACCACTGGTTGGTGACGGCGAACGGGTCGATGGCGAACGGGCGGACGCGGACCAGGCGGCTCGGGCCCTCGCCATCCATCGGCAGCAGGCCATCGTCGCACCCCACGCGAAACCGCCCGCCTGGCAGGCGAACGAGCCGGTCCGGCCACGATTTGAGCGCAGCGGACGTATGCCGCGTCGGCCGCGCAGGGACCTTGTCGCGAGGCACCGGCGGAGGGCGACAGCAATCCGCGCTGCCGGGGGATGGCAGTGGTGTTGCAGCCCGTGTCACGTCGTGTACGTGGCCTTGGTGCCGGGCACCGGCGAGTAGCCGAAGGCGCCCATTGCGAGGATCGCCTCGCGCCCGCCGAGCTCCGCGATCTTGGCCGCCTGGTCGGCACGGGCCAAGCGATCCGCCGCCTCGGGATCGACCACCTTGCACAGCGCCGCCTCGGCCTCGGCGATGACGCCGCGATAGCCGGGGTCTTGGCCCAGATCGCGGGTCTCGTGCGGGTCGGTGGCGAGATGGAACAGCTGCGGCGGCATGCCGACGTAGTGCACGTATTTGAAGCCGCCGAGCCGGATCATGAAGGTGGCCGCCGCCGCTCCCGCCGCGTGGTATTCGCTCATGACGGTGCGCGGCCCGGCGCGGCCGGCGACGACGTCCATCAGCGGGGCGCCAGGCAGATCATGATCGTCGCGATGGGACTCGAGGCCAACGCAGTCGAGAATGGTCGGGAAGCTGTCGACGAGCGAGACGGGCTCGCGGCACACCACGCCCGCCGGGACCTCCGGGCCCGCCATCATCATGGGCACGCCGGCCGACTCCTCGTACATGTTCGACTTGCCCCACAGCCCGCGCGTGCCGAGGTTGTCGCCGTGGTCGCTGGTGTAGACGACGCGCGTGCTGTCGGCGAGCCCGGTGGCCTCCAGGGCCTCGAGCAGCCGGCCGACATTGTGGTCGACGTAGCTGACCATGCCGAAGTAGGCCGCGATCGCCTTCCGCACCTTGGCCTCGTCGAACCCCTGATCGTAGATCATGCTTTCGCTGATCGCCTTCACGTAGGGGTGGGTGGGCCGTTCGCCCTTGGCGTACATCAGCGGCCAGGGCACCTTGTCCTCGGGATAGAGGTCGTACCATTCGGGGCGCGCGACGAGCGGGAAGTGCGGGCAGACGAGCGAAACGAACAGCACCCAAGGCTTGCCGCTCTTCTCGCCTGCGCGCGCCTCGAGCCAGGCTTCGGCGGCCTCGGTGATGCGTTGGTCGTAGTCCTGATAGGTGGAATTGCCCCGGCCCGCGTCGCCGGCGAGCTTGAGGGCCGCCTTGCGCACGGGCAGCGGGTCGCGCAGCAGGCCCAGCGGGTCGCCAATGCCCTCGACCACGTGCAGCGGCATATGCTCTTGCGTGAAGCCGTTGTCGTTCTCCGCGCTCTTCAAGTGCAGCTTGCCGATCGAGTCGACCCGGTGGCCGGCCGCTCGCAGCCGATGGCCCCACGTGGGCACGCTGCCGTCGTAGGCGATGGCATTGTCCCAGAAGCGGATCTGGTGCACGTAGCGCCCGGTGTGAAAGCTCGCGCGCGAGGGCACGCAGATCGGGGAGTTGCAATAAGCGTCGGTGAAGCGCACGCCGCGCGACGCCAGCCGATCGAGGTTGGGCGTGCGGATCATCGGGTGGCCGGCGCAACCGAGCACGCGCGGATTGTGCTCGTCCGACATGATGAACAGCATATTGCGTGGCTTCATGGCTTCCCCGTTCCTCACGATATCTCGCGATCCCGCCTGCCAATCGGCTAGGCCTTGCGCACGATTGTCCGCTGGGGGGCTGCGCGTCAACGCTCGTCTGGCGCATGGCCTCAGCCCGGATCGCGCATGACGGTGCAATCCGTGACCGGCACGGCAAGGGCGACCCGCGCGCCGGGCTCGAGCACGGTGTGCCGATCGCCTTGGACGCGCAGCAGGACGCCGCCGATGTCCACGTGATAGTCGATAATGTTGCCGAGGAAGGTGGCGTCCGCGATGATGCCTGCGAGCTGGTTCTCGTCCGCTGCTGCGCCGTCGACGAGGCGGATCGCCTCGGGCCTGATCACCAGCGTCACGGCGCCCGATCCCGCCGCCGCCTCCGGGCCGATGGTTGCGCGCAGCTCATGGGCACCGACGCGCACGCGCGCGGTGCCCTGCCCGTGCTCGATCAGCGTCACCGGCAGCCGGTTCACGAGACCCATGAAATCGGCGACGAACAGGTTGGCCGGGCGCTCGTAGATCTCGCGCGGCGCACCGATCTGCTGCACGGCGCCCTGGTTGAAGACGACGATGCGGTCGGAAAGCGCCATGGCCTCGGCCTGGTCATGCGTGACGTAGATGAAGGTTAGGCCCATGCGCCGCTGCAGGGCCTTGAGCTCGACGCGCATGCGCTCGCGCAGCTTGGCATCGAGGTTGGAGAGCGGCTCGTCGAGCAGCAGGATCGACGGCTCCACCACCAGCGAGCGCGCCAGGGCCACGCGCTGCTGCTGGCCACCGGAGAGCTGGCCGGGGTGACGCTGCTCGAGCCCTTCCAGGCCCACCGCCGCCAGCACGCGCGCGACCCGCTCCTCGACCTGCTGCCGGTCGACCTTGGCGATCTGCAGCCCGAAGGCCACGTTCTCGAACACGGTCATGTGCGGCCACACGGCATAGTTCTGGAA
>ORMF010058420.1_pt1 | contig 16164 bp, 14 predicted proteins | sample 1779871 | NCBI WGS metagenome assembly ORMF01 (sample SAMEA104232316, study PRJEB22302) | groundwater metagenome | biome: forest; feature: aquifer; material: groundwater | place: USA | collected 2011-08-07 | depth 5.4 m
ACATCAGTTTGCCGGCGTTCGCGACCGACAGGCCCTCGCGCTCAGCAATCTGCGCGAGCGTCATCGACTCGCCATCGCCCTCGGCCCGGGCCAACTGAACCAGGCACCGCAACCCGTATTCTTCTTGAGCTGATATCTTCACTTTGCTCTTAGTTTCCTCGGAATTCGTGCCGATTATAGCATTCCTTACTTTTTCGTCAAGTATAGACGAGGCGGTGGGGACGGCTCAATTCTTGGCAAGATTGTTGCGGACCCCTTCCGGATGGCTTTGAGTTATCATTCGCCGCTTCAAAACAATAGGGTCATATCGAACCTATTCGACCTATACTTTCAAGTCGTGGACGACTTACCAGACAATGTCAGAGGCGCTTATCACTATCTCACCGACGATCCAAGGTACCGACACTTTGTCCGCATTCCGGATCGAATCATCAAATGCATTGATTATTTTGGAATTGCGTTCGACCGCACGACAGCCAAAACGGCTCTCCATGCTTACTATCTCTTCATTGGAGTCGTCGATGATGCGATCGATTCGGGGAAGATCGACGCAGGCAGATTGATCCTCGAGAACTTGAGCAAGCCGACTCCGCAGTTCGACGAGGCGACAAGAAACTCCAGCGTGAGACTCATAACCGAGATCTTGAAATCAAAAGTCAGCGATCAGGTTTATCCGCTGATGATCGATAAACTGAGAGAGCTTTATGACGATGTGATCAGTGAACGACACGCAACCTCGATCGGCTCGTACATCGAACATCGAAAATCCGTCGGCAGCCTGACCGCCGAAGTCTCTTACCTGCTGATTCGGCCGGCGCTGAGCGCTGACCATCCGCCACTTCTCCGATTCATGAAACAAGTTGGCGCTATTGGTTGTCTGATTGATAGCCTCATCGATCTGGGTAATGATCGAAGACTCGGCTTGCTCGGATTTGAAGCTCGCATGAGTGACTACACGAAACTAATCATCTGCATTCTGGACGCCGGACTGCGAGTGTCTCTGCGGCACCCAGGTCTGGGCGGATTGTTCCTTCGGGCCATTGCCGACAATGTGCGCGATCGCTTCCGTCCAGAGCGAGAACACCCACAGCCTTCGTTCGTGTCAGACAGAAAGGACAAGGCCGCCAGTGTGGCCTAAATTCCCTGGTAAGGTTTGGGTCGGTTACGTTGCGGCGCCCTTTGGCATCGTCGTCGCGACCGGACTGCTAAAGCTCTTAGGTCCTCAAGTCAATCCAACCACAGCGGCGCTCGGATTTCTCTTAGTGGTCCTCTTCGTGGCCACGGCGTGGGGTTCGCGACCGGCAGTGTTTGCGTCGTTGGTGGCCCTGGTTTCTTTCAATTTCTTTTTTCTTCCGCCGGTCGGCACGTTGCGAATCAGCGATCCCGACAACTGGATCGCCTTCGTTGCTTTTGTAATCACTGCTTTGATGGCCGGCCGCCTCTCCAACCGGGCCGAGCGCCGCGCAGCGGAAGCCGAACTCGCGCGGGCAGAGATCGAACGAGTTTACCGGCAGCTCCAGGAGACTTTTGAACGCGCTAGTGAGGCCAAGGCGCTGAAACAGAGCGAGCAACTCAAGTCGGCCTTGCTCGACGCAGTGACTCATGACTTGCGCACTCCGCTAACGTCGATCAAAGCTTCGGTCACCACTTTGCTCGAGGAGTTTGAAACGAAAGTTGAGAGTGAAGAACCATTCAAACTGGAGTCAGACGCTCGCAAGGAAATGCTGATCGTGATCAACGAGGAAGCTGATCGGCTCAATCACTTCATCGAAGACTTGATGGAAATGGCGCAGCTTAAGGCCGGCGAAATGCAATTGCGCAAGCACTGGGGCTCGGTTGAGGAGATCGTCAGTGCGGCGCTGACGCGCGCGGCCCCCCGCACTCGGGAGCATAAGATCGAAATTTTGCTTGAGGACGAGTTACCTTCTGTGCGAGTTGACGAACGAGCAGTAGCAGAAGTGCTCTATAACCTGCTCGAGAATGCTGCGAAATATTCGCCGCCGGGCTCGGCAATTCAAGTGAAAGCTTCGACCGGAGACTATGGCACCGTGAACGTCAGTGTGGAAGACGAGGGCCCCGGCATTCCGGTAGACTTGCGCGAGCGTGTGTTCGACAGGTTCTTTCGGACCATGCAATCGAGTAATGCCGGCTTGAATCAACCTGCCGGAACCGGAATGGGATTGGCTATAGCGCGTGGCATCACCGAGGCGCACGAGGGTCGCATCTGGGTCGAGAGCACGGATGACGGGCGCGGCGCGCGCGTGGTATTTACTCTTCCAATTGGCGACGACGAGCAGCAAACGGATAACGCGACATTCATGAGCAACGCAGAAGCTCAATGAGCGAGCACAAAAAGATTCTCGTGGTTGACGATGAACCGCAAATCACACGTGTGCTGCGGCGTGGCCTGACTTTGCACCGGTATGATGTGCGCACCACCGCGGATGGTGAAGCCGCGGTCGACCTGTTGCACGATTGGTCTCCCCACCTGATCATCACAGATCTTTCGATGCCTAACATGGGCGGGCTCGAGCTGTGCCGGCGCGTACGCGCCAGTTCAAGAGTGCCGATCATCGTGCTCTCAGTAAAAGGCGACGAGCCCGTAAAGGTTGCCGCCCTCGACGCCGGCGCGGACGATTACGTTACCAAGCCTTTTGGAATGGATGAGCTATTGGCGCGCATCCGGGCCACTCTCAGAAGAGTTCCGGCCGCTGATGCAGAATCCGCCGGCATTGTTGAGATTGGTGATTTTTGCATCGATCTTGATGGGCACACAGTGACTCTGAAACAAAGAGACATTCATCTGACCCCCAAGGAATACGACTTAATGGCTTACCTGGCGAAGCACCCCGGGAAGGTCATTACGCACCGGGCGCTTTTGGGTGCCGTCTGGGGCGGTCATTACACCGAACAGACTGAGTATCTACGCGTGTTCATCGGGCAACTGCGAAAAAAGATAGAACCAACCCCTTCAAAGCCGCAATACATTCTGACCGAGCCGTGGATTGGCTATCGCTTCAATCCAGGCGAGTAACTCGTCAGGCGCGCCTGTCTTGCTATCGACAGAGCTTTGCATTAGACCGCTCCATGTGGGCAATTGAGTTTCGGGATTGACTGGATGAACTGAACTCAACGAGGTGGATTTGTGCTTGGCTTCTGTGAATCTTTCTAAGATACACTGTCGCCCATGAGTCTGTCGGCCTTAGTTCAGTACTCAGTTTTCCTCATTGTTGTTGTTGCTCTGGTTAAGCCTCTCGGGGCCTATATGTCCCGCGTCTTTCAAGGGCAGAATACCTGGCCCAATTTCGTTCTGCGTCCCGTCGAGCGACTCATTTACAAGATCACGCGCGTTGATGCGGCTGTGGAAATGGATTGGAAGCAGTACGCTCTGGCCTTCATTGTGTTTGGTCTGGTTGGAACCATCGCGACCTATCTAATCCTACGCCTACAAAACTTTCTACCTTTCGCTGGCTTGACGTCTGCGCACCGCGCGACTGCGATAACACCCGACCTGGCGCTAAACACCGCGATCAGCTTCTCTACCACCACGACGTGGCAGGCCTATGGCGGCGAAACAACGCTGAGCTACTTCTCACAGACGGTGGGGCTTGCAGTGCAAAACTTTCTGGCGGGCGCGAGTGGGCTGGCTGTAGGCGTAGCTTTCATTCGCGGTCTGGCACGCGAGCACTGGTTTTGGCTTGGGTAGATATTAGAGGAAGCTCTGAACAAGTTGATTGAAACGTCCTTGGTTTCTTCCCCTCCGTTTGGGAGGGGTTAGGGGAGGGTGCGAAGCTTGACGCGCACAAGCCCTCTCCCCAACCCTCTCCCAAAGGGAGAGGGAGAAAGACTTCAAACCGTTTGACGTTGCCTTGGGATTTTGACTCAAGTTTCTTTCTCGATTGAAGCGACAAGCTCTAGAATATGTCTCAGCTGGCCTTTGCGGTTGGTGGATGTTCGATCGCACTGATCGATGACGAGCAAGGAGGTAGATAGAGGTGAGGAATAACAGAACTGTCGGCGAAAGGAAATTGTCACTACTGCGGCCAGCTTTAATCATTGCTCTCCTTAACATCGCGATTATGGTAGCAGCGGGCCAGAAAGCTAATTCAACTAAAGAGCCTCTGTCCGGGGATCGGCCGCTGGACCAACAAGCCGCACCTGAGGATTCGCAAAACGTAATCAACTCGACCACGAACCTGGTATCTGTAGCCGTGACGGTTACCGATCGAGGCGGTCAGGCTATTGCAGGACTGCCGAGAGAGTATTTCAGAATCTACGATGACAAAGTAGAGCAACCGATCACGTTTTTCAGTGAAGACGATACCCCGGCATCCGTCGGTATTCTCTTTGATACTTCAGGATCGATGAGTGGCAGCACAATCGAGCATGCTAAAGAAGCTCTGGCGCGTTTCATTCAAACGAGCCATCCACAAGATGAGTTCTCTCTGATCGACTTCAGCTCAAGCCCGCAGCTCTTGCTAGACAGGGTGCGGGACGGTCAAGCTGTTTTGGATAGATTCACCTACGTACAGCCGAAGGGCAATACAGCACTCTATGATGCCTTAGACATGGGCATCGAAAAATTATCCAGCGGCACATATCCCAAACGCACGATCATTCTGATCAGCGATGGCGAGGAGAATAATTCACGATGCAGTTTTAGCAAACTCCGACGGAAACTCCAGGAGTCTGGGGTAGTCGTTTACACGGTCAGGATTGGCAGTCTGCCGTTGCCGAAATCAATTGCCGGAATGGTAATGGATGAGATCGCCAAGGTGTCGGGTGGAAGGTCATTCTGGCCTAACAACTCGGAAAGTATGGATGAAGCTTTCGAGCAGATCGCTTTGGATCTGCGTCGCCAATACTCGATTGGCTATTTGCCGGCGAATTTCGCAACGGACGGCAAGCTGCACAAAATCAAAGTGGTGGTTAATAGTTCCTGGAATGCCTCCAGAAAAGTGGTTGTAAGAAATCGCGAGGGTTACTACGCGATCGCAAGGCTTCCGGTTAGGTGAATCGGTGAAAAGAGGCAGTCTTTACGCTTGTCTCGGGAGCATCCGCGGATAGCGATTGAGAGAAGAGCGATTAAGCTCGAGCCTCCGGTCTTCCAATCAGGCCCTTCGCCAAGTGCGGCGAAGGGCTTTTCGTTTATGAATTGTTTATAACTCGTTTACCCACTCTTTATGCCCAGCTGACTAACATCTGAAATGAACCTGGGGCTTTGTCGCGAGGCGTGTGACAGGTTTGGAGTTCCTCTAGCGATTGCCCGGCTAAAGCTGGTGGAGGGAGTGACTAACTGGGCCAGAGTCAACGCGGGAGGAATGGCGAGAATGACTTGGAGTGAGACGGTGCGAGCACTAGTCGGCGAAGGAGCCCTGAGCCAATCTTTGTCTAATCTGGCGAAAGTATCTGACGACGAACAGATTGTTGATCTTGAAATGCAGTCACCGGTTTTTCTCGGACTGAAGGCCGCGGATTTACCACTAGATGATTGTCAGGTACTGGCGATAACGAGGACCGGCGTCCTGCTAACAGATGTGGCCTCAATCGAACTTCGCATGAACGATGTGCTCACGCTAACGGGAACAACGACCGCACTAAAGGGAGTAAGAGCCGCCCTGTCGACACTGTAGTCTTAGGGGTAGTGCCCCAGTTTGGAGTACCGCCTTCAGGCGGAATGTTTAAATTGGTCTCTTTCCGCCTAAAGGCGGAACTCCGAAACAGAAATTAGGGCACCACGGTCTTAGGTGTGCGGATCGGTTGGCCTTATGAATTGCTTATAAACTCTTTACGTCAATTTTATAGATCAAATCGTAAGATCATCATGGCAGCAATCGAGCTGCCCGATTCAAGGAGTTAGTTGGCATGACTTGGAAGCAGATCAAGGAAGCGGTTGAGGAAGCAGGCCTGGAAGATGAAGAAGAAATAAGTCTTATCCAGTGTGAGAACGGAGATGGCGACGGAACGTTTCACAAGATGAGATTGGGTAAAGCTGTGAAGCTCGTCGAAAACACCTCAGAGGACGCAGCGGATTATTCGGGCTGCGCAATCTGACGTTCTAAAGAATTGCTTAGTTGAGCCCCCGAACAGATCAGCCGTCGCGCCGATAGTGAGCGGTCACGAGAGCGCCTTCATCAAGTGGTTGAATCCGCGCACAGACTCCTGAAATTGTGTTCGACCAGATGCCATCACGAGTTTTCTGTCGAAGACTGATGGGATTCTTGCGCGCCAGAATTGTTTGGTTGGAATTCTTCAGGCGCAGGATTCCTCTGTTCGGCTGACTTGAGAATTGCACAACCCTGGAGTCGTCCAGGAAGACAGTAGAAAGGATCGTTATGAAGTTCAAATTGCTTAAGTTTGTTTCAGTTGCAGGAATTCTACTCCTTCTCGCGAGCGGGGCTCTTGCGCAAGGCGCCAACGGAATTCAACCTTCAACGAAGTTCGCTCCGTCGTCAGAGCCAAGCCCCGCCCCACCGGCGGTCGAAACGTCCAAGAAGGAGGAGCCTAAGTTAACTGATCGCGAACGAGCCCTGCTCGAGCGCGTCGATCAGTTGGAGAAGAGGCTGGCTGAAGTTGAAAGTCTGGTAAAGAAACCAACTGCAGAAACCGTCGTTGCTGAATCAACGAAGACACCGGCCCAAACCGACCTGGCGTCTGTTTCTCCTCCAGCGGTTCGTCCGGAGGAAAAGCCGCCAACGCAGGTTGACCCTCAGAAAAAGAAAAAGTCAGAGCCGTTCGCGTTTGCCGATTGGTCATGGTTAACGGGGAACGCGCGCACGAAAGAACTGGCCGTTGATACGCCGTTCTTCACCCCGGAAATCCGCGCTGACATAAGCTACACCAGCAGTTTCAATCACCCGAAAGACAATACGATCGGAGGGTCGAGCGAGGTATTTCGCTCTGGTGACGTCCAGGTCACACAATTGGGCGTCGGTGGCGACTTTCATTACAACAATGTGCGCGCCAGGTTAATGACGCAGTTCGGCTTGTATTCGCAGACGACGCCGCGCAATGATGCCAGTCCCGGCCGCGGCCAATGGAATCTGGACAATGCCTACCGCTACGTTTCTGAAGCCTATGGTGGGTACCACTGGGACAAGATGCACGGCATCAATGTCGATGCAGGCATTTTCATGTCCTACATCGGTCTGTTCAGTTACTACCAGTTCGACAACTGGACCTATCAACCGTCGTATGTTTCGTCAAACACTCCATGGTTTTTTAATGGTGTGCGGATTCAGTTCTTCCCCTCCGAGAAACTAAAGATTGAGCCATGGATCATCAACGGCTGGCAGTCATACGGTAAGTTCAATCGGGCTCCGGGAATCGGCGGCCAGATTCTATACCGGCCGAACTCGAAGACGTCGATCGTCCTCAACAACTATTGGGGCACGGACACGCTGGGCAATCCGAATCGCAAGCGCATCCACACCGACGACAGCATTCAATATAAGTACTACGACAACAAAGAAAAAATGCTGGACAAGGCTGCGTTCACGTTCACCTTCGACGCGGGATGCGAATACGGTGGCGGCGTCAGTTGCAGCGGCAAGCCCGGCGCGCCGGCGCAGTACTTTCTGGGCTTTATGGTCTACAACCGCTTCTGGTTCAAGAAGGACAGGTTCGGTCTGACCGTCGGCGGCGGAGCCATAAACAATCCGGGACGCTATCTGGTCTTGATTCCGCCCATCAACGGCGCGACAGCATTTTCGGGCACGCCGTATTTCACTGCAAATCCAGGCGATCCCTACAGGGCCTATGACGGATCAATCACCTTTGATTACATGCCGAGCCAATACATGACGTTTCGATGGGAATACAACCAGCGTGGATCAAATGTGCCTTATTTCTCGGGCAAGGGTGGCGTAACGCCTCCGGGAGGTAACACGTTTGGCGCGCCGGGATCACTTGTGCCCGGTTGGGCCCCTGACCTGGTCAAACAGGAGAGAAGGTACACGATGGCTATCCTCGTCAAGTTCTGAACTGCTGGTTGAGAAACTCGGCAGTAAACATTCATTGGGATTAGTTGAGCCGGGCCTGATCAGGTAGAAGCAGATCTTTATGAAATCTTTATGAATGTTTGATTACTCTCGTTGCGGTCACTGAAATGCCGCCGCAAAGAGAGGGAAAGGATGATTCCTGAACGGTTCCGTTCATGTCGAGGCTCATGGGTTTCGCTCTTCCTGTTACTGATCTGTGGTAGCGCGTTTTCAAGCGCATACGGGCAGGAGGTAAGTAGCTTCGGTGCGCGTACCTTCAGCTCAAAGCTACTCGAAAGAGTTATCAGTCGAAAAGCGATGCTGGAACAACCTCAGCCCCAGCCGTCGAAGTCCCAATGGCAGTACGGAGGATTTATCGATGTTGGTTATTTGCTGGATTTCAATCATCCGGCCAATAGAGTCTTTCGCAGTCGCGGCACAACCTGGCACACCGATCGGGTGCAATTGAACATGGCGGGTGTTTACCTCAGAAAGAAGGCCTCTGAAAAGTCACGCTGGGGCGTGGAACTTACCGGCCAGATGGGTAAGGACGTCGACGTGTTTGGTTTTTCCGCCACGGCGCCAAACATCGCCGGTTATAAATTTCTGCGCCATCTGGGCCCGACAAATGTTTCTTATCTCGCGCCGGTTGGCAAGGGACTCGCTCTGCAAGCGGGAATCTTTGTCAGTTTGATTGGCTATAACTCCTTATATGCCAAGGACAACTTCGAATACACGCGACCGTGGGGCGCCGACTATACGCCCTATTTCATGATGGGCGCGAACGCGAGTTATCCCTTGAGCAAGAAACTCAGCGGCACCGCCTTTGTCGTCAATGGATATTGGCATCTGGCGCGCGCTAACGGCGTTCCGAGTTGGGGAGGTCAACTGGCTTACGCGGCGAACCCCCATGTGACGATAAAGGAAACTGTGATGTTCGGCCCGCATCAAGCGAACACGGCGTTCAAGTATTGGCGCTCGCTTTCCGACATCATTATTGAACACAAGACGGATCGACTCACCTTTGCGTTCGAATACATCTACTCAGGGGAGACTGTAGCTGCTCCCGGTAATCAACGCGCGCTGATGATGTCCGGTCAGTTGCCAGTCCACTGGGTGATCAATAAGCGTTGGAGCATGACTGTCCGCCCCGAAGTCTTTTGGGATCGCGATGGCCGCTGGACCCTGGCGCGCCAGACAGTCAAAGCAATAACGAGCACAGTCGAATATCGCATGCCGTTCAAGTGGACCAATACGATCCTTCGTTTGGAACATCGATTTGACGATTCGCGAGGACCGGACGGCGGATTTTTCCGAGGGGCCGAAACTTCCCCGGGGGTGACCGGCCTCACACCAACGCAGCATCTACTGCTCTTTGCAACCATATTTACTTTTGACCGCTAGGGGTAATGTTCAATGAAGGATTTCATTTTCATCGCGGTAATAATTCTCTTCTTTCTGATCGCGCTCGCCTATGTGCGCGGATGCGAGAAGTTGCAATGAGGGCAACGATACTGTGGCACGCGCATCTTGCGCGCGACTCACGGGCGGAAAGCCCGTGCCACTTCCAGCGAGGGTGACGATATGGGTATGGGAACGATTGTAATGCTGGCAGTTTCGCTACTGCTGCTCATTTATTTAACGTTCGCTTTGCTGCGACCAGAAAAGTTCTAGTAGGCAGGATGCAGTAGGCAGCAAATCAAAGGCGCAGTCCTGCCGCCTACTGTCTACTGCTTACTGCCTACTGTCTTCCGAGGTTAGTTATGACACTCAACGGTTGGTTCCAAATTCTGCTATTCATCGCGATCATAATCGCCGTCGCCAAGCCAGTCGGCATTTTTATGACTCAGGTCTTTGATGGCGAGCGCACGTTTATGCACTTCGCCCTGCGGCCAATTGAGCGCCTGATCTATCGCTTGACCCGGGTCGATGAGAACCGCGAAATGCGCTGGACTGAATATGCGGTAGCGATGCTGTTGTTCAGTGCAGTCTCGTTGTTGTTGCTGTATTTAATTCAGCGCGTGCAGGGTTATTTACCCTTCAACCCGCAACAGCTGCCAGGCGTAGATTCGACAGCCAGCGCGACGGGCGGCTTCGTGGGGTCAGCGTTCAATACCGCGGCATCTTTCACGACCAACACGAACTGGCAGAGTTACGTTCCCGAAACGACGATGAGCTACCTCACGCAGATGGTCGGGCTCGCCTATCACAACTTCGCTTCGGCCGCGACCGGGATTGTCCTGGCGATAGTGTTTATTCGCGGCATCGCGCGCCGCGAAAAGGAAACCATCGGAAATTTCTGGGTGGATTTTGTGCGCTGCAACCTCTATGTGCTGCTCCCGATTTGCGTGCTCGGAGCTTTGCTGCTCGTCTCACAGGGCGTCATCCAGAATCTCCGTCCATACGATACGGCGAAGATGGTCGAGCCACAGACAATCCAGGTTGACAAGAAAGATGCCAACGGCAACGTCTTGACGAATCCGGATGGGACAAATCAGAAAGAGGACCAGACGGTCACGGATCAAACGATTGCCCAGGGTCCGGTTGCGTCGCAGGAGTTCATTAAGGAGCTGGGCACCAATGGGGGTGGATTCTTCAACGTCAACTCGGCGCATCCCTTTGAAAATCCGACTCCGTTTACCAACTTCATTGAGATGCTTCTGATCTTCTCGATCGGCGGAGGTTTGACGTACACCCTTGGCCGCATGACCGGATCTCAGAAACATGGCTGGGCCGTGTTGGCGGCCATGGTGGTTGTTTTCTTTGCCGGCGTCATCACGATCTATTGGTACGAATCGCATGGAAACGCGATTCTGCAAGGCGTCGGAGCCGATCAATCGGTTACAGCCTTGCAGTCAGGCGGGAACATGGAAGGCAAGGAGGTGCGCTTCGGCATTGCCAACAGCTCACTCTTTGCCACCATAACGACAGATGCGAGTTGCGGCGCAGTAAACGGAATGCACGACAGCTTCACACCGCTGGGCGGCATGGTGCCGCTAGTAAACATCATGCTCGGCGAGATCATTTTCGGCGGTGTGGGTAGCGGCCTCTACGGGATCCTGATCTTCTGCGTCTTGTCGGTATTTATCGCCGGACTGATGGTGGGCCGCACCCCTGAGTATCTGGGCAAGAAGATCGAATCCTACGATGTGAAGATGGCCATGCTCTATGTCCTGATCTTCCCGTTAGTCATTCTGGTTTTTGCCGCGATTTCGGTTCTATCACCGAGCTTTGGAACTTCGCAGTTGAACAATGGGGGACCGCACGGTCTGTCGGAAATTCTTTACGCATTCGTGTCCGGAACGGGAAATAACGGGTCGGCCTTTGCTGGTATCTCAGCAAACACATACTGGTACAACACGACGATCGGCATAGCCATGCTGATGGGACGCTTTCTAATGATCGTGCCGATGCTGGCGGTAGCGGGCAATCTGGCGCGGAAGAAGACGGTGCCTCCGTCATTGGGAACATTTCCGGTGACAACACCGCTGTTTACGGTGCTGCTGGTGAGCGTGATTCTAATAGTAGGAGCGCTGACATTTTTCCCGGCGCTGAGCCTGGGACCGATCGTCGAGCATTTGCTGATGTATGAGGGCAGAACATTTTGAGGATTGCGCTATCGAAGCAGGTAAAGAGTAAAGTGAAATGAATAACAACCGCGCCAACACTGCGGACTCTCTCGAAGATCCGCACAATGAGTCTGCGAAGCAGACGGCAGATAGTAGCCCAGGGTGGAGCGAAGCGGAACCCCGGGATCGCATGCCTCCTGTGGGACTAGCCCGCTTTAGCGGGCGAAAGAGTCTGTCGCCCGCCAAAGCGGGCTCTGGAAATCATCTGGTTAGTCAACCGAGGGTTGCGCTCGCTTTGCTAGCTGCACCCTGGGCTACATTCTTCCGCCTGCTCCGCAGGCTCATTGACGATCGCTTCGACAGTACGCAAAGGGCCAGGTTAGTTCGTTTACGTAGCGGCGGGCTAGCGTCGTGGCCCTACTCTAGACAAATCGAAGTGGCTACAAAACACAAATGACCAAAACAACCAAGAAACTAGCTGTCTGGAATTGGTCGATCGTCAAACGGGCGATCGCTGATTCCTTCGTCAAGCTGAACCCGCGCGCGATGATGAAGAACCCGGTGATGTTCGTCGTCGAAGTCGGCAGTGTGCGGACCCCACTGCAACTCATCTATGGTCTGTTCCGGCCAGTGGCTGGGGTGACGAATTCGAAGTTCGAGCTCCAGATCACCCTTTGGCTTTGGTTCACCGTCCTGTTTGCCAACTTTGCGGAAGCGATGGCCGAGGGCCGCGGCAAGGCCCAGGCCGACAACCTGCGCAAGTCGAGGACTGAAACGACGGCAAAGCGGCTCTTGAACGGCAAGTCTGAAATCGTGAACGCGATAGCGCTCAGAAAAGATGATGTTGTGCTCGTCATAGCCGGTGAATTCATCCCCGGCGACGGCGAGATCATCGAAGGCGTCGCATCGGTCGACGAATCGGCGATCACGGGCGAATCCGCACCCGTGATCCGCGAAGCCGGGGGCGACCGGTCCGCGGTAACCGGCGGCACGCGCGTCCTGTCGGATCAAATTAAGATTCGGATCACTTCGAATCCCGGCGAGACGTTCCTTGATCGAATGATAGCGCTCGTCGAAGGCGCCGAAAGACAGAAAACGCCGAACGAAATCGCGCTGAACATTTTGCTCGCAGGTTTGACGATCATCTTCCTGCTGGCGGTGGTGACGCTCCAGCCATTCGCGATTTACTCCAGCGCGCCACAGACGATCTTCGTACTCGTCTCGCTGCTGGTTTGTTTGATTCCCACGACCATCGGCGGTTTGCTCTCGGCAATTGGCATCGCCGGCATGGACCGGTTGATTCAGCATAACGTTCTGGCGATGTCAGGACGCGCGGTCGAAGCAGCCGGCGACGTGAACACGCTGTTACTCGATAAGACAGGCACTATCACCCTGGGAAATCGCCAGGCAACTGAGTTTATCCCGTTATCAGGCGTGAAAGAGCAGGTCCTGGCCGACGCGGCCCAATTATCTTCGCTGGCTGATGAAACGCCGGAAGGGCGCTCAATTGTGATACTCGCAAAAGAGAAGTACGGATTGCGCGGGCGCGAGTTTGCGGCGCATGAAGCCACCTTCATTCCTTTCACCGCCCAAACCAGAATGTCGGGAGTCGACCTCAACGGTCGCGAGATTCGCAAAGGAGCCGTCGATGCCATCGTTAAATACGTGGGCGAGAGTGGTCACGATGTGTCGGCGGAAATGACTGAGATCGTGGAGCGAATATCGAAGCAAGGCGGCACGCCACTGGCCGTCGCTTATGACAAGAGCCCGCTCGGCGTCATCTATCTGAAGGACATCGTAAAGGGCGGCATGCGCGAGCGGTTCGCACATCTGCGACAGATGGGAATCAAGACCGTGATGATCACCGGCGACAATCCGCTTACCGCGCAGACAATTGCCCGCGAGGCCGGGGTCGATGACTTCCTGGCGCAGGCTACGCCCGAAGACAAGATGCGCCTGATCAAAGCAGAGCAAGCCGGCGGCAAGCTGGTGGCGATGACCGGTGACGGTACGAACGATGCGCCGGCATTGGCGCAAGCGGACGTCGGCGTGGCGATGAATACCGGAACGCAGGCTGCTAAAGAGGCCGGCAACATGGTCGACCTTGATTCGAATCCGACCAAGTTGATTGAGGTCGTCGAAATCGGGAAGCAACTGCTGATGACGCGTGGTGCTCTGACTACCTTTTCGATCGCCAACGACGTGGCCAAGTATTTCGCCATCATCCCGGCGATGTTTGCGATGCTTTATGCCGTCAACGGAGGCGCTAACGGGCCCCTTTCAGCCTTAAACATTATGGGCCTGCGAACGCCACAGTCAGCAATTTTGTCGGCCGTGATTTTCAACGCGCTGATCATTATCGCGTTGATCCCGCTGGCTCTCAAGGGCGTCAAGTATCGTCCGATGAGCGCCGCGTCCCTCCTGCGTCGCAACCTGTTCATCTACGGTTTTGGCGGTCTGGTCGCGCCATTTGTTGGCATAAAGATCATTGACGTGATTATTCACGCAGTTGGATTGGCTTGAGCAAAGGGTGTCAGAAGCCCGACCGTAAGGGAGGGCTGCCAGAGAATCAGTGCCCTCCCTTACGGTCGGGCTTCTGACACGGATGAGGTGACTTATGAAAAACTTACTAACTGCAATCTTGATGACAGTCGTAACCACGATCCTGCTGGGACTCATTTATCCGTTGATCGTTACCGGAATCGCCCAGGTGGTCTTTCCCGATAAGGCCAATGGCCAACTGATTCGCCGCAGCGACGGAACGATCATCGGTTCGCGCCTCATTGGCCAGCCATTCGGAGGGCCGGGCTATTTTCATTCGCGCCCCAGTGCGGCAGGCGCCGCCGGATACGACGCAGGCGCGTCTTCTGGATCGAACCTGGGCCCTACCAGTCAGAAGCTGATTGATCGGGTGAAAGGCGACGTGACGAAACTGCAAACAGAGAACCCCGGGAAGCCAGTCCCGGTCGATCTCGTGACGACTTCCGGTTCGGGCCTTGACCCGCACATCTCGCCGGCCGCGGCTGAGTTCCAGGTGCCGCGGATTGCACGGGAACGCGGCCTGAGCGAAACGGAAGTGCGGCGCCTAATCGCCACCCATACTGAAGGCCGGCAGTTCGGATTTCTGGGCGAGCCGAGGGTAAACGTATTGGAATTGAATCTCGATCTGGATACCCGAAAGGCGATGAAGGCTGCGCCGCCAAAGCAGTGACATTGAGAGAAGTTTGACCTGGGAGAAGTCGAGAAACTGATCTCTGATGAAGTAATTCCAGTGTAACTGTGTGATTAGCGCTGACCAGAGACCTTCACCGGAGTCCCTGCTTGCCAAGCTAAAAGAGGGCGAGCGAGCCACCTTGCGCGTCTACATCGGGGCGGCTCCCGGTGTGGGAAAGACCTATCAAATGTTGGAGGACGCCCATCAACTCAAGCAAGAAGGCGTAGACATCGTCGTCGGAATCGTTGAGCCTCATGGCCGTCATGAAACCAGCGCGTTGATTCGCGATCTGGAATGCGTTCCCATGCGTCGGATCGAATACAAAGGCGTCATGATCGAAGAGATGGATCTGGACGCCGTGATCGCGCGCCGGCCGGCTGTCGCGATCGTCGACGAGTTGGCCCACACAAACATTCCGGGCTCGAAAAACCGCAAGCGCTACGAAGACGTACTCGACCTGCTGAACGCCGGAATTTCGGTCATCACGGCGGTCAACATTCAGCATCTCGAATCACTGAACGACGCTGTAGCTCGCACGACCGGGGTGCGCGTGCGCGAAACAATTCCCGATTATTTCCTCCGCAAGGCCGACGAAGTCGTCAACGTCGATGTTTCCGTCGATACTCTGCGCACGCGCCTGCGCCAGGGAAAGATTTATGATGTTGTAAAAATTGAGCAGGCCCTGAACAACTTCTTTCGCAAGGGCAACCTGTCAGCCCTGCGTGAACTCGCCCTCAGACAGGTGGCCACCGATCAGGCGACCAAGGCGCACGACTACCGCGAACGTGAAGGACTGCAACAGGCAGCCATACCTGAAAAAGTTATGGTGGCGATCGCTTCCCGGGGCAGTGCCAAGCGTATTCTGCGCGCTGGTTCGCGCATCGCCGGACGTCTGGCTTCTGATTGGTACGCGGTGTACGTGGAGACTCCCCGCGAAGAGCCCGGCCGGATCAAACCGCACGATCATGCAGTGCTGCAAGAGAACATCCGCTTCGCTCGGGATCTGGGAGCAAAAGTAGTCAAGCTAAAGAACCGGCGAGTGGCGGATGCGCTGATAGACTTTGCGCGGCGCGAAGGAATCACGCATGTAGTCTTCGGACAATCAGCACGCTCCCGCTGGGACGTGCTATTGCACGGTTCAGTAATCAATCGATTTCTCGGCGATGTGAAGAATGCCACCGTGCAGGTGGTGCCTTTGGACAAGAAGGATCGGAAGGACGAAGGCGGAAAGACCAAGGATGAAAGTGAGTAGTTAGTCAGTTGCTGTCAGATTTGTTTCCAGCCGAAAAACAGATCAAGGCCGCCGACAAAGAGGTGATGTCCTAATTTCGCGGCGTTTAGAGTACCAACTTTAGTTGGGTCTTTTCTCGCTTAGAGAGAGCCCGACTGAAGTCGGTACTCT
>ORMF011589961.1_pt1 | contig 16164 bp, 14 predicted proteins | sample 1779871 | NCBI WGS metagenome assembly ORMF01 (sample SAMEA104232316, study PRJEB22302) | groundwater metagenome | biome: forest; feature: aquifer; material: groundwater | place: USA | collected 2011-08-07 | depth 5.4 m
CTGGCTGTGAGCAATGCGCAGATGGTCGAGCGCGCAGTGCGCATCGCGCGCGAACTCGGCCGCGAAATCGCCACTGCGGAGGAGGCGCGAGAGATGATGCAGGTGAATGCGGCAAAGCGCGCTTCCAAGCGAACCCAGGCGGCGGCCAAGCAACGCTGAGTCGGCGCTCGCCAGCCTGCAAGAAGGCCCGGTAACAAGGGCGGACGGAGCTCCTCCGATCCCGCCCGGGCCGGTCTCCTTCCCGCGACGGCGAGCTACGAATAGCCCCAGAACGCCTTAATAAATCGAGGAGGAGATACCATGAAAAGACGCGATTTCATGAAAGTTGCCGGCGTCACGGCATTGAGCGCGACCATCGGGAGCGCGGCGCCGGTGCTGGCGCAGGGGCCGGCGAAGGCCAACCCGAAGTTCACTGAATGGGGCTGGCCGCAGCCGTATGAGCAGGTCTCGGCTAAATCGATCAATTGGCTAAAAGCGAAGGGCTGGTGGCCGCTACGAATCGGTATCCAGGCCTATTACGCCTCAGCTCCCCTCTGGCAGCCGCTCAAGCTCGGCGAGGCCCGCGGACTGAATCTTGAGACGCCGTACTTCGTCATCGGGGCGCAGCAGAACGAGGCGGCGGTGACTGGGAATCTCCAGGGCAACATCTACGGAAGCTTCCCCTTCGTGTCGTTCTTGCTTAAGAGCAAGATTCCGATGAAAATAATTGGAATTGGAGCCGTCAACTTCAGGAACTCACTTCTCGTCACGCCCAGTTCCCCGGTGAGGACAATCGAGGACTTAAGGAAACTTGACCACAAGCCGGTTATCGGGCTCGTAGTGGGCTCGGTCGCCGAGTTTTACCTCCAGGCCTCACTCCGTGTCCACGGCATGAAGAGCAGTGACGTGATCCTCAAGAGCTTGGCTCCCTCTGACATGTTGTTAATGCCTCAAGGCCTAGACGCCGTCGTCCAATGGGATCCGTTCGTGGCCCTCATGGTGGACAGCCGAAAGAACGCGCGCATTGTGGACTCGTCGTACTCGTACAACTTTGTCCACGGCGTATTCGTCGTCGCACAAGAGATCATTGACAACGCTCCGGACGTCGTGCAAGCGCTGGCAGACATGTACGTCGAGGGCATCCTTTTCAGTCGCCACGATCCAAAGCGCACGCGCGCTCTGCTTAAGCAGCAAGAAGCTTTCCGCTTCTTTGGCGAACCCGAGTTAAATTTGCTGGTCGACTGGGCGATCAAGTACAAGCCGACGATGACTTACGTGTTTCCTGAGTTCTGGTCCGCTGAGGATGCACAGATTACCAAGTGGCTATTCGAAACGGGACGAATGGAGAGGCAGCTCACCGAGACCGAGCTGAGGGCGGCATTCGAAAAGAGATTTATCGACAACACCTATAGCAAGCTAGGCTGGAGAGTGCCCGAGCGGCCGCCGTGGATCCCGAAAGACTGGAAGGGTGTCGTCGGCAAGCCACCCTACCCCAAGTATCACACGATGGAAGAGACGGCTCAGCCGTGGCCGGAGAAGGATGACCTTATCAAGTAGAGGGCCAACGATACCGCTCGTGATTTAGCCTAAGCGCCGCCGGTTCTTCCGCGGCCGTGGTGCTATTCGGAGCGCATATGTTGCGGCATGAATCTTGGATGGCTGGAGGAGGGAACAGACAATGGAATTGGAGCAAAAGGTCGCGATCATTACAGGAGGGGGAGGGGGGATCGGGGGCGCTGTCGCCCTGAAACTTGCTTCCAAGGGTGCCGCCATCGTCGTCGCAGATATCGACAAAGAGCGCGCTGAGCGAGTCTCGAACAAGGTCAAGGAGGGGAACGGGCGGGCAATCGCAGTCCACTCGGACGTCTCCCGTGCCGGCGACGTCGAGACTATGGTCAAGGCGGCGATCACGGCGTTCGGGACCGTTGACATCCTTGTCAACAATGCTGGATACGCGCTGCTCCACCCCTCGGTCATGCAGATCTCCGAGGAGGAGTGGGACCGGACCCTTGCGGTCAATCTGAAGAGCGTATTCCTGTGCACGAAGGAAATTCTGAAGATTTTCTTGCCGAAGAAGGCGGGGCAGATTATCAACGTCGCTTCCCTTGCCGGCCGCAGCACTAGTACGATCGGCAGTGTCAACTATACGGCTTCCAAGGCTGGCATGATCGGCCTTACGCGGCACGTCGCGCGAGAAGTGGCTGCGCACGGCATCAGGGTCAACGCCGTATGCCCAGGTCCGACCGACACCCAAATGGTGCGCGGGCTGTTGAATGAAGCCGAGATCAGCTTAGTGGCCGCCAAGGTGCCGATGCAACGGCTGGGCAGGCCCGAAGACGTCGCCGGCGTCATTGCGTTCCTCGCTTCGGCAGACTCCGAGTACGTCACTGGCGCCTGTCTTGACGTGAATGGAGGTTTGTTGATGCTGTGAATTTTCGGCGAGCCGATCGCCCACCGCGACGCGCTTGTCCAGGTAGGTTATGAGCCAGCTAGAGAGCTTCCCGGAGCCGGGCGATCTGGTGAAGCCTTGGTACTTCGCCGGCCGAACGTACAAGGTCTGAGTATCGCGTATAGGATTGTAGGACGAAAAAGATCTGCTCTTAGAATCATCTTAGATGAGGACGGAATTATGCGAAGGGACGTCAGCTTCTACAGTCGAGGATATAAATTGGCTGGGCATTTGTATTTTCCGGAGGATTTTCGAAGTGATCAAAAGCGGCCAGCAATTGTAATTGGCTTAGGACTTACTGGGATAAAAGAGCACCATGTTCCCGCAATAGCCCCTTTACTTAACGACGCCGGATACGTAGTGCTTGCATTTGACTATCGTGGCTTTGGGCAAAGTGAAGGACCCCGCTTCCGGCTCGCCCCCTTGGAGCAGGTCGACGATATACGCTGTGGAATCGATTTTATCGTCCAGCAGAAGGGTGTCGATAAGAACAAGATTGGTCTATTGGGCAACAGCTTTGGCGGCGCCAACGTCGTTTATGCTGCGGCCTTCGATATGCGCGTCAAATGTGTCGTTTCTGCTGTGCCATTTGGAGATGGTGAACGTTGGTTAAAGGGCCTTCGCCGTTTTTGGGAATGGAAGGAATTCCTGAAAACATTGGAAGAGGACCGACTGAATCGCGCATTGACCGGAAAATCGCGATCTGCCCATCCTCTGGAAATAGCCTTAGGACCACCGGATGCCGTTAAGGTATTCAATGAATTTGGCGAGAAATTTCCCGAGCGGAAATGTCAGTTGCCTTTGGAGACCGGCGAATTGCTTTTGACCTATAAACCGGAAAGCGTAGTTCATATGATTGCACCCCGGCCCATCCTCTTTTTTGCCACAGGCGGGGATACCCTATCCATTGTCGATGAGTGCCTGAGCATGTATGAAAAGGCTAAAGACATCAAAAAATTAATATTCATTCCCGACATTGGTCATTTTGATATTTATGCGCCGCCGGCTTTCAGCAAATTTATGGCTGACACTATAGATTGGTATAAAGAATATTTGCCGTTAGGTGGGACCTAGTTGAACGGCAGATTCAGGTCTGAAGCGCGACAACGTTATGACGTGAGTGTAGCTGTTTCTTAAGCAAGGACAATCTCGTGACGCTACAAAGGAAAGTTGCGGTGGCGCAGACCTCGCCTGTTCCAGGCGACACAGCAGCCACTGTTGTCAAACTGGTCGAATGGGCAGGCAAGGCTGCCAGCGACGGGGCCAGGCTGATTGTCTTTCCTGAAGCTTTCATCGGTGGCTATCCAAAGGGAGTGAGCTTTGGCATCGCTGTTGGGAAAAAGACTCCTGAGGGACGCGAGGAATTCAGGCAATATTTCGATAGCGCCATCGACGTTCCGGGTTCCGAGACGCAGCTCATCGCCGAAGCAGCAGGACACCTTAACGTTCACATTGTAGTGGGCGTCATTGAACGCGATGGCGGCACGTTATATTGCACAGCATTGTTTTTTAGCCCCGGCGGGACGCTTCTTGGTAAGCATAGAAAGCTCATGCCGACGGCAGGCGAACGCTATATCTGGGGATTCGGCGACGGGTCTACGCTCCCGGTGTTCGACTCCGAACTGGGAAAAATTGGTGCGGTGATTTGTTGGGAGAACTATATGCCGATGCTGCGCATGGCGATGTATGCCAAGGGCATTCAGATTTATTGCGCGCCTACCGCAGACGATCGCCCCTACTGGATCCCTAGCATGCAGCACATAGCGGTGGAAGGGCGCTGTTTCGTGCTATCGGCGTGTCAATATCTCCGTCGTAATGAATTGCCAAGCAACCTGTGCAATGCAATAACCGATGATCCTGACGTAGTTTTGATGCGGGGTGGTAGCGTGATTATCGATCCGTTTGGCAAGATCCTAGCGGGTCCGGTATTCGATGACAACGCGATTCTGTATGCCGAGCTCGATTTAGCCGAGATCAGCCGCGGCAAATTCGACCTCGACGTCGTTGGTCATTATTCGCGACCCGATGTGTTCCAGTTGTCGGTAAACGAGGTCCCGCTGGCGGCGGTGATGACTAAATGAATCAGCCGAATAATTCATCCTAAAACCGGCAAACGCGTTTGAACTGCCAAAACAGCTCGCGCGCGAAAGTAGATGCGGCAGGCAAGCGGCTTTGCATCGTCTCCCGGCCGCATGTTTCCATGAAACGGGCGTTTCACCACTCTAGAGGAGTCTCAGCATGACAATCAAATCAAGCTTGTATCGCGGTGTCGTTACCGTCGTTGCGCTCGTCGTCATGGCAGTCCTGCCAGGGCTTGCAGCCGCGCAAGGCGGTGCGCCCATTCCTGTGCGCATCTCCTGGCAGCTGCAGCCTTCATGGTTGCTCTTTGCCGCCAAGGAACTGAAGACGTTCGAAAAGGCCGGGCTGGCGCCTACCTACGTGAAGTTCACGACAGGCGCGCAGATGATCCCGGCAATGCAGAGCCGCAGCATCGACATCGCCAACCTCGGCATCACGCCGTTTGTAGCCGGACTGTCGCAGGGCGTGAACTGGAAGGCGATCGGCTTCGATACCGAGGGTTCGACTATGGAGGGTTTTCTGGCACGAAAGGGTACGGACATCAAGATACTCGAGGATCTCAAGGGCAGGACTATTGGCGTGGCGCGCGGCTCGACCTCGTACTACGGCCTGCTGGCTGCGCTGAAGAAGAAGGGCATCAACAAGGACCAGGTCAACCTCCTGCAGATGGATCCGCCCACGCAGTTCGCGGCTCTGCTGAACAACAACATCGACGCGGTCGCGGTATGGGAACCGTGGATACAGAAAGCGATGAAGGATGCTGGAGCGCGCATGATCGGGATGGAGTCCGACTACGGCGTGCACACCGCGTGCGCGCTCTTTGCCCTGCATGCCGAGTTCATGAAGGAAAACCCCGAAGCCGTGAAGCGCTTCCTGAACGGGCTTCTCATGGCGTACGATTACATCCAGAAAAACGGGCCGGGTGTGGCGATCGATGCGCTCGCTAGCGCTATGGTCATATCCAAGGAACTGGCCACCATCATCTACAAGGAAGCCGGCGCGCCTAACATCCGCCGCTGGAACGATTCGAAATACCAATACTCCATCGTCCCGGGCGCGTCATTCTCAAGGGAGGCGCAGCAAATGGCCGATTTCCTGTTCGACGAGCAAATTATCCAGAAGAAAGTGGACGTGGCTGCGGCATTCGATGATTCTTTCATCAGCGGAGTTCTCAAGACGGCTGGAAAATAGAGGTGTTGCTATGAGCAGCTTGCTCAAGTCCCGATTGGCTGCTTCGCGCTACCAACTCATCAGCGCGTGCACAATTGCCGCGCTGTTGATCGTGTGGGCGATCGCCACCCTGATCTTCCGCATATCTCCGATGGTGCTGCCTTCGCCCCCTGTGCTCATGGAGGAAATGGAGAAGCTCCTGCTGCAGGGGTACTCGGGCAAGCCGCTCTACGTGCATATCGGTTGGAGTCTCTTCCGCAGCCTGACCGGGTTTGTGTGCGGTGTGGCGCTGGCGATTCCGGTTGGTCTGTTCATGGGGTATAGCCGCGCCGTCAACGCCATGTTGCAGCCGGTGTTCGGATTCTTCCGGCCGATTCCGCCGATCGCATTTATACCGCTGATGATTATCTGGTTCGGCATTGGAGAACTCTCCAAGGTGCTGCTCATTTTCGCTGCGTCGTTCAACTATACGGTGATCAACAGCGCGGCGGGGATGCGCTCGGTGCCGGCGCAACTGGTCCGCGCCGGGACCAACCTGGGGCTGACCCGGTACCAGCTCTTTCTGAGCGTGATGCTGCCGGCGGCAATGCCGCACATCCTGACCGGAGTCAAGACCTCGGCGGCGGTGAGCTGGGCAATACTGGTAGCTTCCGAACTGATCGCCGCGCAGGCAGGCTTGGGATACATCATTATGGACGCCGGGACCTTCTTCCGGATTCCGGCTGTGTTCATCGGGATCATAATTATCGGGATAATTGGTCTCGGCATCGAGATCGGCATCTCCAACATCGAACGCAGGTTCCTACACTGGCAGGGGAAGACGTAGCGAAATGGACATGATCGTACTCGACAACGTCACCAAGGTTTATGCGGGCATGAGTAAGTCGGTGGGTGAAGTTGTCGCCGTGGACCATGTTAGTTTCGGAATTGCCGATCAGGAGATTGTGTCTCTGGTGGGGCCGAGCGGATGCGGGAAAAGCACTATTCTCAATATGATTGCAGGGTTCGAATTTCCGAGCAACGGCAAGATTACCGTGGCAGGGCGCGGTATCACGGGGGCCGGACCCAACCGAATGGTTGTGTTTCAGAGCCCGGCTCTGTTTCCGTGGATGACCGTACACGAAAACATCGTCTTTGGCCCAAGAAAGCAAGGTGTGCCGAAGGAACAGTATCTCCCCGATGCGGAGCGCTTCATCCACGCCGTGGGCCTTGAGCACTTCGCTTCGCACTATTCTTACCAGCTATCGGGTGGCATGCGCCAGCGCGTTCAGATTGCGAGGGCGCTGCTTAACCGGCCGGACGTGTTGCTCATGGACGAGCCCTTCGGCTCGCTCGACTTCCAGACCCGGCTGTTGATGCAGGAGTTGCTGCTCAAGGTGTGGGCCGACTTTCATCCCACGATAATGTTCATTACCCACGACGTGGAGGAAGCCGCGTTTCTCGGGGACCGCGTTTACGTGATGTCGAAGCGGCCCGGACGCATCATCGAGGAAATCAAGGTGCCCTTCCCGAAACCACGTGCATTCGATCTTCTCACTACGTCCGGATTTGTGGCGATTAAGGACAGAGTCTTGCATCTGATTACGGAACAAATGCGGGGCAGCGGAGTAGAGCATTGAGAGCGTGAATTTCAGATTCCTTCACTCTCAAGGGAAGGACAGGATGATGGGATAGCAGGCAGCGCCCGATTGATGTCGCACCCGAGTTCCGATCTTTCCGGAAAGCCCTTCGCAATGGAGGTATCGAAGGCCACGGTTTCCGCTCCGTTTGCGCGCGGGGCTTCGACAATGTCGACGGCCGACGAGCTCGGTTGCTCCGCTCACGGGCACGCGCATCCTTATCTCGACATGCCTTGATTCTCTCCACTTTCGCGTTTGACTGAGAGTTCCTCTCGGAGGACTCGAGAGATCTTCGCGAAGTCCATGCTCGTCCGGTCTCTCGGCCGCTCAAGGTCGATGGCGATGTCGTCTCGTACGCATCCGGGTCGCGCCGACATGGTTATCACGCGATCGGCCAAGTAGACAGCCTCCGCGATATCATGGGTGACGAACAAGACCGTCTTTCGCTTCACCTGCCAGATGCGAAGAAGCTCGTCCTGGAGCAACTCCCGAGTCTGGGAATCCACTGCGCCGAACGGCTCGTCCATGAGAAGCACCTCGGGATCGTTAGCGAGCGCTCGGGCCAGCGCAACCCGCTGCTGCATCCCCCCGGAGAGCTGGCTCGGGTGCGCTTCCTCGAACCCCTTCAGTCCGACCAGCTCGATCAGGTCTTGGGCCACGCGTCGACGTTCAGATACCGCGAAACCGCGCGCTTCAAGACCAAAGGTCACGTTTTGCATCACCGTACGCCAAGGAAATAGCGCGTAATCTTGGAAAATCATCCCGCGGTCCCAGCCGGGCCCGGCAACGCACCGCCCCCCCACTCGTACCTCGCCTTCGGTCGGGCGGTCGAGACCGGCAATCATGCGTAGCAGCGTGCTCTTGCCACATCCGCTCGGGCCAAGCAGCACGACGAACTGGCCACGGACGATGGCAAAGGACATTCTGGTCAGCGCGATTACGGGAGGCCGGCCGCGCTGCCGAGGTGACCACACCTTGTTCACGTTCTCGACCTCGATGATCGTGTCTTTGGCGTTTCCCGCGCTCAAGGGCATTTCTCGAAGGCGACGAGAATACATTTCTTTCACGTTTTCCATCTCGACCGTGGTGTTTATCGAACTCACGGCGCGCCAACCCTTTGTTCGAGCGCGACGAGAAATTGATTGGCAAGGTATCCGAGCACTCCGATAACGACCATGCCGGCGACGACGACGGGCGTATCAATCGTCTCGCGGGCGTCCGCTATGAGGAACCCGAGTCCGTCCGACGAAGCCACCATCTCTGCCGCTATCAGGGAAAGCCAAGCGGCCCCAAAGCCCAAGCGGAGTCCAAGAAGGATTTGAGGGATTGCCGCGGGAATCAGCACGCGCAGCACCGTGAACGACCGTGAGGCTCCGAGGGTATGCGAAGCCTCTATGAGTCTCACTGGGACGTTGGATACACCGCTCACTGTGCTGACCAGCACAGGAAAGAACGTTGCGTACGCGAGAATGAAAAGCTTGCCGCCAGCGCCGATGCCGAACGTGAGGAGCGCGAATGGAATCATGGCGTACGGCGGAATTGCTCGGAAGAGTTCGAGGATAGGCTCCACGGCCTTCTCGATCGAGCCGAAAAGACCGATCAGCGTGCCGAGTGCAAGTGCGCAGACCGCGCCGAGCGCAAACCCCAGAAAGACGCGGACGAGGCTCGCGAGCACCTGTTTAACGAGCACCCCGCTTGCGGCCAGGTGAATCAACGCATTGGCAGTATCGAGCGGACTCGGTAGAAACGTCCGATTCGCCACCACGAGGGAAACAACGAACCAAAGCATGAGCAACCCGCCGAAGCCGACGGCATAGAACGCGACACCCGATAGGTGCCGGAGTGGGATCTCGATCAGACTGCTGTCAGCGACAGCACTTTCTGTCTTCATGAGTTCGAGGACGATTCGAAGCTGACGGAGACCCTATGCCGCATTAAGACTGTCTCGACGATGACGAGGAGGCGGTTTGCCGCGTACCCCAACAGCGCGATAACGAGCATTCCGACGATAACCGGGGCGGGGTTAAGCACAACCCGGGACCGCTCCATTAGAAAGCCGATTCCGGAGTTCGCCGCAATCATCTCCGCGATCAGGACCCCGCCGATCGACACGGCGAGACCGAGCCGCATTCCGACGAGGATATGAGGAACCGCAGCCCATAGCAGCACCTTGCGCCAGAGGAACGTGCGCGATGCACCGAGAGTTCGCGCAGCCTCGATCAGGCGCCGATCGACCGAAGTCACGCCGACGATCGTATTCAGAAGAATGAAGAAGAATGCGATCAACCAGATAATGAAAATCTTGCTCGCCTCGCCAATCCCGAACCAGAGAATGCTGAGGGGAATCCAGGCGATCGGCGAGATCGGACGGATCATCTCGATGAGCGGCTCGACCATTCGTAACAACCGTGGTGCCGAGCCGAGAAGCAGCCCGAGCGGTAGCGCGGTGATGACGGCAAGCAGAAAGCCTTCGGCCGTGCGTGTCAGACTCGCCACAATGTGTCGAACCAACTCACCAGACGCCACCAACTCAACCAGCTCGTGCGCGACGACCGGGATAGAAGGCAGAACATAGTGGGCGCTTGGGACCCACGCCGATACTGCGGCCCAGATCGCCAATAAGATCGCAACGTCGATCAGAAACCACTTCAGACGAGTCAAAACTCCTCCGCGCCGTACGCCGGCCCGGCCTAGCTGCTCATTGCCGCCTGCCCACTCGGAGACTTGGTTTCAATCTTCTTATCCAACCCAAGGATCGACTTCACTTGCGTCGGCGTCGCCACCTCGCGCCCGAGCTCGCGTGCGATAGTTGCGATCTTCGCAATGACCGCCGAGTTCTTGGTGATGATATCGTCCTTGTGAGGGTACATCCAGAGGCAGTCTTCCTGCCCGACCCCGACCATGTCGACGCCCATCGCGATCGCAGCGACCGTAATCGGCAGCCAATTGCGACCGCCCGCGCGCAGACCGACCACCGAGTCCGGAATCGCGGCCTTTAGAGCACCCATACTCGTGATGAGCTGCAAAACTGACCATGGATCCTGGCCGATGTAAGACGCCTGGTGTTTGCCCATGTGCAGGCAGCACATAAACGGCTTCCAGCGCGCGATCCCCGGCTCGATGATCTCCCGCGCGAGCCACTCGATCCCGTGCGTGTCGTAAATCTGGAAGAGGGGCTTGATGCCGTGTTCCTCTAGAAAAGGAACCCCCTCTTTGACGGCCTGGTGATCGCCGAAGAGCGTCTGTTCTCGGTCCCCGGGATTCTCGGTAATCAGCGTCACGCTGCCCATGCAGTACTTGTTCCCGTTGCCGAGCTTCAGGAACTCCTCGGTGTGATCTATGTAGCTGATCGGCTCCCTCGGTTTGCCGACCCACGTGTGGCTCCATGTGAACACCTCGCCGCACGCCTCAAACACCGGGTCAATGATCTCCTTCAGTTTATGGGGATCCATGAGCAACGCGCCATCTGTCGGGTCGCGCGGATGGACGTGGATGGCGCCTGCGCCGGCACGCACCGAATCGATGATCTCGCGGATGATGCCCTTCGGATCGAGAGGAACGTGCGGATTCACGCTGGGCGGCAACCATCCCGGGAATGCGCTCTCGATGATGAGCGGCCTGTCCAAGGTAGAGATCCGCGGCTCGCGTTGAATCGGAAATTCCGGGCTCTTCGCTCGCATGATGCCTCCTGATTAACGTGGATAATCGAACTAGATATTACATGGAACGGCGCTTGGGGCCGTCGATAGCGCTGACGCGAATCCTTCCTTTCCCGCGAACCCTTGACGGCAGCTTCGCCGATGTTTATCAATTGCTAGCGTTCAACAAACTCCGGGTGGACGTAATCCTTCACAAACGCTTTGGGATCGGCGATCTTCGTAAGGCCGGCCTTGTTTGTGAAGGCGATGAACTTCACCCAGTCCTCCGGCCGGGGCTTCACGTCTGCGAGGTACACAAGCCCATGGTTGACCGCGTAAAGAAAGACGTCCTCAGTGACGACACCGGGAAAGACCTGCGCGTAAATCTTTGCGGCCTCTTGCGGGTTATTCCGGATGAAGCGCGAGGCGTCGCCGAACTCCTTCAGAAACGCTCGAAGCGCATCGGGATGCTCGCGCGCAAATCCCGCCCGAGCTACGACGTGCCCTGAAATAAGCGTACCCTCTTTCTGCTGAAGCTTTGACGCGGGCCGGAACAGGAGCCGAGCTTGCCCTTTCGAGAGCGTCATGGACATGAAGGGTTCAGCCCCCGAGAATCCATCCACTGCTTTCTTTTCAAGGAGAAGCGGCATCTCCGGGAACCGCGCACGAACAAGATTGATGTCCGAATCGGATACGCCGGTGCCTTCCAGCGCGAGTTGCAGTAATCCATGCTGCCACGAACCCCTGCCGGGAAAGGCCAGCGTCTTGCCCTTAAGGTCCGCGGCGGTCCTGATCGCGGAATCAGTCCGCACCACGATCCCCGTCACGTCGCCCACCGCATCGGCGACGGCCCAGTACTCCAAACCACGCTCGCGCCCTTGGATCAGAGGCAGGACGCCCGCGTCGGTGATGTCGACTTCCCGGGCGACGATCGCTTCGATCGCTGGAGCGGCGTGCGTGACGTCGATCCATCTGATGTCGTATTTGTCCCCGTATTTTTTCTCGAGGGTCTTTTGTGCCCGAAGGATGATTTCCGGCAGGATATTCGGTTGAACCGCGATGCGGATCGGCACTTTCGTGCTTTGAGCATAGGCGATTCCGCCCGCGAGAGTCACGACCGCAATCGAGATCATGATGGCGAATAGAAATTGGAACGTGCGGTGCGTCATGGCGCCTCTCCGTTTCTTAACGCCTGCTCGGGTACAGTGTATCCGTTCAAGAGTGAGTGTCAAGCGCCAATCTAATCCATGTCGGAAGTGGGGAGTAAATTGGTTGTCCGGTACCGTAGCGCGTGATGTGTCCGCAATGCCGGGGAAAGGCCACTTATAGCAAGCTAGGCTGGAGATTGCCCGAGCGGCCGCCATCGATCCCGAAAGACTGGAAAGGCGTCGTCGGTAAGCCTCCCTACCCCAAGTATCACACGACGGACGAGGCGGCTCTGCCGTGGTCGGAGAAGCATGACCTTATCAAATAACAGAGCGGGCCACGATAGCTTCGCCACGGTGTGGTTAATGTACTGCGAGCCGTAGTCGACATGAAGGCTTAGGACCACGAACGGAAAGCCCGCAAGAATCTGGCCAAGAACTGGCAGCAGGAATGCGTCAAGCAGGCGCTCGCAAGTGGCGACGATCTCGCACTGGGTGACGCAGTCCACGGCGTTGATGTGATAGGGTCGCGTCGCGCCGTTCTGACCGCCCTGCTGCACATTGTCGATGCGGATGAAGCCGGGGCGCCCATCGGGGGTGGGCGCGCGCCGCTGCCCGATGGGGAGCGCATAGCCGCGAGCCCTGGTCCAATGGGCTCGCGGTCACCATGTGGCAGGTTTGGTGGCGCGGGTTATACAGGTGGGCCACCGGGAGCGTGGCGAGCGGCGCATTGCGGGCATCGCCATTGACGGCAAAGGCGCGCTGCATCATGCATCCGGTAGCTGGCCCGGAGAGGGTGTTATGCAAGGTATCGGTTTTTCTGACTTGACATCAAAGCAGCAGTATGAAACGATTCCAAAAAACGAAATCATAGGTTTCATTTTAATAGCAATTTGCAACAAAATAAAATTACGGGCAATGAAACCGTCAAGGTGAAAAACCTAGGATTGCTTCAAGGACCGCGACGCGAAAGGGTGATCCTCTTCGTCATCGCCATAGCCGGCTTCGTCGCCATGCTGCAACCCGAGTGGATGATCCTCACCGCCACCGGCGCCGCCGAGGTGGTGGCCGGAATTTACTTTTACTGGAGCGCGCGCTACGCCCACCCGGCGCGGCGCCCCAAAGGCGCGACCCGGTGAGTACGAAGGTCCCCCAGGAAGCATATGACTTCATCATCGTCGGCGCCGGCTCGGCGGGCTGCGTCCTCGCCAACCGGCTGAGCGCGTCGGGACGTTTCTCGGTGCTGCTACTCGAAGCGGGGCCCCGAGACAGCAACTGGTGGATCCATGTGCCGATAGGGTACGGCCGGACCATGTTCAGTCCCAAGGTCAATTGGTGTTCGTACTCAGACCCGGTTCCGACGCTGAAAGATCGGCCGATCTATATGCCTCGCGGCAAGGTCCTTGGCGGCACCAGCTCGATCAACGGCATGATCTGCATCAGAGGCCAGACCGAGGACTTTGACGGTTGGCGCGATCTCGGCAACGCGGGATGGGGTTGGAAGGATGTCTTCCCGTATTTCCTGAAGCTCGAAGACCAGTGCCGCGGAGCTAGCGCGTATCACGGCACCAGGGGGCCGATGCGCGTATCCGACATAGGGGAGGAAAACAGGCTCGCGTCGGCTTTCATCGAATCCGCGGTGAATGTCGGCCTGCCGCGAAACGAGGACTTCAACGGGGAAACCCAGGAGGGAGCCGGTTACTTTCAACTGACGACGAAGCACGGCCGGCGATCCAGCACTGCGACGGCCTATCTGCGGCCGGCGCGACGGCGACCGAATCTGACGGTGGAGACCAACGCGCTGGCGGACCGGATTCTGATGGAAGGCACGAAGGCGGTCGGTATCGTGTACGACACCGGGTCCGGGGCGCGGCAGGCGCGCGCCAGCCGTGAAGTCATTATCAGTGCCGGCGCCTTTGGCTCGCCGCTGATTTTGCAGCGCTCGGGGCTGGGGGACGCTGAATTCCTGGCCCAGTTCGGAATTCCAGTGGTGCGGCATATGCCTGGAGTCGGGCGCAATCTCCAGGACCACCTGCAGATCCGCATGACTTACAAATGCCGGCTGCCGATTACCACCAACGACGATCTCAACCATCTGCATCGCAGGATTTATGTCGGGCTGAAGTACCTTCTATTGCGCCGCGGGCCGCTCGCGATCGGCATCAACCTGGCTGGAGCTTTCGCGACCACGGATCCGCACGCCGGCAGACCCGACGTCCAATTCCACTTCGGCACGCTGAGCGCGGGCGCGCAAGGTAGTGACGTCCATCCGTTTTCGGGTTTCACCATCGCGGTCTACGTTTTACGGCCGCAGAGCCGAGGTACGGTGGAGATCCCGGGGCTGGATCCCAAGCTGCCTCCGCGGGTGCAGCCCGGTTACCTTGCCTTCCAATACGATCGTCAGACGTTGCTACGCGGGGCCAGGCTCGGGAGGAAAATCGCCGCGACCGCTCCATTGCAACAATACGTAGCCGAGGAACTGGAGCCGTCCCGGGGCTGCACGAGCGACGACGAGTTGATGGAGTTTATCCGTGCCAGGGCCAACGGGCTCATGCACCCGGTGGGAACATGCAGGATGGGGACGGACGAGAACGCCGTCGTTGACAGCAAACTGCGGGTGTGCGGCGTGCAAAACCTGCGCGTCGTCGATGCCTCCATCATGCCGACAGTCACGTCCGGAAACACCAATATTCCGACAATCATGATTGCCGAGAAGGCAAGCGACATGATCGTGACGGGAACAACTGAGGGTTGACCTTATCCTACGCACGTTTCGTGGACTTGATTGTAGGTTCGCGTGCAAGGGCGAGGCCGTTTTGACGCAATCGAGGTAAATCACCTCACTGCCGTCGAGCACGGTGAAGTTGCAGGTTTTGCCGAGCTCATCCACCAGCCGCTGCGGGATCGCGCGGCCCGCGCCGCGGACCGAGGAGCTCATCATTACGTCGACGCTCAGGCGTACCAGGTGCGGAGCCACGATATAGCGCTTGCCATCGGGTGCAATAACAAGACCCGCGTGCTCGAGCAGGATGAGAATGCGGTAGACGGTCAGTTTAGGCAACGCGACCTCGGCCTTCTATTCGGTGAGCAACGCTGGCCGGTCCGCGCGCACAATGGGGAAGCTTTCTGCATTAAGGGGAATTTTCGGTCTTGCCAAGAAGCGGCTCGAGCCGGCCTGATATCGATATTTTCATATTTGACTTTCAAGTAGTTATGTGAAATCATTAATAAAATGAAATTATCAGTGTCATTTTCTATATTTTTCATGAGGATTCAATCATGGGCAACGAAGCGCTGATCCAACGCACCGTCGTCTCCGGCAAAATGCGCATGACGCCGTCGGAGGCGTTTGTCGAAACGTTAGTGGCGCAAGGGGTGACCGACGTATTCGGCATCGTTGGCTCGGCCTACATGGACGCGCTGGACATTTTCCCCGCCGCCGGCATCCGTTTCATTCCCGTCGCGCACGAGCAGGGCGCCGGGCACATGGCCGACGGCTACGCACGGGTATCGGGCCGGCACGGCGTCTGCATAGGCCAGAACGGCCCCGGTATCACCAATTTCGTGACCTCGATTGCGGCAGCTTACTGGGCGCATAGCCCGGTGATCGTGGTAACGCCCGAGACCGGAAGCATGGGCATCGGCCTGGGCGGGTTCCAGGAAACGGAACAGCTGCCGATCTTCTCCAAGATCACTAAGTTTCAGGCGCATATCAATAATCCCAAGCGCATGGCCGAGCTGACCGCGCGCGCTTTCGACCGCGCGCTACTGGAGATGGGGCCGGCGCAGATCAATATTCCGCGTGATTACCTTTACGGTGACATCGAGTGCGAAATACCGAAGCCGATCCGCGTCGAGCGCGGCGCAGGGGGCGAGCAAGCACTCGCCGAGGCGGCGGCGCTCCTGGCCCAAGCCAAATTCCCGGTGATTCTCGCTGGTGGCGGTGTGATCATGTCCGGCGGCATGGCCGAGGCGGTCAAGCTGGCCGAATTACTGCATGCGCCGGTCGCCAATAGCTATCTGCACAATGACTCGTTCCCGGCTTCGCATCCGCTCTGGGTCGGTCCGCTCGGCTACCAGGGCTC
>ORMF010103044.1_pt1 | contig 16161 bp, 15 predicted proteins | sample 1779871 | NCBI WGS metagenome assembly ORMF01 (sample SAMEA104232316, study PRJEB22302) | groundwater metagenome | biome: forest; feature: aquifer; material: groundwater | place: USA | collected 2011-08-07 | depth 5.4 m
CTGGTGACGTCGAGCGGGACGAAGACGGCCTCGCCCCCTGTGGCCCGGATCTCGGCTTCGACCTGCCGGCCCTCCGCCTCGAGCACGTCACCGATGACCACCCGAGCGCCTTCCCGAACGAACAGCCGCGCCTCGACGGCGCCCATGCCGCGCGCGCCGCCGCTGATCAGTGCCGCCTTGCCTGCGAGTCTCATGGCCACCTCCGTCAGGCGAGCACCTGCTCGAGCTCACTGCCTTCGACGGCTCCCAGAACATCCCGTCGGCGCCCTGCGGGTGAGCGGCGGGTGCCGGCAGACCGAGGGCCGGGTCGTCCTCGGCTGACCACATCCCGCTGACGCCCTCCTATCGTTTCGATGTCAACGTCTTCAAGCGCTCGTTCTACCAGATGATGCTGAAGTTCCAGATCGGTGCGCATGCGTTCTCGCATCCGGAAGCAACCCGCCTCAGCCGCGCTTCAGCAGTGGTAACAGTCGTGACGCCGCCTCGTCCACCTGGGCGAGCTGGTCGCCGCCGGCGAAGCGGAGTGAGATGTGGCGCGCGCCCGCATTGATCCAGCGCTGGAGCCACTCGACGCAGCCCTCGATCGGGCCGGCGTAGGAGGCCTGGCGGGCCATGATCACGCGCGCCGGCGCCCCGTAGTAACCCTCGAGGAAGGCGTGCAGCCGCTGCTCGGCGGCGGCCGGGTTCGCGTCGAGCGCGACCGTGACGTACGCCGCGCCGGTCACGGCGTTGGGCGCGCGGCCCGCCGCGCGGGCGGCCGCCTGCACGCGGGGGAAATGCTCGGCGAAGAACTCCGCGCTGGGGCCGGTGGGGAACCACGCGTCGAACTTCGCGGCGTCGCGAAGCGCGCTGGGACCGCTGCCGCCGATCCAGATGGGCGGCCCGCCCGGACGGTGCGGCTTCGGCTCCATCGTGATGTTCTCGAGCGTGAAGTGCTTGCCGCTGAAGCTGACGCCGTCGCGGCTCCACAGCGCGCGACAGATCTCCAGCGTCTCGAGGTACCGCCCCACGCGGCGCTCCCACGGCACGCCGGCGGCAGCGAACTCCTTGCGGATGGCCGGCGCGTCAGCGGCGATCCCGACCCCGAGGATGACCCGCCCCTCGGCGATCCGGTCAAGCGTCGCCACGACCTGGGCGAGCACGACGGGGTTCCGCAGCGCAGGCAGGAGCACGCCCGTGCCGAGGCGCACCCGCCGCGTGCGCGCGGCGACGGCGGCCAGGAGAGTGAGCGGCTCGTGGCGCGGCCTGGCAATCAGCGAATCGCCGATCCAGACAGAGTCGAAGCCCGCGGCCTCGGCGCGCTCAGCCATGGCCAGTATCGGACCCGTCTCCGCGCGGCCGGACATCACAGCCTCGCGGGTGGGAAGCAGCACACCGAATTCTACCGTCATGTCAGCACCTCCTGGACCAGATGTGTATCACATTCTGGACATGACGCACTGTCTTCCCAAGCAGTGTATCCAAATGTGGTCATCGGCAAGCGGCCGCGATGCCTGTAAGCTCGGGAGAGTATGCAGTCGACCACACGACCTGAACCTCTCGATAATCGCATTTTGCTTCTTCGGGGTCGGGCTGTGATGCTGAGCAGGGACCTTGCGGAGCTCTACAAGGTCACCGCCCGGGAACTGAATCAGCAGGTCAAGCGAAATCCGCGCCGCTTCCCGCGGGACTTCGTGTTTCAGTTGACGGACGAAGAGGCCGAAGAGATCCGCGTCCGGATTCTCGGACCGCAGGGGTCATGGCGCGGCAAGCTTCCCTACGCCTTCACCGAACAAGGGGCCGGAATGCTTGCCGCCGTACTGCGGAGCCAGACAGCGGCAAAGGTAACGATCGAGATCCTCCGGGCCTTCGCCCGACTGCGCAAGCCAAGGGAGCCGTCGGAGTCCACTCCACTGACTCGGCGAGCCTCCAATCTCTTCGCCGCCATTCGCGATGCCGTGCTCCTCTGTAAGGAGGACAAGGCATTCACGACCGACGTCCCGTCTACGTACTTCCTCCAGGCTGGACCGGGCGGGCCGATCAAAATCGGCTCTACCAGAAATCTTGCCGTTCGAATTCGGACGCTGATGACCATGTCGCCCGTCCCGCTGAGGCTCCTGGGTGTGATGAAAGGCGATCACGAAGACGCCTGCCACATGCATCTAGGGGCCTTTCGCATCCACGGTGAATGGTTCACCCCGGAGGAACCCGTCCTGCAGTTCATCCGCGAGAACGCGATCACACCTCGCGGCAGCGGAAAGCGTAACCCAGCCGATTCCTGCCCGAGCCAAGTCACCGGCAAGGGTCCAGCCGCTGGCAAGTCGCCCGTTTGACCGGCTTCGCTAGGCTTCCTTCCACGCGCTCGCGCTGTCGAGCGTGGCGGTCGCCTCTTCGTCCAGCTTGAGGTCGATGCCACCGATCAGCTCCTTGAGCTGGGCGACGGAGGTTGCGCTGGCGATCGGAGCGGTGATGCCGGGCCGATGCGCCAACCAGGAGAGCGCAACCTGCGCCGGCGTGGCGCCGACCTTGCCGGCCACCTTGTCCACCGCGGCGAGGACGGCGAAGCCGCGGTCGTTCATGTAGCCCTTCTGGACGTTGACGGCGCGTTTCGTCTTCGGCAGGTCCGCGCCGGGGCGGTACTTGCCCGACAGGAACCCGCTCCCGAGCGAGGAGTACGGGATGACCCCCACGCCCTGCTCGAGGCAGAGCGGCTCGAGCTCGCGCTCGTACTCGTCGCGGAACACGAGGTTGTACTTCGGCTGGATCGACTCGTAGCGCACGTAGCCGCGCTTGTCGCTCTCCCAGAGCGCGCGCGTCAGCCGCCACGCGTGGTGGTTGGAGGCGCCGATGTAGCGGACTTTACCCAGGCGCACGAGGTCGTCGAAGGCGCGCAGCGTTTCCTCAAGCGGCGTGTCCTTATCGTCCCAGTGCGCCTGGTAGAGATCAATATAATCGGTCTGCAGGCGCTTCAACGATGCCTCGACTCCCTCCATGATGTGCTGGCGCGAGAGGCCCGTGTCGTTCGGCCCAGACCCCATCGGCCCCATGACCTTGGTGGCGATGAGCACGGTGTGGCGATTCTTGCGCGCCGTCATCCATATCCCGAGCGCGTTCTCCGACTCGCCGCCCTTGTTGCCCGGCGCCCAGCGCGAGTAGACGTCCGCGGTGTCGATGAAGTTGCCGGCGGCCTCGACGTAGGCGTCGAGCACGGCCTCCGAGGCCTTCTGGTCCGTCGTCCACCCGAACGTGTTGCCGCCCAGACACAGGGCGGATACTCGCAGCCCAGTGCGGCCCAGCTTGCGTATCAGCATGGTGGATCTCCTTTCGCAGGGAAAGAGCATAGGCTACTCCGTGCTCCGCGAGCAACTGCTTGACGGGCCGGTGATCAGGTCGCAGTATCGCTCTGCCAACCGGAGGGAACGGCATGAATCGAATGAACACGATCGCGCTGGCCGCGCTGTTCACCCTGGGTCCGTGGGGCGCGTCCCCGTCGGCCGCGGCGCCCGAGGGCCAGATGACGTGGGCGGTCCACGTCTCGCTTGCGCCGAGCTGGTTCGATCCGGCGGAGACGCAAGGTGTCATCGTGCCGTTTCTTGTCCTCTACGCGCTCCACGATGCGCTCGTGAAGCCGATGCCCGGCCAGCTGATGGCCCCGAGCCTCGCCGAGTCCTGGACCGCGTCGCGCGACAGCCTTGTCTACGAGTTCGCTCTCCGCAAGGGCGTCACCTTCCACAACGGCGATCCCGTCACCGCGGAGGACGTGAAGTTCTCGTTCGAGCGCTACCGCGGCAGCTCTGCCAAGGCGCTCCACGATCGGGTTGCGCGAGTCGAGGTGGTGGACGCCCACCGCGTTCGCTTCGTTCTCAAGGCGCCCTGGCCCGACTTCCTGACCTTCTACGCCACGCCCGCCACAGGCGCCGCCTGGATCGTCCCCAAGCGTTACGTCGAGCGCGTGGGCGACGACGGCTTCAAGCGCGCGCCGGTCGGCGCCGGCCCGTACAGGCTCGCGTCCTTCTCACCCGGCATCGAGCTGGTGCTGGAGGCCAACGAGAGCTACTGGCGAAAGGTCCCGTCGGTGAAGCGGCTGGTGTTCCGGTCCGTGCCGGATGAGAGCACGCGGCTCGCGATGCTCAAGCGGGGCGAGGCCGACATCGCGTACTCGATCCGCGGCGCGCTCGCTCAGGAGCTGGCCCGTACTCCGGGGCTCACGCTCAAGCCTGTCGCGGCCACGTTCACCGAGTGGGTCGTCTTCACCGAGCAGTGGAACCCGAAGTCGCCCTGGTCCGATCAGCGCGTGAGGCTGGCGGCGAGTCTCGCCATCAACCGCAAGGAGATCAACAACGCCGAGTACCTGGGCCACGGCCGGCTCAGCGCCAGCATCATCCCGCAGGTCTTCGCGTTCGCGTGGCCGGCGCCGGCCTTCCCCTACGATCCCGAACGGGCTCGGCGGCTCCTGGCCGAGGCGGGCTACCCGCGCGGCTTCGACGCCGTCGAAGTGGCCACGGACAACACCTACGGGCCCATCGCCGAGGCGGTGGCGAACGACCTCCAGGCCGTGGGGATCCGCGCGCGGCTCCGGACGATGGAGCGCGCCGCCTACCTCAATGCGGACTCGGAAAAGAGCTTCAAGCACCTCGTCCGCGTGGGAAGCGCGGCCGCCGGCAACGCGGCCACGCGCATCGAGGCGTTCGTGATCTCGGGCGGCATCCGCTCGTACGGCGGCTACCCCGACATCGACGGGCTCTACCGGGATCAGGCGATCCAGATGGACGCGAAGAAGCGCGAGGCCATCCTCCACCGGATCCAGCAGCTCATGCACGAGAAGGTGATGTTCGCCCCCATCGTCGAGCCGGCCTTCCTCAACGGGTACGGCGCCCGCGTGGCCGAGCCGAGCCTGGGTCTCATCGTCGGCCACCTCTACTCGGCGCCGTACGAAGACCTGCGACTGAAGAAGTAGCGCGCCCGGATCAGCCCTTCACTTCGAGGAGCGCCCCCAGCCCGCGGTGGAAGGTCGGCGCGCCGCCCGGGATCATGCAGGTCTCGAGCACCTCGAAGATCTCCTCGCGCGTGGCGCCGAAGCGGATTGCGCGCTCCATGTGCGCCACGAGGCCGGCCTTCTCGCCCCCGCGGAAGGCGAGGAGCGCGATGGCGACGAACTCGCGGACCTTCGCCGAGACGTGCTTGCCCTCTCCCAGCCCCAGCTCGTAGATCCGGTTGTAGGTCTCGACGAATTCCGGGTCCTGCCGGGCCGCGAACTCCCACTCCGGGTAGATGTAGCCCCGCGCCTTCTTCATCCGCGCGATCAGCGCGTCCGACCTGGCCTTGTCGGTCTTGCTCGACTTCTTCGGTGTCATGTGAGCACCTCCTGGAGCAGACGTGTATCATACTCGCCCGGAGAGCGCCCATGATCCTTGTCGAGCACGCCGTCGTCGTCACGATGGGTCCCGCGCGCCGGATCCTCCTCGACGGCTCCGTCCTGATCGACGGCGAGCGCATCGCTCAGGTCGGCCGCGCTGCTGACGTCCGGCCGCCGCGCGCGCCGGATCGGGTGATCGATGGGCGCGGCCATCTCGTGCTCCCGGGCTTCATCGACACCCACGTGCATCTCTCCGAGCATCTCTCACGCGGCCTGATCCCGGACGAGGTGCCCGTGGACCGCTACGTTCCGGACTGGTACGTGCCGCTCTATGCCGCCATCACGCCGGAGGAAGAGGCGGCCGCCGCCCAGCTCGCGTGTCTCGAGATGCTGCGCACGGGCACCACGACCTTCTGCGAGGCCGGCACGCTCTTCGACGTCTCCGCGGTGGCGCAGGCGGTGGACGCGGTGGGGCTACGCGCCGTCCTCGGCCGCTGGACGTGGGATCTGGCCTCGGGTCCCGGCCGGCTGGCCCAGTCCACCGACGAAGCGCTGCGGCTCGCCGAGGCGGCGATTTTGGGTGTGAAGCAGCGCGGCGGCTCGCGCGTGAGCGCGTGGCCGCTGCTGATCGGCTTCGGCACCTGCTCGGAGGCGCTGATCCGCGGCGCGCACGCCTTGGCCGAGCATCACGGAACAGGCTGGGGCATGATGCAGTTCGCCTCGCACCCGTCGCGCAAGACGGCGGACACCCTGCCGCTCGCGACCCTCGACGGCTGGGGCGTCCTCGGACCGCGCACCAAGCTCGCCCACATGGTGCACGTGAACGCCGACGACATCGCGCTCCTCGCCCGCCGCGACGTGAAGATCTCGCACTGCCCCTCCGCCGCGCTCAAGCACGTCAAGGGACTCTCCGCTCACGGCCGTTTTGCGGAAATGCTCGACGCCGGCGTGAGCGTCTCCCTCGGCGGCGACAGCGCCAACGGCTCGAACCACTTCGACATGCTGCGGCTGATGTACCTGGCCGCGCTCGTTCCCAAGGACGCGCACCTCGACCCCGCGGTGATGCCGCCGGAGCGCGTGCTCGAGATGGCGACGCTCCACGGGGCGCGCGCTCTCGGGCTCGAGAACGAGATCGGCTCGCTCGAGCCGGGCAAGCGCGCCGACATGGTGGTGTTCGATCTGGCCCTGCCGGAGTGGCACCCGCTGCTGGATCCCGTGAGCACGCTCGTCTACAGCGCCAGCGCCGCCAGCGTGCGGACGGTGCTCGTGGACGGGCACGTCCTGCTGGACGACCGGCGCGTGACCTCGGTGGACGAGCGCGAGATCCTCACCCGCGCCGAGCGGCTGGCGGGCCCGTACCTGGCGCGCGCGGGACTCGCCGCGCGGCCGAAGTGGCCGGTGATCGCCTGACGGTTCAGGCTGCGGAGGAGTGTATCCGCTCAGACTCCTTGACGGCACTGCGACCCGCAGCGCATGATCGCGGCGTAGTCGCCCGGTGCGGCCGACTGTGGCAGGGCTGGCGGTGTGCGTCTCAAGGTGGTGGTTTCTAGCTCAGGAGGTCTGATAATAGCCTTGATGCAGTCTATGTTCCCGTCCTCGGCTGACAACCCTCGAACGCTGTGTGTGACTAGCGCATGACCAGTCTTCCGGCCGAACGTCTAGTGCGAAAGGGTCTGGGGGCGTTCTACTCACCGCGGTCCCTCGTGAGACCGATGGTCGCCTGGGCGGTGACCACGCCTACGACCTCGGTCTTGGATCCCTCTTGCGGCGACGGCGTCTTCGTCGAGCTCGCCGTTGAGCGCCTCCGGGAGCTCGGGGCGAGCGCCGAAGGGGCCGCCGAGCAAATCCACGCCATCGACCTGAATCCTCAGGCAGCTCACCTGACCGCTGAGACATTGAGTCGGATGCTCGGGGTGCCCCTCGAGGTGCGCGCCGAGAGTTTCTTCTCGTTGGAGCCCCCGGGTGCGCTCTTCAGCACTCAGGCTCCTGTCGATACGGTGATCGGGAATCCCCCCTACATCCGCTATCAGGAGTTCACGGGCCCCTCGCGCGGACAAGCACTCGCCCGTGCCATGGGCGCCGGGGTAACGCTGACGCGCCTTGCCTCCTCCTGGGCCCATTTCGTCGCCCATGCGGTGACGTTCATAAAGCCGAAGGGCCGCATGGCGCTCATCCTTCCGGCCGAGCTCGTCCACGCGGCCTACGCCGCGCCGCTGCGTCGCTTCCTACGTGAATCGTTCGCGGATGTCACAGTAATCTCGTTCAGACGAGCCGTCTTCCCGGGCGCTCAGGAGTCTGTCATCATCCTCCTCGCCAGCGGGAAGGGAGAGTCGCATAAGAGCCTTGGGCTCGTCGAGGTGGAGTCTAGTCGGGACCTTGATTGCCTCGCCGAAGTCCTAAAGCGCGCCGAGGTCTTCCAGAATGGCACTGAGCCGACGAAGTGGGTGCCCGGCCACACAGGGAATAAAAGCGCTCTATGCCTCATCCGCCTGCAGCAAGACGGGCTGTTCCATCCGCTCTGCCAAATCGGCAAGGCAAGCATCGGCTTCGTCAGCGGCGCCAATGATTACTTCGTACTGACGCCAAAGGACGCGGCCGCGCTGAGACTTCCGAAGAGGTCTCTCCGTTCTGCGCTTGTCCGTGCCCGCCAGATCCCGAGCTTCGAGATCACACACAGGGACATCGCTGCAATGCAGGAAGAGGGCCAACGCTGCGTACTTTGGCTCCCCCGGCGATCGCTCACGAGGGCCGAGGCGGCTTACGTGAAGAAGGGTGAAGCGGCGGGAATCGACAAACGATACAAGTGTCGAGTCAGGACTCCGTGGTACACGGTTCCCGGGGTCGTCGTCCCGGAGGCCTTCCTGACCTACATGAGTGACACTGTCCCGAGACTCTGCCTCAATAGCGCGGGGACTGCGACGGCCAACACCCTCCTAACTGTGCGACTCCCCCATGTCCCAGTTAGCCTGCGAAAAGCCTTCGTCATAGCATTTTACAACTCGGCAACGATGCTCTCCTGTGAAAGGACCGGCAGAAGTTACGGGGGTGGGGTGCTGAAGCTGGAGCCACGCGAGGCCGACCAAGTGCTCGTTCCTTCCGTAGCCTTGGTGCGAAAGCATCGGCGGGAGCTCCTGGTCCTGGCCCCTCGTCTGCACGAGGCACTCCTCCACGGTCCCGCAGCGCAGATCGGTGAGGTCTTATCGGCCGTGGATCAGGTGCTGTTGGTGTCAAGTGACGTGGACGCTCAAGACCTCTCCGAGGAGAGAGCGGCACTCGCGGCACGGCGTCAACTGAGAGCGAGTTCGGAGTCTCTCGTGCAGGAGATGCTGGCCTTCTACGGCTGAAAGGGAACGATGCCCCGCAAGACAAGCCCCCGCGTCGCGACGAGCCCGGGCTGCGTCCCGCTTCTTGAGATGTATCGGGCAGCAGAAAAGAAGAAGCCCTCTCGATGGCCCCAGGTCGAGAGAGAGTTCCTCCAAGCGATGTGGAAGTTCGATCGAAAGTTCGCCAACGGCGAGGCCAATCAGGGTGACAACCAGAATGGCAAGGGCGACTTCTTTACCGACCTTATGGCTCTGCTGTTGGAGAACTGCTCAGGGAAGTCCCTCTACGGACGCGGAAGCGTGTCGGGCCTGATCTTCCCGATTCACGCGCTCGACGCGTCATATCCGGAAACGGGTACGGTCGAGGTGCTGATAGAGACGAAGGTGGCCGGGGCACCGAAGACGCTCCGGAATCCTTCCCAGAAGAATCCTCGCGGGCGAATGGGAAGCGCGGACCTCGATAAGCGGATCAAGGAAGCGGGGCTAAAGACCATCGATCTGAAGGCGGAGTGGGCGCGTGGTGCCGGCAAGGGCGGAGGCCCTACGAATGACCTAATCACCTGGCTGCGGCAGAGCAAGCCGATGAGTGTTCTGTTCATGGCGATCCGCGTCGTAGACGCGAACGACCTCGAAAGGACCATCCACTTCGCTAACGCCGCGGCACAGATGATGGATGCAGTCGGCCTAGTCGCCTACGAGCCCAATCCTGAAGGTGATGGCTATCGTGCCACGAAGAGCCCGCCCCACCTAGAACTTGATCGGGTTCTCAGCCGGGTCTGTACAGCGCTGAGAAACCTACCGTAGCTGTCGACGTTCGCGAGGTGATTCGGTGGGATCATCCGGGCCGTCTTGCCCCCCGGGGCCGCCGGTGATCAAGTCGTAGACTTGTCCGTCAGCCAATCCAAGATGCGCGGGTTCTCGTCGCGCGGGTAGGTGTGCGAGAGATCCACGATCTCCCGGTACACGAGCCTGGCGCCGGCGGCCAGCAAAGCCTGCCGCGAAAGCCGTGCCGTGTGGACCGGGAACATCCAGTCGAGCGCGCCGTGGACAAGATAGACCGGCACGCTGCTCGCCCGCACGAGATCACCGTTGGCGAGCAGCATGGGATGGAGCACGCCGCAGAGCGGGGCCAGGTGGGTGAAGGGCATCCCGTCGCGGAGGCCGCAGAGGAGCGCGTACGTCGCGCCGTCAGACATCCCGGTCAGGAGCACCCGCGTCCGATCTACCGGGTAGCGCTCGGCGACTGAGTCCACCATTTCGCGCAGGGGCTCGGCGTCCACGTCGTCGCCGCCCATGATGGACCACGTGCGATCGCGCGACGTGGGCGAGAGGACGAGCAACCCGCGCGAGCGTGCCTCGCGCAGCCAGGCCCACAGGAAGTCGCGGCCGTGGCCGTGTCCTCCGTGGAGCGCCACGACCAACGGCACGGGCCGCTGTCCATCCGACTGCTCGGGGACATAGAGGGAGAACCCGCCCCTGGAATCGCGCTCGTTGGACGCATGGAGCACGCCCACCTGCCTATCGTCGTCGCGGAGCGCCGCGGCCCGCAGGCTCGCAACGAGCGCGCCGTCGTCGCGTCGCGCCGGCTCGAGGAACCAGCGGCTCAGCGGCTCGAAGACGGGCGCCAGTGGGTAGAGCGTCTCTTGGACTCGGGCGAAGCGGCGGAGCGCGCGGTAGAGGCCCATCGGCTCGGCGGGCGGCTGGGCCGCCTCGATGAAGATCGCGATGAGGTTGAGGGTCTGGCGCGCCGCCTCGACAAGCGGATCCCGCATGAAGCGGAGCTCGTCCGGGCACGTGAGCGCTTCCACAACGCGGAGCGGCCCAGCTAGGGCGCCGGCGCTGGGAGCGAGCTCCTCGGCGAGCCGGGCCGCGAGAGGCGGATACAGGTGCCGCTGGACCCAGCCGACGCGCTCGAGCGTGACGAGGAGCGGCGGCAGCAGCCCGCCAAGCGCGTCGAGCATCTCGGCGGGCTCCTGTGCCTTGTCTTCGTTCAGCGCGCGCGACGGCCGAGGGCGGAGAGCACCGCGCGAAGCGACGCCGTGATGATGTTCGGATGCGTGCCGACTCCCCAGCGGAGAGCGCCGCCGCCGTCCACCGTCTCGACGTAGGCCACCGCGCCGGCGTCGGCGCCCTGCCCCAGAGCGTGCTCCGCGTAGTCCACGACATCCAGCTCGACACCCAGTCCACTCCGCAGCGCGTCCACGAAAGCGGCGATGGGGCCGTTGCCGGCGCCGGTGACGCTCCGCGGGACGCCGTCCACAACGACCTGCGCCACGATACGGGAGCCGTCGGTGCCTGCCACTGACGACAGCTCGTGGCTCTTCAGCGCGTACCGCGCGGGCTCGGGCAGGTACTCGCGCTGGAACGCCTCCCACATGGCCGCGGGACTGATCTCCGTCCCGGTGTCCTCGGTGATCGCCTGGATCGTCTTCGAAAACTCGATCTGGAGACGCCGAGGCAGGTCGAAGCCGTGCTCGGCCTTCATGATGAAGGCGACGCCACCCTTGCCTGACTGGCTGTTGACGCGGATGACGGCCTCGTACGTCCGGCCCACGTGCTTCGGATCGATGGGCAGGTACGGGACTTCCCACACCTTGTAGTCAGGCGGCAGGGCTTCCATGCCCTTCTTGATGGCGTCCTGGTGCGAGCCCGAGAACGCGGTGTACACGAGGTCGCCCCCGTAGGGATGACGGGGATGGACGGGCAGGCGGTTGCAGTACTCGGTGACCCGGCGCAGGGCGTCGATGTCCGAGATGTCGAGCTCCGGATCCACACCCTGCATGAACAGGTTCATCGCGAGCGTGACGATGTCGACGTTGCCGGTGCGCTCGCCGTTGCCGAAGAGCGTGCCCTCCACACGGCCGGCGCCGGCCAACACGCCGAGCTCGGCGGCCGCCACCGCGCACCCGCGGTCGTTGTGCGGGTGGAGCGAGAGCACGACGCGGTCGCGGCGGGAAATCTTCCGCAGGAACCACTCGATGGTGTCGGCGTAGAGGTTCGGCGTGTACATCTCCACCGTCGCAGGCAGGTTCAGCACGAGCTTCCTGTCGGGCGTCGGCTCGATGGCGTCCATCACCGCCTCGCAGATCTCGACGGCGAACTCCACCTCGGTGCCCGTGTAGCTCTCGGGCGAGTACTCGTAGAGAACTTCGGTACCGGAGAGCGTCTCCTCGAACTTCCTGCAGAGCTTCGCCGCGTTGACGGCGATGTCGACGATCCCCGCCTTGTCGAGGCCGAACACCACGCGCCGCTGCAGGGTGGAGGTGGAATTATAGAAGTGCACGATGGCCCGCCGGGCGCCCCGCAGGGACTCGTACGTGCGCTCGATCAGCTCGGGCCGGCACTGCACCAGCACCTGGATGACGACGTCGTCCGGGACCAGACCCTCCTCGATCAGGAGGCGCACGAAGTCGTAATCTGGCTGGGAGGCCGACGGGAAGCCGACCTCGATCTCCTTGAACCCCATCCGGACGAGGGTCTCGAACAGGCGCCGCTTGCGCTCTGGGTCCATCGGGTCGATCAGGGCCTGGTTGCCGTCGCGCAGGTCGACGGAGCACCAGCGGGGCGCCTTCACCAGCCGCTTGTCCGGCCAGGTGCGGTCACGCAGGTCGAGCGGCACAAAGGGCTGGTACTTCTCGAAAGCCATCCGCTTCGGCGTCGCAGATTTTGGCGGCATGTCGCTCCTCACACTGGCTCGGTCGCGAGCCTGAAATAAAAAACCTCCTGGCGACAATGTCGCAGGAGGCTCGACGAACGCGGAGATCCGCGCTCGTCGCTACATAAGCAGGAGGCCCAGGAAAGACGTCATAACGTGGCCATCGTGCCAGAGAGGCGCCCCTGTGTCAACTATCCCGGGATCGCGTAGAATGCCCCCTGCCCCGCCCATGATGGGCGCGGACCAAAGGAGACCCAAGGCGATGGCTGACGTGCTGACGGTGGTGGCGAAGATCCGGGCGGCAAAGGGCAAGGGCGACGCCCTGGCCGCCCTATTAACGGAGCAGGCGGCGGCGGTGCGAAAGGCGGAGCCGGGCTGCCTTGTCTACCGCCCGCACCGCTCCAAGAAGGACCCCGACCTCTTCCTCTTCTACGAGCAGTACAAGGACGACGCCGCGTTCGACCTCCACCGCAAGGGGGCGCACCTAGCCGCCTTTCGCGAGCGCCGCGAGAAGGAAGGCCTCACCGAAGGCGCCGTCGAGGTCGAGTTCTACCTCTCGCTCACCGACTGATCCGATCGGCGGTATGATCGCTCCCTATGTCGATCCGGATTGTGACGGCGCCCGTCTCGCTCGACGAGCTGCGGAGCATGGCCGCTGAGCAATTCGGGGACTTCGTCAAGGCGGTGGTGGACATAGGGCGCGGCATGATGGCCATCGGCGGAGAGCTTCACGCGGACGAGGAAGCGCTGCTGCTCGAGGACGGAGCGCGGCAGGCGGACCTCTGGGGCATCAATCTCTTTCCCGGCCGCGCGACCGGAGAGCTGATCGAGTTCGACTCCATGATCAACGTCCGGCCGTCTCAGAGCAACCGGTCCCGCGGGGTCGAAGACCCGTCGGTGCGGCGACAGATCGAGGACGTCGTCGGAAGGCTCGTCGCGCCGTGACGGAGATCGTCCGCCAGCACCGTGACCTGGCGGCCGGACGATGGGCCGAGCTCTCGCTGGCCGAGCAGCTCGCCAACGTGGGCAGCGAGGTGGGGCGGATGCTGCGGTGGCAAGAGCGCGACCCGCGGGTGGCAGCCGGCGCGTTCGATCGCGCGCTCGAGCTCTTGGATCTCACGCTCGCAGACCCGCGCTGGAGGGGCCGGCTGAGCGAGATCGCCAGGGCGCGCGAGCTGCTCTGCGACGCCGCGGCCGGCGGGGGCGCGTACGGCTCGACGCTCGAGGGACTGGACCGCTACTTCCTCGCCTTCGCGGTGTCGGCGAGAAAGTCTCGATAGCACGAACGGAGAACAGCCATGACGATCATCGCTCGCATGCTCACGCAGGAAGAGGATGGCATTCCCGGCTACATGGCGCATCCCGCAGGAGAGGGCCCGCGGCCGGGGATCCTGATGGTCCACCACGCCCACGGCGTCACGGCTGACTACAAGCTCGACGCGTACCGGCTCGCCGGCCTGGGCTTCAACGTCCTCGCCCCGAGTCTGTTCAACATGTTCGGGGTGCCGGGCACGAACCACATCGGCGCCGGCGCGGACTTGCAGGCGAAGCATTCTGATGCCGAGTTTCTCGGGAAGATGGACGAGGCGTGGCGCTACCTGATCGACCGCATGGGCTCGGACCCCGCGCGCACGGGCGCCAGCGGCCACTGCATGGGGGGCCGGCTGCTTATCCCCTTCGCGGCTGATCGTCCGAGCGTGCGCGCGATCGTCCTCTACTACCCGTCCGTCCGCGACGAGCCCGAAACACCGCACCGCCCTCGCCACGCGTTCCATCTCGCCAAGACGCTCGCGTGCGCCTCACTCGTGTTCTGCGGCGGCAAGGACTACATCGCGACCCCCGCCATCCAGGGCCCGCTCTGGCAGAGCTTCATCGCCAACGGCCGGCTCGTCGAGTGGCACTTCTTCTCCGACGCCAACCACGGCTTCCGCCACCCCGACAACGCGGGCTTCCAGCCCCACTACGCCGACTTGGCCTGGCCGCTCGTCACCGACTTCCTGCAACGAACGGTGTGATCAAGGAGGCGACCACCAATGCCGGCATGGATCGCTACGCCGTCCTCGTGGTCGGGACAACCGCCCCGGGCCGCCGAGCCACCCTCACCCTGCCCTCTCCCTCAGTGAGGGAGAGGGAATCGTCCGAAAACCCTCGCCCCCGCAGGGGGAGAGGGCAGGGTGAGGGGGCCTAGGCTTTGATCCCGAGAAGCGTTGCCGCGGTCCCGCCCAGGATGGCGATGCGGTCGGCGTCGGACAACCCAGGCGTGGCGAGGATGAGGTCCACGGAGGTCTTCGTCCACGGATACGGATAGTCGGTGCCCATGACGACCTGGCCCGGTCCCGTCTCGGCGACCAGATGTCGCATCCCCTCCGGCGTGAAGATGATGTTGTCGTAGTAGAGCTGGCGGATGTACTCCGTCGGCTTCTTCTTGAGCTGGACGGTGCAGCGCTCAGGGAACGTGAGGCAGCCCTGGTCCGAGCGCCCCGCGTAGGAGGGCAGGAAGCCCCCGGCATGCGCCGCGCAGATCTTGAGCCCTGGGAACTTGTCGAGCGTGCCCTCGAAGATCAGGTGCGAGAGCGCGATGGTGGTCTCGAGCGGGTTGCCGATGATGTTGTCCAGCACGCCATTGCCCTTGAAGCGCGTGGTCGCGTTCATCTCGGCCGTGCCCTGCGGATGGATGAAGACCAGCACGCCGAGCGTCTCCGCCTTGGCCCAGAACGGGTGGTACTTCGGGTCTGACAGCTCCTCGCCGTTGACGCTGCCGCCGATGGCCGCGCCGCGCAGCCCGTATTTCTTGACTCCCTGATCGAGCTGCTCGGCCGCGAGGTCCGGATGCTGGAGCGCGACCGAGGCAAAGGCCACGAAGCGCTCCGGGTTCGCCGCGCAGGCCTCGGCCAGCTTCTCGTTCTGGATCGTGATGAGCTTCTGCGCCACGTCGCGGTCCGCCGCGTACCAGTACGGGTTGATACTCAGCGCCTCCACGTCGATGCCCTGCTCGTCCATCGCGCGGAGGCGGTCCGCCGTCTGTGTCATGACGAGCACGTTCGGCGAGTTCGGCGCACCCGTCACCTGGAGGCCCATCAGGGCCATGGCCTCGGCGACCGCGCAATGCGCGTGGACGTCGATGGTCTTCACGCGCTTGCCGTTGACCACGACCTCGCGTCGCCGCGGCTGCGCCTGCGCGCCCCCCGTCGCCTGCGGGCCGCACGTGACGAAGGTGATCCCGGCGAGCGCGCCGGCAGAATCCTCGATGAAATCGCTGCGTGTCATTGCGTTCTCCCTGGTTGAGGGTTGACCGGCGAGAGGCCAGATTCTATACCAGCCGCGCCCGGCTTGACACTGGGGCTCCGCGCAGGCTATCTGAGGAATCTATGCCGGACACCCAGGAGCAAAAGAGGACGGTTGACGCGGTCATCGTGGGCGCCGGGTTCGCGGGGCTCTACATGCTCCACCGCCTGCGCGGGCTCGGGCTGTCGACGCGGGTCTTCGAGGCCGGCAAGGGTGTCGGCGGCACCTGGTACTGGAACCGCTACCCGGGCGCGCGCTGCGACGTCGAGAGCATGGACTACTCCTACTCGTTCTCGGACGAGCTCCAGCAGGAGTGGCAGTGGACCGAGCGGTACGCCTCCCAGCCGGAGATCCTGAGATACATCAACCACGTCGCAGACCGCTTCGACCTGCGCCGGGACATCACGCTCGCGACCCGCGTGACCGCCGCCGCCTTCGACGAAGCGACGAACCGCTGGGACATCAGGACGGGCGGCGGCGAGGGGGTTTCGGCACGGTTCTGCATCATGGCCACGGGGTGTCTCTCCTCCGCGCAGGTGCCCAAGTTCAAGGGGTTCGAGACC
>ORMF010399068.1_pt1 | contig 16161 bp, 18 predicted proteins | sample 1779871 | NCBI WGS metagenome assembly ORMF01 (sample SAMEA104232316, study PRJEB22302) | groundwater metagenome | biome: forest; feature: aquifer; material: groundwater | place: USA | collected 2011-08-07 | depth 5.4 m
GGGCGATGCGCGTGAGCCGCTCCAGCGCCTTGACGCGGCTCTGTGCCTGCTTGGCCTTGGTCGCCTTGGCACGGAAGCGGCGCACGAAATCTTCCAGATGCGCGATCTTCGCCTGCTGCGTCTGGAACGCCTGATTCTGCTGGGCGATGCGCTCGGCGCGGGCGCGCTCGAAATCATCGTAGTCGCCGGTGTAGCTGTCGATGGTCTGGTCGTGGATATGGGCGATGCGGTTGACGCAGGCGTTGAGGAATTCGCGGTCGTGCGAAACCAGAATCAGGCTGCCGGGGTAACGCGCCAGATACTGTTCGAGCCAGAGGATGGCTTCGAGGTCGAGATGGTTGGTGGGCTCGTCCAGCAACAGCAAATCTGCCCTGTGCATCAGCGCGCGCGCCAGGTTCAGGCGCATGCGCCAGCCGCCGGAAAAACTGGTGACCGGGCGCTCCAGCGTGTCGTTGGCAAAGCCCAGCCCGTTCAACAGTTGCGCGGCACGCGCCTTGGCGACGTAGCCGTTGATGGCTTCGTAGCGGTGCTGGGCATCGAACCAGGCCGGATCATGCTGTTCCCGCGCCAGCGTTTTTTCCAGCAGGCGCAACTCGGCATCGCCATCGAGCACGAATTCCAGCGCGGGCTGATCGGAACTGGCGATCTCCTGTTCGACAAAGGCGATGGTCTTGCCGGATTGCATGGCGATTTCGCCGCTGTCGGGCTTGACCTCGCCGCGTATCAGGCGGAACAGGGTGGATTTACCGCAGCCGTTTTTGCCGACCAGACCGATGCGCTGGTTGGTGTATGCCTGCAAATTCACGTTCTGGAGCAGCGGGATGCCGCCTTGCAGGTAAGTCAGATTCTGGATATTGAGCATGACGCGATGATAACAGACACGTCCGCAATTTTTTGGGCGTGGCGTGTGCCACCGGATGGTTTTGAGGCGTCTGGAAACTTACGATGGAAAGGTGATAAGGCGTTTCTTATATTGGCGCATGATTTTCTATTGAATCCTGAGGTGGAGCTGAAGGGCTGCGCTTTAGCATCCCGCTTGAGCGCAGGGTTATGCTGCACGCGCAAGCGGAACCTCCCAGCCTGGAAACACGAGTACGGCAGGATGGCACCGGAGGGCACGAGCAAAAACCTTTGCGCGCTCAACGCCTAAATTTACCCTACCGTTTTCGATGGCGGAAATGGTGGCTTGAGGAATGCCCGTAAGCTCGGAAAGTTGGCTTTGGCTCAATTCCTGGAGTTCGCGCAAAATGCGCACAGACTCTCCCACCGAGACTTCAACTCGTTTTTTTGCGGGACGAAACTCTTTCATATCATGGCCTCCTGTAATCGTGGGCGGTAACTTGAATAACTTGAATCAGCAACACATTGGCGACAATCCGGTAAATCACCCGCCACTGGAGCCCTAACCGGGAAGAGCGATGACCTTTCCATTCACCTGACAGAGCCTCATCGTGAAACCCCTTGATGGCTCGCAAGCCAGAGGGCCCGGAAAGTCTGGCAATGTCTTTCCATTTCTCGTAACGCTTCAAAATCTCAATAGGAACGGAGCCGGAAAGTTGCTTGTCGACGCGACGGTGTTCTTCGATTTCCCACATGCCGCATTATGTATATACCAATAATGGTATGTCAAGAGTACCGATTATTGGCTGGGCATAACGTTTGAGCTCAGATCGCCCGTCATGGCGGCCGGCCTGCGCAAATGGTTGGCCCCCGATATGAAATTAAAAAATGCCAATTTCAGAATCTCGACCCCGGTTGCTTCAGAAACTCGATTTCTTCGGCGCTGGAAACACGGCCAAGAACCTCGTTTCTGTGCGGATAGCGCCCAAAGCGGTCAATGATTGCCTTGTGCTTCAACTCAAACTCATAGCTGTTCTGCAGCCCGTTAGCACGATAAAGCCTTTCTGCCCATTCATGAATAACCCGCGACTCGCTATGCATAAATGGAAGGTACAGGAAACTCCGCTCAATGGGAGATATGCCGCCATCTGCACCGGCAGCGATAGCTTCCTGCGCCAAAACCAGGGCCATGGAATCCTGGGCAAATGCCAAAGGCGTATTGCGGAAACAGTTTCTTGAAAATTGATCCAGGACGATGACTTCCGCGAGCCGGCCTCTGGGCTCTCGGCGCCAAGTGAATAGTTCACCCTGCGCGGCTTTCTGGAGCGTGGGCAGAAAGCGACCCCTGATCTGATCATCAAAGTCACGATCAGAGGCCCACCACATTTTTGGCTCAATTTCTTCGAACCAGAAAGCCAGGACATCTTGGTACATATCTGCTATCTGTGCACTACTGCCTGAAGGGGCTAAACGTAAAGCTAAGGGGCGCGCCGCTTTTGGCGCGACCCGCTTGAGCGAGGGGTTAGGCTTGAAGATGACTCTACAAGGCGTCCCGATACAAACTTGTGAAGGACACTGGCGATCAACGTCTGATATGGCAAACCTTCTTCAAGTGCTCTGGCTTGAATATCCATCAGGTCAGGCGTGGAAAGGCGGATATTCACCCGCTTTTCCTTGAGAAAAGTAGCTGTGGCGGCGGCCTTGAATTTCGCCAACTTAGCTTTTGAAGGGGAGGTGGTTTTTAGCTCGCCCCTTTCATAAGCGGCCAAAATATCTTTCTCAAACGCATCAAGTTTTTTCATTTCATTACTCCTTCAACAAGTAGTCCCTCGTAGCTTTTCTGCTGGGGATTACTGTTTTTAAGAAATAGTAATCCAGCTCTTCAACGTAAGGTACCAAGTAAACATAACCCTCAAGCGCCACGACAAAAACAGATTGGTTTGGATATTTTTTCGGGTTTGGGTGGCACAACTCATCCAATAATCCATCGGCTTCGATCGCGAGAACTATTTCTTCAAACGAAATGCTGCGCTCAACTTTCAGCGCTTCGTTTTTTTCGTGATTCCAACGAAATGGTTTCATGCGGTAAGTTTACTGCGATGTGTGCCTATTGTCACCTATTGGCGTGAGGTGCCCAACGTCTGAAATCACCGGCCTGCGCGGCTTTTTGCGCAGGTCCGGTGGATTGATGGGTTAAACGGCAATTACTCACTTGGCCGAAATCTCTCTTGCCGGTGGTATGACAAATACCTCTTGTGAAGGAAATTCAACTCCCTGATGCGTTCTTGTCCGGAGATTCCAAGAAGAACGGCGTCTTTTGCCAAGCGCTTGGAAATGAGTATCTTGCCTTCATCATCAAACGAGATAAGCCCGACATCGAATGCCTTGTCATAGACTGGTGAAAGCGCTAGGCCGTTAAAGGGGTCTAGTCGTTCAGCATTATCCGCAACGCTCCATGGTTTGATATGTGAGGCGGTGATGAACTGTGCAGCACCAGTTATGGCGCATTTGTGACCCCACATGTCAAGCACCAGTTTGCGGAAACGCTGCTGTCCGATTCGAACGTTGAGCATTTCCTGTTTGGTCGTCGAAGAAAGTAATGGGTTGTTGATGGTGCCCAAGAAGAAAAACACATCGGCATCTTCTTCAAGAGTAGCGATGTACTCCAATAGGGCATCTAGTTCGTGAAGATGTGTGTCGATGTACTCGCGTTTAATGGAGCTCGTCGTACTTTCAGCAACGCGCAGTACGAATTCGCGGCGAAACATTACCGCCCGGAGTAGAGCTTCTTTCTCGCCCAGTCGGGTTATAGGAAATGACTTCTGCTTGTTTTTCCCAGCTTCATCTTGGTAGTTGGCAACCCAATTTATCTCGGGACTCTTGCGATCTTTTCGTTCGCGGTGTTCGCGAGAGACGCCTACGATGCCGGAGGTGTTGCGGGGGGATAGCGCGAGAATAAGCGGTATCGAGTGTCTGAGCGAAGGATTGTTCGGATCAAGAATGCCCAGATCGAATGCGCTTCTTAGGAACTCATCACGATAATCTCGGGCTGCTTGGTATGAAAGAGTCTTTGATCCGTATTTGCTATCGCTGAAGTTCTTGGATTCCTTTATTGGATTCCGTTCGAACTGGAATTGCCAGCGATGCTCGCTGCCCCTATCGAGGCGCTTCAAATACTTCCGGTCGGGAAACTCCTCGGTGTCCATCGCCGTTTAACGTAAAAATCAGGGGCTGACGCGGCCTTATCGCGTCAGTCCCGCTGGATTGTAGGGTTGGGGATCGTGCTACGGAAGCTCAGCACGACGAGTTGCCTTAATAGTAATTTGTAGTTGCGGCTGTTCCACTACAACACCAGTTAGCACCATTGATTTCTGGTCTGATTTACCGGAAACCTTGATATGAAAACTTGTAAGAGGGCCGAAGATGGATTGCATGTGGCTGAGGTTATTGTATTTCGTAACGTGGATATCTGAATGAACTGTACCGTTTTCGGTTTTATAGTTTCCTATATACATGAATGCGCTATCGCCGCCAAGAATTCGGCCTGTTTCAAATACGGCAATACCGGCACCAATGCTGCCGAGATTGGAACCAAATTCAACCGACCAAAGGGCTTCTATCATGATTTACCTCGACAATGTAATTGTATGGACTGCGTTTAAATTAAGCAGAAAGACGAAAGAGCAGTTTTCATTCGCTTTCAATGTGGCGTGGTTCTTTAATCGTTCTACTTTGCGTTCCGCATTGTATGCACTAACGGTGAATACCCCCAACGTCTGAGTTCACCGGCTGGCGGCTTTTCGCCAGTCCGCGTGGAACGATGGGTTAGGCTGGTTTTTCTTACAACGAAGGGGTGAAACGTGAATATCAAACTGGATTTTGAACAAAGGCATCGTGCGAATGAAATGCTTGAACGTCTTGCGGGGGCAGACCTTGAAGAGTTTGTATTTGAATTTATTGCAACAAGGGATGCTTACAACAAGATGCGACGCACAGCGAACATTTTGCGCTTGGCAGACAACAGCCAGAAATACAGTTGCGTGCTTGTTGTCAAGGATGGCGTGGAGCTTACTACGGTGGGCAACATGCTGGCCGAGATGGGTGCCTAACGTTAAGTAGACACCCTAAAAAATGTCGAGAAAGGCACCCTTGAGGTGTATAATCTGGCATCCGTCATGCAATGCCTTGTTTTTATTGGGGGCGAAAATATGGCACACCCTATCTCATCGGACAAAAGCACCACTGCAAAACCTCCCAAGTTACTTGGTCAGGTGCGCGATAAGTTGCGCGTGAAGCACTATAGTATTCGCACTGAACAGACCTACGTGGACTGGATTAAACGCTTTATTTTCTTTCATGGCAAGCGTCACCCGAAAGACATGGAGGCGCGGGATGTGGAGGCTTTTCTTACCCATTTGGCGGTAGCAGGCAAGGTCTCCGCTTCTACCCAAAATCAAGCCAAGTCGGCGTTGCTGTTCCTTTACCGCGAGGTACTGGAAATTCAATTACCGTGGCTGGATAACATCACTCAGGCCAAAGCGCCCAAGCGCCTGCCTGTGGTGTTGACGGTGAGTGAGGTGCAATCCGTGTTGTCGCGCCTGTCGGGCACACATGCGCTGATCGCTTCTTTGTTGTATGGGGGGGGACTGCGCCTGATGGAGGCGGTTCGGTTACGGGTAAAGGATGTGGATTTTGCGCGGCGCGAGATTGTGGTGCGCGAGGGCAAGGGTTTCAAGGACAGGGTGACGATGTTGCCGGAGGCGGTGGTTGTGCCGCTCAAGGCGCATCTGGCGAAGGTGAAGGCATTGCACGATGAGGATTTGGCGCAGGGCTTCGGCGATGTGTATTTGCCTTTCGCGCTGGATAAAAAATATCCGAATGCCGGGCGCGAATGGGGATGGCAATATATTTTCCCATCGAAGAATTTGTCGGTCGATCCGCGCTCCGGCATGACGCGCCGCCATCATGTGGATGAGAAGGGCGTGCAACGCGCGGTGAAGCAGGCGGTGCGTGATGCGCAGCTGACCAAGCCAGCCACGCCGCACACCCTGCGCCATTCCTTTGCCACGCATCTTTTGCAATCCGGCTATGACATCAGGACAGTGCAAGAGCTGCTCGGCCATTCGGATGTTTCCACGACGATGATTTACACCCATGTGCTGAACAAGGGCGGCAAGGGCGTAATCAGCCCATTGGACAGGTGATGTGGATGCGGAGGGGCGTTCTCCCCGCACACATGCAGGCTGCGACACGGCAGGCAAAGCCTGATAGAATTACAGGCTCAGAATTCCTGATTAACTTTAACCGTTTGGAGAAGAAAAGCATGGCTGTTGAACGTACTTTGTCTATTATCAAACCCGATGCAGTTGCCAAGAATGTCATCGGCCAGATTTATGCACGCTTTGAGAATGCCGGCCTGAAGATTGTTGCCGCGCAGATGCGCCACCTGACCCGCACCGAGGCGGAAGGCTTTTACGCGGTGCACCGCGAGCGCCCGTTCTTCAAGGATCTGGTGAATTTCATGATCTCCGGCCCGGTGATGATCCAGGTGCTGGAAGGCGAGAACGCGGTTCTGAAAAACCGCGATCTGATGGGCGCGACCGACCCGAAGAAAGCCGACAAGGGCACCATCCGCGCCGACTTCGCCGACAGCATTGATGCCAATGCGGTGCATGGTTCGGATTCCGCCGAGAACGCGAAGACCGAGATCGCCTATTTCTTTGCGCCGAAGAACATCCACTCCCGTTGATGCTTGGTCATCGTTAGAAATCGTGATGAGCAGCCTGAGTGCAAGGAGCCGCGCAGTGAAAGACGAGAAAACGGAGTTTCAGTGTAAGCTCATCTGCGAAGCAGGTTATGCTGGAACTACATACCTCGCAGGTAGGCGAGGATTGAGCGAGCACGCGACGCAGCGAGCGGAAGGGTGGCTGCATAGCAGCCGGGTCCCACCGGCCTACTCCTTGCGGGTGAATCGGGCTGCGCAATAGGTTTATAACGATGACAAAAACCAATCTCCTCAACTTTGATGCACAGCAGTTAGCCGCCTGGTTTGCCGCACAGGGCGAGAAGCCCTTTCGCGCGCGCCAGGTGTTGCGCTGGCTGCACAAGGCGGGGGAGGCCGATTTTGACGCGATGAGTGATCTCGCCGCCTCGCTGCGCAGCAAGCTCAAGCAACAAGCCTGCGTGCAGGCGCCCAATGTGGTGCGCGAGGAATTGTCCGGTGACGGCACGCGCAAGTGGCTGCTGGATGTGGGGACGGGCAACGCGGTGGAAGCGGTGTTCATTCCAGAGGAGTCGCGTGGAACATTGTGCGTTTCCACGCAGGCCGGTTGCGCACTGGACTGTGCGTTCTGCTCCACCGGCAAGCAGGGTTTCAACCGCAACCTCAGCGTGGCGGAGATCATCGGCCAGTTGTGGTGGGCCAACCGCGAACTCGGCAAGGATGCGGATGGCAACTGGCAGGTGAGCAACGTGGTGCTGATGGGCATGGGCGAGCCGTTGTTGAATTTCGACAACACCGTGAGCGCGCTGCACCTGATGCTGGATGACAATGCCTATGGCCTGTCGCGCCGCCGCGTCACGGTGTCCACTTCCGGGATTGTTCCGGCGATGGATCGCCTGCGCGAGGAATGCCCGGTGGCGCTGGCGGTGTCGCTGCATGCGCCGAACGATGCGCTGCGCAATGTGCTGGTGCCGGTCAACCAGAAGTACCCGCTGCGCGAATTGATGGCGGCATGCCGGCGCTATCTGGAGCGCGCGCCGCGCGATTTCATCACCTTCGAATATGTGATGCTGGAAGGCGTGAATGACAGCGCGCAGCAGGCGCGTGAACTGGTTGCGCTGGTGCGCGATGTGCCGTGCAAGTTCAACCTGATCCCGTTCAACCCGTTTCCGCAAACGCCTTACCGGCGCTCCGGCACAGAGGCGGTGCGCCGTTTCCGCGATGTGCTGATGCAGGCCGACATCGTAACCACCACGCGCAAGACGCGCGGCGACGACATTGCGGCGGCCTGCGGGCAATTGGCCGGGCAGGTACAGGATAAAACCAGAAGAACGCAGCAATTGACGGAGGTTCGCACATGAGATTGCTTTCGTACACGGGGCTGGCGGGAGGGATGCTGCTTGCACTGGGCCTGGCGGGATGTGCTACGCAACCGGTCGACTCATCCGGCCAGCAGGTCCTCACGCGCACGCAGGCCAGTGCCAAAGCGCACACCGAATTGGCGGCAAGTTATTACGAACGCACCCAGCTTGGCGTGGCGCTGGAAGAACTGGGCAAGGCGTTGCGGGTCGAGCCCAACTACGCGCCGGCCTACAACGTGCGCGGACTGGTGAATATGGCACTGCACGAGGATCGGCAGGCAGAAGAGGATTTTCAGCACAGCCTGCGCTTGGATGGCAGCAATTCGGATGCGCATAACAATTATGGCTGGTTCCTCTGCCAGCGCGGCAAGGAGCGCGATTCCATCAAGCACTTCATGGCGGCGCTGAAGAACCCGCTTTACGCCACGCCTGAAAAATCCTACCTGAACGCCGGTGTGTGTTCCAAGAAGGGCGGAAATACCAGGGATGCCGAGGAGTTTCTGCAAAAGGCTTTGATCCTTCGGCCCAACATGCCGGAAGCGCTGCTGGGCCTGGCTGACATGAGCTTTGCCAACAGCGACTATGCGGGTGCGAAATCCTACTTCATGCGCTTTGTGCAGGCCAGTGAACCCTCTACTTTAACCGCCGAGAATCTGTGGCTGGCGGTGCGCATCGAGCGGAGGTTGGGCGATAAAAATTCCGAGGAAAGTTATGCGCTGCAATTGCGCAAGCGCTTTCCCGACTCGCGTGAAACCCAATTGATGCTGCATGGACAATGACAGACAATCAGCCGGATGATATTCCAGGCGGCGCTCCAGGCAGCATTGAGGCGCAGCCATTCAGCGTGGGCACTGCGCTGCGCGAAGCGCGTACGCGCCTCGGCTTGGGCGTGGCCGATGTGGCCAACCGCATCAAGTTTGCGCCGCGCCAGATAGAGGCACTGGAGGCGGACGATTTCGCGCACCTGCCGGAAATCACTTTCGTGCGCGGCTTCGTGCGCAGTTATGCCCGGTTGCTGCAACTCGATCCCGCCCCCTTGCTGGCAGCGCTGCCGGGAGCGGTTGTACAGGCCGCGCCGGCAATCGCAAATACACTGGCGGAAGTGCCCTTCCCGGATGTTTATTCGGCGCGCAAACCCAATATCATCTGGCTGGCGGCGGCGCTCGCTGTTGCCGCCGCATTGGCGTTGTTCGCCTGGCTGCACGGTAATGCGCCAAGCGCACCAAAAGCACCCAAAGCGCCAAAAGCATCGCGTGTGGAAACGCCGGCGCCTGCTGCGGCGCTGCCCGCCTCGGCGGTGCCCCCCGATACAGAGGTGGTGCAGGCGCCGCAAGTTGCCGCGATAACCGTGCAGCAGGCTGCTGCGCCTCCTGCCAAGCCGGTTGCCGCAAGCAGTGCATCCAAAAAAGCTGCTGCTATCCGCCTGGCGTTTGACGAAGAATCCTGGGTGGAGGTGAAGGACGGAGACGGCAAAATACTGTTTTCGCAAGTCAGCACGCCCGGCAGTGAAAAGGGCATCAATGGCAAACCGCCATTTTCGATGGTAATTGGCCATACCAATGGAGTGCACTTGTATTACAAGGGACAGGCCGTTGATCTTGCGCCATACACCAGAGCGCAAGTTGCCCACCTGACTTTGGAGTAAGCGTGAGCCATTCCCCGATCAAGCGCCGCGCGGCGCAGCGCGCCATGGTGGGCAATGTCGCCATCGGCGGCGGCGCGCCGGTGGTGGTGCAGTCCATGACCAACACTGATACTGCCGATGCGCAAGCCACGGTGCAACAGGTGTATGAACTGGCGCAAGCCGGTTCCGAACTGGTGCGCATCACGGTCAATACTTCCGAGGCCGCCGCGCAGGTGCCGCGCATCCGCAGGCTGCTTGATGATATGGGCTGCGGCGTGCCGCTGATCGGCGATTTCCACTACAACGGCCACCGCCTGCTCACCGATTTTCCGGAATGCGCGCAGGCGTTGGCGAAATACCGCATCAACCCCGGCAACGTGGGCAGGAACCGCAAGTCCACAAAACTTTTGATAGAACCACTAGCCAATCGACTAAGCGAGCAAACAACGCTCGCCAAGTCGCTGGTTATGGCCGGGCACCCGGGCGAGGACCAGTTCGCCATGATGATTGATGTGGCAAAACGCCATGACAAACCGGTGCGCATCGGCGTGAACTGGGGCAGTCTCGACCAGGAACTGGTGGCGCGCATGATGGACGAGAACGCCAGGCTGCCGCAGCCGAAGGACGTAGCTGAAGTGACGCGCGAGGCGCTGATCGTTTCCGCCCTGGACAGCGCGAAACGCGCCGAGGAACTGGGGCTGCCGCATGACCGCATCGTGCTGTCGTGCAAGGTGAGCGAGGTGCAGGATTTGATCGCGGTGTACCGCGAGCTGGCGCGGCGCTGCGACTATCCGCTGCACCTCGGTCTGACCGAAGCGGGCATGGGCTCCAAGGGCATCGTCGCTTCCACCGCCGCGATGGCCGTGCTGCTGCAGGAAGGCATCGGCGACACCATCCGCGTTTCGCTGACCCCCGAACCGGGCGGCGAGCGCACACAGGAAGTGATCGTGGCTCAGGAAATATTGCAGACCATGGGGCTGCGCTCGTTCGCGCCGATGGTCACCGCCTGCCCCGGCTGCGGGCGCACCACCAGCGTGGTGTTCCAGGAACTGGCGCAGGGCATCCAGAATTACCTGCGCGCGCAGATGCCGCTGTGGCGAGAGCAATACAGCGGTGTCGAAGAAATGCGGGTGGCGGTGATGGGCTGCATCGTCAACGGCCCCGGCGAAAGCAAACTGGCGGACATCGGCATCAGCCTGCCGGGAACCGGCGAGAGCCCCGCCGCGCCGGTGTATGTGGATGGCGAGAAAACAGTTACTCTGCGCGGCGATAATATTGCGGCAGAATTCCAGAAAATTGTGGATGAGTATGTGGCAAGAAAATATGAAAAGCGTGATAAGTGATGAGTGAGAAGTTACAAGCGATGGGCGAGGCATCACTGTCACTCTTTACCATTCACTTTTCACGAATTTAAAAATCTATGAGCAATCCAACATTACAAGCCGTGCGCGGCATGAATGACATCCTGCCGGACGAGGCGGGGCTTTGGCTGTGGTTCGAGGATGTGGTGCGGGCCTGGCTGGAAAGCTACGGTTACCGCAACATCCGCATGCCGCTGCTGGAGCCGACCGCGCTGTTCAAACGCGCCATCGGCGAGGTGACCGACATCGTCGAGAAAGAAATGTACAGCTTCGAGGACAGCCTCAACGGCGACAATCTCACTCTGCGCCCGGAAGGCACGGCTTCCTGCGTGCGCGCCGTGCTGCAGCACAACCTGCTGTACAATGCGCCGCAGCGTTTGTACTACGGCGGGGCGATGTTCCGCCACGAGCGCCCGCAGAAGGGGCGCTACCGCCAGTTTCACCAGTTCGGCGTGGAGGCGTTGGGCTTCGCCGGGCCGGACATCGATGCCGAGATGATCCTGATGTGCGCGCGGCTGTGGCGCAAGCTGGGCATCCGCGACGTGGCGTTGCAGCTCAACACGCTGGGCGATGCGGCATCACGCCAGCGCCACCGCGAGAAACTGATCGCGTATTTCTCGCAGCACAGCGGCGACCTGGATGCCGACGCGGCGCGGCGCTTGCACAGCAATCCGCTGCGTATTTTGGACAGCAAGAATCCGGCGATGCAGCCGCTCATCGAGGGCGCACCCAGGCTGATGGACGAGCTGGATGACGAGGCACTGAAGCATTTTGCAGCGGTGCAGGAAATCTTGCGGCGGCATGAGGTGGCATTCGAGATGAACACGCGGGTGGGGCGCGGGCTGGATTACTACAACCGCACCGTGTTCGAGTGGGTCACCACGCGCCTCGGCGCGCAGGGCACCCTCTGCGCGGGCGGGCGTTTCGACGGCCTGATCGAACAGATCGGCGGCAAGCCTGCGCCGGCGTGCGGCTTTGCAATGGGTATCGAGCGTTTGCTGGCGCTGTTGCAGGAAGACGGCATGAGTTGTCCGTCGCAGGAACTGGATGTGTATCTGGTGCACCAGGGAGAGCTGGCCGATGCCATGGCGAGCGGAGTGGCCGAGCAGCTGCGCGATGCGGGGTTGCGCGTGCTGCTGCATTGCGGCGGCGGCAGTTTCAAGTCGCAGATGAAAAAGGCGGATGCCAGCAATGCAGCCTGCGCCGTCATCATCGGCGACGATGAGGCGCGCGCCGGACAGGCCACTCTCAAGCCGCTGCGCGGCGGTGAGCAAGTGTGTGTAGCGCTCGGCGAGTTGCCGGGCAGAATTAATGAACTGATTAAATAAGGATAGAAAATGGCGACACTCGATTTGCAGGAACAGGAACAGATAGATGCGCTCAAGGCGTGGTGGAAAGACAACGGCAAATGGCTGCTGATGACGCTGGCGCTGGCGCTGGGCGGTTTTGCCGCGATGCAGGGCTGGCAATCACACAAGTCCAACCAGGCGCTTGAAGCCTCTACGCTGTTTTCCGAACTGCTGAAGCAGGTTGAAAGCGGGGATACCAAGCGCATCAATGATGCGGCGGCAGCAGTGATCGAGAATTACGGTTCCAGCGCCTACGCGCCGCGTGCCTCACTGCTGGCGGCGCAGGTTAACAACCTGACCAAGGACCCGGCACGCGCCAAGACGCAACTGCAATGGGTAATCAATCACGCCGACGAGGAAGGATTGAAGAATGTGGCCCGCCTCAATCTGGCCAATGTGCTGCTGGACGAGAAAAGTTATGACGAGGCGCTGACGCTGCTGGACGCCCCCCACCCCGACTCTTTTACTGGTTTGTATACGGAACTCAAGGGCGATGTGCTGAGCGCGCAAGGCAAGGCCGAAGCAGCGCGCGCCGCTTACCAGCAGGTATTGGACAAGACCGATGCCAAAAGTGCATACCATAACCTGATCCAGATGAAGCTGGATACGGTTGGAGGAAAGAAATGACATTCAGCCGCCCGGCTGCGTTGCTGTTGCTGGTATTGCTTGCAGGCTGTTCCACCGTGTCCGGCTGGTTTGGCGGCGGCAAAATCGGCAAGGAACCGGCCAAGCTGACCGAATTCAAGGAGAGCGCCGTCTTTGCGGTGCGCTGGCATCAGGATGTCGGCAGCGCGGGCAACAACGCATTGCTGCCTGCGGTGACGCGCGATGCGGTGTATGCCGCGAATGCCAAGGGCGAAGTGTTCCGCCTGGAGCGTGCGGCCGGCAAGCAGGTGTGGCGCGCCGAGAGCGGCTTTGCCATCTCCGGCGGAGTGGGGGCGGGCGGCGGCCTGGTGCTGGTAGGCGGCGGGAAGGGTGACTTGGCTGCCTTTGGAGAGGACGGCAAGCTGCGCTGGAAGATCAAGATGTCCAGTGAAGTATTGAGTGCGCCGCAGGTGGCCGATGGCATCGTGGTGGTGCGTACCGGCGATGGCCGCATTGCCGGATTGAGCGTGGCGGATGGCAAGCGCCAGTGGCTGTATGAGCGCGCCACCCCGGCGCTGGTCGTGCGCAGCCATGCCGGCGTGAGTATCGGGCGCGGCGTGGTGTATGCCGGCTTCGCCGGCGGCAAGCTGGCGGCAATCGGCCTGAACAACGGCATTGTTATCTGGGAATCGGTGGTATCGCTGCCGCACGGCAACACCGAACTGGAGCGCATCAGCGATGTCACCAGTCTGCCGGTAATCGACAGCGAACAAGTTTGCGCGGTGGCTTTCCAGGGGAACGTGGCCTGCTTCGATATTGCACAGGGCAACCCGCTGTGGAGTCGCGAGTTGTCCAGCGACAAGGGCATGGTACTGCTGCGCAAATATCTCTACGTGACCGACGCCAACGGCGCAGTGTCCGCACTGGACAAGACCAGCGGCAGCACGCTGTGGAAGAACGACCAATTGGCCAGGCGCAATGTTTCGACGCCTTATGTGATTGGCAGCCATGTGGTGGTGGGCGATTATGAAGGCGTTCTGCACGCCTTGAGCCGTGATGACGGGAGCCTGGCGGCGCGCCTCAAAACCGGTGGCGGCGGCATCGTGGCTGAACCGGTGGAACTGGACGGCGGCCTGCTGGTGCAAACAAACAATGGCGGTTTGTACTCGGTGGCGATCCACTAAAATATGCTGCTACCCCCCTTTGTAAAAGGGGGGCATGGGGGGATTTGCAGCGGCATTATGTGGTGCAACTTTTTTAAATCCCCCTCAATCCCCCTTTTGCAAAGGGGGAGGTGACTCAACACTATTTATTTTAGCCGTTCGTGGTGAGGTATCGAACCACTTGATGCCTGCCCTTCGATACCTCAGGGCGAACGGTTGGGTACTAAGTGAACAGTATTGAGACCTGAGACTCAACAACCGAAAGTCAGAAATGTTACCCACCCTAGTCCTTGTTGGTCGCCCCAACGTCGGCAAATCCACGCTGTTCAACCGCCTCACGCGCAGCCGCGATGCGCTGGTGGCCGATCAGCCTGGGCTGACGCGCGACCGCCACTACGGGCGCGGGCGCATCGGCGAGAGGCCATTCCTGGTGGTGGATACCGGCGGCCTGGAGCCGGTCGCGAAGGAAGGCATCCTGTTCGAGATGGCCAAGCAGACGCGGCAGGCGGTGGACGAAGCCGACATCGTGCTGTTTCTGGTGGATGGCCGCCAGGGCTGCACACCGCAGGACAAGATCATCGCAGAACAATTGCGCAAGGCCGGGCGCCCGGTGCTGTTGCTGGTCAACAAGGCCGAGGGCATGCAGCGCGCCGCCGTCACCAATGAATTTTTCGAGTTGGGCATAGGCGAGCCGCTGCCGATTTCTTCCGCGCATGGTGACAATGTGAGCGAGATGGTGGAGCTTGCGCTGGAAGATTTTCCGCCGCAGGCAGAAGGCGAAGAAGAAAAATCCGACCATCCGAAGATCGCCATCGTCGGACGCCCGAACGTCGGCAAATCCACGCTGGTGAATGCCATTCTGGGCGAAGAGCGCGTGATCGCCTTCGACCAGCCCGGCACCACGCGCGACAGCATCTATATTGATTTCGAGCGTGCCGGACGCCAGTACACCATCATCGACACCGCCGGGGTGCGCCGCCGCGGCAAGATGGACGAAGCGATCGAGAAATTTTCCGTGATCAAAACCCTGCAGGCAGTGGAAGATGCCAACGTGGTGGTGCTGGTGGTGGACGGGCGCGACCAGATCACCGAGCAGGACGCGCACATCGCCGACTTCGTGCTGGAAGCCGGGCGCGCGCTGGTGCTGGCGGTGAACAAGTGGGACGGGCTGGATGATTACCAGCGCGACACGGTCAAGCGCGACATCGAGCGCAAGCTGCATTTTCTCGGCTTCGCCAAGCTGCACTTCATCTCCGCCCTGCACGGCAACGGCATACCCGGCGTGCTGAAATCGGTGGACGAGGCGTATGCCGCCGCGATGGCCAAGCTGCCCACGCCCCTACTCACGCGCGTGCTTATCGCCGCAGTGGAAAAGCAGCAGCCCCCGCGCTCCCAATTCCGCCCCAAGCTGCGCTACGCCCACCAGGGCGGCAGCAACCCGCCGCTGATCGTGATTCACGGCAGCGCGCTGGACAAAATTCCGGACAGCTACCGCCGCTACCTGGAGCGCACTTTCTGCGAAGCTTTCAAGCTGCAGGGCACCCCGCTCAGGATCGAATTCAAGGCGGGCAAGAATCCCTTCGAGGGCAGGAAGCGTCCGCTCACCGAAAGCGAACAGCGCACGGCCCACCGCGCACGCATAAGAGGGCGCAGGCTGTATGGTTGAAATCGCCGGAGAACAAGCGAAGCGGCCATCCATTCAGGGGTGGAGTTAAGCCCAAATAATCCATCAGTATATTGCGCACTTATTGCGAGGAGGCGCAGCCGACGCGGCAATCCAGGGGGTTTGGTAGTATGTGATGCCGACTGGATTGCCACGGCCTGCGGACCTCGCAATGACAATGCTTGCGGGCTGCTGCGGTTAAAGGAATTGGCAGTGTCAGCACGTTTAATCTGGTTAAGGAACCTCTGATTAAGTCCCACATGGCCGCGCACTTGGTTTTGCGGGATGGGATGCAAGGCGTGCGACGCAGCGAATGGTTGACCCCCTTCGCAAGGAGCACAACGCAGCAGACAGCCCGCAAAACCAGTGCCCTTGCGGGTTGCGGCAAAACGAAGCGCAGCGCAGTTTCGAGGAACGGCCAAATCGTGTGCTCGCGGTGTCGCGCTCCTCGGCATCGTAGTCCCGGCTACGACCTTCGTCGCGCTTCTTGCGA
>ORMF010087008.1_pt1 | contig 16154 bp, 11 predicted proteins | sample 1779871 | NCBI WGS metagenome assembly ORMF01 (sample SAMEA104232316, study PRJEB22302) | groundwater metagenome | biome: forest; feature: aquifer; material: groundwater | place: USA | collected 2011-08-07 | depth 5.4 m
CTTAAATGATCGGAAATTTGCAATAGAAAATTGGATTAACATAATAATTTCCTATTAAAAACTTGATTTTTACATAAAAACTGTAAAAAAGCAAGTTTTATTCGTATTTTTTGTTTTGAATTATATTTTTTACCCTTATTAGAAGAGGATCTTAAATAGCAACTTATTTGCAAAAAGGAGCTTTAAAAATTAGGTAAAATGGGTCTTTTGATAATGAGGTCTATAGGTTTTATGTCTTAGCTTGTTTCTTTTTCATACCAAGTGGCAATAAAAAAATTAGCAGCAAAAACAATATTCCCATTAAATAAAAACAGTCGTTTAGGGCTAGCATAGCAGCTTGTCCATCGAGAATCTCATTTGTTATACCAAGCGCTTTTTTCCCCTTAATACCGTAAGATTCTAGATTCTGTAGAAAAGAATTCATGGTTTCAGAAGAGGGTGTAAGAGTAGATCCTAATCGTTCGTGGTGGAAAGCTGTCCTTCGGATCCATAAGGTATTAAAGATAGAGGTTCCGATTCCTCCGCTCATAGCTCTAACAAAATGAAAGATCCCTGTAGCTTGAGTGAGTCTACTTATTTCGATATCTTGAATGCTCAAAGAAAAAAGAGGAGTAATAAAAAAAACAAGGCCGCAGCCGAGTAAAAAACGGGAGATTTCAATGTGAGTTAGATCTACAGCGGTGGTAAAGTATGCTGTATAAAAACAAGAGATAGAAAAAAGAATAAAACAAAAGGCTAAGGGCCTTAATGTCCCGTATCGACTTACAACTTTTCCTGAAAATATGGAAAGAAAAAGAGGAGCTATACCTATTGGGGCAACAGCGATACCAGCCCAAATAGCATTATAGCCCATATAGAGCTGTAACCACAAAGGAATCAAGACAACAGACCCAAAGTACATGGCATACATGATCGCAATGAAAATAACAGAAATAGAATAGCTGTGAATTTTAAATAAAGATAAATCAATGATGGGATGTGGGTGTAGATATTCCCAGACAAGAAGATAACAAAAAGCTAAAGCTGAGGTAATGGATAAAGATAGGATGTAGTGAGATCTTATCCAGTCATACTGCTCTCCTCGGTCTAAGACAATTTGTAAACAAGAAACTCCAATGGCAAGAAGAAGGAAGCCTATGTAATCAACAGGAGTTTTCCCTCTTTTGGAGTCAAAATCTTTCAACGTATACCAGATAAATAAGGCACTAAGGATTCCGAAAGGAATGTTGATATAAAAGATCCAAGACCATCTATAGTCAAAAGAGATCCATCCTCCTAAGAGGGGCCCTATTACAGGAGCTGCAATTACAATAGCGCTCCAAAAGGCTAGAACCTTAGTTTTTTTTTCAGGGGGATTTGTTGATACAATAAGGCTTTGGCTTAAGGGGATAAGAGGGCCTGATACAAAACCTTGCAAGAACCTTCCGATAAGAAGAGTCTGAAAGTTAGGGGCTCCTCCGCAAACCCAAGAGAAAAAGACAAAAAGGATAATAGAAATGAGGATGAGACGAACGCCTCCTATTCTTTCAGTAAGCCAGCCGCTGATGGGTAAAATAATGGCATTACCAACTGCAAAAGAAGTAATGACATAGGTGCCCTGATTAGCGCTAACAGAAAGATCTCCTGCAATATAAGGAATAGAGACGTTAGCAATGGTATAGTCAAGGACAATCAAAAAAGTAGCAAGAGCAAGTCCTATAAGAGAAAGGACTCTCCTATAACCAGATAAGGGGGGAATCAAGGAAGATCCTCTTTAGGATACTCTAAAGGGAAAGAGGGGAGATTGTTTGTAAAAATAGTATCGATAAGAGCTTTTGACCCTTCTTCTTCATTTACAAAGATTGTTGTTGTATAAAGAGGAAGAGATGTAGGTTCTTGAGAAAGAGGTGGGTTTTTTAGAGGATGGATATCAACGTGAACTTCGGTAGAAAGCCCAAGGCGCAACGGATACTCTAGAATTTGAGAGGGGCTAAGACTGATTCTTATCGGCACTCTTTGTACAATTTTAATCCAATTTCCTGTCGCATTTTGTGGTGGTAGCAAAGAAAAGATACTTCCTGTCCCAGCTCCGATTCCGACAACTTCTCCCTCATATAAGACACGAGAGCCATAAATGTCGGTGCTTATTGTTGCTTTTTGCCCTATCTGCATGGAGCCAATTTGATCCTCTTTATAATTAGCTTCTACCCAGATCTCATCTAAAGGGACGATTGATAAGATAAATTCTTTAGAACTAACGCGCTCTCCTACTTGAGCTCTTCTTTGAGCAATGATTCCAGTAGCTGGCGCTTTTATGGTGCAACGACCGAGTTGAATCCAACTTTTTTTCACCTCTTGTATAGCTTGCTCTACAAGGGGATGTGTTTGTATCGTTGTATTTTCAATTTGGGCCTGTAAAGAAAAGAACTCTTGCTCTGCTGCTACAAGGGAGAAGTAGGAGCTTGTAAGAGCAGCTGTTGCATGAGAGAAATCTTCTTTGGATACACTACCAGAATCTACTAAAGCAGATCTTCTTTCAAAGTCTTCGGAGTCTTTAATGAACTCTGCTTTAGCTACTCGGATTTGTGCTTTTTTTTGATTAGCCCCGGCAAATAACTCAGCAACATCTCGAATAGTTTGAGCTAAATAGGCGCAGCTTTTATCTAAAGCAATTTTGTAGTCTGTTTGATCAAGTAAAGCTAAAATTTGTCCTTGCTCTACATACCAAGTATCATCAGCATAAATATTTGTAATAATGCCACTAATTTGAGGGGTTACGTAGACAGAATTTCCAGTTACGTAAGCATCATCTGTGTATTCATCAAAACGACCCCATTTCCACCAATAGAAAAAAAATCCTATAGCGACTATAATTAAAAAAAGACTCATAGAAACGAGTATGACTTTTCGTTTAGGATGAGGGTGTGTTTCCGGTATACTCATTTAATATCCTCTTTTTTTGTCACTCCCCCTCCAACAGCTTTGATAATACGAATGGAGGAAAGTATTTTGCTCTGTTGCAACTGCACCTCATAAATTTCTTTGGAAAGAAGTTCTTTTTTAGAAATGAGCACATTTAAATAGGGAGCGACTCCTTGAGTAAAGGAAGAAAAGGCAACGGTTAAAAGTTCTTGTTGTAGCTCTATTTTTTTCTTCTGGTCTTCGATCTGAGTATGGAAAGAGAGAAAGGTTGTGATTTCGCTTGTAACTTCTTTTGCTGCCTTTAGTAAAAGTTCATTATAAGAAGAGACTGCTTCGTTAAAATCTGCGACCTTCCCTGCCAAGTTAGCTTGCAACCTCCCTGCTGTAAATAGGGGTAAATGAATCGCTGGATTTAAATTACCTGTTCGACTGGCCCAATCAAAAAGATGGGAAAAAGAGAGGCTAGAGAGTCCTGCAAAAGCCATTAAATTGATGTTAGGGTAAAATTCTGTTTTGGCTACCCCAATTTCTTGTCTAGCAGCCTCTACTCTAAAAATGCGAGCCCTTACATCAGGCCTCTTAGAGAGTAAGTCAATTTCTAAAGAGTCAGGAAGGTACCCTTTTTGTTTAGAAGGATTCCACGTAAAGATAAGAGTTAGAGGGTAATCAGGTCCTTGTCCCATGAGGTTTTTTAAAAAGGCTTCATCGATCAAAAGGTCTTTTTCTAGGTCTTCAATTTTTTGCAAAAGGGAAAGTCTTTCTTCTTTTCTTTCTAAAGAGGGGACTACTCGATCAATGCCTATTTGATATCTTGCCTCTAAAAGCGCTAGGAGCTCTTCTTCAAAGGTGAGTTGTTTTCTATATAATATGAGTTCTGCAAAGTGGGCTTGCCACGTGTAGTAGGTGAAGGCAATGGTTGTGGATAAGATAAGCTTGGCGTCAGACTTTTCCATTTCTTCAGCAAGGGCAATGCCTAAAGCCGATTGTAACATTTGTCGATTTTTGCCCCAAAAATCTAGTTCATAAGAAAAGTTTAGAGAAAGATCAGTTTGATTAAATTTAGAGGGAACCGGCAATCCTGGCACACTAGGAAAAAAATCTCGTAAAAGGCCATACTTACTTAAATATTGCCAGGTATCTTCTGCTCCAGCGTCCAAATTAGGAAAAAGATGAGAGCGAATCGATTTTGCATTAGCTTGAGCTGCTAATACTTTAGCCTCTGCTTTTTGTAATGTTGGACTTGCTAGGAGAGCAAGTTCTATAAGATCACTTAGCTCTGTATCTTGAAAGGCACTCCACCAAGAGTCTTCTAAGTTTAAGGGGGTAAAAAGAGGTGAGTTTTCAACTTTATGTAGGGAACCTTCTAGTGTAGGAGAGGTGAGGGTCGAACCCATTTTTTTATTTGCTGAATGAAAGCAGCTACAGGTCATTGCTAAAAAAGGGATAATAAATAATGAGGGTTTTTTTATTAGCATGTGGCCTGATTTTATAATATTAAGGTCTATTCTTTTAGATAATGTTTCTTAAGTTTGTTTTCAATTTGTTTTTTTTAATAGTTCGTTAGGAAGTTATTACTGTGGCTCAAAACTTTACGTTGCGACGAAAGGTTTTTTTAGTTACATTTCCCTATGTAGGCATTTATTAAATTAAAAATGACAACTGAAAAAATAGAGGGAACTCAATGCGCCTTTCAACAACAATAATATCTTTAGGACTTATTTTTTCTAGTCAAGCAGTTGCTGAGCAAAAAATGATCTATGAATCTGTGATTAAAGGAGATGCTGTAAAGGTATTTTGGGATTCGGAAGAAAAAGAGAATAAGACACATATTAAGATAGTCAAAAGAGAAAAAAATGTAACCATGGAGTGCTTGCCTGATTTTTCTTTACTTAATTACTCTGAAAAAACAGGAGGGAGTAGAGAGCTTAGTATTTCAAAAGTAGGACCTTGTTTGATTGTGAAAAATTATGAAAAAGGAAAAGAGAAGATCTTATCTCATAAAATTGACAAGATGCCCTGGATACAAGAATTTACTTTTGGATTTCAATCTTTTATCAAAAGCAATAAGAACTCTTATGAGTTTTGTATTGTTTATCCCAAAGATCTTGCTTTGCATGAAATGGTAGCTACAAAAGAGGAAGAAGAAGAAATAGAGATTGCTGGAAAAAAATATAGTACACAAAAAGTTAAAATCACCCTAGCTGGCTTTAAGAAGAGCTTTTGGAAGGGGTATGCTTGGTTTGATAAGCAAAGCGCTTTAATGGTGCGGTATAAAGCGAATGAGGGGCCAAGAACGCCTTATATGGAAACAAGTTTGATAGAGGTAATACAATAATAGGGCAGGAGAAATCCTGCCCTATTGCTTGCTTTAAGGTTTTGCGATGAGGCCAACGACTATTCTTGGCTCTTTAAGCTCAGTACTTCCCATAGGCTTAAATAATATGCCTCCGGCTGCAGCATCAATTGTTCTATCAACTTGCTTTGTGTTAAGTCCGTAAACTTTCAAGAGAAGATTTTTTTCTGCAAGTAAAGGTGAGCTGCTTGCAAACATTACATCTTGCCCTTTTTCTCTAGCAACAGGATCTGTTTCATCTTGACAATGTTGATAGTAATTAAACATAGCGTCAGCTGAGACTTCTTCTAAGAAAAGATCTTGATTAGGTCTTAAAACGAGCGCTTGTCCTACAGGAAGTTTTGATAGAAAAGAGACGATCTCTTGTAAAGATTTTCTTACTGCAAGAGGTTTTGCAGTAATGCGTAAAAAGCCACTTGCGCCACAAGTTAAATTCCAAGACTGGTCAGCAAGTTGAAAAGGTCCAAGAGCCAAGGATCCTTCAAAAGAAAGGTCTAGGAAAAAACGCTTCATGATTTCTGTTAATTTTTTTACTTTTTCAGGAGCGAGAGGCTCTTCTACAAGGGTTAAGAAGTCAGAGATATCAATCTGATGGATGATCAATGTTTGACCTGCTTGGATTTCTACTTTACCTTGCTCTAAAAGTTTATTAGCAAGATCTTGCCAGGTTAGTTTGATTTCTTTGATTTCTTCTTGGATAGCTGTAACGGGTACGGTTTTATTTGTTTGATCCATAAAATTTCCCTTTTAGTTTTTTTTGTAACGCTTTTCTTTTTTACGAGATAAGGGATCTTTTGTCTAGAAGTTTTTCTTAAAAAGAGGGATTTTTATTAGCAATCATTCCGCCTCCTAAGCATTGTTCTCCTTGGTAGAAAACAATAGATTGTCTAAGGGTGATAGCTCTTTGTGGATTTAGGAAACGAACGTGCACAAGATTGTTACTTAAGAGGGTAACGGTGCATTCTTCGTCAGGTTGACGATAACGGATCTTTGCTTTACATGTGAAGGGAGAAGAGAAGTTAAGAGGGGCTACCCAAGTGATTTCATCAGCCGTTAACTCATAAGCATATAAAGCAGGGTGATCTTCTCCTTGCTCTACATAAACGATATTGTTTTTTGGATCTTTATCAACGACAAACCAAGCCTCGCCAGGTCCGCCTATGCCAAGCCCTTTTCTTTGTCCTATTGTGTAATAGGCCATACCCTCATGTTCTCCTATTTTTTTTCCATCTAGTGTAAGGAAGGGTCCTTTTTGATAGGGAATGTAATGAGAGATGAATTCTTTAAAATCTCGCTTGCCGATGAAACAGATTCCTGTGCTATCTTTTTTTTCAGCTGTAGCTAAGCCGTGCTCTAAAGCTATTTTACGTACTTCCTTTTTGGGTAGATGTCCAATGGGAAACAAAACTTTTTGGAGTATTTCTTTTTTAAGGGTATAGAGAAAATAACTTTGATCTTTTCCCGGATCAGCGCCTTTAAAAAGAAGCCCTTCTGGATTTGTTTGACAGTAGTGTCCGGTGGCTAAATAGTCAGCCCCAATTTGTAATGCTTTTTGAAAAAACACTTGAAACTTAATTTCTCTATTGCATAAGACGTCGGGATTAGGCGTCCATCCCTTTTTTAGTTCTTCAACGAAATGGGAAAAGACGTGATCCCAGTATTCTTGTACAAAGTTGACAGAATAATAGGGGATGCCGAGGGTTTCGCAGACTCTAACTACATCTTCAAAATCTTTAGTTGCTGTGCAGTGTCCACTTGCATCGGTCTCTTCCCAGTTTTTCATGAATAGACCGATGACGTTATAGCCTTGCTGCTGTAAAAGCAAAGCGGAAACAGAAGAGTCTACTCCTCCTGACATTCCTACGACAACTGTTTTTTTTGTGTTCGATGACATAATATTTTCTTTGTAATGAGAAAAAGTATAACAAATAGTGGTAAAAAAAGACATGAAATTTGCTAAAATTATTCTGTAGATTAAAAAATCTAAAATAAATAGTATCATTTTTAGTGAGCTGAGGTTTTTTGCTATGGATCTATTACATTTTTTATCTTCTGTTAGATTGTTCCGTAAATTATCGAAGCCTGTTTTAGAGGAGCTGCTTAATGTTTTGGAAGTGGTTCACATTCAGGGAGGAGATGTCCTTATGCGGCAGGACGATGAGGGAGATTGTCTTTATATCTTGCTGCAAGGTCGGTTAAAGGTTTATCAGAAAAGTCTTTCTTTAGAAGAGAGCTTTCTTGGCGAGATTGGAGTAGGAGATGTGGTAGGAGAGATTGCTATTCTTTCTAAAGAAAAACGTATAGCAACAGTTCATGCTATTCGAGATAGTAGTTTATTGAAGTTTTCTCAAGAATGTTTTAAGACGTTTACTTTGAAATATCCGGATGTTTTGTTTGATATTACAAAAGAATGTGTTACTCGACTTTTACATAAAAACTACAAAGTGCCACACGGAGCTATTAGAACGATTGCTTTAGCTCCAGCAGGAAGAGCTCCTTTATCTAAGGATTTTGTGATAAAATTTGCTAAGGAGCTTTCCTTAAGAGGTGAAGTTCTTCACCTGACTTCTTCTTGCGATAGGACATCGCCCGGGTGGTTATTAGAGCAAGAAGAGAAATATCGTTATGTCATTTATGAAACGGATCTGACAATGACTCCTTGGACACAAATTGCTTTAAGACAAGCGGATCGTATTATATTTATTGGAGAGGAAGAAGAACTTTCCTCCTTAAATGTAATTGAAGAAATCTTTTTTAAAGAAAAAAGATTAGTGGAAGGCGAGCTTGTTCTTTTGCGTAAGAATAATTTTTTAGCACTAAGTCACTCTAATTTTTATCTTAATTTAAGACCTAGTGTTCGGTATCATCATATAAGAAGCTCTTCGGATAAAGATTTTAGTCGATTAATCCGCTTTATTTGTGGAGAAGCGATAGGTCTTGTTTTGTCAGGAGGGGGAGCGCAAGGGCTTGCTCATGTAGGACTTATTCGAGCTATGGAAGAACTTAAGATCCCTATAGATTATGTAGGAGGCTCTAGTGTGGGGGCTCTCATTGGAGGAGCCGCAGCTATGGGTATGGATTTTGAAACAATTAGAAGACATTGTAAAGATACTCTTGTGCCAGTTACTTCGGCATGGGACTTCACTCTTCCCATGCTTTCTTTGAAATCAGGGGAGAGGATCAATCAGGGCTGTCAAAATGTCTATGGAAAAGATTTTTGTATAGAAGATTGTCTCATTAACTTTTTTTGTGTTTCAACAAATATTTCCCATCATCGTATTGAAATTCACACAAAAGGGATTCTTTGGGAAGCTATCAGGGCTAGTTTTTCTATACCAGCCCTCCTTCCTCCAATTATGAATCAGCAAGGAAGTCTTTTGGTTGATGGCGGCATTATCAATAACTTGCCGGTTGATGTAATGAGATCTTATATTAACGGAGGAAAGATCATAGCGGGGAGTCTTTCTCCAAAATCTCATCCTAGGTATGATCCTTTGCCACCAGCCCCTTCAGGCTGGAGTCTTTTTGCTCATAGTCTAAGAGGTCATAAAAACAAAGTTCCCCACATGGGAGATGTGATTTTGTCTTCTTTAATGTTAGGAAGCAATCATCATCACATATGCATGGAAGAAGAGGCCGATTATTGCGTAAGATATCCTTCTAATAATATAGGTCTCATGGATTTTCATCTATTTGACGAAATCATTAATAGGGGGTATGAAACGGCTTTAAAGCAATTAAGTGAATTTTTTCCTGAATTTTTAAGTTAATTTACACATTTTAAATAGCCTAACCCAAGTTCATTAAATAAAAACTTCTTGAATGTTTTATTAATTTTATCAGGGTTAAAATCTGATTTTCGAATAGTTACGTCTATGTACATTTACGCAATTCACTAACTAGCAAAAACTTATGTTTTTCTGTGGAGAATATGGGATAAAGGAAGAAGTGCCTGAGCATCTATATAAGGAGTGTCGATTTTTTTTAACAAGTCTTCTGCGCTCAATTTCACCTCTTTTTCCTATCTTACCAGAATTCCTATTTTTATTGAGGGCACGTTAACAGATTTATTGGTAAAACTACCCCCCTTATTTTAGTAAGGGGGGTATTGGTAATGTTTAGGAAGGGTTGACAGCCAGCTCTTTTGGCACTTCTTCTACGTCATGGAATACAAGTTTTTCCCCTTCTTGAGAGACAAGCCAGTTGCCGCCTTGACCGGGATAGGTTAGGAGACGTTCTGCAAGAGGATCTTCTAGATATTGTTCGATGATCCTGCGTAGAGGGCGAGCTCCCATTTCTGGTTGGAATCCTTTGTCCACAAGAAAGTCTTTAGCTTTTTGATCAAGCTCAATATGCATATTTTTTCTTGAAAGCCTTTTTTGGACTTTGGAAACCTCTAAGTTGATAACCTCTAAAAGATGAGTTTTGTCAAGGGGTTTAAAGATGACAACGCCATCTAAACGATTTAAAAATTCAGGTTTAAAGGCTTTTTTGATGGCTGCATCTATTTTTTCTTGTATCGTCTTATAGTCAGGAATTCCCTCTACAGCAGAAAATCCTACTTCAGAAGATTTACGAATAAGATCAGCTCCTAAATTGGATGTCATAATGATGATTGTGTTTCTAAAGTCTACTTTTCTTCCGAAAGAATCGGTCAGTCGTCCTTCTTCTAAGACCTGTAAAAGTAAGTTGAGTATGTCAGGATGTGCCTTTTCAATTTCATCAAATAAAACAACACAATAAGGTCTTTGTCTTACTTGTTCTGTTAGCTGTCCCCCTTCTTCATGTCCTACGTATCCTGGAGGAGATCCTGTCATGCGACTGACTGCAAACTTTTCCATATATTCAGACATGTCTACCTGGATAAGAGCATCTTCTCCTCCAAACATCTGAATAGCCAGTTGTTTAGCCATTAAAGTTTTTCCAACTCCCGTAGGGCCTAAGAAGAGAAAAGCTCCTATAGGTCTATTGGGATCTTTTATGTCAGCTCTACTTCTTCGAATCGCTCTACAAACAGTAGTAAGAGCGTCATTTTGTCCAATGATTTTATCTTTTAATAGCTCTTCCATTCGGAGGACTTTTGCAGTTTCTCCCTCTGTTAGGCGAGTTAATGGAATTCCGGTTTGTTTAGCTATAATGGCAGCTACATCTTCTTCATCTACCATAACTTTTTGCTCTTCTTTTTTAGTTTCCCATTCTGTGATGGCTTGTTGAAGAGTCTCTATAAGATTTTTTTCTTGATCTCGTAGTTTGGCTGCCTTTTCATATTCTTGTTGTCCTATGGCTTTTTCTTTTGCAACGCGTAATTCTTCGATTTCAACTTCATATTTTGAGATGTCTTGAGGTTGGTGCATCATAGCTATTCTAGCTTTAGCTCCAGCTTCATCAATCAAGTCAATGGCCTTGTCGGGAAGAAAACGCCCTGTAATATAACGATCGGATAGATAGACAGCGCTTTTGATCGCTGCATCAGTATAGATACATTTATGATGTTCTTCATATTTGGTTTTAAGCCCAACTAAGATGGCGGTGGATTCTTCTAAAGACGGAGGAGCAACTAGAATTTTTTGGAATCTTCGCTCTAGTGCTGCATCTTTTTCTATATGCTTTCTATATTCATCAATGGTTGTTGCTCCGATGCATTGAATTTCGCCCCTAGATAGAGCCGGCTTTAAGATGTTAGAGGCGTCAATGGCTCCTTCAGCAGCTCCTGCTCCTACAATGGTGTGGAGTTCATCAATAAAAAGAAGGATATTTCCATGCTTTTTTACTTCATCCATGACGGCTTTAATTCTTTCTTCAAACTGACCCCTATACTTAGTTCCGGCAATCATTAAAGTAAGATCTAAAGAAATTAATTTTTTTTTAGCAAGATGGTCCGGTACTTCTCCTTTGACGATAGCCTGAGCTAGACCCTCTACAATGGCAGTTTTTCCAACACCTGCTTCTCCTATGAGAACAGGATTGTTTTTACGTCTACGGCAAAGAATTAAAATTAAGCGTTCGACTTCCTCTTTTCTTCCGATTACGGGATCTAGCTTAGACTCTTTACAAAGTTCTGTTAGATCGTGACCATAGGCTTTAAGAGCCGGCATTTTCTCTAAAGTAGGAGATGTTTTATCGGAGGGCCCCTTGCTAGTAGAGGAAGATGAGGAAGACGAAGGAGGGGCCATGCCCATAGGAGGAAGTTGTAGATTGAAAGTCTCTAGTTCTTTAAGAATTTCTTTACGAATGTCTTTTAGGTTAATATTAAGGTTTTCTAAAACTTGAGCTGCGACACCATCTGATTGTCTAAGCAAAGCTAGGAGAAGATGTTCTGTCCCTACATAGTTATGTCCTAAACTAGAGGCTTCTTCTGTTGCATATTCAAAAGATTTTTTTACTTTTCCTGTGAGGGCAGGATCTCCATACACTTGAATTTCTGGACCAAAGCCCACAAGTTTTTCTACTTCAGCACGTACAGTTTCGTAATCTAAATTCATATTGCGAAGGACGTTGACAGCGATGCCTTGTCCGAGCTTTAACAGTCCTAGTAAGACGTGTTCTGTCCCTAGGTAGTTATGATTCAAGCGTTGAGCTTCTTTTTTTGCAAGTTTGATTACTTGTTTGGCTCGATTAGTGAATTTGTCAAACATGATATTTAATTCCTTCGGTTGATGCTGCAGGGATGTCTACTGCTAAAAATAGTAGCTGCTTTTTTTCTTTTTGGCAAATCGGCGAAAGATTAGCAAGAAATATTTATGACTAGGAAATGTTTTACTGTTTTTTTCAAAGAAAAAACGGTAAAATGTTTCTATATTTTTAGGAAGCGGTAGCTAAATGGACTGGAAAATTATTGATACAGGTGTTGATAGGGCTGAGGTCATCATGCAAAAGGACCAAAATCTTTTGGAATCGTTGGCTCAAGAAAAAAGTCCAATATTGCATTTTTATGAGTGGGAAGGTCCGAGTGCAACTTATGGATATTTTTTAGATCCGACTCAATTTTTTTCAATGGATGCACTAGTAAAAACAGATTTACAGATAGCTAGAAGACCTACAGGTGGAGGGATTATTTTTCATCTATGGGATTTTGCTTTTTCAGCTTTAATTCCAGCCTCTCATCCAGCTTTTTCACAAAATACATTACAAAATTATGCGACAATTAATTTACGCGTATTAGCGGCTGTAGAAGAATTTTTGAAAGTAAGAGGGTGTGAGCTAACAGATCAAGATGGACAGATACTCGGGGCTTTTTGTACAAACTTTTGCATGGCAAAACCAACTCGGTATGATGTTATGTTAGGGGGAAAAAAAGTAGCAGGAGCGGCTCAACGAAAGACGAAAGATGGTCTTTTACACCAAGGAAGTCTTAGCCTCGTTATGCCTTCTAAAGAATTGCTGCAAGAAGTTTTACTTCAAAAACTTAACGTGATAGAAGCTATGTCCACATTTACTTTTCCTTTACTAGGAGAAAAAGCTTTACCTTCTGAAGTGCCCATAAAACGCAAAGAGATACAAAAACTTTTAATCAAACATTTTACAAGAGATAATGTGTCAACCACCCCGCCCTGAAGGACGGGGCTTGTAAAAGTCAGGTTGACCAGACTAAGTGCAGTGTTAACTGCACTACGCTTATAAGAGGTCGTTAAGACCTACCTTGAGATGCTTCCTCAGTCTCAAGCTCTAGAAGGAAGGGACCAAGCTGTGGAAAGGTAAAGCCACGAAGGTTCCTTTCGCCGAAAGGGAGCCGCTTATAAGCATTGTCGAGGGGAGACTTCGGGAAACCGGAGTGTAACAAGGCCCGTAAGGGCAAGTATTTTAAAGGAAAATACATGGCAGTATTTGTTTTAGACAAAAAGAAAAAACCTCTGATGCCAACATCAGAAAAAAAGGCAAGGTTACTCTTAGAGAGAGGACGTGCCGTAGTTATTAAAATGGCTCCATTTACCATAAGACTAAAAGATCGTGTTGGTGGAAAAGTACAGACTGTTCAAATAAAATTAGATCCAGGTAGTAAACAAACAGGTGTAGCCGTAGTTAGACAAGGCGAAGTCATTAACATCCTAACGGGTGAAGTAGCTCCTGAGCTAACAGTACTAAATTTATTTCAAATAACCCATAGAGGATCGTCTATCAGTGAAAATCTAACCTCTCGTAGAGGTTTACGTCGAAGAAGGAGGAGTACCCTCCGCTACCGCAAAGCAAGATTTGATAATCGCGTTAAATCAAAGGGGTGGCTAGCTCCTTCTTTAGAGCATCGTATCGATACGGTTATGGCTTTTGTAAATAAACTAAGGAAACTTGCACCTATTACTGCTATTTCTATGGAGCTTGTTCGCTTTGATATGCAGAAAATGGAGTCTCCTGAAATCAGCGGGGCCCTTTATCAGCAAGGAGAGTTACAAGGATACGAGACAAGAGAATATTTACTTGAAAAATGGAATAGAGAATGCGCTTATTGCAATGCAAAACAAGTTCCTCTTGAAGTTGAACATATTGTTCCCAAGTCAAAGGGCGGAAGTGATCGAGTAAGCAATCTAACGTTAGCGTGCAACTCTTGTAATCAAAAAAAGGGCAATCAATCCATCGAAGTTTTTTTAAGTAAAAAACAAGCATTGCTGCAAAAGATTCATTCACAAGCTAAAAGCCCCTTAAAAGATGCTGCATCTGTTAACACCACAAGATGGAAATTAGCTAATAGACTCAAAGAAACTAAACTACCTGTAGAGCTTGCTAGCGGAGGCAAAACAAAATGGAATCGCACCAGGCTATCTATTCCTAAATCCCATGCTCTTGATGCTGTTTGTGTAGGTGATATCGGCCTTGTAAAAAATTGGAATATCCCTACTTTAGAAATCAAGTGTACAGGACGAGGAAGCTACAAACGCACCTTACTTTGTAAATATGGTTTTCCAAGGGCTTATCTCATGAGACAAAAGTCAGTAAAGGGTTTTCAAACAGGAGACATTGTAAAAGCCAAAGTGACTCAAGGCAAAAAAGTTGGTACCTACAAAGGACGAGTCGCGGTAAGAGCTAGTGGCAATTTTAATATTACGATTAAAGAAAAAACCATCCAAGGCATCAACCATAGATATTGTAAGCTTATATCTTGTAACGATGGATATGGATACGTATTTCATGCTAAAACAGTTTAAAAAAGAGAGAACCATGGTATTAATTATCAGAATTAAAAACTTAACAGAGGAGCAGCGCTTCCTCCCCGTCCTGAAGGACGAGGTTTCCGCGCTGATAAGAGGATGACAGATCAAGTAAAACATGCCATAAGTCCTACAAGACAAGAAAATTATCCTGAATGGTATCAGCAAGTGATCAAAGCTGCTGATTTAGCAGATCATTCCCCCGTTCGTGGATGTATGGTAATTAAGCCTTGGGGCTATGCTATTTGGGAAAATATGCAAAGAGTATTGGATGCTAAATTTAAAGCAACAGGACATCAAAATGCATGCTTTCCTCTTTTTATTCCTTTAAGCTTTTTAGAAAAAGAGGCAGCTCATGTGGAGGGTTTTGCTAAAGAGTGTGCTATTGTGACTCACCATAGATTAGAAAAGGATGCAACTGGAAAGCTTGTTCCTGCAGGGAAGTTGGAAGAGCCTCTTGTTGTTAGACCTACATCTGAGACCATTATTGGTGCTATGTTTGCTAAATGGGTAGAGTCGTATAGAGATCTCCCTTTACTCATTAACCAGTGGGCTAACGTTGTAAGATGGGAAATGCGTACAAGGATGTTTTTACGAACAACAGAGTTTTTATGGCAAGAGGGGCATACAGCTCATGCAACAGAAGCTGAAGCGCAAAAAGAAACAAGACAAATGTTAGATGTATATGAGGAATTTTCAAGAAATTATCTTGCTATCCCTGCAATTAGAGGAGAAAAAACTCCATCAGAGCGATTTCCAGGAGCTGTAGCTACTTATACTATAGAGACGATGATGCAAGATAAGAAAGCTTTACAGGGTGGGACATCTCACTTTTTGGGACAAAATTTTGCTAAGGCATCTGAAATCCAATTTAGGGATGAAGAGGGGGGTATTCAACATGCATGGACAACTTCTTGGGGGATGACAACGCGCATGATTGGAGCTTTAGTTATGACTCATAGTGATGACGATGGCTTAATACTTCCTCCAAGGGTAGCTTCTGCCCATGTTGTTATTATTCCGGTTCTTCACAAAGAAGAGACCAAAAAAGAAGTTTTAGAAGCTTGTAAGTCTTTAGCTGAAGAGCTTCGAAAAATTTCCTATTTTGGATGTCCTTTGCAGGTCATCTTAGATGAAAGGGACCTACGAGGTGGAGATAAGGTGTGGTCTTGGATTAAAAAAGGTGTCCCTTTACGGGTGGAAATAGGGCCTAGAGATGTGGTTAATGGAAAAGTATGTATGACTCGTCGAGATAGACCTCATAAAGAGGTTTCGTTCCTTGATAGAGCCGAGTTTTTACAAAGTGTTCCAACTCTTTTAGATCAAATACATGAAGGTCTTTATCAAAGAGCTTTAGCTTTCCGTGAAGCTAATACGCATAAAATTGATACAAAAGAGGAATTTTATCGATTCTTTACACCTAAGAATCCAGAGCAACCTGAAATCCATGCCGGATTTGCTTTTTGTCATTGGAGCGGGGATCCTGAAGTTGAAGAGATTGTAAAAAAAGATCTTAATGTCACTATTCGATGTATCCCTCTAGATAGCCCGGATGAAGAAGGTCTTTGTGTCATTAGTGGCAAAAAAAGCGCAAAAAGAGTTATTTTCGCAAAGTCTTATTAGTCTTTTATGTAAAAACCGGTCTATATTTTAAACTTTGGACTGGTTTTTCTCTTTTTTGTCATTTGCTTCATTTTGAATCAAATGACGCGAATGACGCGAATTTTTCTGTTTTTCTTCTTTTTATTTGCATCATTTGC
>ORMF010130923.1_pt1 | contig 16151 bp, 11 predicted proteins | sample 1779871 | NCBI WGS metagenome assembly ORMF01 (sample SAMEA104232316, study PRJEB22302) | groundwater metagenome | biome: forest; feature: aquifer; material: groundwater | place: USA | collected 2011-08-07 | depth 5.4 m
GCCGCGCGTGAACGACGGCGCGCTGCTCTTCCTGCAAACCATGTTGGCCAAGATGCAGGCGCCGGAGAAGGGCGGCAGTCGTATCGCGATCATCTTTAATGGCTCGCCGCCCTCCAATGGTGACTGCGGCTCAGGAGAGAGCGAAATCCGCCGCTGGATCCTGGAAAACGACTGGTTTGACGCTATTGTCATGCTACCGGACCAGCTTTTCTACAACACCGGCATCTTCACCTACATTTGGCTGCTGTGTAACGAGAAGTCCATCGCTCACCGTGGGCGCGTGATGCTCATCGACGCCCGCCGGCAGTTTGAGAAAGAGCCGAAGTCCTTCGGGAATAAGCGCAACCGGATGACTGACATCCACCGGCAATGGATCGAGGAGCGTTACCAGAAGGGTTGGGAACCTGGCTTTGATGAAGAACAAGTGAAAATCTTTTGCGCGCAGGACTTCGCGTTCCATAAAGTCAAGGTAGTCTTCTGGCAGACCGACGAGGACGACCAGCCCGCCATCATCACCGAGCCTTACGAGAAGGCCTTCACCGCTGCCAACCTCGCCAAGGAGCAGGCGTTCCATGAAAGCGACCTCACCTTCCGCGTGCGCATAAAGGCGGAAAACAAAGAGAAGACCCTCGAATTCGTCCTTAAGCCGGCCGACAGCGTCGCGAAGAAATTTAAAGCGGCCCTGGGGGATAAACCGGAAATCCTCTCTGTCGAATGGACGCACCGGCACTATGTACAGGACGACGAATACATCCCGCAGGGCGAGGACATCAATGCGTTTTTGAAACGGGAAATTGCCAAGCCCATCATCCGCTGGGCGGATAGTCCACAACTCGGTTATGAAATCCTGCCGAACAAATATTTCTACCGCTATCAGCCGCCTACACCGGCGAAAGATCTGCTTGCGGAGTTCTGGAAGCTGGAGAAGGAGGCGGAGAAGATGCTGGAGGGATTGACGAGATGAAGAAGTCACCAGAGGTTTCCATCATATCGCCGGAATACCGGCAGTTTATTGAGCAGTTGAAGGCCCGCGTGGTATCCGCTCGCCTCTCCGCGACGCAGGCGGTCAATTGTGGCATGATCCTGCTTTACTGGGACATTGGACAGGGGATTGTGGAAAAGCAGCAAACACTTGGCTGGGGTGAGGCGGTAGTGGAAACGGTCGCGGCGGATCTGCAACAGGCGTTTCCGGCCGCGACCGGCTTCTCGCCGCGCAATCTGCGGGATATGAAGCGCCTTTATCTGACCTATGCAGACGAGACAATTTGGCGACAGGTTGTCGCCAAATTGCCGAGAGGGGCCGAAGCGGGTGACGCTGAAATTTGGCCACCAGCGGCAGCCAAATTGACCAATGAAAGGATCAGCGAATTTCTGCGACAGCTTGTCGCCAAAATTCCCTGGGGCCAAAACCTGCTTATTCTTAACAAATTGAGTGATGCTGCCGCCCGTCTTTACTACCTCCAGGCCACCGCGCGGTTCGGCTGGTCGCGCAATGTCCTGCTCAACCAGATCAAGGCCGGGGCTTACGAACGCGCCGTCACCGAGAAGAAGACGCACAATTTCCCCCTCGCCCTGCCGGAGTATCTTGCCGAGCAGGCCGAAGAAATGATGAAGAGTTCCTACAATCTGGAATTCCTCGGCATCCGCCGGGAAGTGAAGGAGCGGGAACTGGAGGACCGGCTGATTTCCCGTCTGCAAGCGTTCCTCCTCGAGCTCGGCTACGGCTTCTGCTTCGTCGGTCGCCAGTATCGGCTGGCCTTGGGACAGAAGGAGTATTTCATCGATCTACTCTTCTACCACCGCTTCCTCAAAGCGTTGGTGGCCTTCGAATTGAAAGTCGGGTCATTCGAGCCGGAACACGCGGGCAAGATGGATTTCTACCTGAATCTACTCAACGATACGGAACGTGGTGACGGCGACCAGCCGTGTATCAACTCCAGTCGAAATTGCCGGCGGATATGAAGGGCAAACTGCCGACGGCGAAACAGCTCGCCGACGTCGTGCGGGCGGTCCTTCCCAAGAGGAGCGCCCCGTGACCCAATACTTCTACCGCTACCAACCGCCCACGCCCGCGAAAGACTTGCTCACCGAGTTCTGGAGGCTCGAGAAGGAAGCGGAGAAGATGTTGGAGGGGCTGGCGCAATGAAGCTGGTCGAAGCCAACGAACCGTGGCTCGGCAAAGTGCCAAACGACTGGAAGCGAAGCCGGATTCGCAACGAGGCGATTCTGTCTCCGGGCTTTTCATCAGATCAGCCGACGCCCACTGAGACTTGTGCCGTTGTTCCAATGGAGTCGCTCTCTACTGACGGCGCGATTGACTTCTCGAATCAACAACCCTTTGAAGATATTCCACCGGGGCTGACACTTTTTGAGCGTGCCGACGTGTTGTTCGCAAAAATCACTCCCTGCATGGAGAACGGAAAAGGTGCGTTCGTTCCTGAGTTGCCGACACGCTACGCATTCGGAAGCACGGAGTTTCACGTCTTGCGCCCATCTCACAGGCTTGCTGGCCGGTTTCTCTACTACGCGGCGTTCAATCCCACTTTTCGCGCCTACGCAGCGGTGAACATGACAGGTGCGGCTGGACAAAAGCGCGTTTCATCGCGCTTCCTAAAAGACACACGGCTTTTCCTGCCGCCGCTGCCGGAGCAACAGCGCATCGCGGCGTATCTGGATGCGAGTTGTGCAGCGATTGACGCGGCGGTGGCCGCCAAACGCCGCCAACTCGAAACCCTCGACGCGCTCCGCAAGTCCATCATCCAACGCGCCGTGACACGGGGCATCTCAGCGCGCGTCGCGCTGGAATCTACCGGCAATGCGTGGATGGAACAGATTCCACGCGGCTGGAAACTCGTTTGCCTCAAACGCATCGCTGAAATTCAGGGCGGCCTCACCCTCGGCAAGCAATACGAAGGGCCGCTCATCGAGCGTCCTTATTTGCGCGTCGGCAATGTGCAGGACGGCCACCTCGATTTGACTGATGTTTCCGTGATCGAACTCCCAGCCAGTGTAGCGGCGGGTGTTGAACTTCGTCCTGACGATGTCTTGATGACCGAGGGCGGCGACCTTGATAAGCTCGGTCGAGGCTATCTGTGGAAAGGCGAGATTCCGGGATGTCTACACCAAAACCACATCTTCGCGGTGCGTTGCTTCCTCCACAAACTGAAACCGATGTTCCTCGCCTATGTCACTGCCGCCAAGTATGGGCGCGATTACTTCGAGGCCACGGGTAAGAAAACGACCAACCTCGCCTGCACGAACGCGACCAAGGTTGGCGAGTTTCCCATTCCCCTACCCCCGTTGACCGAACAGGAAGCTATATGCGTTCACCTTGACGAAAAACTCGGTGAACTGAAGCGCATCGTCACCGGCATCGAAACCCAAATCGCCACCCTCAACGCCTACCGCAAGTCGCTGATTCACGAGTGCGTCACCGGCCAGCGGCAAATCACAGAGTCGGATGTGCAACGAGCGGCAGCTCAACGCAGGTTCGACAACCCGTCCCCAAAAGGGTAAAGAAAACCCTATATGTCGTCGCCGGAACTCGATTATATCACCGTCAAAGGGTTCAAGAGTTTTGCGTCCATCGAGGAGTTGCCCCTGCAGCCCATCAACGTTGTGATCGGACCGAACGGGTCCGGCAAGTCGAATTTCATTGGAGTGTTCGCTTTTCTGAACGCCATCCGCGAGGGCCGGCTGCAGGATTATGTATCGAAAGCCGGTGGCGCAGAGAAGCTACTGCACTTCGGATCAAAAACAACCAAGGTCATTGAGATTCACATCTCATTTCAAGATGGAGTCAATCAATACAAGATCGAGCTGGCACCGGGGCCTGGCGACCAGCTTTACTCGGCTGGTGAAACAGTTTTATTTTGGAACAAGTCCCGTCACCCCGACAAACCATACAGCGAGGAACTAATTCCCCAGGGGCGAGAGGCGGGCATTAGTAACCCGAACTCCAAAAAGATCGCCAGCGTCGTTCGAGATCATCTGCAAAGGTGGCGCCTGTATCACTTCCATGACACAAGCGCCGGGTCGCCCATGAAGAAGACGGCGTCGCTCAACGACAATCATTTTCTGCGGCCTGATGGATCGAATCTTGCTGCTTTCCTCTACTTTCTACGTGAGAAACATCCGGAAGCCTACGGTCTCATTCGTGGAACAGTTCAACTAGTCGCTCCATTTTTCGACGATTTCCAGTTGGAGCCGGCGCGACTAAAGCCCGATTCTATTATTCTAGAATGGCGGCACAAGAACTCGGACGCATACTTCGACGCAAATGCGTTTTCCGATGGATCTTTACGGTTCATTGCCCTGGCTACTTTGCTTCTTCAGCCGGAAATATATCGGCCGTCCGTGATCCTAGTCGATGAACCAGAATTGGGGTTGCACCCATACGCAATTACCATGTTGGCATCTCTGATCAAGCAGGCATCTATCAAGACACAGGTGATCGTTGGCACGCAGTCGCCGCTCCTACTCGACCAATTCCGCCCGGAAGATGTCTTGGTGGCAAATCGCGTCGAAGGAAGCACGGAACTGACACGACTTGAATCCTCAAAATTGTCCAATTGGCTGGACGACTATAGCCTCGGTCAGTTGTGGGAGAAGAACGAGCTCGGCGGGCGGCCTGCCAAGGAATGACCGATGGCGCGGTTGCTGATCCATGTTGAGGGTGAAACGGAAGAGACCTTTGTCAACGAACTTCTTGCGGATCACCTGTACAACTATGGGTATGAGAGCGTCAGCGCCCGGATAATTGGGAACGCCCGGTTGCGGGAAAAAAGAGGCGGCATTCGAGCGTGGAATACGGTCAAGAAAGACATACTCAATCACCTCAAAGAAGATACCGGCTGCTTGGCGACAACGATGGTGGACTATTACGGTCTGCCGCAGACGGGAGACCGGGCTTGGCCAGGACGAGCCGAAGCGGGGGAACTACCATTCGCGGATAAGTTTCCATGTGTTGAGAAGGCGCTGCTCGCTGACGTAACCAAGGACCTTGGTGGCGAATTTGAGGCCCGTCGTTTTCTACCCTTCGTTGTCATGCACGAGTTTGAGGGCCTGCTGTTCAGCGATTGCCACGCGTTCGCCGACGCGATCGCACGGCCACAACTGGCGCGACAGTTCCAGGATATTCGTCAGCAGTTTGCCACGCCTGAGGAGATAAACGACTCTCCCGTGACCGCTCCGTCGAAGCGCGTTGAGGAGATTGTTGCGGGTTATGAAAAGCCACTCTTAGGCACTCTTGCCGCCATAAAAATGGGACTCGATACCATTCGCAGCGAGTGCCCGCATTTCAGAGATTGGTTGGAACGGTTGGAAGCGTGGCCAAAACAGCATGGCACGTAAACGACAACCCGAAATCACCTTTCAGCAGCACATCGCGGATTACTTCGTCCGCGAGCACAAGTATGGCGTGCTGGAGCAATCCGACATCACGGACACCGACCATTTCATTGCCGAAGACCACCTGTGGGCCTTCCTCAAAGCCACGCAGACCGACACGCTCAAAAAGCTGGAGGCCGATTACGGCACGGCCGCCCGCGACGAAGTCTTCAAGGCGCTGCGCAAGGAACTGGAGCACACTCCGCTTTGGATGTTGCTGCGCCACGGCCTCAAGGTGCGCGGCCTGGAGTTCCGGCTCTTTTATCCTAAGCCACGCTCCGCCGAAAGTGCCGCCACGACGAAACACGCCGAGAACCGCATCACCTTCCGCCCGCATTTCTACTTCGGCGAAACCAATCAGGAGATTGATTTCGTATTTTTCCTCAACGGCCTGCCAATTGTGGACCTTGAGTTGAAGCACGAGGCCAATCAGAATGTCCATGATGCCGTGGCGCAGTTCACCAAGCGCGAACACTCGCGCAAGATTTTCCAGCACCCGTTCCTGTACCTCGCCGCCGACACCAGCGACGCGATGGCCGCCACCGACCCGCGACGCGAAGAAAACTTCCGCTGGCACAACACGGGCCTGACCAACACGCCGCAGAATACGGACGAATATCCTGTCGAGTTTCTCTACCGCGAAGTTTTGTCCAAAGAGCAGTTGCTGGAGGCGCTCTCGTTCTTCCTGGTCCGCGTGCCCGAGCGCGAGGCAGAGGACGACAAGACGGAACGCTCCGCGTTCACGCTGTTCCCGCGCTACCATCAAAGCCGCTTGGTGCGCAAAATCTCCGCCAACATCTCGGCGCACTTTGCCGCCAAGGGCGATATCGGAAAGAAGTATCTGGCTGATCACTCCGCCGGCAGTGGCAAGACACTCTCGATCTGCTGGCTGGCGGACCGGCTGCACAGTCTGTTCAAGCCCGGCACGAAAGAGAAGTTGGTGGACATCACGTTCATCCTCACCGACCGCAAATCGCTCGACACGAATATCCGGGAGGACATGGCGAACTTCACCCACCTGAAAGATGTGGTGGGCATCGCCAAGAAATCCGAAGACCTGCCACGTTTTCTGAAGGAGCGAAAGCCGATCATTGTCACGACAATCCAAAAGATTCAGGAAGTCTTGGAGAAGTTGCAGGAAGACCCCGCGTTGAAAAAACTGCGCGTCGCCTTTCTGATCGATGAGGCCCATCGCTCGCAAGAAGGCCAGATGGGCGCGGCCATCCGCCTGCCGTTCCGCAAGGCGGACGAGCCGGACGCGGACGCGCCGGAGCTAGACCCGGAGGAACAGATTGCCAAGGTCATCCGCGAGCACGATGCCAATCAGTTGTTCGTCGCGTTCACAGCCACCCCCGCGCCGGCCACCGTCAGCCTGTTCGGCGCGCCGTTCGACAGCTACACCGAGGCCGAGGCTATCGCCGAGGGTTACATCGTGGACGTGGCGGCGAGCATCATTTCCTACAAGACGCTCTACAACCTGCACTGTCATTTCGTTCCCCCGCCGGACGAGGAAGAAAAACATTATCCCAAGGGCGTCGTGTCCAAGGCGCTGATGAATGTGGCGTTTCAGGACGACGGCCTGATCCAATACAAGGCCGAGGTGATGCTGCGCATCTTCGAGGAAAAAGTGATGCCGCTCATCGAAGGCCGGGCCAAGGCGATGATCGTCACGAGCTCCCGAGTGGCCGGATTGCGCTATTTCAATATCATCAAGGAAAAACTCAAAGAACGCGGCGCAAAATACAAAGTCCTCTACGCCTTCTCGGATTTCACGCATCCCGAAACCAACGCGGAAATCCACGAGCACGCCGTCAACGAGCTCAAAGACGGAGAGTTGATCGAGGAACGGTTCGAGGGCGAATACTACCGGCTCATGGTCGTGGCTAACAAATTCCAGACCGGGTTCGACCAGCCGTTGCTCGCCGGCATGTTCCTCGACAAACCGGTCGTGGACCGCAATGCCGTGCAGACGTTGTCACGCCTGAACCGCTGCCACGAAGGCAAGAAAGACGTGGTAGTTGTGGACTTCACCAACAACGCTGCCGCCATCCTCAAGGCGTTCCAGAAATACCGCAAAGGCACGCCGTTCGCACCGGAAGAACCAGACCAGGAACTTTGCCCAAAACTCTACGATGAAATACTGGCGGCGGGCGTGTTCATGCAAAAGGACGCCGCCGACTTCGTGAAACTGGCCGCCACCGGCACAGACGCGCAGGTGCAGTTCTTCATCAACGCGCTGCGCACCCGGTTTCTGGTAAAGATTGCGGACACTGAGGAGCGCAAGGCGTTCGTCTATTTGCTCGCCCGCTACGTCAAGAGCTTCCATTTCCTGACGTGCTTCTTCACCTACGCGGCAGAGTTGAAGGAGTTCGCCACGTTCGCCGAATACGTCGGCCCGCAACTCATCAAACAAGGCAGCGTGTCCGACCTGATGAAACAGATCCGGCAAACGGAAGTCATCAAGGCCGCGGTCGAGTATCAGGGCGTCACGACGAGCGGCGGCCCGGTGAAGTTGACACCGGGCAAAGGTAAAAAAGGCACTGGCCCACCGCCCAAGAAGGTTTCCGTTCAGGACATGATCGCGGAGATTCGCGCGAAGTTCGACATCACCGACAAGGAAGCGCTCTACATCAAACAGGTCACGGAGGAGAAGGCCGCTGACCCGGTTATCCGAACCACCGTCCGCGCGCACCGTGACGACCAGATCTATCTCGAAGGGGCATATCGCGGCCAAGTCAACGGTGAGATTCAGACAGCCTACGACGATCGCGGACGTTACGAGGAACTTGCCGATCCCAAATACACGGATACCGGCGGCATTTTCGACATCATGGCAGTGACCGTGATCGACACCCATTTGTCGTTCGCAGCGTGACACCATGAGCAAGCGCATTAGTGACATCCCCGCGGAGGATCGCCCTCGCGAAAAGCTCCTTCGCAAAGGGGCTGCGGCCTTGAGCGATCAGGAACTGCTTGCCGTGCTACTTGGCAAAGGCACGCCGGGGATGGACGTGATGAAGCTCGCGGAGAAGTTGGCGAAGGTGATTGACGAGAAGGGACTCAGTGTCCGGGCCGAGGATCTCCGCGAGTTCGACGGTGTGGGTGACGCGAAGGCTACAATAGTACTTGCGGCGCTGGAGTTTACACGCCGTCGTATCAAGCCGGAGGGCGCTAAGATCGAGACCCCCGCCGATCTTCTTCCCCATGTGCGCCATTACGCCGACCGCAAGCAGGAACACTTTCTCTGTGCCAGCATCAACGGCGCGAACGAGATCCTGAACATCCGCGTCGTGTCTATAGGTTTGATTGACCGGACGCCGGTTCACCCGCGGGAGGTGTTCGCTGACGCGCTGTCTGATCGCGCTTCGGCGATCATCGTCGCGCACAACCATCCAGCGGGCGGTCTCGAACCGTCGGCGTCCGACGTTGAGGTGACGAAGCAACTCAAGGCAGCGGGGCTCGTAATGGGCGTCACGCTGCTGGATCACATCATCTTCAACCGAAGCGGGTACTTCAGCTTTCTGGAAAGCGGGAGACTGTGACGGTGTGTTGTTTCTCCGACTTGTAGAAGAAGTCCATCGGGTCCAGAAAGGGAAACGGGGGCGTCGCCGGCGCAGACTTCCACGACTCGATTATCTTGCCTTTAGCTTGTAGAACATCACCCCATCATCTCCAGGCTTTGCGCGTCGGCGACCGGATGGCTGCTTGTCAATGAGCTGCTTAGTTATTAAGGTGGCGGAATGACAGATTCAAACCATCAACCAACAACCCTCGAAGAACTCGAATGGGCGGTTTGGCCGTCGTTCGCGCTGCTGGCGGGAATCCGGCTGGACCTTTTTACCCCGCTCAAAGACGGCCCGCTGTCGGCCGAGCAGCTCGCCGGCAAGCTAGGCGTCGAAGCGGACAAGCTCAAGTCGCTCCTCTACGCGCTGGCGGCTGCCCAACTGTTGAAAGTGGAAAACGGCCTTTTCTCCAACTCTAGCGAAGCGAATCATTTTTTGGTTCGCGGTCTATCCACCTATCGCGGCGGAAAGCATGAAGTGCTGTTGAACAATTGGCAGGCCGGGCTGCGCACCGCGGAATCGATCCGGACGGGAGCGCCGCAGGCCAAGCTCGACTTCGCCGGCGCATCCGCGGCGGAATTGGAAACATTCTACCGGAGCAACCATGCGCAAGCGCAGCGCCGGGGACGCGAGTTGACGGCGACCTTTGATTTGTCATCGCACCGCACGCTTCTGGATGTTGGCGGCGGCTCCGGCGGCTTGGCCATCGCCGTCACCGAAACGTATCCTCAAATGCAGGCGACCGTCGCGGAGCTGCCGACGGTAGCACCGATCACCCGGCGGATCGTCGAGGAGGCGGGCGCAAGTGGCCGGGTTGCGGTGCAGAACAGCGACGTTATCAACGAGAGTCCGAGCGGCGCCTTCGACGCCGCCGTCCTGAGCTCTCTTATTCAGGTGATCTCGCGCGACCAGGCGCGCCGCGCTCTGCAAAACGTCGGCAAGGTGGTGAATCCCGGAGGAGCGATTTACATTCGCGGCGACATTGTCGACGATTCGGGCACCTCTCCCCTGGGCTCGGTGATGCGCAATCTCGTTTATCTAAACATCTACGATCAAGGCCAGGCATACACGGAGCGCGAGCACCGGGAATGGTTAAAGGAAGCCGGCTTTGCAGACTTCAAACGCAAGATCCTGCCGGATGGATTCAGTTTTGTGCGGGCCCGGAAAGCATGAAACTTAAGTTATCGTGGCGAGTGATACAAATAGTGCGGGCGGTGCGTGCTGGTTTTCAAAGCCACTCCTCGCCCGTTAGAGATTCAAGGCTAAACGGACAGCTTGCTTGATTTTCTCCAGAGTCTCGTCGGGAAGCGAACCGAGCCTTCTCTGCAATCGAACAGAGGGAATAGAACCGATGCCTTGAACATTGGCGACCGATGTTTCTCTCAAGAACCTGAGGTTGCCAAGTTCAATTTCGTAACGGCTACTGCGATCTTGTGTGGTGAGGGGAATGTACGTCACGAGCGCGCGAGGCGCTTGTGGATCATCTCGCGAAAGAATAACGACGGGACGGGTCTTTCCGGCCAGACCCAAGTCTGCGAGCCAGACCTCACCCGGTTTTGCGGCCATCGATAATGTCGAGAACTTCCTGCTCGACCTTGCGCGAACGGACCAAGTCGAGCGCATCGTGGTCGGCTAGTTCAATGATTTCAGCCACGAGTTGCTGAACCTTCTTAGCCGTTTCAGGTTTCCACCGGGTGAGTCTGGCATCGAGTTTTTTTGCGATCGCCGTCATAGCGAGAATATCCTACCGATAAATGCCGCCAGCGTCAACTTTCTGTTATTTGTCATGGCTGCAAGTCGGCCCTGTGACCAGAGAGATCGGCGGGCGGCGAGTAAGCCGTTCATGGTAGGCCCGGATCGAGACTGGGCTCTCGGCATATTTTCTCCACTTTCTTTGGTCATCTGAAATCAGTATTATGTCCCCTGAATCCGAGAGAAGAAACTTTTTGGTCTCGAGGTGGCGGCAAGGCGTAACGTAGAAAGGAAAATTTTATGATGAAGTTTTTTACCACTCTCTGTTGCATTTTGTTCTGGGTTTCTTCGGGAGCAGCCCAAGCCCCCTTTTACCAGGGCAAGACCGTGAGCATTGTCGTTGGCACGAAGGCGGGAGATGCCTTCGACCTCTATGCCCGGCTTCTCGCCCAACACATGCCCAAGTACATCCCAGGCAGCCCCAATATCATCGTGCAGAACATGGCCGGGGCCGCCTCTCTCATCGCGGCGAACCACGTCTATAATGTCGCCAAGCCCGACGGACTGACCATCGGCGCGTTTTTCCCCTCCCTCTACCTGGATCAGGTAATCGGCCGCCCGGAGGTACAGTTTGATTGGAGCAAATTTATCTGGATCGGCAGCCCCGTGACCTCGAATCATCTTCTTTACATGCGCGCCGATGCCCCCTACAAATCGATCGGAGACATCGTGAAGGCTTCCGAAGCCGCGAAGTGCGGGGCGAGTGGGACAACCGCGACGGCCTACTTTGTCCCCAAGCTATTGGATGAAGTCATCGGGACGAAATTCAATATCGTCACGGGATATCAGTCCGGCTCGGACGTCGACTTGGGGATCGAGAGAGGCGAGGTTATCTGCAGTGCGCGCACGATCACGGCGTTTTTCGCCCGCGAGCCGTTCCACACCTGGCGCAAGACGGGCTTTGTCCGCGTGCTGATGCAGACTGGGAAAAAACGGGAATCAAGGCTTAAAGATGTCCCGACTATTTATGAGCTGATGGACCAACACAAATCGACTGAGCCCGGCAGGCGCCTGGCCACGCTCATTTTGGCCGCAGGTGACTTCGGTCGCCCTTATCTTGTTCCCCCGAAAACCCCTGCCGACAGGGTGAACATATTACGCCAGGCCTTCGAGAAAACTATCAAAGATAAAGCCGTCTTGGAGGACGCCGAAAAGAGGAAGCTGGAGATCGACCCAAACTTTAGCGATGAACTCGAAAAGCTGGCCAAAGAGGTCGTCGATCAGCCGCCCGACATCGTGGGTCGCATGAAGCAAATGTTGGGGATGTGAGAGCGAATACAAACCTAGCGATGCAGGTCGTTGAAAAGAAGAGAGTCCCCCTGGTTTACGCCGGCAAGGCTCTACGAGAGGGTTCAGGGTCAGACCCTAAACCCTCTCATAGGCGCTCTTCGAGCCAGTCGAGCATGTACGGCACATGGTGTGCCCAGTAGTCGTGGCTGCAATGAATTGTTCCGCCGGCTTTCGGGTCGTCATAAATTTTCAAAGTCTTGTCCTTGGCGCCTATCTCATTAAAGAGCCGCTTGGCGCCCTCAACACTCATGCGTATGTCGCGCCCCCCGTGAGTGATTAACGTTGGACATTTAATCTTTTGTGCGACGCCTTCCATGGTGAAAGCCTTGAGCTGCTCCCGGGCCTGCTCATCGGTGACGCCGCCGAGAAGGCGTCGTACAGTCGGTCGCAGATTTGGACAAAATTCATAGAGGTCGTCTAGCACGCTGTAGCAGCCCGACCAGCCGATATACGCCTTTACGCGCGGCTCGAATGCGACTGCGCGCGGGGCATAGTAGCCCGCCATGCTGATGCCGATCACCGCGATTCGGTTCGGGTCCAGCTCCGGGCGGGAAACCAGGTAGTCGACACACGCTTTGACTGGGACTTCATAGTCGGGCCGGGACGGAATTCCTTTGACGTAAATCGACGAGCCTCGCCCCGGTGTGTCGACGAGAACGAGCGCCCAGCCGCGTTCGGTCGCGGGCCTGCCGTCGAAGTAAAGCTCCTCGGAAAAGGCATCGGCGCCGCCGATTAAAAAAACTACCGGCCATTTGCCCGGAGCGGGATTGACCGGATGGGCAAGGTAACCTTCATACTCCTCTGAACCGCATGAAATCTTAATCGTTTCGATCGTCGGCGAGTGTAGCTTGGCCGCGGCCTGGAAATTCTCTTGGCACTTTAGAAAGCGCGCCCTTCGGCGTTCCAGCTCATCCCCCGCCAAGAACACATCGGACATTCGGTAGTATTGGTTGGCGTGAAAGAAAAACTGCATGGCGGTGCGCTTATGGCCCAACGCAAGTTCGCGCTTGGCCTTGGCTTCGGTTGCTTCCGCGAGTCCGAGCCAGCCTCGTTCCCAGCCAACCCTATCGCCAGGTTCAAGAGTTCTGCACAGGCGGCCGATATCGAAAACATCGCCGCCTCCTTCTTGTGCTTCCGCGACCAACCGTAAAACCGCAAATTCAGACGGGTGTGATGGATTGATAAAATCGAGCATCTCTCCTCCAGTTCAGATCTGTTTGATTGTCTACGTTAACTCCCGGAAGCTTGCTGCGAAACGGCAATGCTAACTCCGTCAGTGCCCCATCTTTTTGGCGGGAATCCGGCCGTGTTCCTCCGCTCACCGATACAAACGATCGATGAAGCCACTGTCATCGACCTCCTTTAAGATCGTCATATTCACAAATCTCTCGGGAGATATATTCTTTAACTCAGGTTTTTCATGGGCTGCCAGATCGATCAGGGCTTTAATTCCTTTGAGCGACGGGTACGGTTTCTGCGCCACGATCTTGGGCGCGAAATAGTCGTACGTCGCGCCTACCGCTTCCACGTCACTGATCTTCATGTACTTGGCGATGGTATTCACGCTCTCCGGCTTGTGCGTTTTGTAGTAATGAATTCCTTCGACAAATGCCTGCATGAACTTGATGGCCGTCTGTCGGCGTTGCGTCAGAAAACGCTGACTGCTGCCCACACCGGTAATCTGGAAGTCCGCTGCCAATTCAGCCAGATCTAAAAGAACGTTCATTCCTTGCTTCAGCGCCATGGTCGTGATCGGCGGCAGGAATACTGCCGCTTCGAGTTGACCCGCCATCATAGCCGCGAGACGCGTTGACTGTTCGCCTAACTGCAGGATGGTTAACTCCTTCGGATCGATGCCCATGTGCTTTAACGCGAAGCGAGCGGCAACGTCGGGAGAAGCGCCATAACGGTTCACGCCGAGTCGCTTTCCTTTTAGTTGTTGATAAGAGCTGATCCCCTTGACGGTAACGATTTGGAACGCAAATGTGTTCACGATACCGGCGATCATGACCAGATCGGAGCCGGCGAGATTACTGCTGACAACCGCCGGCCCGCCAATGACGGTAAAAGGAACCTCACCGGACATCAGCGCTGCCGCGGCCGTCGGACCACCCGGTATGAAGAGCAGCTCAACATCAAGGCCGTGCTTCTTGAATATTCCGGCTTCCTTAGTGATCCATATCGGCGCCAACGAACCTGCCTGAGCACTATAGCCAACATGTAGCTTTTCGAGCTTTGTCTGCGCGCTACCCTGCGCAGCGATCACCAATAAAAGAAATTCAGCAGTAATCGAAAAAGTCCAGAATCTAGTTAAACGCGTTCGCATCTCAAATCCCTCCAAAGCAAGGGCTTCTCGCGAGTTTTTTAACCTTTTATATTGCTCTATATTGCTGGTCGTTTTAACCGAATCTTGCGTCGGAGAAAAGCAAAAGACTTCTACGACTCGACTATCTTTGTTGATTTGTCAAAACCTAGCCCGGCGTCATCGATAACGCAACTCGCTATAGCCTGAAACCCACCACGAGATGGGCCCGATAGGACTCGGGAAACGGTTCTCTTTCGCACTTGGGCCGACGATGTACCCGCCCGCGTCCGGTGGGTGAAATGATCGTCTCAAGCTCGGCTTCGGACTTCTTGGGCACACTTCGACGACTCAACAATTCGAAAGACAGTCGAGAAATAGAAGTCGGCCCCCGGGACCAACTCCATCCCAACGGTAATTTCTTTGCCGCCGGCACCCTTAGGCAACGGCGGGATCGCTCTTTTCTTGTGCTTCAACCCTAAAAATCTAACGATTGCTATACAGGTCCGCAAACCCAAGGAAGATCAGGGCGTCAGGTTGGCAGCGTCGCCTTCGTGTTTTCGCAATTGCGAAAACACGAAACAATGACGTTAACGGTGGGTTGGGCAGGCGATCTTCACCAATCCGGACAGCGCGGCGAGTATTCTTCGTGTCTCGCGCGGATGTTTGAGCCGGTATTGGGCCCGGGTTCCTTCGGTTTGATAGCGCACGAGTTCGGCGAGCCTCAAGGCGGCCAAAATATTGCTGACGCGAGAGACGCTTCGACCCGCGGCATTCGCGATCTCGCTCGTGTTCATCTCTTTGCCTTCAGCAAAGAGACCGACGACCGTAAAGGCAATGGGATTCCACAGAAGCCGGCATAGCCGCGATTGTCTGTATTCCGGCTCATCCACGGACGCGACTATTAGCGTGATTTCGCAATTGCGAAAACACGAAACAATGACGCTAACGTTTCATAAACGCAAATACGGGCTTGACACCGGGCTCCGGGCTCAGCCAAGGCGAAGAAAATGTCCAGCCAAAACCGGCTTGATTTCCGCGCCGCGCAATATGCGGCAGTGTCCGAGGTTGGCTTTGTGATTTCCCGGGTGTTGCTAGCGGATTTGACACAGCTTCCCAATCTGTGCTATTGCGGCTCACTCGGCCACAATATAATTTCGTTACATGCGCAACGCGGAAAGGGGAACTCGACGCTCACAAAAGACGATATCAAAGGCTTAGCGGTCATGATTCCTACACCTTGCAAGGAGGGGGCGGAAGGATGGGACGCTGTCGACTCGGTGAATCTCGAGGAAACGGCGCGCATGATCGAGAACTATATCCAGGCCGGCATGGGCGTGATTGCCGCCTGCGGCACCACGGGCGAGTGTGCTTCGCTATTGTGGGAAGAAAAAAAGTCTTTCATCGACACGATTGTTCAGACCACGCGGAAGCGCGTCCCCATTTTCGCGGGGGCCACTGCGCTCGGAACCAAAGAGGTGGTTAGACAGATGCGCGCCCTCAAAGACATAGGAGCGGACGGAGCATTTGTCGGTTTGCCGCTGTGGCAGACGCCCACGATAGAGAATGCGGTGCAATTTTACGCCGACCTGGGGGCGGCCGTGCCGGATATGCCGATCATGGTTTATGCGAACTCCCGGTTTTTCAAGTCCAGCTTTCCTACCATATTCTGGGAAAGATTAGCCAAGCGGGCGCCGACCGTCGTCGTTACCAAGATCTCTTATGGGATCGCAAATTTGCTTGAGGACCTGCGGGCCGCCGGGCATCGCATTAACTTCATGCCTGGAGAGAGCTCGATTTACGCCGCCTACAAAATGGCGGGTCGAAAGATAACGGCTGTCTGGTCATCGGGCGGA
>ORMF012107141.1_pt1 | contig 16150 bp, 18 predicted proteins | sample 1779871 | NCBI WGS metagenome assembly ORMF01 (sample SAMEA104232316, study PRJEB22302) | groundwater metagenome | biome: forest; feature: aquifer; material: groundwater | place: USA | collected 2011-08-07 | depth 5.4 m
ATTGTACCGTGCGGCAACATCAGATACGCTTCACGTTAGGCGTAATTAAAATCTGGGCTATAATATAGACCTATGAAACTCCGAGGTAAAACAGCTATCGTAACTGGTGCAAGTACCGGAATTGGTCGTGCCATCGCCGTTAAGTTTGCCACGGAAGGCGCCAATGTCATTCTTGTCGCACGATCTGAAGATCGCTTACAAGAAACTCTCAAAATTGTTGAGAGTAGTGGTGGCACAGGGAAGTATTTTTGTGTTGACCTCCGCAGTGTTGATGAGATCAAAAAGTTTGCAACGACTATCAAGCAATCAGAGGGTGAAATAAATATCATAGTCAACGTTGCTGGAATATGGCATTCCACCACCAAAGCATTTTCAGGTATCGACTTTGCTGATTACTCCACCGATGAAATTCTCGATACATACTCAGTAGGGCTGATTGCGCCTACCATGCTCGTCCACGAGTTAGTAGCCCTCATGAAAAGCGGTTCCCATATCGTCAACATCTCTGGTACTTTCGAGGACGGCGCAAAAGGATGGTTGCCCTACTTCGTATCCAAGAAAGGTATCGAGAATTTAACAATCGGCTTAGCCGATGAGTTTCGTAATCAGCAAATTCACGTTAACTGCATTTCACCCTCTGATACTGCTACCCCAGCATACAAAAAATACTTCCCACAATATGCCACCCCTGACATTGCGCTGGATCCAGAGGATGTGGCAAACTCAACTTTCGCCGTTATCTCCGACGATTCCGCCGAGAACTTCGGCAGGATAGTGGTTGTCAAAAAGTCTAAATAGTTGTTGCCCAGATTTTAACTCGCTCATTTCATTCGCGCCCCGTTGCACTCTCGCTAGAGGCGATAGGGTGGTCATTTTATCGCCTCTCGCTCGGGACGCCTAACTAGCGCGTATGCGGCTCCACTCCTTGCAGTCGTTCGCCCACATTTGGCGGTGAGATAGCACTACGTGCTAAAATTATCTCACTCGCCAAACGTCGCATACGCTTCACGTTGTACGATATCTATTTGTACTATCTTTATGTTCGCGCGCGCCTTTATATTACATATAAAGGTATTCTCAGGGGGATTATTTTTAGAGGGGGATGAGGTGTCGCTTTCAGCGACTTTCATTCACTAAAGTATTAGTGCATAGATACAAGAACCGCCCTAACTGAAAATTTGTGATATATCATCACAGATTTCCAGCTTCGGGCGGGCGGTTCTTGCACTTCAATGCGGTTTATTAATTTTCCTCCTTATCGTCATCATTGTCATCGTCATCGTTTCCACCGATGTTCACAGACATATTCGCCCGCTTCTCCTCATCTACGATGAGATCAATGAGGGCAATGCCGCCACCCATCAGGAAGAGATACAGGGGGTCGTCTGTGAAGGTGATCCAGCCAGTGGGCAGGATGAAGGCCGCAAGTCGCAGCGCAACATAGCCCAGAATTCCGAGGCCGATCAGGAAACCGATGCCCATCGTACAGCTAGCAAAGATCGCTAGGATCACCCAGACCGCATAGCTGAGGAAGAAGATCGCAGTCCAAACGACAACCGACATGAGCAACGGAACGACGAGCCGACTCGCTTCAAACGTAGCGCCGATGTTAATCCAGCCCAACGCTGAGAAAATGACCATCGCAAGATAGGTCAATCCGAGCCCTTTCAAATACACGAGAAATTTCACTTTCATTTTACACACTCCATTTCCGGAAACTGAGATTTTTTACGTCCGTGGACGGCTACCAATAGTGCATAGCACGCTTAGCACCACTTTAGATACTAAAAGTGCTATGCACCATAAGGAAAACTACCGCATGTTAATGTGCAAGAGTTATAGGAGGACTGACACGCGGAAGCAAATAGCAATGTATTTGGTAGCATGACAGGGCTACTACAACACTCGAGATCCTACCACAATTTACTCGAGTTGTCAAGGTTATAGGACATATCCACCAGATGTGATTATTGGGGTCGCCTTCAGCTCAGTGTATTCACCCCTAACCCCTCTACACTGAGCTGAAAAGGATTACAGGGTACATATAAAGGCGCGCGCGAACTGAATTAAGGAACAAATAGACATCTCACTCCTTGCAGTCGTTCGACCTCGTTGCACTCTCACTATGGCTGTTGTAAGGATTTCATCCTAACAGCCTCCGTTCGGGTCGTACAACTAGCGCGTATCTGGTTCGCTTCGGTGCCCTCGCTCTCCCAGATCAGGCGGATTTGCTACAATATACACAATTATAAATCCGCCTGACCTCGCATACACGCGCGACGTTAGATGAAATTGCAGACAGATTAAACTACAATACAATCATGCTACTAACAAAAAAGTTGGCCACTAAGGTATCAAATTCTGAGAAGTGTATCGTACACGAATACAGAATTGAGAGTGACTTAATTAGTTTCTGTACCGCCATCATCAACGGCAGATATCCTGACTCAGGTCGCGTCTCTAATTCCGAATGTGAGGAGATCTACTTCGTCACTGGCGGTACAGGTACGATACACTCAGAATTTGGCGATTTTAACATTGCTCAGGGCGACCTTTACCACTACAAGAAAGGTGAGAAATACTGGGTCGAAGGTGATAATCTCCAACTAGTTCTCGTGAATTCCCCAAAGTGGTCGCCTGAGCAACACCAAGAGCTTCCGGAGTAATCTGTCTGCAACTGCTTCACTTTGTTCGCCCGCGCTGCGCTTTCGTCATAGTCACTCGCAAAGAATATTTTAGTGCCTATGACTCAGGTCATCTAACTAGCGTGTATGCGGTTCGGACTCAGCTCGTCCTCACCCACAATTGGTGCTGAGATAGCACTGCGTGCTAAAATTCTCTCATCACCAATCGTCGCATACACGCGCGACGTTAGACGATATATTGCGAGCCACCTTTTACAGATCCTCTCCCTCGGAAATTCCTACAAAACCTTGCTGTCTTCCCGTGGTTCCGAGTCCTTGAAAATGGTGGTGTCTCGCAAGACACTGCGTCATTTCGGGTACTTGCGTACTCGACATTCCTTGCCACGTTGCACTCTCGCTCGAGGTGATCTTGAAAGGGAAACTTTATCACCTCGTGCTCGGGTCGTCTAACTAGCGCGTATCTGGTTCGCTTCGGTGCCCTCGCTCTCCCATATTGCTCGCACGGTGAGAGTATAATCAATTGTACCGTGCGGCAACATCAGATACGCTTCACGTTAGATGTAATCACTCGCAAGAAAAATTGACAAGAAATAGTAGAAATTGTATCGTTCAGCTAAGGAGGTCTATGAAACTTGGTCCAGATACCGGCACATAAAGTAACTTAGGTAGATTACCTCTCTTAGGTACTATTTCTTTAACGGAGTTTCTTGCTCGTGACTCTGCGCTCCTCCATGTACTCTCGTACTTGGTGTCGCTTGCCGCGCTGCGCTCTCACTTCGGATGCAGTTAGCAATTTTCGCATCCTCCGTTCGGGACGTCTAACTACTGGATATCTGGTTCGGGGGTTGCACCCCCTCAGCCCATATCAGGCGGATTTACGAGTATAATCCATTATAAATCCGCCTGACATCAGATATACAGACAACGTTCTACGACATACATTTTTGTGCTATTTATATTCCGTTTTTCCAATTTTTTGTTTTTATCAAGATAAAAAGGGGTTTTAAGATTCTCTATTTTTAGAGGGGGATGAGGTGTCGCCTACGGCGACTTCCATTAACTAAAGTGACAAATATAACCTCAAAACTCAATAGGGAATGAAGTTAGATAAGGGTACAAACTGATTATGCTTGTGCTGTTGGCTCTGTGACTGCATCGTCATCCAGTTGGATGTTCTGGATTGTGGTCATGGCAGCCATATACTTATTAGCATCGGCTAACTTTTGAAACACAATAGCCAAGGCTTCAAGGTTTCCGGGTGTGGGATCGGCAGAAGCAGCAGTAATCAAATCAGTTAGATTATTCTGCAATTCCTCACCAAGACTATCATCCTGCCTGACCTGTGCGAGTAAACTAGTTAATTGTTTCTGTAGATCATTTGGTTGCATATTATCTCCTTTTTAGTATATGTAGTTAGGCTGTAGCATTAGTACCTGCGGCACGTCCAGACCATTCTTTGGCTGCATCTGCCGTGTGACTAAAGTCAGCATCGCCGCCCTCAGCCTTGATAGTGTTACTAGTAGACTTGGCATCAGGCATGAAGTAGTCTGCCTCTCTTGTGCGTTGTAGTGCCTCACTAGCAGTAGTAGCACGATCACCAACTCTACTTTTCTCCAGTTGAGTCCGTACGAATTCGGCTTCCGCACGATTCTCTTGTTGTTGAGTAATATTTCCAACCTTTGTTCTGATCTCTTGTGCGAATTTCTTAGCTAGCTTGGCTCCGCCATCGAACACTTCGGCACGGTTAGAGAATTTTTTGGCATCGCTCTCATTCGCCACTACTCGCATTTCATTGTATTTTTTACTTACATTTTCCTTGAACCAAGTTGTGGCTGTGTCTAGCTTGTTACCTACCTTATTCTGCCACCAACTTTCGGCTTTACCGACTCTGTAGTTCGGGTTGAATTGCTCAACCTGCGCTTGGAGTATTCTTTGTTCCTCTTGTTGATTTAATTTGGCAACTTTCTCATTCTTGATATTTTCTATGGTTGTTCGTTGTTTTGTGGATTTTTCTAAGCGTCCTTCGGCACGACCTTTGTGCCACTTGCCAAATTTTTCCAAGTTAGTACCTATACCATCCAGACATTTGCCCGCAATCTCAACAACAGAAGTGCCAGCACCCACTTGCTCTAACTTTTTCTTTGCAACTTCGAGATTCAGATTTGCTGTTTCGCCTGCGGCTTCACTTTTGAACGCGGTCTCTGCCACGGCTTTGGATACCCCAATAGCCGCCCCAAAAGGAGCCTCCGCCTGTGCTCCAATTTGAGCATTCTTTGCTATTTGTTCTGCGAATGAATTTTCGGTCATATTGCTCCTTATGTATTGTTTAGACATTGACTAATTCCACTACATATAAGCTAATCACACACACACACACACAATGCAATACCTACTAGCAGGGAAGTTTATCTGGGAACATTCAGCTCAGTGTATTCACCCCTAACCCCTCTACACTGAGCTGAAAAGGATATGGGATACATGTAAAGGCGCGCGCGAACTTAACTAAGGAGTAGATATACGTCTCACTCCTTACAGTCGTTCGACCCCGTTGCACTCTCAGCCCACCCGCTTTGAGTTGAGTCATTGTAGCGTGTGGGCTTCGGGTCGTACAACTACTGTATATCTGGTTCGGGTCTTGCAGACCCTCAGCCCATATCAGGCGGATTTGCGAGTATAATCCATTATAAATCCGCCTGACATCAGATATACAGACAACGTTAGATGACATAATCAGTAACACAGAAATTTATGAACGTAGTCACGAAATCAAGAGAATTCGCCATTTCCGAAATCGAAAAGTTCGGAGCCCCTCATTTGATTCACTTTGAGATTGCTGAGCGTAAGGCAATACAACTAGCTGAGCAGCTTGGGGCGGACAAGGTAGTTGTGCAAACTGGCGTCTACTTGATGGACGTTAAGTTAGGCCAGGCGATGAAGGAAGGCAAGCTTGCTCAGCACGTGGAGATGAGTTCTGTAGCTAGCCGAGAATTCCTCACTCAGTTCAAATTACCCGCAACTCAAGTGAATCAAATAATCAACTGCGTTGAAGCCCATCACGGTGCTATCCCTTTCGCCTCGATTGAAGCCGAAATTGTTGCCAACGCTGACTGCTACCGCTTTATCCATCCGAAGGGATTTTTCCTCTTTCTCACCGTGATGGGCAAGAGGGGCTCCTTTGCCGAAGCTCTGGACATGGCGGAGGCCAAGTTAGACGAAAAACACACAATCCTTTCTCTTGATTTCTGCAAGAACGAGCTTGAGGAGGTTTACCGAGGCCTTAAGAATTACATCTCGATGGCCAGACAATTTTGAGCTGTGTTACTGATTGCGTCTTCGTCACTTCGTTCCTCGATCACGTTGCACTCTCGCTAGAGGTGATGGGGGATCGTATCACCTCTCGCTCGGATCATCTAACTAGCGTGTATGCGGTTCCCTCCTTCGCTGAGGCTACGGAAGGGCACGGCGCTTCGTTGCACCCCGCCTGCATCAGCTACGCTGAAAGCATTGCGGGCAGGTCGTTCTCTCCGCATAAAAGCCAGCATGTTATGATGAACCCATGCCAAGTATCGAATTTCTCAGATCCTTTCGAATCGGCGGATATGCCATTTTTGATCTCACCACCTCATTTCTTGGGGTTCTCGTCCTTTCCCCATTCCTAATACGTCTTTTCCGCCTAATCCACCTAGAGATTCCTCTTAGTAGTTGGATGCTCTTCACCATCCCCATCGGCATATTGACCCACATTGTCACGGGCAATCACACCTTAATGACCAAATACTTCCTCGATCCTTCTGGGCATTACTTACTTAAACTATTTATTATAATTTTAGTTCTACTAGGATTTATCGGTATCAAGATAATTAGGTAGTATGTTTCAATCAGCCTGGGACGAAATCGAAGCCATCTATAGCCTACCCAACATTGATCCTTCGATAATTCTGGCTTTTAAAAAACTAAAATCTTCCCAACCCACTCATACCAAAGGGGAGGGGAATCCTCGCCACTACTGTTCTTTTTTTCTTCCATATGATCAAAAAACCGGCAAGATTTATCTGGGTTACCATATCAAAGCCGACGACTGGATACCCCCCGGTGGTCACATTGAGCCAGGCGAGACTCCAAAGGACGCAGTAATTCGTGAAATGCAAGAAGAGCTGGGCGTAACAATTACCAAAGACATGCTCACGCCATTCGCTCTCTCAGTCAAACCTATCAACCGTCCCGAAAAAGGCTGCATGGCTCACTATGACGTCTGGCACCTCGTTCACATTCCTGTGCAGAACTTTGACTACCTCAAATCCGAATATCATAACGCTGGCTGGTTCTCCATTCCAGAAGGTGTTGCCAAAATCACCAAAAATCCAGATTTCGCGGCTATTATCTCAACCCTGCAGGGCCAGGCCTTGCAGGTCTAGGTATTTTAACCTGCGAGGCCTGGCCCTAACGGGGCTCCAAGTGTTATCATATAAAGATATGAACATCGCCTGTATCGGGACTGGGTTTGTGGGGGTAGTTACGGCGGCGGTATTTGCCAAACTCGGTAATATAGTAATTGGTTTAGATATTGATCAAGCCAAAATAGATTCACTAAAATCAGGCAAAGTACCCTTTTATGAACCAGGTTTAGAAGATCTCCTCGTCGAGACTCAAAAGACGGGCAATCTGACCTTCACCACCGACTATGCTATTGCTATCAAAGACGCCGATATTGTGATGATCATGGTGGGCACGCCCTCTCTCCCTGACGGTCAGGCCGATCTCAAATTTGTCATGGCAGTTGCCACTAGTTCTGCCCCACATCTCAAAGACAGCGCCATCCTGATCATCAAAAGCACCGTTCCTCCCGGTACGAATCAGAAAGTCCGAGATATAATCGCGGCTAACACAAAAGTGAGATTTGATATTGCCTCAGTCCCAGAATTCCTCAAAGAGGGGACAGCAGTAGAAGACACGCTCCATCCCGACCGCATTATCATCGGTTCTACCAACGAACAGACTATCAAAGTTCTTACTCAACTTCACACTCCTTTAACCAATAATATTATCGTCATGAAAGAAGCTAGCGCCCAGATGGCGAAATACGCGAGTAACGTCTATCTCGCCATGCGCATTACCTTTGCCAATCAAATGGCTGATCTTTGCGAAATAAATAGTGCCGACGTAGAAGAAGTGATCAAAGGGATCGGAGAGGACTCTCGCATCGGCAAACACTACTGGTACCCCGGCCTGGGCTACGGTGGCTCCTGTTTCCCCAAAGATGTCAAAGAGATCGCAGCCTATGCCAAGCACATTGGCGAAAACGAAAGCATCTTTATCTCCGTCGCTGAGCGTAACGAAGCCAGAATTCCTCATCTCATGGAAAAATATGACAAATTAGTTGGCGGATGGAGTGGCAAATCTGTCGCCGTCCTCGGGTTGTCTTTCAAAAAAAATACCAACGACACGCGCGAGGCGCCTGCTGTTAAAGTAATCGCGTGGCTCAAGGATCATGGTGCTACGGTCAGAACCGCCGACCCAAAAGTAAGCGCTGACTTTACCGACCCATACCAGGCAGCGAAGGACGCTCACGTCCTCATCTTACTGGTCGAATGGGACGAGTACCAGCACCTTGACTTAACCAAACTCGCGAGTGTTATGCTATCCCCCAAATATTTCCTGGACACTCGCAATCAATATAATCCATCGGCCGTCACTGCCGCCGGCCTACAATACAAAGGAATCGGGCGATGAAAAAAATACTGATTACCGGAGCTGGTGGGTTTGTCGGTACTCATCTCATCAAAGAGTTACAACAAAATCCGGGTGTTGAAATCTTTGCGGCCGTCTACAAATCAACGAGCGACATTGCAAGTCTTGTCGAGGCTGATCACATCTTTGAAGGTGACTTAACCGATTACGCCTTTGCGCAGAAACTTATCCAAACTACCCAGCCCGATATTATTTATCACCTTGCCGCTCTCTCCGTCGTCCATACTAGTCCCACTCAAGCCACGCAGGTCATGAATGCCAACACCACAATTTCTTACAATATATTGGAGTCAGTTAGACTCCATGCTCCCCACGCTCGTTTTGTGGCTATTTGCTCAGCCAATGTGTATGGCGCTGTTTCCAACCCAAATAAATCAATTGACGAATCTGTGCCATTCCGTCCCCTCAATCCCTACGCAGTCTCCAAAATTGCTCAAGAAATGCTCGCTCTCCAGTATCATCTCGCTCACAGCTTGGACGTCGTGATTCTGCGCCCTTTCAATCACACTGGCGTTGGCCAGACTACCGATTTTGTGATCCCGGCCTTTGCCAAGCAATTTGTCCAAATCGAAAAAGGCGCGACTCCCGTGATCGAAGTGGGCAATCTAGAGACCACACGCGATTTTACCGATGTCTCTGATATGGTCAAGGCCTATGTCTTAGCCAGTGAAAAATGTGTATCCGGCACCGCCTACAACATTGGCTCAGGTCGTGGATATACCATCCGTGAAATATTAAATATCTTCCAAAAAATTACCGGCAAAACTGTCGAAATCAAAGAGAGTCAATCACTAATCAGGAAAAGTGATGTGCCGGTCCTCATCGCCGACGCGAGCAAATTCGCTGAGGCGACTGGGTGGGAGCCCAAAGTCTCGCTAGAAACCACTATTTCCGATATACTCAACTACTGGAGGAAACAAACATGAGTAAAAAAGCTCTTATCACCGGCATTACCGGCCAAGATGGGTCATATCTCGCCGAATTCTTACTAGACAAAGGCTACGAGGTTTATGGTCTAACTCGCCGTACCAGTACAACCAATCACAATCGGATCTCAGGGATTGTGGATAAAATTCACCTGATCTCAGGTGACCTTCTGGACCAGTACTCGCTGTTTGAGGCTATCAGGGAGTCCAAGCCCGATGAAATTTACAATCTCGCCGCCCAAAGTTTTGTCAAAGCTAGCTGGGATCAACCAGGTTATACCGGCGAAAGCACGGCGCTTGGCGTGACGCGTATGCTTGATGCCATGCGTATGGCGGGGTCGAGTGCCAAATTTTACCAAGCCAGTAGCTCCGAGATGTTTGGCAAAGTCCAAGAGACTCCCCAAGTCGAGAGTACTCCTTTCTATCCTCGCTCTCCCTACGGCGTCGCCAAGGTTTATGGCCACTGGATCACCGTCAACTATCGCGAGTCCTACAATCTCTTCGCCGTCTCTGGCATCCTGTTCAATCACGAGTCACCCCGCCGTGGTCTCGAATTTGTCACTCGCAAAATCAGCAATACAGTCGCCAAAATCAAGTATGGCAAAACCGACAAACTTTATCTGGGCAACCCAGAGGCCAAGCGCGACTGGGGCTACGCCAAGGATTATGTAGAGATGATGTGGCTCATGTTGCAGCAATCCACACCTGAGGATTTTGTGATCGCGACCGGAGAGGCACACAGTGTCTCTGAATTTGTCGAAAAATCTTTTGCCGTTGCCGGGATTGCGGACTGGGAGCGTTATGTGGTCTGGAATGATCCTCGCTACACGAGACCTGCAGAAGTTGATCACTTAATTGGCAATTCGGCCAAAGCCAAAAAGATCCTCGGTTGGACACCCAAGACTAGCTTTGACGAACTAGTTTCCATCATGGTCAAGTCCGATCTAGAGTTAGAAAAAGTATGAAAATTTTAATCACCGGCGGAGCGGGATTTATCGGCACTCACTTGTGCGCTCGCTTTATCAGAGAAGGTCACGAGGTCATCTGCGTCAACAACTTCCTCTCCGGCTCGCGCGACAATGTCGTGCCATTTCTATCCAACCACAAATCTACTCTAATAGAACATGATATCTCTACCCCACTGGAGTCTAATATCTCGGGTCTAGACTCTATTTTCCACTTTGCCTCTCCCGCCTCTCCCAACCCAGGTAGTCCCGTCAGCTACATCAACCATCCCCTCGAAACGCTCATGGCAAACAGTCTAGGGAGCAAAAACATGCTCGACTTGGCAGTCCAAAACAACTGTCAAATCATCTTTGCCTCCACCTCCGAAGTATATGGTGACCCTCTCACTCACCCCCAGAGCGAAACCTATTGGGGGAATGTTAATCCCAACGGTAAGCGCAGTTGTTACGACGAAGGCAAGCGCTTTATGGAGGCCTTGGCTTTTACCTATTTCCGCCAATTCCAAACCAAAATCAAAGTGATTCGTATTTTTAACACCTACGGACCCGGGATGCGCCTCGACGATGGCAGATTTACCATCAACTTAATAGACTCCTATCTCAACCACAAACCATTCAAGATGTATGGCGATGGTAGTGCTACCCGTTCTTTTTGCTATATTGATGATCTAGTTGAGGGCATTATGCAAGTTTTCCACACAGATAAAACAATAGGGAATGTCATCAATTTGGGCAATCCCACCGAATTGAGTATTAAAGCAGCCATTGAAATATTCGAAAAAATCATCGCAGAAGAATTAACTAAAGAATATTTAGCTGCTCAGCCCGACGATCCTCAAAAGCGTCAGCCCGATATCAGTAAAGCCAAGCAACTCCTAGGCTGGGAGCCAACCATCGATTTCTCCTCTGGCATGAAAAAGACTCTCGAACATTATGAAAAATAAAGTTGTTATCGTCATCCCTACTTACAACGAGTCCGGCAATGTCGCCCCAGTCACTATGGCTCTCGCCAAAGTATTTCGCGAGTGTCCTACCTACGACCCACACATCTTATTCGTCGATGACAACTCGCCAGACGGCACAAGTCGCGCGATAGATAAACTAATCAAAAAATACCCCTTTGTCCACATTCTCAACAATAAAAGAAAAGGTGGCTTGGGCCATGCTTACAAAAAAGGCTTTATCTATGCAATCGACAAATACAAGGCCGATATCCTTTTTGAGTTTGACGCCGATCTCCAGCACGACCCATCTATTATCCCCGCCATGCTAGATTCACTATCTGAAGGCGCAGACCTAGTCTTAGGATCGCGCTATATCAAAGAAGGAGGGATCCCCAGGACTTGGCCATGGTATCGCAAGTTCCTCTCTGTCATGGGTAACATTTATATCCGTCTAGTCATGGGTAACTTCAAGGTTCACGACTGGACAACAGGCTATCGCGCGATCAAAGTTAGCGTCATTCAAGACATTTTGCCAATAATGCACAATACTGCTTTCCAAGGCTATACCTGGCAAATTGGCTTCTTAGTGAAAACTATTCAAAAAAGGTATAAAGTGACAGAAGTGCCCTTTCATTTCCGCGACAGAACTACCGGTCACTCCAAATTAGGTCCGGAATATATATTTAATACCATGAGGTACATTATGAAAGCAAGAATATCTGAAATTATCAGCAGCCGGATCTTCAAGTTTGTTTTAGTTGGTGGGTTTGGATCACTCGTCCAATTTACTTTTTTATATCTTTATCGCCAGTTTATCCCCGCTTATCAACTCGCCATTTTTCTCTCGATCGAGACTGCCATCGTCTCCAATTTTATCTGGAGTAATCTCTGGACTTTTGCCGATCGAAAACTAAAAGCTGTCCAGATTCCTGGCAAATTTCTCCAATTCAATCTCGCCTCCGCGGGATCCATCATCATTCAACAAATCGTGGCATTTCTGGGAGAAAAATTCATCGGTCTTTATTCATTATTCATTATTCATTGGCCAGTGACCATCGATCTTGATACCGGCATGATGTACGCCGTCGTGGGTATCCTGATCGGGATGTTCTGGAATTTCTTTGCTTACTCCCGTTTCGTGTGGAAGAAATAACTACAGAAATACTCCCCAATCACTAATGGGTTGAATATTTTTGAGGACAAACTGCCAGCTAAATAAGTAAATAGGAATTAACAATACGGCCAGCAAATACCATGCTTTCTTCGGAATTTTTTCTATCAATGGTGCGTATCCCAAGAGCGCAATGGGCACAATCGGCAGGGCGTAGCGTGCCAAGTCCCGGTGTGCCACAAATAACAATGTCAATCCATAAACTATTCCCCAATTCTTGACCATCGACCATCGGTCATTAACCATTGCTATCCCTGCCCCATAGAACAAATATAGGTAGATTATGTCTTCTCTCCACATATCATTGATCCAACTGGCCATGTTAGAAAAAATAGAAAATGGCGGGAAGAACAGGTGCAAGTTGTCCCCGGAATGGAAATACGCAAGTGGATCATGATAGCTCCAACCGTAAAATGTAAACAAACCAAGTAAGGTCGCCGGCATGAGCAATAATGGATAAAATATTTTTACTTTTTTTGTAAATTGTAAATTGAATAAAATATACAAAAAAGAGCAGTATCCCCGGACTTCGCGTCAGAACCGCTAACGCTCCCATAACCGCGCTAGGCCAATATTTTTGTTTGATTGCAGAGGTAAGAGACATGAGAATAAAAAAGATAAAAAGTGGTTCGTTACTCCCAACTCCTCGAACACAGAGCATCCTCGCAGGGAAAAAGAGTCCAATTAGAGTTAAAATCATCGCCAATTTCTGGTCTTTGATCACAGTTGTAAAAAACCAGTACAGCCCGGTGGCCAACAATACATTGGACAAAATAATGGTAGCTAAGAGAGCTTGGGGCAGAGGCAAAATAATATTAAACATTTTTATTACACCGGCAAATACCGGGAAATGAGCACTAAAATAAATAGGATCATTACCGGTCAAAAACTGTGAGTTGATTTGTTCAATTGCTTTGGGTGAATACCAACTTTTGGCAATCACCAAAAAATTGAACCCGTCAAAATTTTGTACCACTACATTCATTCCTTGACGTTCAAAGTCTATCCCCCATAACTTTTGTACCCTGCCCATGAATGGACTCCAGAATAACAAGAGTGAAACTAAACCAATCAGGGAGACCCGTAGCAAGTTTTTGAGCATACCTATATACTACACGATATGACCAAAAAACTCGCTAGTCTCTCCATTTTCATGCCTGCCTACAACGAAGAGGGCAATATTGCCGCCACTATCATGGACGCCACCAAGGCTGCAAAAACAGTGAGTAAAGATTACGAAATCATCGTAGTCAATGATGGCAGCCGTGATAAAACCGCAGAAATTGTCACCGGGCTTGCTCATTTGGACCCACACATTCGCTTAGTTAACCATAGCCAAAACAGAGGGTATGGCGCGGCAGTTAAAACCGGCCTGAAAGCCTGCCGCAAAGATTGGATATTTTTCACCGATTCTGATGGTCAGTTCCATTACGACGAACTGGAAAAATTCGTGATCGCCACTCAATCTGCCGACTTGGTTATGGGGTATCGCAAGAAACGGATGGATCCTTTTCACCGGGTCTTTGTTGCCCAAGTTCTCTTAAAAATCTGGAACTTTGTCTTGTTTGGGCTCACGGTCCGTGACGTTGATTGCGCTTACAAATTATTTTCGCGCCAATTACTCCTCTCCATCAAACTCAAAACCGAGAGCGCCATCACTGTCTCCGAGTTTATCATCAAAGCCAAGGCCGTCGGGGCTCGCATTGTTCAGCTCCCTGTTCAGCACTATTCAAGGAGATTTGGCGAGCAGACAGGAGGTAACTGGCGCGTGATCATACGTGCCGCTCGCGAGAGCTTTCGTTTATACAAAGAATTAAATCCGGCACAATGAATTTCTTACGCAAACACTACCTCATCCTTATTATACTTTCCATCGCACTGGTCTTACGTCTGTATCACCTGCCCGCCACCATGACTTTTCTCGAAGATGAGGGGAGGGATGTCCTGATAATGTATCGGATGATTAATACAGGTCGTCCCGTCCTTCTTGGTCCCCAGACATCCACGGGCAATATGTATCTAGGTCCCCTTTATTACTATCTTGTCACTCCGGCTTTGTTCTTGGCTGGGATGAATCCGCTAGGTCCGGTTGTCTTTATAGCGCTTACCGGAGTTTTAACTGTTTGGTTGCTCTATGTATTTGCTGCCAAATGGTTTGGTAAATTTGCAGGGACAAGTGCCGCGCTCATGTACGCCGTTTTGCCCCTACCTGTTACTTTCACCCGCAATTCCTGGAACCCCAATCTGGCTCCGATTTTCTCTCTCCTCATGCTTTGGTATCTGGTAAAAATTATCCAAGATAAGCAATATTCGTTTAAAAACTTTTTTATTCTGGGTATTTTGTCGGGAGCTCTCGTGCAGATGCATTATATGGCTTTATTATTCCTCCTTGGTATCGGACTTACTTTGATCATTTATTTACGACGTACTATTCCCTCGCTTTTACGAGGCATTCTTTATGCCGGTCTTGGATTTGCTCTCTCACTCTTACCATTTATCGTCTTTGAAATCCGCAATGATTTTGTCAATACTCACGCCATCACCAGATTTATCGAGGCGAAAGAGGAGCACAATATCCGCTACACTTTGCCGGCCCAACTTTATCTAAACAAAGTCTCACTCACCACCACCAAACTGTTCTCTAGTCAATTCGGGAGAGACGCACTGACAGTCGATCCCGCACGAGCACTCATCACTCTCTCTGTAATACTCATCTTGCTTTTTGGATTAATTGCTTCCCTACACAAACTTGATCATCCCAGTAAAACTTTTCGTCTGCTTTTTCTCATTTTTATAATTCCCCTAGCCATGACAGGGATCTATCAGGAGAACATTCACCTTCATTATCTAGGCTTTTTCTTCCCTCTCACATATCTTCTAGTTGCGGGTGCAATCAATAGACACAGATTAATAATTTTAGTTGTTTTAATTTACATTATTTATTCATCTCCTCAGTTACTTAGTTATCTAAAATCAAATGGCACCAATCAGGTAATTCGTGCGCGTGATGTAGCCAATTATATTGTCAAAGAATCAGCAGGTGAGCCATACAATATGGTAAGCGCTTCAGGTAATCCAACCACGCCATATCTATACTTTACCAATATCTCGCCGCTCCCACCCACCACTAAACCCGCGGCCAATGTCTTCATCATTTGTCAAGGAAATGAGTGTAGCGATGCGGACATTAATACTCCTTTTATCTTTATGACGGGTCCTGGCCACCCCACAATCGAGAAATATTTGGGTCACCCTCTCATGTATTACTTTGATGGTGAGCGCCAAGTTGTCAGCAACGAGCACGTTTCCCACGGCGCATGGGTAGCCAAAATCAATGTTAAAATAGAACCATGAAACCCCTAATTACCATCCTCATTCCCAACTACAACGAGATCGAAAACGTCAAAAGGGGAGTGCTTACAAATATTGTTGTCTACCTCAAAAAGCAAAATTATACCTGGGAAGTATTAATCTCCGACGACGGCTCGACCGACAGTAGCGTGCTTGTGATCAAAGAATTTGTACTCAAGCATCCCCACGTGCGCCTTATTTTCAATCAACACGCCGGCAAACCTTATGCCCTACGCGCGGGCATCGGCGAAGCCAAAGGAGAATACGTGCTCCTAACCGACATGGACCAATCCACCCCCATTACCGAACTCTCTAAATTGTTACCCTGGATAAAAAAGGGATTTAAAGTGGTTATCGGTAGCCGGGGAGCCAAGCGTACCGACAGTACTCCACTGCGTCA
>ORMF010108174.1_pt1 | contig 16143 bp, 15 predicted proteins | sample 1779871 | NCBI WGS metagenome assembly ORMF01 (sample SAMEA104232316, study PRJEB22302) | groundwater metagenome | biome: forest; feature: aquifer; material: groundwater | place: USA | collected 2011-08-07 | depth 5.4 m
AGAAGGGCGTATTCGTTGCCGAGGCCGCGAAGCCGAGGCGCAAGTTCGACCTGCGCGGGCCCTTCGGTCCCGGCGTTCCCGTGTACTCGACGCTGATCGACACGCGCGGCACACCGCGCCTATAGGCCTCGAGCTGCAATCCGTTCTTCGGCATGAAGGTGTTGCGTTCGACGAACATGGGGAAGAGCTTCAAGGAGACAAAGTCGGCGCCGGCATTCCCCAAGGACGACGGACGCGCGCTCATCAACATCTGGTCGCTCGAGGCCGGCGGCGGCAAGAAGGAACTGTGGTGCGGCGTGGAGCCGGCGGCCTTGTTCAGGAGCAATGACGGCGGCGATTCGTGGGACATGGTACCTGGCATCAACAACCACGAGCACGCGCGCAAGTGGCAGCCTGGCAACGGCGGGCTCTGTATGCACACGATCCTTCGCGACGGGAATCGCGTGCACCTCGGCATCTCGACCGGCGGCCACTATCTGAGCGAGGACGGTGGCAACATATTCAGGGCGTCCAATCAAGGCGTCGGGGCCGGCTTCGCACCCGATCCCTATCCCGAGTTCGGTCAGTGCGTGCACAAGATCGCACGGCACAACGATGCCCCCGGCCGGCTCTACATGCAGAACCACGGCGGATGGGCAGAATGGACCGGACCTGGGGGGCCGCGGCCGGACATTGGCGTCCTACGCAGCGACGACTACGGCCACTCGTGGCGATCGATCGCCAGGGGCTTGCCTTCGGACTTCGGATTTCCCATCGTTGTCCACCCGCACGACGCCGACACGGTGTACGTCATGCCCCTTGAGCCGGCAACGCGCTCCTGTCCCGGCGGCGCGCCCGCGGTGTGGCGCAGCGAGAATGGCGGCGACTCGTGGAGCCGGCTCGCCCGTGGGCTGCCGAAGAAGCAGAGCTACTTCACCATCCTGCGCGACGCGATGGACATCGATCGGCTCCAGGTACCCGCGCTGTACTTCGGAACGACGACCGGTCAGCTCTGGATCGGGAGGGAGGGTGGGGAGAAGTGGGACTGCCTGTTCGATGCGCTGCCCCCAATCCACAACGTCAAGGTCGCGGTGGTGTGAACCTGATAGGAGTGATCAAACGCATGACCATCACGCTGCAGGAAGCAGAAAAGGTCCTTCAAGCCGCCCGGCAACAGGCTACGTCCATGAGCATCAAGGTGAGCATTGCCGTGGTCGACCGGCGGGGTGATCTGGTCGTGCTCGCAAGAATGGACGATGCCGGCTACTTCACGCCGGACATTGCGCGGGGCAAGGCCGTCGTCTCGGGATCGTTCGGCGCCCCCAGCGCCGCCTTTGCCGAGCGTGCCGCCATGCCCATCTTTCAGACGCTGAATCAGATGAATCAGAACCGCATGGTGTTCCATCAGGGCGCGGTGCCCATCCTCAAGGGAGGGAATGTCATCGGCGCCATTGGCGTGAGTGGCGCGACGTCTGAGCAGGACGAAGAGGTGGCCAAAGCTGGCGCCGCAATGATCTCCTAGCCTCTCAGCGGTACTCGTCTCCGCAGTCGCCGATGAGGCTGAACAGATCCCGCGACTTGGCCAGCACTGCTTCGATGCGGGCGTGATCCTCCGCGTCGAGCTCGAAGCCGAAGACCCGCGCGTTGTCGGCGCGGTGATCGCTCAGACCCAGTCGGCGCCCGAGGATCGCGCCTGCCACCGCGGGACGGTCGAGCACCCAGCGCACCGCCACTGTCGTAATGCCCACGGCGTGCCGCATCGCCACATCGTTGAGCGTCGCGAGCAGCTCCTGGAACAGCCTCCAGCCACCCCAGGCGTCCACCATCCGCTTGTACTTCTGGAGGCTGGCGGTGTCGAGCGCGGAGCCGCGCGGCTCGGGCTGGTTGAGGTACCGCTCGGACAGGAGTCCGCCGCACACGGTCCCGTAGGCGAGCAGGTGAACCCCGCGCTCGCGACAGAAGGGCGCCATACGCACCTCGGGCCGACGGTCCATCAGCGAAAACTGGATCTGGTTGGAGACGACGCGGATCCCATGGTCGAGGATCCCGGCCAGCCGCTCGGTGTCGAAGTTGGTGAGCGCGAGGTGCCGGATGGCGCCAGCGTCGCGCAGATCGGCCAGGTGCGCGAGCGCGTCGAAATAACGCCGGTCGGCGTAATCCCACCAGTGGAACTGAAGCAGGTCGAGGGTCTCGGTGGCCATCCGGCGCCGCGACGTGGCGATGGCGGCCTCGACCACTGCCGGCGGCATCGGGCCAGCGCGCGGTACCCATTTGGTGCAGAACTGGAGCTCCGCCAGCACCGGCTCACCGCGCTCGGCGGCGTACCGGCGGCGAAACTCACCGACGAAGTCCTCGGCGGGTCCGTAGTGGTCGGCGAGGTCCCAGGTCGTGAAGCCGGCATCGACGTGGGCGGCCATGCTTCCGAGCGCCTTCTCGCGTTCGATGCGGCCGTGGGCGCCGGAGGCCTGCCACATGCCGTTCAGGATGCGACAGATGGTGAGATCGGGGGCGAGTGCGAACCGCTCTAGCGAGGCCATTGCCCGCAGCGCGTCTGCCGGAACACGCGTATCCCTGCTGTTCTGCTCGCTCTCGTCATCGTGCTCTCGACCAAGTGGAGGCGCGGCCGAATCAAGACTGACCTGGTCCGGTGATCGGGCGGGAGACCTGCTGCCGCAGGTCTCCGCTTCAGGGCCTGGTCAGGCAAGCGCCTTTCCGAACAGGACGAGCACACGGCTCCAGGCTCGTTCGGCCTGGGCTTGGTTGTACACGGCCGAATCCGGAGGGCACCAGCCGTGCGCCGCGCCGGCGTACACCTCGACTTCCGCGGGGAGGCCCGCTTTCGCGAAGGTATCGCGAAGCACGGTCTTCGAGTTGGGTTCTTTCTGGTCGTCGTTCTCAGCGATCGCAAAGAGGTACTGCGCCTTCATCTTGGGGACCAGCAGATGGGGACTATCGGCCTGGTCGGTCACCAGCCCTCCGCCGTGGAACGACGCGCCCGCGCCCACTCGATCAGGTACAGCGGCCGCAGTGCGCATCGTAATGGGGCCACCCATGCAATAGCCCATGGTGCCGATCTTGCGGTTCTTGCTCACGGCAGCCTGACTATCCAGGAAGGTCACGAACGCCCTCGCGTCAGTGACATGTGTGGTCGCGTTCAGCGCCTGCGCCAGTGGCATAACGGCGTTTCGAGTAGCGGCATCGGCAAAACTGGCGCCAGGCGGTACCACCGGCGCGCGCTTCTGACGGTAGAAGGGATTCACGACGAGCACCGAGTAGCCCGACTCGGCCAGCCGTTTTCCCATCTGCCGGAATGCAGGCCGCAAGCCGAGGATGTCCGGCCAAATGACGATGCCCGCGTGCGCGCCGCTCGCCGGGTGCACGAAGTAGCAATCCGCAACGCCGTCCGGAGTCTTCACATTGACGTCCGACTCCGTGACGGCCTGCGCATTCGCCACGCTCGGCAAGAGCATGGCCATGCCTGCACCGACCGACAACGCGCCGAATTGTCGTCGTGTCACATACGAACTGGTCACGTAATGCTTCATGTCCTCTTCAAAATCTTGATCGCACATGTTCTCGCTCTCCTTGCCGTAGATGACACGGCGGGGACACCGCTTTGTTCGGCTGGCACACTTATGGCGCCTCGTGACACCTGTTTATGCCCTTCGTATCTTGTATCACGACCTCAATAACGGGCCGCTGCCGCTCGGGATCGACTATGCTCCAGGAGCTCCCTCGCCGATAAGACAGTTGTTAGTCCTTCCGGAGACCTATGTCCATGCACTCGTTCTCGGTGGTTCTCTGCCCCGTGATCGCAAGTGTGGCGATCACGCTGACGGGCTGCTGAGGAGCGCTTCTTTCCTGGCGCGCGTCCAGCGTTTCAGCTCGAGCTCGCGCTTGAGCGCGTCCGACTTCGACTCGAACGATTCCGAATAGACCAGCGCCACAGGCCGGCGAGACGCGGTGTATTTCGCACCCCGTCCCACGTTGTGCGTGTCGACGCGTTCCGACGGATTCAGCGCGTAGCCCGTGTACAGCGTTCCGTCCGCGCATCGCACGATGTAGACGTGGTGCACGGGAGCGGCGAATTCATTCATAGCCCCTCGATCGTGAGTGTTGTGTCAGCATTCCTCCACGCCTCGTCGAAGGCGCGCTTCACCCACTCCGCGTCCGCGCTCTTGCCGTGCTTGGCCAGGGTCTCGTGCAGGCCGAACAAGGACCGGGCGTTTCGCGGATGCTTTGCCAGATCTTCGCGAAACACGCGCTCCGCGTCTGCCGCCTTCCCGCTGAGCAGCAGCGCGGCACCGAGCGACTCGCGCACCGGGTAGAAGAACACCGGCGGTTCGTCATACGGCACTTTGTCAGCGGCGGCGACGGCGCCTGTCCACAATCTGATCGCCTGGGCCTGCGAGCCGTGGGCCCAGGCGATCCGCGCATCGAGCACGGTTGTGGCGAGCGCGAGGATATTCTTGGCGCTCTCAAGGCCGGTCCCACCGAAGAGCGCCTCGTCTGGAATCTTCGTGGATGACTCGACCAGCGCGGCGCGCGCCGCTGCCGCTTCCTCGGCCTTGCCGGAGCGGGCGAGCGAGACGCCGCGCGCGAAGTGCCACCACGCCACTTCCACCGGATGATCCACCGGCGGCTGCGGCAGCGTGAGAATCTCGTCGTGGCGGCCGAAGCGTAGGAGCACGGCAGTCTTCATCGTGATGAGCGACTCGACCATCGGCATCATCTGCGTGTGCGGCGCCAGCTTCTCGGCGACCTCGGCGGCGGCCAGGCGCGCCGCGGCCAGCCGTCCCCGCATCATCTCCGAGTCGGCGAGGAAGTGCAGGTTGTGGGTGAAATACGCAAGCCCGTAGAAGTTGTCTGATGGGGCGATCTTGAAATACTCGCGGTCGGCCTTTGCGCCCGCCTCGTTGGCGTGGGCCGCGGCGGCATGGTCGCCGACGCGCGCGTAGATGTGTGCGGGCATGTGTGTGAGGTGGCCGGCGGCTGGCGCCAGCGCATCAAGCCGCATCGCGCTCGACAACGCGCGGCCCGGCGTGGGCGAGGCCTCGACGGTGTGGATGTAATAGTGATTGGCCCCGAGGTGATTCGGATCGCGCGCCAGGACCGACTCCAGCACGGTGACGATCTCTTCGGTGCCTTCCGCGGGCTTCCCGTCGAGCGACCAGAGCCTCCACGCTCGAAGGTTCATCAAGCTCTCGGCGTACAGCGTGGCAGCGTCGAGGTCGTCCTCGTATCGGCGGGACAAATCGCGGATCGCTTGGGAGTACTTGCGCGCCAACGCCGCGCGATCAGGCTTGGCCTCTGTCGGAAACCTGATGGCCATCGCTTCGATGTACGGGCGCTCGGCCTCGGATCCGTCCTTCGACAGCGCCAGGGCCTGCTTGATGGCCGCGTTCGCCTGCTTCGCCCTGTCATCGTCGACATCCAGGTTGTAGTTGGGACCTAGTGCCCACGCGATGCCCCAGTGCGGCATCGCCGCCTTCGGATCGAGCTCGGCCGCGCGCTTGAATGAGCGGACAGCCTCCTCGTGGTTGAACCCAAACACCAGGTTAAACCCCTGGTCGACATAGCGCTGAGCCTCTGGGCTCGCCGTCGCGATCGCGTGGTGGTGGTTGCCCATCCCCGGCATGAACGGGGGCGCCTGGGATTGGGCTGCGGCAGGTGCCGCCGGAGCTGCCGCCTTTTCGGGCACCGGTGTGCCGCACGCAGCGAACGTAATGGTCGCCACGAGCGCGGGAAGGATTGTGCGCATGGACGAATGTTATAGCTCAGCGCTCATTCCGGCACGAGCGGGACGCGCAGCTGATTTTGCGCCTGTTCCCTCGTGAACCACAAGGCGTGGCCAGCACTGGCCTCTCGATCGATATGATCGTGCTTCCACGCTGTGCGATGTGCACGCCTCGCGTGCTATCTTCCGATGGTCTCTGTGCGAAAGTGAGCGCTCAATCAATGGAGGTTCGCATGCAACGCATTGCCGTTTTTGTTTTCGGCGCCCTAGCGGTGTCAATGAGCGTGTCGGCGCAATCACCCAGCGAGATCGAGACCGCCCTGCTGGCGGCCCCGGCCAATCTGCGCGAGGGGGCAACCATCATTCGGTGGAAGTCGGATTACACCTACGATACGGTGCGAAAGGGAACCAACCGGTTGGTCTGTTTCGACATATCCGGCATGGCTGGACAGCAGCCCTTCTCAATCGAGTGCACGAGCATCGCCAACCTGGAGAGGGTCGCGCAGAATCTGAAGTTCGAGGCGGAGCCCGACCGAGCCAAGAGACAGGCGGCACTCGACGCGGCGGAAAAGAACGGAACGCGTGCGAAGCCCGAGTACGGGTCCGTCTGGTACCACGTGAGGGGACCGGACCGGGAACATACCCGAGCGCACACGACGATCGCCGTGCCGGGGGCAACGACCGCATCAACGGGATTTCCGGATAATGCCAAACAGGGTGGTGTGTGGATCATGGACGCCGGCACGTCGACCGCCCATCTGATGACACCGGGACAATAGCCCAGACACCGGCAGGCTATGAAGTATCTGATCGCGAGCCTTCTCACGCTTGCATCACTGTCGGCGGCCCCGAGCACACAGACGTTCATCGGCAACATTTCGGACGACATGTGCTGGAGAGACGGTCATTCCCGCATGCAAATGGCACCGACCGACGGCGAGTGCGCCAAAGCCTGCGTCATGGAGCACGACGCCGCGTACGTGCTCGTTGACGGGACCAACGTGTACACGCTGAGCGATCAGAGAACGCCTGAGCAATTCGCGGCGACGAAAGTGCGAGTCGTCGGCATCCTGGACCCGAAGACCAAGACGATTTGGGTCGAGTCGATCGTCGCGCACAAGTAATGTGGGCAGAAACCCTTCACGAAGCGCGGCGCATGGATCGGTCCACGGGCTGATGCCGCTCGAGAATCCCGCCGCGTGCACGCGTGGACCCGACCAGTTCACACGACGGCCGACACCGTCCACGACATGGCGAGCGCGGCGTAGAAACGCCACCGGACGCTGACGGCGTCCTTCACCGAGGTGGTAATCGAAAAACATGGATTGACTGATCCCGCTTCCGGCAGCGCTTCGCGTAGTCCTCGCCGGACAGATCGGAGACAAGCACGAAGGTGCGCGGCGACAGCCAGCACAATCCCTCGAGCGTGCAGTACTTCGGCTTGCCTTTCTTGGTTCTGGGAAAGTCGTAGATCGTTCCGCGCCCCGCGATCGTCCAGTCGCGGAACCGCAGTGTCCCGATCCAGAGCCGTGATGTCTGCTGCGAGACGACGGCGATCCGGACGCCGCGCAGCGAGACTGCCGAGTAGTCCTCGAATGTGACGCTTGGCGGAAGCGCGATGGAGGCGACGGGCTTCCATACCGTGCCGGCCCGCTGCAGTACGTGGATGCGCCCGCCGCCGGGTTTCTTTCCCCTGCGCCCGGCGCGGCAGCGATTACCTTCGCAGAGCGCGAGGAGATAATTGCGCCCCTTCCATCGGACCGCGCTCAGCCCTTCGAAGCCCCTGTTGCGCGTGGAGAACGGGAAATCCACCCAACGCGGCCGCTTGTATTGCGCGTCTTCGTTGCATTCGTCGACGAGCGCCTTATACGTGCCGTCGGGGTGTTTTTCCGCTTCGATCAGGAAGTAGAACCGCCGCGTGTGTGGGCTGAAGGCGATGTCCTCGTAGCCCTCCCCGTCGCGCGCCCGGCCGAACCACGAATGTTTTTTCGATCCCGGATTTAGTCCGGAATGGATGCGCGCGACGCGGCGCAGGTTGTCGAAGATGACGTAGTAGTAGCCGTCCTTCGCGACCACACCGCTGGCCTCGAGCACACCACTGCCTTTCGGCGGCTCGATCAAATCCGACAATTTCCGCTCCGCGACGAGCCTCATGACGGGGCGGGAGCGACGAGCCATGCGGGGAGTGTAGTCGATTGCATGCATGACGCAGTCGTGCTCGCGATAGTGCACGAGGTGTCGTTCGTGGCTGCGCGGCGGATGCGATCCCGACATCATGAGCGGGACGCCTGTCTTCGTCGGCACGCGTGCCGGTTCAGACGCTGTTTGACTACTTCAAGGAGGATCAGCCCCTATCTCAGTTCCTCGAAGACTTCCCAACCGTCTCCGAGGAACAAGCGATCGCGGTCTTGGAGCAAGCCAAAGAGGCATTCCGCGGCCGTGTGGGCGGAAGTAGACTGTTCGTGTGCCGGCCCCGCGAGGGTAGGCGCTTCCACAATCTGAGAATCAGGAACCGCCACACATCCATGTGGCCCATGCTGGCCGTTATGCGAAGTACTGGCTCGATCCGGTGGCGCTGGCGTCGAGCCGTGGGTTCGCAGCCACGAGCTGACGACTATTCGGCAGCTCGTCGATCAGCATCGGGAGCTCTTCTTGGAGAAGTGGAATGCCTGTTTCAGTGGAAACAAGTGAGGCGTTGGCGGTTGACGTTTCGTGTTCCGAGGATTCGTTGACGGTTGTGCTCGACGATGGGCGCTCCGTCTCGGTGCCTCTGGAATGGTTTCCTCGTCTGGTGGCGGCCACTCCGCGGCAGCGAAAAGAGTGGGAGCCTCGCGCACGCCGCGCCTGAAGGCGAGGGCTGCCGCACATTGTCGGATTTCATGCAGCGCAATCTCGAGCTGATGCGCTACGCAATTGAGAACGAACTGCTCGATTCCTGAGGAGCAGCATGTCTATCCTCAATCCTTTCGCGGCGCCATGGTCGGGTCCCTTCGGAGGCGTGCCTCCGTGGGATCAGCTTCAGCCTGCTCATTTCGCGGCAGCCTTCGCCATGGCGATCGCCGAACAGCAACATGAAGTCGCCGCGATTGTCGCGAACCCGCACGAACCGAGCTTCGCCAACACGATCGAGGCGATGGAACGGTCGGGCCGGATGCTCGATCGAGTAGGCCGGCTCTTTACGGTGGCTCGTGAAAATGTCACGACGCCGGAGTATCAGGCGCTCGCCCAGGAATGGCTGCCGCGAATCAAGGCGTCATCGGACGCGATCGTGTTCAACCAGAAACTGTTTGAGCGCATCGAGACGGTCCACCGATCACTATCCGATTCGACCCTCGCCGCCGATCAGAAGCGGCTGGTCGGTCTCATTTTCGACAACTTCGTGCGGGAAGGCGCGAAGCTGACGGCCGACGAGAAGGCTCGTCTCACGGCGATCAACCAGGAGCTCGAGGCATTGTTCACCGAGTTCAGGGCCAAGGTTCTGGCCGACGAGAACGCCTGGACGGCGCTTGCGAGCGAGGACGATCTTGCCGGCCTCCCGCCATCGTTGGTGGCCTCGGCTGCGGCGGCGGCACGAGAGCACGGCGCCGGCGCGAGATGGGTGATTCCCAACACTCGATCCGGCGTCGATCCATTCCTGACATCTTCGAGCCGTCGAGACCTGCGGGAGAAAGTCTGGCGTGCATTCAAGAGCCGCGGCGACAACGGCGGCGAGAACGACACGAAGGCCACGATCGTCCGGATCGTCGAGCTACGAGCGACGAGGGCGGCGCTCCTCGGCTATCCCACCCACGCACATTGGCGCGTGTCGGACACGATGGCTCGAGAGCCGGAGACAGCGCGCGCGCTCATGCTGCAGGTCTGGCCGTATGCCGTCGCGCGCGTCCGGGAAGAACTGACAGACATGCGGCGGGTGGCCGCGTCAGCAGGCGAATCAGACGACATCGAACCGTGGGACTACCTCTACCTCGCGGAGAAGATCCGCAAGGCAAAGTACGATGTGGATCAGGCGGAGATCACGCCGTACTTCGAGCTAAACAACATGGTGGCAGCCGCGATCTGGTCTGCCGAGCGGCGATACGACATCACGTTCCATGAAATCACGGGACGTGTGCCCGTCTTCCACCCTGAAGTGCGCGTGTGGGACGTGACGGACACCGCGACCGGCGCTCACCGGGCCCTCCTTTACGTCGATAACTTTGCGCGCCCCGGCAAGCGATCCGGAGCGTGGGCAGGCAGCTATCGGTCCCAGAGCACGTTTGACGGCGCGGTGACACCGCTAGCCTCGATCACCAACAATTTCGTGAAGATGGGTTCCGGCGACCCGGTGCTGATATCGCTCGATGACGTGCAGACCCTCTTCCACGAGTTCGGCCATGCACTGCACGAATTGCTGCAGAACGTCAGGTATCCAGGCTTGGGCTGGCCGCCGATCGACTTTGTCGAGTTCCCGTCTCAGCTCAACGAGGAATGGATGCTCACCGACGAAGTCCTCGAGAGATTCGCGCGGCATTACACGACCGGCGAGCGGTTGCCGCCGCAACTGGTCGATAGGATTCATCGGTCGCGCAAGTTCAACCAGGGTTACCTGACTGTCGCGTACCTGGCCGACGCGATCCTCGACATGGAGCTGCACACGCGTCCCGATGCCATCGATGATGTCACCGGCTTCGAACGGGAGTTGCTGGCGGAGATAGGCCTGCCTCGTGAAGTGGCGCTTCGGCACCGGTTGCCGCACTTCGATCATCTCTTCGGGAGCGATTTCTATTCAGCCGGCTATTACAGCTACTTGTGGTCGGAAGTCCTTGCAGCGGACGCCTGGGAGGCGCTGCTGGAGGCCGGTGGCCCATGGAATCGAGACATGCTCGTGCGCCTACGCGAATGCCTGTTGTCCGACGGCAACACCGTGGATCGAGCGGAAGCCTATCGTCGTTTTCGGGGGCAGGATCCCGACGTGACGGCGCTCCTCGAGAGGCGCGGACTTCTCACTTCGGCAGCCCCATGACGCCGGGCTCGAGCTGCACACCGGCGCAATCGGCGCCGGCGCAATTCGGTGTGATCGGAAGACAATTTGGCCGATCATACTGGCTCTCGAATAGGCATCCACATGCGCTATCGCACATTCGGCAGCACCGGCCTGTACGTCTCCGAGATTTGCCTCGGCACGATGACGTTCGGAGGAGCGACAGGCCTCTGGAAGGCCCTCGGGTCACTGACGGCTCGGGAGGTGGCCTCAATGCTGGGCGCGGCGTTCGACGCCGGCATCAACCTGATCGACACCGCCGACGTGTATGCCGAAGGCGAGTCCGAGTCGTTGATCGGTGCCGCGCTGGCTTCGTTGAACACTCGACGAGACGCCGTGCTGATCGCGACGAAGGTGAGGGGCCGCACCGGCCCGGGACCCAACGAGATCGGCCTGTCACGCGGTCACATCATGTCGGGCGTCGAAGAAAGCCTGCGGCGCCTCAAGACCGACTACATCGACCTCTACCAAATCCACGGCTTCGATCCGGAAACGCCAATTGAGGAGACCGTGCGTGCGCTCGACACTCTGGTGCGCGCGGGCAAGGTCCGCTACGTCGGCTTTTCCAATCTCGCTGCATGGCAGGCGATGAAGGCCCTCGCGTACGCGGACGCGCACGGCCTCGCGCGCTTCGTCAGCGCGCAGGTGTATTACTCGATCGCGGGCCGGGACATCGAGCGCGAGATCGTCCCGCTGGCCCAGGACCAATCGCTCGCGATTCTGCCGTGGAGCCCGCTTGCCGGCGGCCTCCTCTCAGGCAAATTCGACCTGTCGGCGCCAGCATCAGGCCCCGTAGGCGCGCGCCGCACCACCTTCGATTTCCCGCCGGTCAGTCTCGATCGCGCGGCCCGTGCGCTGACGGTGCTGCGGACGATATCGAGCACGACCGGCGTCTCAGTGTCCCGCATTGCGCTGGCGTGGATGCTGACGAAGCCGTTCGTCACCAGCATCATCATCGGTGCGAAGACGCCCGAGCAGTTTCAGGACAACGTCGCCGCAACTGACGTGCAGTTGTCGCCGGAAGAGGTGGCAGCGCTCGACGACGCCAGCGCGTTGCCTTCCGAGTATCCGGGGTGGATGCTGGAGCGCCAGGCAACCGGGAGAGCGCCGGTGCGCTAACCTATCCAGGCCTCGCGAGACATCTGGTTACGGTGCCCTCCTGGCGCTGTAGAATGCCTCTCGCCGTCGGGGACAACCACGCCACATATGAGGGGTGATCGATGAAATCCACGCTCGTGAGCGCCGCGATCCTCGCCTTGGCAACTTCCCTCGCAGCTCCGGCAGAAGGCAGAGTCGTTCGCCTTGTGGTGGAACACCGGAGTCCATTTGCTGGCGGTAAGAGCTTCGGTGAGGTCGGTGCGTTCGAGCGGCTTGATGGAACGGCGCACATGGAAGTCGATCCATCAGATCCGTTGAACGCCCTGATCGTGAACCTTGATAAGGCACCTCGAAACAGCAAAGGCCTCGTCGAGTTCAGCGCGCCGTTCTACATCATCAAGCCCGTAAACCCGGCACTCGGAAACCGCAAGATCTTTTACGGCGTCAATAACCGCGGAAACCTTACTGAAACCACCCATCATTCGTTTCCATCACCAGATCTTTCCCTGTCCGGAGCGTCACCGGAGGCAGGTGACGGTCTCATCTTCAGACTCGGCTACACGTACGTAGATGCTGGCTGGGCTGGAGACATTACAACGGTTCCGCCAAGGCTTGGGGCCAACCTGCCAATCGCCATGCAGCGCGATGGCCGCGCGATCGTCGCGCCAATCCGGATTGAGTACCGGGTAGCTCCTGGAACTGGCACTCAGTTTACGGTGACGTTGAAGGGGAATACGCAGTTCCGCACGTACGAAACGGCCAGTACCGACACCTCTCGCTCGAGCCTGACGGTTCGGAGCAGCAGGAATGGCCCGAGGCGGCCGATCGCATCGGATCGATGGGCCTTTGGACGCTGTGCGGAGGGCAAGGCCTCGCTGGTGCCGACGACCACCGATCTCTGTCTGTTCGACGGATTCCAGCCACATCAGATTTATGACTGGATTTATCCTGCCAAGAATCCATGGGTCATGGGCCTTGGCTACGCAGTGGTTCGCGACCTCGCATCCTTTCTTCGCTACGAGAGCCGGGACGACGCCGGCGTGCCGAACCCGCTCGCCGCATCGACCACAAGCACCGGAATCCGACGGGCATATGGCTTCGGCTCATCGTCAACGGGGATGTTCTTTCGGGACTGGTTGTACCTCGGCTTCAATGAAGACGAACGACATCGCAAGGTATTCGACGCCGTTCGCTTGCTGATCCCGGGAACCCATCGGCTGTTTGCGAACGTCGAGTTTGCCGATCCGAACGTCTTCTCAGGTCAAGATCAACACACAGATTTTCTATCGCACTCACTCGCGCCATTGACATACGCCGTCACGACCGATCCGATCACCAAGGTTCGTGACGGCATCTTGAAGCGTTCGGCCACCGATCCTCTCGTCATGCAGGTTGATAGCGCCAACGAATTCTGGCAGATGGGTGCGTCGCTGAACGTGCACGATGGTCGAGGGCAACCCGTAACAGTTCCAGAGAACGTTCGGTTGTACTTCGCTGCCAGTCATGCGCATACGGGTGCGACCGGTCTGGCCTTCGTTCCAACGACGACGGGACAGTGTGAGTACGTCACGAACGGATTGCGCAGCGAAGACATCATGCTGCGAGCGCTTCTGGTCGCGCTCGATGATTGGGCCGATCGGGGAATCCCGCCACCGGAGAGCCGATACCCCGACGTCCGGAACGGGACCCTGGTATCAGTGGCAGAAGCCGCGAAGCTGTTCCCCTCGATTCCCGGGGTTCGTTTTCCAACGGTCCAGAACGACGTCACGCGCCTCGATTACGGTCCGAAGTTCGGTTCCCTTGGTGGATGGTTGACGACCTTGCCTCCCGTCCGCGGCACGTCTTACCAGCAGTTCGTTCCCAAGCCCGATCAGGATGGAATCGACCTCGGTGGTGTCCGAACGATTGAAATGTTGGTGCCGGTCGGCACGAACACAGGTTGGAATCTACGAGGATCGTCGGGTACTGAGCTGTGTGGCTTGAGCGGGTCTTTCTTTCCCTTTGCCAAGACGAAGGCCGAGCGGCAGAAGACCGGCGACCCACGTCTTTCCCTGGAGGAACGTTACCGGGATCACTCGGGGTTCGTGAGAGCGGTTCAAGACGCGGCCAGCCGGCTGGTGAAGGAGCGATTCCTGCTGGAGGAAGACACGCAAAGGCTGGTGAACATCGCGGAAGCCAGCTCAATCCTGCGCTGATATCGTCTCGCGAACACGGTGGGGACGGAGGTTCCCGAACATGCTGACAGCACTTTCGAGACGATTCAGTATACGGTCGACGATGGTCGGCATTGCCGTCGTCTTAGGCCTCCTCTCCGGCCAGGTGGCCCAGTCGGCACCACCAGTCCCCGGCCGTCACCAGTCGGCGGCAGCCGTCAGTGGCAACGCAGGCAAGCACTGGATCGCTACGTGGACTGCCGCGTCAGTCGCCGATAGTCCGTCACCAGTCGGCCCAACTAGCCGCCCTGTGTTTGCGTCCGGCAATCACACGCTGAGGCAAGTCGTACACATCAGCGTTGGCGGTACGACATTGCGCGTCATCCTCAGCAACACGTTCGGAACGATGCCCCTGAGAATCGACGCTGCCCACCTGGCCATTCGCGCAAAAGACGCCGCCTTTGTGCCGGGCTCCGGTCGTCCGCTGACCTTTGGCGGCCGTCCAACGACGACCATCCCCTCAGGCGCCATCATGGTCAGCGATCCGGTGAACCTCGAGGTGTCGGCATTCGCAGACCTCGTGATTGACGTCTATCTTCCGGATGATCAGACGAAAACGACCTCGCCGATTACAAACCACTCAGGGGCTCGGCAAACCAATTACGAATCGACTCCTGGCAACTACGCCGGCGCAACTGACTTCCCGGTTGCAAAGGCAATAACGTCGTGGTTCTTCCTCTCCGGCGTCGAGGTGATGGCAGAGAGATCGGTCGGGACGATTGTCGCCTTCGGCGATTCGATTACAGATGGTGCGGCATCGACCGTCGATGCCAACAATCGCTGGCCGGATTACTTGGCCAGACGGTTGGCGGCGGCTGGAGTGTCAGGATTCAGCGTGATCAATGCGGGCATCGGCGGCAATCGGGTTATGAGCGAAGGCGGCATCGGTTCGACTGCCCTCGCCCGATTCGATCGAGACGTTCTCACCCGGTCCGGCGTGACCCACGTGATCGTCCTGGAGGGCATCAACGATATCGGCAGGAACCGAAGTCTCACCGTCGACGAGCTCATCGGCGCCCACCGCCAACTCGTCGAGCGTGCGCACGCGCGTGGCATCACGATCATTGGCGGGACGCTCACGCCCTTCGAGGGAACCACCATCGCCGACTATTGGACCTCGAACGGCGAGACGATGAGACAGGCCTTCAATCAGTGGCTTCGTACGAGCGGCGTCTACGACGCCGTCATTGATTTCGAAGCCGCCGTCAGGAATCCGAAGCAGCCGACGCAGATTCTTGCCGAGTACGATTCCGGAGACCGCTTGCACCCGAGCGATGCTGGCTATCAGGCGATGGCACGGGCTATCGACCTGAACGTCTTCAAGCCCTGAAACGTTGGCGCCGGCTAGGGCGTGCTGTCCTGCCGCCTCAGGACCGCAACCGCCAGCACGATTGGCAGAATACCGATCAGCGTCGAATACACGAAGAACGTGACGTACCCGGTGCCCAGGGCGAGCGGGCTGACACCCGATCGCTCGACGGCACCAGCAAAGCTCCCCGAAGGCAACTCAGTGAACACACCGCTCAAGGGCGCTAGAACGCCTCCTGCCTCGACCGCCCTCGCCGCGCTCTCGACGATCCGCCCCGACTGCGACGCAATGATGCGACCCGGAATCGCGTAGAGCGACGACAAGAGCGCGTATTGGGTGGCGGTGAATCCGGCCGACGTCAAGCCGGACATGTACGCGATCAGACAGGTCGCGGCAAAACCTCCTGTCACGTTATCGATGCCGATGGCCACAAAGAGCGCAGACACCTTGTGGCCCTGCGTGGCGAGCCACACGAACACGAGATTGCTCAGCGGTCCCGCGAACGCGCCTATCACGAGCGCCCACCATATTCCGTACCGCGCCACCGCAAACCCGCCCGCGAACACGCCGACCATCGTCATCACAACGCCGAAGATCTTCCGGACTTCGGCGATTTCCACGAGCGTGAATCCGAGGTCGAGATAGAACGGATTCATGATGTTGAGCACGAAATCGGGAATCCGGTACACGCAGACGAGCGCCAGAATCAGCGTCGCGGTCGACCCATACCGGACGAAGAAATCCCGTAGGGGATCGCCGAGCGCGGCGGACAAATACACGCCAGGCC
>ORMF011608338.1_pt1 | contig 16143 bp, 12 predicted proteins | sample 1779871 | NCBI WGS metagenome assembly ORMF01 (sample SAMEA104232316, study PRJEB22302) | groundwater metagenome | biome: forest; feature: aquifer; material: groundwater | place: USA | collected 2011-08-07 | depth 5.4 m
CCGCCAAGGCCCCCCCCAGCGGCCACCCCGAGCCCCCCAACGCCGCCGACTTCCCCACCGCCGGCAGCCACATCTCGAAACTCATCCCGCTCAAGGAGCCCGTCCTTCCGTTTGTCGAACTCCCCCGTCCGCTGCAAGAGTCAGGCATCATCGGCAAGGGCGGCGCAGCCGGATTCCTCGGCAAGGCCTATGACCCCTATCGTATGTATCAGGACCCGGCCGGCAAGGTGACGCTGGAGGATCTGAGCCTGCGCAAAGACATGCCCCCGGAGCGTCTCAAGGAACGCTTCGAGCTGCTCAAGGGCATCAACCAGAGCATGCCCGACCTGGAAAAGGCCCTCAACGCGAGCGCTGTCGACGAGTACTACGGCAAGGCCTACGATCTGGTGCTGAGCGGCAAGGCCCGCGATGCCATGGATCTCACCAAGGAGCCGGCCAAGGTCCGCGAGCGCTACGGCGAGCACACCTTTGGCCAAAGCGTCCTCATGAGCCGCCGCCTCATTGAAGCGGGCACCACGTTTGTCCAGGTGAACTGGCCCTCGGTGGCCAACGGCGACCCGGAAAAGACCGCTTGGGATACGCACGCCGCCAACTTCGGGCCGCTCAAGAATCTGCACTGTCCAAAACTCGACCGCTCTTTATCGGCGCTGCTGGAAGACATGGATGCCCGTGGCATGCTGAAGGAGACGATGGTGATCGCCATCGGCGAGTTTGGCCGCAGCCCGAGAATGGGTGTCTCCACCAGCGGCAACAGCAACTCCCCGGACGGCCGCGACCACTGGCCCTATTGCTACAGCGCCGTAGTGGCCGGAGCAGGCATTGGCCGGGGATTGCAATACGGCGAGTCCGACGCCACCGCCTCAAGCCCGAAGGAAAAGCCGGTCCACCCCAACGACCTGCTAGCGACCATGTACTACGCCCTTGGCATCGACCCCGACATGGAGATCCGCAACCACCTCAACCAACCTCGGGAGCTGGTAAAGGGCAAGATCGTCACCGGCCTGTTCGTGTAATTCAGTCACAGACCAGCGGGATTTATTTTCTGCCTTCCTTCTCTTGCAGTTGCCAAGCAAGCAGTCGTCGGCGATGTTCGTTTCCATTCATCCCCATGCAATCATCAAAGCAGACAGACTTGCTCTTTGACAATTGAATAACCGTGGGACAAGCGCCACAAAAACCCGCAGAAATGCGGGTAGAACAATGCGGCCCTTATCTGCCCACATGCGTGGCCAGTGCCGCCGCAGGACCGCAGCAGGGCAACCTTGGCCGGCCCATCGGGCAACGTGGCCGGCGTCCACGATGCGTCACCGGTGCAGGCATCGCCAGCGGAGCATCGGTGCCTCCCGGCGCGAACGCGACTAAGCTGTCGCTGGGCGTCCCGCCGAAGTAACCGCCGCCGCCTCCGGCCATGATCGCAACGTACTGCCGGCCGTCTTTGCCGAGATATGTGACGGGAGCGTGTGGCCGTTGGCATCGATGGGCTGCTCCCAAACGAATCGCGCGAGCCTTAGGAAGCAGCTCCGCCACGTAGAAGCGTTACCACCGCGTTTACAACCTCCTCGAACACCTCGGGCTTCAGCCTGCCAGCTCTGCCTACAATCAGGTCCCGATTCGCGGTAAAAAGCTTACCTGGGCGGGCATGACTCGTGATCCGCAGAGAACCTTCCGCAAAACTGGTCTCTTCCAGTTGGATGGACGCAGCTTCGTGTCCGACAGATCAGAAAATAGGAAGCGCACTGGCACTATTGCTCCTGGTGCAGGTGGGCCACGCCTCGTCCTCCGGACGATTCCAATCTTCCGCAAGCGCCGCCTCGCTCAAGAACTCGGTTTCGCCTCCGTCCAAAACCGGGCGATCCTCCAAGATCGTGACCAGGGCGCGGCGCGGCCATGGAAGGCGCACAGGTTCCATCAGGCGTACATTGCCTTGCTCATCAATTACAGCTTCGATGGTCCGAATCATGCTCTCTGCCTCCGTGGGTAGCTATCTGCCCACGTGAGTGGCCAGATACTCCGCGATCAGTTTCGCATCGCCGTCCTTGACCACCGCCCCGCGCGCGATCATCGCGTTCACCATCGTCGTCCATGCCTTGGGGTCCCGGCGCAACACGGTGATCGAGTCCAGACCGTGACAGGTCCCGCTGCAGGACCGCAGCAGGGCCGCCTTCCCCGGCCCGTCCGGTAGCGTGACCGGTGGGCCCGTGCGCGCCGCGGCCGGCGCACTCATCACGCGCGAAGTATCCGTGCCTCCCAGCGCGAACGCGATCAGGCTGTCGCTGGGAGTCCCGCCGAAGTAGCCGCCTCCTGCTTGCGCCGTGACCGCGACATACTGCCGGCCGTCCTTACCCAGATAGGTGATCGGAATCGTATGTCCGTGGGCGTCGATCGGCTGCTCCCAGAGCAGACGTCCCGTCTTCGAATCAAACGCGCGGAAGTGGCTGTCGGCGGTCGCCGCGATGAAGACCAGTCCGCCCGCCGTGGCGATGCTGCCGCCCAGGCTCGGCGCGCCGGAGTTCTTGATTCCCAGCGCTTCCATCTCCGGCATCGAACCCAGCGGCGTGCGCCAGGCGATGTCGCCAGTGCGCGTATCCACTGCCACCAGCTCCCCAAACGGAGGGTTTGTGCACGGGATGCGCGTGTCACGATTCCAGAACCGCGCATAGGTTCCGTAGGCCGACGTTCGCCGATAGGTGTCGCCTCTCTTCTCCATGTGGCCCCACTGGCCAAGATTGTTGACGTTGGTGAACAACAGCCCGAGCACCGGATCCACCGACACCCCGCCCCATCCGCCGCCCCCGAGCGTGCTCGGGAACATCAACACGTTCCGGTCCACCGGCAGCGGCGTGTAGAGCTCGCCGATCGTCATCTGGTTCTTGTCAAACAAATCCCGGCAGAAGGCCGCATGCTCCGGCGTCAGGTTGTACATCTCTTTCTCGGTGAAGCTGACGCGCGACAGTGGCGGCGGCTTGAGCGGGAACGGCTGCGTCGGCGATGTCTTCTCACCGGGAACCGTGCTCTGCGGCACTGCCCTTTCCTCCATCCCGTACAGCGGCTTGCCCGTCACGCGATCAAAGGAGAACAGGATCCCCATCTTGGTGATCTGCGCCCCCGCCGGGACTTTCTTTCCCTCGCGCATGGCCTCGAACAACACCGGTGCGGCGGCCGGGTCAAAGTCCCACAGATCGTGATGGACCAGTTGTTGATGCCACTTGAGCTTGCCCGTGGATGCATCCAGCGCCACCAGGCAGTTTCCGTACAACCCGTCGCCGTGGCGGTCTGCGCCGTAGAAGTCCGAGGTGGGCGAGCCGAGCGGCACATACAAAATGCCACGCTCGATGTCGATGGTCAGAAATCCCCAGGCGTTGGTGCCCGACCGGTTTTTCCAACCGTCCGGCGGCCATGTTTCGTTGCCCGGCTCGCCCGGCCGGGGAACCGTGTGAAAGGTCCAAACGAGCTTCCCCGTGCGCGCGTCCCAGCCGCGAATGTCGCCGTAGGCTCCCTGGCTGGGCGCGCCTTCTCCGTTGGCGCTTCCGGTGATCACGATGTTCTTGTAGACCGTCGGCGGCGATTGCAGCGACAGCCGTCCGTTGGGCAGATCCCCCTCCATCACGCCCTGCTTCAGATCGAGCATCCCCTCGTTGGCAAAGCCCGCCGCGGGCTTACCGGTGGTGACATCGATGGCGATCATTCCGCCCTTGACCCCGGCGTACACGCGTGCGTGCGTCGTCTTTTCCCCCGGCCAGTAGGCCAGCCCCCGCAAGGCCACCTGCGTGGTTTCGTAGTGCCAGATCGGATGGCCGGTCTCCGGTTGAATGGCGAAGATGCCGTTGGCCGCGGCCGTGTACAGCACGCCGCCCACCACCACCGGAATCGCCTCCGATCCCGGCTCGCCGGTGTGGAACGTCCAGGCACGTTGGAGCTTATCGATGTTCGACGTGTTGATCTGCCGGAGCGGGGAGAAGCGCCGCGCGCCCGGGTCATGCCCGAACATCGGCCAATCGGTCTGAGCCTGGGCGATCAAAGCAGTAAGCAGTAGCGCGCGCACTCACAAAGTATACTGCACACCTGTGAACTGGAGTCACGGTTTCTCAAGACACGGAGCCGTGTTTACAACCACTTGAGTTTGGCACAGCAATTGCCCTCAGTAGGGCATGCGCACTTTTTGCATAGCATGGCTCCTGGCGGCGGCGGCCTTACCGGCCCAACAGCCCGGGAACCAGGAACCTGTCTCCAACGTCAACTCCCGTTACATCGTGGAGTCTGTCGAGGTGCCCGATTCATATCTGTCCAAGCTGAGCCTCGCCTTGCGGGATCGAATACACTCGCTGGCCGGATCGCAATTTGACCAGCATATCTTTGACGAGATCACGCGCCGTATCGCCGACGAGCTCAAGAACCGCATTGTCGTAATGAAGCTGGTGAAAGGGAGCCAGCCGGAGCAGGTCCGCGTGATGCTGGAAATCTCGGAGAAGGGGCGCGACAGGGAATTGGTCGTGTCGCGCCTCGTTTATCATTCCCGTCAGAACTTCACCTTTGGCTCCGACGTCCATTGGAACAATGCGGAGCATGATCTCTACGCCGGAATCCTCACCGACAACGATGAGCTGGTGGAGCGCTACTCCGGCATCCGCGGCGGCTATGAACGGAGCCGGCTCGCCGGCGGCCACCTGGCCTTTGGTATCGCCGCCGCCACGTATCGCTCGCAATGGAACCCGGCCGTGGAGGAGAGTCTGAAAAGTGCAACCGATGTTCCCGGCATCTATCGGACCCGCGTTCACTTTCAACCTTCCTCCACCTTGACTATCCTTGAGCCCCTCACGCTACAGCTCGGCGTGAGTTTCGAGCGGCTGGAAATGCAGTATCCGGCCGCCCGCCACGAGTTATCCAGCGCCGCTTTTGCAACTCTGCGCTATCAGCGGCGCTGGGAACTCAACGGGGGGACGAGCCATGGCTTGGACGCCTCCTATGGCATTCGTTCGGCCGGCAATTCGCTCAACAGCGACTTTGTCTTTACCCGTCACCATTGGGAGGCAGGCTACCGTTACAAGAGAAACAGGGATGAGGTTCGCGTTGGTTTCGAAGCCGGGCTTCTCAACGGCCGCGCGCCGCTGATGGAACGCTTCACGCTCGGCAACAGCCGCACGCTCCGGGGATGGAACCGTTTCGACGTCGACCCGCTGGGCGGTGACCGCATGGCGCATGCCTCCCTGGAATACCGCTACCGCCCGCTGAGATTCATCTATGACACGGGCTCGGCGTGGCGCCGGGGCGCTAGTTCCGTACTGCGCCATTCCTTTGCCTTCGGCCTCGCCCGCAAGACGCTCGGATTCACGGCGCTCATCGCCTTTCCACTCCGCAGCGGGCCCATCGAGCCCATCTTCATGACCGGGATCAATTTTTGATGCCATCGCGATTCCGCCATCCGTGCCTGATGCTGGCCCTAGCCGTTTCCTGCTACGCACAACCTCTGGCCGGACGCATGGAGGACGGCAGATTCGCGGTCTCGGCTCCGCAGTTCAATTTTCTGAAGGAGGGCCCGGCGTTGTTGCGGCTCAAGAATGGCACTCCGGTGGCCTATGACTTTCATCTCGCCCTCTGGGTGGGTTCCAAGTCCACCGTCTACCGCCGGAGCTTTGAGCGGTTCGTGGTGAGTTACGATCTTTGGGAGGAGAAGTTTTCGGTGACCGGCCTGCGCACACCACGGCCCACCGCCTCCGGACTTGGTCCGGTGGAAGTGGCGGCCTGGTGTCTGCGTCATCTGAGCCTGCCCTCGGTGGAGCTGAGCGGCCGTCCGTTGTACTGGCTCCGGCTGGACGTGGCGCCGGCCGAAAAGCGGCCCAGCGGATCCACATTGCAGGAGCCTACCGCGATCGACTTGAAGCAGATCGTGGAATGGTTCAGCCGTCCCCGGCGGGCCGGCGAAAACCGGTGGACATTGGAGGCGGGTCCGCTCCGGGCGCAACCATGAACAGCATGCGCAACCGTCTCGGCGTCCTCTTTCTGGCGGCCACCGTTCCGCCTCTGCTGCTCACGCTTTGGGTGACGCATTCCCTCTTCGAGCGCAGCCTTGAGTATGCCTCCCTCTCCGAACTCGACCAGGTCTCCCGGTCGCTGGAGCTAGCCACGCGCAGAATTTATCAAAACGAGCGCGACCAATTGCGGGCCGAGGCGGACTCGGGCCGCGCGAAACCGGAAGCCTTCCCGGTTTCGGCACGCCGGCTCTGGCCCTCCGAAGTAGAGGACTTCTGGGAATCGGGGCAGACCGAGCGCCCCTTGCTCGACCAGAAACAGGACCGGATCTACCTGCTGCGGCGAAACAGGTCGGAGGTGCTGCGCTACGTACGGCCGATGGGGGGGATCCGGCTAAATCAGATTCAGGCGCAGCACGCCAAGGCCCGTAAACTGGTCGAGCAATCGCAACGGCTGGACCTGCGGACCGGTTTTTTCTACACGCTGCTGCTGTTGGCCTCCATACCCTGGGCGCTTTCGCTGGCCGCGCTGCTCTACTTCGCGCATCGCCTCAGCCGTCCGATTCATCAGCTCACGGCCGCCTTGGGCCGCGTGGCTGCCGGGGATCTCACGGTGCGGCTGCCGGAGGGAAGGCGAGACGAGGTGGGCGCGGCGATGTCGGCCTTCAACCGCATGACCGGCGAGATGCTCAGCAACCGCGAGCGGCTTCTGTATCTCACCCGGCTGGAATCCTGGCAGAGGCTGGCTCGCAAGACTGCCCACGAGATCAAGAACTCGCTCACCCCGATTCGCCTCACCATGGAGGAGCTGGCCTCGCGCCAATCCGACGGCGGCGCCTTTCAGAAGCAGGCTGCCCAGATTGTTGTCGATGAGGTGAACAGTCTCGAACGGCGCGTACGCGCCTTCTCTGATCTTGCCGCGGAGCCGCCGGTACATCTGGAAAGTTTGGATGCGGCGGCGCTGCTGCGCGAACGGATACTTCTGCTGTCCAGCTCGCACCCGGGTGTGGATTTTCAACTGCGCCTGCATCCTGAACCGGCTCCGGTTCTGGCCGACGAAGATCTGCTGCGCGCGGTGGTGACCAATCTGCTGGTGAATGCTTCCGAGGCGGCCGGGCAGCACGGCGCCGTGCTGGTCTCGACCAATCCATCGCCGGGCAAGGTTGCCATCGAAGTGCACGACTCCGGTCCCGGGCTCACCGCGCAAGCCTTGTCCACATTGTTTGAACCGACGGTTTCCTTCAAGAGAGGCGGAATGGGGCTGGGGCTCTCCATCGCGCGCAAGAGTGCTCTGCTGTGCGGCGGTGATATCGTACTGGTGAAGGGAGAACTTGGCGGCGCGGGCTTCCGCGTGCTGCTGCCGGCCTCATGTCCGTAAGCCGCATCCTGATCCTGGACGATGAGCCGAACATCGGCCGCTCGCTCACCCTGATCCTGGAACGGGCCGGTTATCGCGTACACACCGCCCGGTCGCTGGCCGAGTTCCGCGCCGAACCGGCAGCCGATCTTTACCTGCTCGACGTACGGCTCCCGGATGGCAACGGCATTCAGGTCCTCAAGGAGCTGCTGCAAGCAGACCCCAACACGCTCGCGCTGATGATCTCCGGAAACGCCACCATCGCCGAGGCGGTGGAAGCCACCCGCGCAGGCGCCTTTGATTTTCTGGAGAAGCCGCTGGGCCGTGACGAGGTGCTGCTCACGGTGAAGAACGCGCTCGAGCACCGGCACCTGCGCCAGGAGAATGACCGGCTGCGGGAACTGGTGGGCCCCTCGCGCATCATTGGTTCGGCCGCTGTCTTTCAGGAGATTCTGGATCAGGCCACGCTTGCCGCGCGCTCGGATGCGCGCGTGCTCATCACTGGCGAATCCGGCACCGGCAAGGAACTGCTCGCCGAGCACATTCACCGCAACAGTCCCTTTTCCGAGGGTCCGTTCATCAAAGTGAACTGCGCGGCCATCCCAACCGAACTTCTCGAAAGCGAGCTGTTCGGCCACGAAAAAGGAGCCTTCACCGGCGCCGCATCGGCGCGCCGGGGCAGGTTTGAGCTGGCCAGCGGCGGCACCATTTTCCTGGACGAGGTGGGAGATCTTCCGCTGGCCGCGCAGGCCAAACTCCTGCGGGTTTTGCAGGAAGGCGAGTTCCACCGCGTCGGAGGAGAGCAACTGGTGCGTGTCAGCGTGCGAGTGCTGTCGGCCACCAATCGCGACCTGCTGCGCCTTTCCAAGCAGCAGCAGTTTCGCGAGGACCTCTACTACCGGCTTGCGGTGATGCCGCTCCGCGTTCCTCCGCTGCGCGAGCGGGCCGGCGATGTTCCGCTGCTGGCGCTCCACTTTCTGGAGGACTTTTGCCGCCGCAACAATTTCCGGCCCAAGTCTGTGGACACCGATGTAATGGCTGCGCTGGGGTCCTATTCCTGGCCCGGCAATGTGCGGGAGCTGCGAAACACAATGGAGCGCATGGCGATCCTCGCCCCGGCCGATACGATTGGCTGGAGCGTGGTTCCGGCGGAACTGAAAGCGCCCGCCGCCACATCCTCGCCGAGGCAGGCAGCGGTGCAGGGGGCCGAGCGTGAGCTGATTGTCCGTGCCTTGCAGGAATCCGGCGGGAACGTGGCGAGCGCCGCCCGCTCGCTTGGGATGGAGCGCACCAATCTCCACAAGCGGATGCGCGCTCTTGGAATCGAGCGCGGATAGCTTGAATCTCTGGTCCGGCAAAAGGTAGCATGGAGGGAAAGCGCAACGCTTCCTCTTTCTGTGAACCCATCTCTTTTTCCGATCGAATCCTACTGGTGGTTCTACCTGGCTTTTTCCGGGTTCGTGGTGTTGGTGCTGGCGGTTGACCTGGGCCTGTTCCACCGCGAACATAAGGTGGTCTCCTTCCGCGAGGCAACCACTTGGAGCCTTGTTTGGATCGCGCTCGCCTTGGTGTTCAACTTCCTGCTGTATCAATACTGCCTGTGGCACTTTGCCTCTGATCCCAGGCTCAACGCGGTGGCCGGGTTTAACCCGGCGCTGGCCGCCAAGCGCGTGGCGCTCGAGTTCCTTGCCGGTTACGTTGTGGAAGAGTCTCTCTCGATGGACAACATTTTTGTGTTCGTCCTCATCTTCCGCTACTTCGCCATTCCGGCGGCCTACCAGCACCGCATCCTGTTTCTCGGCATTCTCGGCGCAATTGTTTTTCGCGGCATCTTCATCTCGATTGGCGCGGCGCTGATTCAGTATCACTGGGTAGTTGTGGTGTTCGGGCTGTTCCTGGTGATCACCGGAGTCAAGATGCTGTTTGCCGGCGATGAGCAGCTCGATCCGTCCGAGAATCCACTGGTCCGGCTGCTGTCCCGGTATCTTCCCTTCAGCCCCGCCATTCACGGGCCTCAATTCCTGGTACAACTCAACGGAGTGCGGCATGCAACCCCGCTGCTCATTACGCTGGCCTGCATCGAAACCACCGATGTGTTGTTCGCGATCGATTCGGTGCCGGCCGTATTCGCGCTCACGCGCGAGCCACTCATCGTATTCAGTTCGAACATTTTCGCAATCCTCGGACTGCGCTCCATGTACTTCATGCTGGCCAGCGCGATAGATCGCTTTCACTTGTTGAAGTATGGCCTCTCGCTGGTGCTCATTTTCGTGGGAGTAAAGATGCTTGGCGTTGGGGAATGGTTGGGTGCGGAGCCCTCCATCGGCGTCTCGCTCGGCATCATCGGCCTGATTCTAGGGGTCTCTATCGGACTCTCGCTGGCATTTCCGGCCAAGGTTGTGCCGCCGCCCGAGCCCTCTTCAGACTAGGATGGGGAACATGGCTTTTGAACATGGATTAGGCTTGCAGGTGGTGCGCAAGTACAAAGATGGTGTCACCGTGTCGTGTCCGGCGCAGCCTGGGCTGCTCAACGAAACCGGTGTGATGCACGGAGGCGTCATCGCCTCCATCGCCGACGAGGCCGTCTGGCATGCGCTGATACATCACTATGGCAGCAAGCGGGCCTGCACCACCACGGAGCTAAAGGTGAACTACTTGCGCCCTATTCCACCCGGGAAGGTGACCGCGCGCGCCTACACCGTTCGAGCGGGCAAGACTCTGTTTGTCGGGCGCGTGGATATCTATGACGCGAAAAAGCGAATGGCGGCCCTGGCGGTGGTCACCTATATGCTTCTCGAACCGCGTTAGCCGGGCCGCTTTACTTGACCCGGTAAGCCTGCTGGCCGACAACGTACCAGACGTCCTTTTGCGATCCCCCATGCATAGCAGCCTGGTCCTGCGGTACGAGCAGTTCGGCGCGGACGGTCCGCATCGCCACCGGAGCAGGAGCAACCGCGCTCACGGCCGCCTTCTCCGGCGGGGCGGACTCTTCGCGTGCTGAGCGCTCCTCGGTCTCGATGATGCGCCGAACGAGGGACTCCGGGATTCCCTGCTGGGCCAGAAACGCCAGGCCCTCCACGCTCGTGTCGAATTTGGCCGGTTTTGACCGGATCAGGTCGGCGATGAATTTTTCGCCGTAGCCTGCCCGTGCCAGAACAACAACGCCTTCATTGGTGATCGTATTACGGGAAAGGCTCAGCCGTTCCGGGGGTTGCGCGGGCCCTCGTTCGGCCGGGGGCGCCGTGGCCTGCGGGAACTTGGAGTGCGGCGGCGCGGGCGCCGAGTAAACCGGCGTCGGAGCGACATAGATGGGGGCCGGCACAACGTAGATGGGCGACTGCTCCATGTGGATCGGGGTGGCGGCCAGATGCACGGGGGCCGGAGTCACCGGTGCGCGCTCGACAGCCGCTTTTTCAGCGGGCGGGGCGGCTGGGGGAGCGGCTGGCGGAGTGAATGGCCGGGTGGCGATTCGGGCGGCGGGCGGCGGGGCGGACTTGTGCTCGGTCAGTACCGGGGCGGTTCGCACCGGAGGGGTGGGCTTGCGCACCAGAGATGTATTCTTTGCCGGTACTGGGGCCGGTGTGTGCGCAACTGCCGGAGGGGCCGGTTTGGCCGGTGGAGGGGCTGGCGCGGCCGGTGGAGGGGCTGGCTTGGCCTGTGGAGCCGCCGGCTTATGGGTCTCGGCCGTGGCGGGCTTGTGATCGGCCGCGGCCGGCTTTTGTGCAGTTGCCTCTTTATGGTCGGCCGGCAGCAAAATCGTGCAAAAGCCCACCAGGAACAGGCCGAGAATGGAAGTAGCGCGTGGACCGGTGAAATTCATATAGATGTGAGAACCTCACATGCCTTATCGGAGCAGACTGTAATTCATTTGAAAGATTCTTCGCTTAGCGCCGATAAGGGAATTGTTCCATGCATTTCCTGCGTAGCAGCCCACAAAACGGAGGTCGTCCCGGCTCGGCAACCTGCTGTTTCTCTTACGGATTGAGGGCCGGGAGGGCCCTTTACGGGCTCCTCAACCTGGTCGCGCTGGCGGCGGCTTGGCCGGCCTGGCTTTCGGCGATGACCATTCTCCCGCGGCAACTGCCTCCGGCCATCATTGGGAAGCCGTATTCGGCCGGACCCTTGATCACGACGGGCGGGGAAGGCTGCACCAGCAATTTTGTCTCGCTCAAGCTGGTGGATGGCGCGCTGCCGGACGGGCTGGAACTGTCCACGGCGGGGTATTTCTCAGGCACCACGCGCAGGGAAGGCGTGTACCGCTTTGTCCTGCGAGCCGCCAATGGGTGTGGCGTCAGCGACCAGCGCTACGCCATCGAGGTGACCGGCGCGCCCATCTATGTCGTAACGGCGAGCCACACCGAGGTAAGCCACCAGATGGGAGGCCCGGAGCCGGAAACGATTTATCTGCGGGTGTCGGGCAGCAATCCCGGTCTTGCCTACGAGGTAAGCGCTCCGGGCTATCCGTGGCTGCGGCTGCGGCAACGCGACGGCTCGGTTCCGGGCAGCGGGGCCGGCTTTGACTCTGACCTGATCGAAGTGCGCCTGGATGTGGACACGTTGTGGCCGGGGCGCTACAGCGTACCCATCACGGTGGGCAGCTGGCGGTCAGCCAATCATCCGGCTATCCAATTACAAGTGGAGGTTCGGCAGCCTCCGCTGCCCGTATACGCGCTGGTCATTGGCGGCCACCCCTCCCCGGACCACGTGCCGGAGTTGCCGCAGCTTCCGCCCCGCATTTATCAGCCGCCGCCACCACCTCCACCGGTGATCAAGCGCGCCCCTGTCTCGCGATTTGGCCGCTATCGCTTTGACAATATCCGGCCGTCCTCGAGCGGCGCGGCGGCAAGGCCGGCCCAAGCGCCGCCACCGGATCCTTCCTCCACTCCCACGCTCATTCATCGTTGATTGGCCCACGCCTAAAGGAAATCCCATTTCTCTGCCGATAAACTGGATGAACCCACAAGCGGGTCCGTGTGATACGGTGGAGTTTAGGGAGGTCTGTATTTGCCGCGGGACGCCATAGTTCGCACGGAAAATCTGACTATGAAATACCGGTCCGGCGATGCCGAACTGGTGGTGCTCGACCGCGTCGGTTTTGCCGTAACGCGGGGGGAACGAGTGGCCGTGACCGGCGCTTCGGGTTCAGGCAAGTCGACGCTACTGCACCTGCTGGGCGCATTGGACCGGCCCACATCCGGACAGGTCTTCTTTGAAGGAAGCGACATCTTTGGCTGGAATGAGGAGGACATGGCGCGCTTCCGGAACCGCGAGGTGGGCTTTGTCTGGCAGCAGCATGCGCTGTTGCCCGAGTTCACGGCGCTGGAGAACGTCATGATGCCGCTGCTGGTCAGAGGTCAAGACACCACTTCGGCTCAAAGGGAAGCCGCCGCGCTTTTGGACGAGGTGGGGCTTTCGGCGCGCCAACACCACCGCGCCGGAGAGCTGTCCGGCGGCGAGCAGCAGAGGGTAGCGCTGGCCCGCGCGCTGGTGGGGCGCCCCAAACTTCTTCTCGCCGACGAGCCGACGGGGAACCTGGATCATGCCACTGGAGAGGCGGTGGCGGGGCTGCTCGGCCAGGTGCACCGGAGCCACGGGTTGACCTCCATCATCGTCACGCACAATTTGCAATTCGCAAAAAGCTGTGATCGCGTCTTACAATTAGAGAGGGGAGATTTTTATCCCCGGGAAGCGGAGGCAACCGGCGGAGCCTAGCAGGCAACGCGGGGAGCAAGGGCAGGAATCTATGTTTGAACGATATACAGAAAAGGCCCGAAGAGTTATCTTCTTTGCCCGCTACGAGGCCAGCCAGTTCGGCAGCCCCTATATCGAAACGGAACACTTGTTGCTGGGACTGCTGCGCGAGGACAAAGCGCTGGCCAACCGGTTTCTCCGTTCCACGGCTGCCCTGGAGCTGATCCGGAAGCAGATCGAGGCACACACCACGCTGCGCGAAAAAGTTCCCACTTCGGTGGACCTGCCGCTGTCGCATGAGTGCAAGCGGGTGCTTGCCTATGCGGCCGAGGAGGCCGAACGGCTCAGCCACAAGCACATTGGCACCGAACATCTGCTGCTGGGTCTGCTGCGGGAAGAGAAGTGTTTTGCGGCCGAGATCCTGCACGAGCGCGGTCTGCGGCTCTCTCAGGTGCGCGAGGAGATCGCGCGATCCTCCTCGGAGAAGACCTCCTCCAGCCGCCCTAAGGAAAGCTCGCTCCTTACCGAGTTCAGCCGCGATCTAACACAGGCGGCCATGGACGGCTCACTCGATCCGCTGATCGGGCGGGACTTCGAACTGGAGCGGGCTGTGCAGATTCTGGGGTGCCTGACCAAGAGCAAGCCGGTGCTGCCTGGGGCGCCAGGCGTGGGCAAGCCCGCCATCGTGGAAGGGCTGGCCCAGCGCATCGCCGATGGTGAGGTTCCGAGCTTTCTTGCCGACAAGCGGATTCTGGCGCTGGACCTGTCGCTCATCGTCGCCGGCACCAAGTACCGCGGCCAGTTTGAGGAGCGCCTCAAGACGATCATGAAAGAGCTGATGGATAACCAGAACGCCATCATCTTCATTGATGAGCTGCACACGCTGGTGGGAGCCGGCTCGGCCGAAGGCTCGCTCGATGCGGCGAACATTCTCAAACCTGCCCTGTCCCGCGGCGAGATACAGTGCATCGGCGCGACCACGCCGTCCGAATACCGCAAGTCGATTGAAAAGGACCGCTCGCTGGAGCGGCGGTTCCAGGCCGTCAAAGTGCCGCCGCCCACGGAAAGCGACGCCGTCAAGATTCTCTACGGCATCAAGGAACGGTACGAGAAGTTCCACGCCGTCGCCTACACCGATGAAGCCATCGAGGGCGCCGTCAGCACGTCCAGCCGGTTTATCCCGGACCGCTTTCTGCCCGACAAGGCCATCGATCTGATCGACGAGGCAGGTGCGCGCGTCAAGCTCCGCCAGACCACGCTTCCGGCCGAGATCGCCGACATACAGAAGCGCATCAAGTTCATCGTGCACCGCATGGAGAACGCCATCGCCAATCACGAATTTGAAAAGGCGCGCTATTTCTCCGATGAGGAGCGCAAGGAGCGGGAAAATCTGCGCCTGATGCGCGAGAAGTACAACTTGGACGATACCTCCACCGGCATCGTTACCAAGGACGATATTGAAGACGTGGTGGCGCGCTGGACCGGCGTTCCCATGACCGCGATTCGCGAGGAAGAGGTGGCCAAGCTCCTGCGCATTGAGGAGGAGCTGCACCGGCGCGTCGTCAGCCAGGAGAAGGCGATCAACGCCTTGTCGCGCGCGATCCGCCGCTCCCGCGCCGGACTCAAGTCTCCCAAGCGCCCGTCGGGCTCCTTCCTGTTCCTGGGTCCGACCGGCGTCGGCAAGACCGAGGTCGCCCGTGCGCTGGCCGAATTCCTGTTTGGAACCGAAAAATCGCTGATCCGCTTTGACATGTCCGAGTTCATGGAAAAGCATTCGGTCTCCAAGCTGATCGGCTCGCCTCCCGGCTATGTCGGCTACGAGGAGGGCGGAAACCTCACCGAGCGCGTGAAGCGAGCCCCCTATTCGGTGATCCTGCTCGACGAGATCGAAAAAGCGCACCCGGATGTCTACAACATCCTGCTGCAGGTGTTTGAGGACGGCCAGTTAACCGACGGTCTCGGCAACACAGTGGACTTCAAGAACACCATCATCATCATGACCTCCAATCTCGGCGCGCGGCACCTGGAGAAGAAATCCTCCATCGGATTCGCGGGCCAGTCCACCTCCGGCGTTGCGCCGAAGGTGGAAGACATGGTCATGCAGGAGGTCAAGCGGGCCTTTAATCCCGAATTCCTGAACCGCCTGGACGAGATCATCCTGTTCACCTCGCTCCTGGACGAGGATCTGCTCCAGATCATTCACCTGCTGGCCGAGCAGATCAACATCAACCTGGCGGCGAAGCAGATCCGCATCACGCTGGCTCCCGAAGCCGCCCGCTACATTCTCGAAAAGACTTGTGCCGACCGCAGCTACGGCGCCCGTCCACTGCGCCGCGCTTTGCAAAAGTATATCGAGGATCCACTCGCCGAGGCTCTCATACAGGGATCGCTGCCCCGTCCCTCCGAGCTCGAAATCTACCTCAGCGATACCGGCATCTTCTGCCGTCCGATCAACAAGGAAGGCGAAGAGCTGGTGGGCGTCGGAGGTCCGGGCGAGACGGGCGAACCGGCTGCGCCTACGCCGCTGTACATGTTTTAGTACGGCCTGCTGGAATTGCCGGAGTGAGATGGGGCCAGCGCGTAATTGGTGCTGCGCCCGCCTTCCGGGCTGCGGATGAGAATACCCCGTTCGACCAGCGGCAGCATGTCGGGGCTACCTTACCCTGATTTTCGTCATGCCCCGGCGGCCCAATGAACCTGCCCTGCCGGTGACGCATGGCTGCCAGAGGATCAGTGAGGGACTCCCGGTTCCAGCGGAAGCGGGGCTAATCGGGCAGCTCGTGGATGTACATTCTCCGCATTCTCTGCGGATATTGTAGACTCACAATCGCCGCAAAAAGCCAGTTTCTCCGCATTTCATGCGGAGTATAAGCGGAACACTTCCCCGCGGCCGGATAAAGCCTTGCCAGCAAGCTCACGCCCAGCGCTGTTGCGGCGATCCAGGCGGCTTCGAGCGGACGCGGATGGAACGGAGCAAAACTAAACCGAGTAGGCCGAATCATCCAACCGGCTCCGTGTATAATAATCCCCTGGTGCGTCCTGAAAGACGCGTTCTTCTCGCGGGTGAAAGTCCCGTCCGGGTAAGCGCCAGTGCGCCCGGTAGCAGACCCCAGGCAGGAAGAGAAATCG
>ORMF012325601.1_pt1 | contig 16135 bp, 15 predicted proteins | sample 1779871 | NCBI WGS metagenome assembly ORMF01 (sample SAMEA104232316, study PRJEB22302) | groundwater metagenome | biome: forest; feature: aquifer; material: groundwater | place: USA | collected 2011-08-07 | depth 5.4 m
GCGCGGCTTCTGCTCCTTTGGGTGCACGTCGCGATCGGTTCGAGCGACATTCAAATCCCCGCAGAGTACGAGGGGACGCCCCGCGTCGGCGTACGGCCGTGCAAAGGACTCCATCGCCTCCAGAAAACGGATCTTGGCAGGGAAGTCCTTCCCGCCGTTCGGCACGTAAATCGACGCGACAGTCACCTCGCCGATCGTCGTCGCGACGATGCGATGTTCGTGATCGAATGTGGGATGCGAGAAGCGTGGACGTTCGGCCGCGAAGGCCTTGCGAACGTGGAGCGCAACGCCGGAGTAACCCGCGCCACCGTGCCAATAGCACCAATAGTCCTCCAGGCCGAAGAGAGCGCCTGGGATCTGGTCGGACGCCGCCTTGATTTCCTGCAGGCAGACGACATCCGGACGCTCCTGCGCGATCCATTCGTGAACCTGCGCCTGACGCGCCCGGATACCGTTGACGTTCCAGGTGGCGATACTGAATGTGGTCATCTTGTCATCTGGTCATCTGATCATTTGGCCATTCGCGGAGTGCCTCGCGAAGATGACCAGACAACCAAATGACCAAATGACCAGATTCACGTGCTAGTGAGACGCGTGGGCGGCTTGGCGCTCGGCGGCCGGAATCGCCATCAGCGCCGGCTGGGCGGCGACGTGCGCCTGGACGATGGCTTCGGCCTTCGCCATCGAATCGGCATCGCCCTGACGGTAGATGGCGTTGGCTTCGATGAGGTCCTTCTGGTGCGATGGCGTGGCGTCGGTGCTCTCGTAAATCGCGGCGACCGGACATGCCGGCACGCACGCGCCACAGTCGATGCACTCTTCCGGATGGATGTACATCATCGTGGCGGGTTCGTACTCGGGTTCGTCCTTGCGTGGATGAATGCAATCGACGGCGCACACGTCGACGCACGCGGTGTCCTTGGTCTCGATACAGGGGTCGGTGATGATGAAAGGCATGCTCGCGAGTCTCCGTCGCTACGTGATGTAGTGTGATGTGAATACACGTCCAGCTGAGCCGGACACAAGTCCTTGATCTCGTGAATTATACCTTGACGGTCCGCGCGATCAATGCCGACCTTGCAGGTCTTATTCGCCCTTCCCCCGCGTTTCCGCCACATTCCGTGGTGTTCGCGTGCCGCCCCCAATCCGCGGGCCCCAGGGGAGACGCGGACTATACTGAGCGCCATGGCACAGACCACGGAAACGAGGCGCGGACCGGAAGCGCCCGACATCAGCGAGAAAGGAGGCCCCAGACACGGTGAACCTCAGCGGTCCGACGATCGCCTCTTCATGCAGTTTCTCGCGTTTGGCGGCTGTCCCGAGCCAGGATCGCTCGTCCAGGCATTGGCGAGCGCACGCATCGAAGGCGTGTTGTACGAGGATGTGAACGATCCACGAGGAATCGGCCTTCTGACGCTCAGCCAAGATCCGGCCGACTTCGTCGACCGCGTGCGGTCCCTGCTCAATTCAGCGCCATTTGCCAAGCTGGCGCAGAAGCCCGAGTACACGATGCTCGGCCGGACGTACTCGATCGGGTACGAGCCGGATTTGACGGAAACCTTGCTCGACCGGCCGCGGCGCACGGTCTTGAATCCCGTCTGGAACTGGGCGGTCTGGTACCCGCTTCGACGCAGTGGACGATTTGCCCAGCTGCCCGCCGATGAGCAGCGCGTCATCCTCGCCGAGCACGGCGCGATCGGTATGTCGTTCGGTGCAGGTGACTACGCGCACGACATACGGCTCGCCTGCCACGGTCTCGACAAGCAGGATAACGACTTCATCGTCGGCCTGATCGGCAAAGCTCTTTATCCGCTGTCCGCCATCGTGCAGACGATGAGAAAGACGCAGCAGACGTCCCTTTATCTGGAACGGCTCGGACCGTTCTTCGTGGGCCGCGTCGTGTGGCAGAGCCCGGCGTAGCTCCGTCCCGCCGAACGCCCGAGCTAAAGCTCGGGCCTACGTCTCGCGCCTACTGAAGCTCGGGCCTACGTCTCGCGCCTACTGAAGCTCGGGCCTACGTCTCGGGCCTACGTCTCGCGCCTACTAGAGCGCGGGTCTACGTGTCGTAGGCCCGACCTTCAGGTCGGGCGCTGCTGACGAAGGTCTCGATGTCCGCCGCAGGCCGCGCGCCTGATGTGCGCGTTACTTCCCGGCCGCCGACAAACACGGCCATCGTCGGGATGGACCGGATCGCGAAACGCTGACCAAGATCGGAAAGCGCGTCGGTATTGACCTTGACGACGAGGAATCGGCCTGCGTTGCGCCGGGCGACTTTCTCGAGTTCGGGCCCCACCACTCGGCAGGGTCCGCACCATGGCGCCCAGTAATCCACGACGACCGGTACCGAGGCGCGGGCAATCAGCGTGTCGAAGTCCTGGGTTCGAGCGACCTCGAGCGGCACCGACGGTGGTGCAAGGTCGTGTTTGCAGTGCGCGCACCGGACGGCGTGTCCCAAGTGCTCCCAGGCGAGCCGGTTCTTCTGTCCACACGAATCGCACGCGACGATCAGGCCGCGGGCGTCCAGTGCCAGAGTCATGGAACCATTGTACCGAAGCTGAATTGAGCCATCTCGTCATCTGGTCATTTGGTCCTGCGGGTTGTCAGCGAGCGTCGCGAAGATCCGATTGTTGAAGCGGAAGTCAGCCGTTTCAAAGAGCACGGATCATGCATAGATCATGAATTCGAGAAGATTGCCGTCAGGATCCCGAACATAAACACTCGAGCCGGTCTTTTGGCGACCACCCGATCGGTCTACTGGACCTATTTCTATTTTTGCGCCGGCGCGATCCAACATCGTCTTGAGAGAGGTCGCGGACCCATCCCAGACAAAGCACAAGTCGCCACATGGTGGTTTGGCAGCGGGCGCCCGTAACGTGAACGCTGGATCTTGCCAGCGAGCCGGCCTATGAAAGTTAATCATTTGGGTGCCGATATACACGGACACAGCGTTTGCGTTCTCTCTCATGTGAAAGCCGAGACCGCGATAAAACGCGACCATCGCATCAGTGTTCTGCATTGGCAGCGCAACATGATCGAACCCGCTCACGCTGCCGGCCTGTTGTGCCCCAAGGCCGGCGCTACTGCCTGCCGCACCCCCGGCCACGATCGTCTTCACGAATGCACGACGTGAGGATTGTTTTGGCATAGTGTTCTTCTCGCCGTCTGATCCAACGTGTTGATCCGGTGTTCCGCCAAGTGCGACCGTGTGGAATAGCGGTATCCGCCGCTACCGTGGCGACGGCGCATTACTTGACATGATAGCCAGGTCCTTCTCCCCTTCATTGCAGACATATTCCAACATGTCTGAGTCGACCTCAAGCAGGTGAGTAACTTTGAAAGTAAAGGGCCTGTTGTAAAACTTGCGGTCATCGATCGTGATCTCGACATCCAAGTGGCCCACGTCGCGACGTCGGTATTTTTCGGTGACGTGCATCGCTTCGCTGTGAGGATGCCCTCGGCCATCGAGCCAAGTCCTGGCGTTGAAGCCGATAGTATCCACAACCAGAGTGTCATCCTCCCACCGGCCGACTGAATACCCCAGCCATGATGGGAATTGGATTTCCGTCGGGAGCGAGCGACCATCGGTGTAGATCTGTCGTGACATTCCAAAATCGAGCTCGTGCATCACGATGATCAGACCTGGCGTGTGGACGATCTTGTGAACCTCCGACAGAAGCGTAGCCCGAGGCACGCCGGCCGGAAGGCACATTGTCGTCGGGGAGATCTCTTGCCCCTGTCTTCTCCGCAGGTAGATCGCTTCCGCTTCCGGTGTCATCACGATCTCTCCTGGTCCGTAGTCCAGCAGAATGTCCGTGGCATATTTTGATGTCGTCGTAGGCTCCATGCCCACGACGAACACTATGCCGTAGTCTGGGCCCAAGAGTCGCCGCTTCTCCTCGAGCGATTCAGCCTGGACGTGCCAGACACCCGAGAGGTCCGGCTTGCCATCCGATGCACGAGGCGCAGGCGCGGTGAGAAGCGCGTTACCGTCTGCAGCGCGGGGGATGCGTGGGTCCGGGTAATTCAGCCATTGCGCTTCAGCTCCGGCGGTCAGGATGACGATCGCCACGGATGCCGTGATCAAAATCCTTCCCATAAGTTCACCTCCGCAGGTCGATCGATGTGTTGCCGTCCTTCGGGATCATCTGTCGTGGTCCGTTCATGCCGAATAGATCCCTCGTTCAACGAAAGGAGGCTATCGAGCACGCACATATCGGCAACCTGAGCGCCGGTGCTGGCTTTGGCTGTGGACTCCAGCGTGAACGGGATCGCCTTTCCGTTTTCGGCGAAGATCGTTTTCCCCCCACCGAGGATGATCGGCTCAATCGTGAGCAACAACTCGTCCACAAGGTCGGCGGCGAGCAACGACCGGACCATCGTCGCGCTGCCGTAGGCGTAGATGTAGCCGCCCGGCTGAGCGCGCAGGTCGGAGACCGTCTCCACGAGGTCGTTGCCGCGAATGATCGTGGTGGGGTTCCACGTAATGTCGCTCTCGGCGAGCGTATCGGACACCACGTACTTCTGCACGCGATTGATCCAGTCTGAGCATGGGTCTCCCGAGCGATTGGGCCAAGCGGCGGCCGAGATCTGATAAGTGCGACGTCCCTGCAAGAGCGCGTCGCTGTGCTTGGCGAGGTCGGCATACGTGCCACCCATGACGGCAGGGTCGAAATACTTCATTGACCATCCGCCGTGGCTGAAGCCGCCGTCCGTGTCCTCGCTCGCTCCCCCAGGAGCTTGTACGACACCGTCGAGGCTGATGAATTCAGTGATGAGCGTCTTCATGGAATCTCCCGGTTTTACGAGAAAAGGGCCTGTCGCGGCTTGTTGGAGTGAGCCTGGGCCTGGGCGCAGGCTCACGCTGCGAATGAGCCGCGCGCTTCGGCAGCATGATCGCACAAGACGGTCAGGCGCGCCGGCTCCATTCGCATGTAATGCGGCGACGCGGTGAGCCGTCGAGAAAGGCACCACGTCGCGTCGCGGCCACACCTGCTGTTGGCGTTCAGACGACGAGAAGGCCGCTCGGCGGTGGGAGGCGGTCGGCCTGCCGCGACCAGCCGCGACCCGCGTCGACCGATACGTACAGGTTGCCCTTCCGATCGGCGACCGCGACCGTCGCGCCGTGCGCGGCGATGCAGCCGGTGTCGGCGATGCCGTCGATCCATGCAGGCAGCCCGCCGGCGACGGCAACCAGCGGACCTTGTCCATCGACCCGTCGTCGGTAGATCGCGCCCTGTGCCGCGAAGTGGTCTACTGATGCGGACACGAAGACGTCGTCGCCCGCAAAGGCGACCGCGGAGCAATATGGGGCATGCAGGCCCTCTTGTTCGACGTCCCATGTCGCCCCAGCGTCCCGGCTGGTACAGAGCCCAACCGCAGCGGCAGCCATGACGACACCTGGATGGTTCGGGTGCGCGCGAACCTCATGGACGTCGCTGTCGATGTCGATAGTGGGCTGCCACGTTGCACCGCCGTCCGTCGATCGGGGAATACCGCCGACGTGGACGTTGGCGAGGAGCACCGCGCCGTCCGGAGTGGCGGTTATCGAGCGGATTCCGAGCGGCGGCCCAACGCGCCGCCCGTTGATGACTGCCGAGCCTGCGTACCATGTCCCACGCCCGGCGACCGCGTCGAAGCCGCGGAGTTGCTCACATTCTCCGTCCGCACCAATGCGCAGAACGCGCGCATCGTCAGTCCCAACGTAGATGACGTCCCCAACCGCCACGCAGCACGCGAGGTCCAGTTTCGTGGTCTCGATCGTGCTCCACACACCATCTGGAGCGCGCCGACGAAGCGAGCATCCGTCGACAATGGCGAGCGCGCCGCCATACCCGTCGTGTGTGAGCGCTCTCACCGATTGATTGCGGAACTCCTGGTCGGTGGTCTCGCCGGCGACGACGAATAGCCCGTCGCCCCACGTTGACAAAAGCACCGTAGGAATCGTCACGACGGCACGCGCTCACCGAGACGCGCGCCATAAAGCGTAAGACGCATGTGCGGAATTCTCACACACGGTCTAAGCGTCCACATCGGCGATGAGTAGTAGATCTTCACGGCCCGACCTGTCCGAATGCAGAAGGATCCGAGGACTGAAGTCTTGAACAACCGTCATGCCGGCCCGGTCAAGTGCAACGCTTTGTGAGCCGGCACCCCGGAACGAAGATGGCCGGTCGTACCCTCATCGTCAGCTCTTCGCTCGGTACCGAACGTGAACCATACCGTTGTCGAACCTGCGTTCATCGAGAAGCTCGAGCTTGACGGGGACCTTGCCTGGCAGATAGGGATTGCCGCTGCCCGCAATGATCGGCGCGATGAGTAGGTGATATTCGTCGACAAGGCCAGCTCGAATAGCATGCGCTGCGAGCGCCGGACCGCCCACCGCAACGTCGCGGGTCGCTCCTGCCTTGAGTTCCCGTACAACCTCCGCCCCGAATTTCCGCTCGAGCCGCGTCTGGGCCGTAGAGACCGTCTGCAGCGTCGTCGAGTACACGATCTTTTCAGCCGCCTGCCAGATCGGCGCGAACTCCAGCACGGCTGCTGTCCGATGGGGAATGACATCTGGCGTCTCCCAAACGGCCATCGTCTCGTACATCTTGCGCCCAAAGAGATAGGTGCCGATCTGCCGCTCGCGGTTGTTAATGAAGGCGTGGACTTCCTCATCTAGCTCCGCCCAATCGAAGTTGCCCTTTTCATCCGCAACATAACCATCGAGCGACGTAAACGCGGCGTAGATCAGTTTGGCCATCGTGCATCCTCCGTCTCTCAATCAGCCCTTGAGACGCCGCATATGAGTCCGGCTAGACGTTTGAGCTCAGCCGCCTGCGGAGGCTGGCGAAGCCAGGCGTAGCAGGTCGGCTGGAGCGAAGGGTTAGGTTGCGTCACCGAACTTCCGATGCCTTGAAGAGCGGATTCTCGATGATGCCCAGGCGATTGCCAAAGGGGTCTTTGACCGCTGCGACCTTAATGCCTCCACCGACTTCAGTGACTGGCTCGAGCTCGGTTGCCCCAAGCGCGAGTAGTCGCTCGAACTCGGCCGCGGCGCTTGCAACGCCCCACAGCGGTTGCGGGCCGGTAGTGCCCGCAGTTCCGTCCGGAAGTAGGCCGAGCTCGAAGCCACCGACCGAGAACCCGACGTAGAACGGCTCCAAATCCCCTGCAAGTCGGGAGCACCCCACGACAAGCGCGGGGATCCCGATTGTGATCGGAGCGTGATGGGGAGGCCGACCAACGCGACGACGAACAGCACGATGAACCATCGTTTCGTCGCGGTACACCTCCGCTGTCAGCGAATTTCCGGATCTCTCGTGGCTGTACGCATGGGCACTATATTAGACCGCACACATGAGTACGCTGGCTATTGTGGAGGCGCGGCCTTTTGCTTTGCTAGCTCTGTTCTGAACGCTTGTTCCTTGTCGGCCACATACTTCTTGTAGCCTTCTGGATCGATGAAAGCTGCAACAGCACTCTCCTTGAGCCGAGCGTATTTTGTGTCTAGGTCGAAATAATTGCCGTGCGCGCCGAGAAAGATGTCGCACGGCAGCGATTTCAAGACCCGGAACATCCGTTCATAATCGGCCGCAATCTGTGGGTAGGACGCGTTGTTCACGAGCCGGTAGCCAGCATTCACGTTTGGGCTGCCGATGATCACAACATTGTAGGTTTTCCCAGTCTCCTGGACCTTCATCGTCCACGTGGTACAGCCCTTCGTGTGTCCTGGCGTGAGATGCGCCACGAGCACAGTGCCTCCGAGCTTCACCTCATCACCGTCGTGCAGCACTCGATCGACCTTCGTCGACGGGTAAAGGGATGTTGGCGCGGCGCCGTACTGAAAGTCCATCTTACCGCCGGATTCGACGACTGACACATCGGCGTCCATGACCATATACTTCGCACCAGTCAGCGTCTTAATAGCGGCGCTGCCGGCGTTGTGGTCCCAGTGCGCGTGGCTGATCAGGAGAATCTTGATGTCGGTGAACTTGAAGCCGAGCTTCTCTACGCTGGCCCGAATAAGTGGTACGTTCGCCTCAAGATCGCTGTTGATGAGGATATGGCCCTGTGAGGTGGTGATCAGATAGTTCGCGAGGCCTTTGCTTCCAACGTAGTAGAGACTCCCTGCGATCTTGAACGGGGGAAACGGCTCGGTCCAATCAGCGTTTGCCTGTGCATAGCTGCTGCCGGCAAATCCGACAATCGCAACGAATGCGCCCGCCAGCGTGGTCAACAGTGCGAGCTTCTTCTTCCGCATGTTGTGCGACTCCAGTACTGTTTGTGTGGGGTTTAACGTTGCAAATGAGCCGCGCGCCGCGGCGGATCGCGCAAGACGGTCAGGCGCCGGCTCCATTTGCGTGTTCACGGCCGCTCAACGCTGCGGCGTTCCCCAACCTAATTGGATGTGGGCGTGCACCTGATCAACACGGTTCCAGAACTGAAGGTTCGAGTTTCGATCGGCTGAAGGCCGACCCTCTGACGCAGCTGCGAGAATGCGGCCTTGCCCGAACCTAGCAGGATCGGAACGTAGTAGAAGCGGTATTCGTCGATGAGGCCGGCAGCGGCCAAGTGGGATGCTAGAGTAAGACCTCCCACGCTGATGTTCTTGCCTGACTGGGCCTTGAGCATCGTGACCTCGGCGCATGCGTCCTCTCTCACCAGGCGCGAATTCCAATCCACCGACGCCAGGCTGCCTGAGAAGACGACCTTGGGCACAGCTTTCCATATCTGGGCGTAGTTGATTTCGTAGGGAGGCGCGGAGGGATTCTGGTCAGCGGTCGGCCAATACGCGACCATGAGTTCGTACATGCGACGCCCGTACAGGTGGGTATCGATGTCTGCTTCAAGGTCATTGAAGTGCCTATGGAGCTCCTCATCGGGGAAGACCCAGGAGGGATCTCCGGTTGCCGACTCAATGTACCCGTCGAGAGAGAGCGATGTCGCATAGACGACTTTGCGCATGAGTCCCGCTAGAGCGAGAGTGTATCCGGCTGGCTAACTTAACGACTCGTCGGCCGCGAGGCCCGCGCGTAACCACCAACTCGCGGCACGTCGTTCGTCGGCGTAATCCATGAAATCGAAGAGAATTCTAGCAAAGATCGAGGCCGCCGCCTTGAATGTTGTGCCGCGACGGTGATCGCGAAATCCTCCGCCAAACGCCAGATCTGCGCGGTTGCGCGCGGCTGCCGGCGCCCTAATCACGGACTCGATGAAACCGGCCAGTTGAGTGGTTTTCCGGTGCCGGAGCCTGAAGCCGGCTATCCCTGTCAATTTGTTGCCAACAGCCCGCCCCGTTCAACTTCCGACCGGCCTAACTGAGCCACCCGCCGCCGAGCGCGGTCCAACATACGGAAATGCTATCTGATCTGATCCGCGAGCAGGGCCACGCTCAGCGCGTAGGCATGCGCGCAGTTGTAGGCCAACAGAACATGGTAATTGTCGTAGACGAGGAAGTGACGTGTCTTGCCGGACACCAGCGCGGCCGGCTGGTCGCTTGTCGGGAGGGCGCCGCCGTTTGCCGCGAGCACGCCCATGGCGCGCCACTCTGAGAGCGGCAGGCGAACAGTCATGTCGCGTGTGGCCTGGCACCTTCCGGTTCCCGCGCTGCGGGCGACTTCGCCAGCGATGCGCGATGCGACCGCGGGCGGTACTTTGACTTCGCGTCCCCACAGCTGGCCAGCTGACCAGCCGTAACCCTTGAGGTAGTTGGCGATCGATGCGAAGATGTCGGCCGGCGATGTCCAGATGTCGCGTCGGCCATCGCCATCGAAGTCCTCCGCGTATTGAAGATAGCTCGATGGCATGAATTGTGGCTGGCCCATGGCGCCCGCCCAGGATCCGCGCATCTTCGTGAGGTCGATGTCGCCGCGGTTCAGGATCTGGAGCGCACTGAAGAGTTCGTCGCGAAAGAAGGTCGATCGGCGCGGATCCCACGCCAGTGTCGCGAGGGCGCGTATGGTGGGCCGCACGCCGCTGAATCTCCCGAAGCTCGATTCCGTGCCCCAGATGCTGACGATGATGCGCGACGGGACCTCATATGTGCTGGCGACCTGCTCGAGCAGGGCGCGATGCCTCGCGTACATGTTCCGGCCCGTCGCCACCTTTGCAGACAGGCTCCTCGAAATGTAGGTTTCGAGCGGCAACACCTCTTCCGCCTGCGTCCGATCGCGCTCGATGACCACGCCGAGGGGTTCAGTCAGATTGGCCAGCGCGAGGTCTACGACGTCCTGACGAATGCCGCGCGACAGCGCCTCGGCACGCACCCCGTTCAGCCATTCGGAAAAAGACGGACGCGCATCTGAAACAGGTGGAACGGGATTCTGCGCGCCGCGCACAGTGAGGGCAGCCATCAGCATGAGCACAATTGCGAGGATGCTGCGAAGGCGCATGTGTAGAGTGTACAACTCCCAAGGGCAGAGGGCAGCAGAACCCACACTGTGTTCCCCGACGAGGAGTTGCATGGAAATGCAATCCCGCTGTTGCACGTTATCATTCGAATGTGCGCGCGCTGATTATCGAAGACGATCAGACGATTGCGGACTTCGTGGCGCGTGGTCTGCGCGAATCTGGCTTCGCCGTCGATCGCATGCCTGACGGCGAGGCCGGGCTCGCCGCCGCTCTCCAGCAGCCGTACGACGTCGCCATCGTGGACCTGATGCTGCCCAAGCGGGAAGGCTTGTCCGTGATCGACGAGCTGCGACGCCGCGGCAAGTCGATCCCGGTCCTGATCCTGAGCGCCCGGCGCTCGGTTGACGATCGCGTCCGCGGCCTCCAAGCGGGTGGCGATGACTATCTGACAAAGCCGTTCGCCTTCTCGGAGCTCCTCGCACGCGTGCAGGCGCTCGTCCGTCGAGCGTCGCGCACGCCCGAGCAGACCGTCTTGACGGCTGGCGATCTCTCGCTCGACCTCCTCACGCGCAAGGTGACGCGTGCCGGTGTCTCGATTGACCTGCGCCCACGCGAGTTTGCCTTGCTCGAGTACCTGCTGCGCAATGCCGGACGCGTGGTGTCGAAGACGATGATTCTGTCGCACGTCTGGGAATACAACTTCGATCCGCAGACCAACATCGTGGACGTGCTCGTGAGCCGGTTGCGGGACAAGATCGACCGACCCTTCGAGACGAAACTGCTGCACACCGTGAGAGGGGTCGGCTATGTCATCCGATGATCCCCTCTTGCCCGAGTTCGGACTCCGTCTCGGGCTGTGGTACGCGACCCTCTTCGTTGCCGGCGCCATCGCCATTGTGTTCGTCACCTACTCGCTGACAGCCGCATCGCTGGCCCAGCGCGACCAGCAAATCATCGGCCAGAAACTCGGCGAGTACGCGGCGGCGTACTCGCGCGACGGGCTTCGCGGTCTCACGAGTCTCGTGGCGTCGGAACAACACACCGCGCCTGAACGGTTGTTCGTGCGCGTCGTCGATCGCGGCGCCGAGGCGCTCGTCCTCAGCATGCCGGAAGGGTGGAATGAGGCGACGCTCGAAACAGCGTCTCGTGTCTTCGACGACGGTACGCTCGTGCAGGTGGGGAAGAGCACCGAAGCTCGCCTGGATCTGCTGGCCAGATTCCGTGCGACGCTTGGGCTGGTCACATTGCTCGTCGTCGCCATTGCACTGACCGGAGGCTGGCTGGTGACCCAGTCGGCGCTGCAGCCCATCCGCCGTTTGACGGCGGCCGTTCAGCGGATCATCACGACCGGACGGACCGATGAGCGCGTCCCCGTCGCCAAGCACGACGATGCCATCAACGAGCTGACCCTGTTGTTCAACGCGATGCTCGACAAGATCGAGGGGCTGGTGAACGGCATGCGCGGCGCGCTCGACAATGTGTCGCACGACCTGCGCACGCCGCTGACGCGGCTTCGCGGCACGGCGGAACTGGCGCTCGCGGCCCCCGAGGATCCCGACCGCTACCGCGAGGCGCTGGCCGACTGCGTCGAGGAAACCGATCGCGTGCTGACAATGCTCAACACGTTGACGGACATTTCGGAGGCCGAGAGCGGCGCCATGCCGTTGCAGCGAGAGCCTGTCAATGTCGCCGAGGTCGCCTCGCGGGCCATTGATCTGTACCGCGATGTCGCGGATGCCAAGGGCGTGGCCTTGGCTGTGGAACCGGGCACTGATGTGATCGTCCTCGGCGACCGCGTGCGGCTGGAACAGGTGGCCGCCAATCTGATCGACAATGCCGTGAAGTACACGCCACGGGGAGGCCGCGTCACTATCGGCTGGCAGCGCGAAAACGGACGCGCCGTGCTCCGCGTTCACGACACAGGCGCCGGCATTCCCGCCGATGAGCTGCCGCGTATCTGGGACCGGTTGTTCCGCGGCGACCGGAGCCGCGCCGAGCGCGGCCTCGGCCTAGGCCTCAGCTTGGTCAAGGCCATCGTGGAGGCGCACGGTGGATCCGTCAGCGTTTCGAGCGAACCGGCCCGCGGCTCGACATTTGCGGTCGAATTGCCGACGAGTCCTGCTCCCCACGCTTAGCCCTTTGCCTTCCGCCCTTTGCCATCCTCCGTCTGCCCTCCGCCCTTGAGTCTTCTCTGCCTCCTGCCCCTCCGGACCCGCAACATTTCATACATGTAATGTTCCGTTAACGTCCCGGACAGGCGGGGTCACGTCTAATCAGATGTGTGCGGCAGCCCGCCGCCGGTCGTCGTGCAGGGCTCCGCTGTGCGAGAAAGATTCAAGAGGAGAGGACAACCCATGGAAGACCGACACCGACACATACACGTCGACCAGCGAAGCGTTCGCGCGGGTCTTGCTGTGCTGATCGGCGCCCTTTTCATTGCGGGCGTGACATGGCACGGCGTCTCGGCCAAGAGCAGCGCGCCGGGTCCGGACCCGGCCGCGGTGGCACAAACGCCGGCGGTATCCCGGACACTCGCCGGTGGCCGCGATTCGTACGCCGACATCGTCAAGATGGTCGCTCCGGCGGTCGTGACGATTCGCACGGAAGGCCGGGCCAGAATCGCCCCGACTGGATTTCAGGACGACGATTTCTTTCGGCAGTTCTTTCCCGAACAGTTCGGCGGCACACCGCGTGGCGTTCCGCGCCAAATGCCCCGACAAATGCCGCGGACGCCGCGCCAATCCGGGCTTGGCTCTGGGGTGATCGTCAGCGGAGACGGATACATCCTGACGAACAATCACGTGATCGACCACGCCGACCGGATTCGCGTGGACCTGACGGACGGACGGACGGTTGACGCGAAGTTAGTCGGATCGGACGAGCCGAGCGATCTAGCTGTTGTGAAGATTGACGCGAGCGATCTGCATCCGCTTGCGCTCGGGAATTCTGACGCCGTCGAGGTTGGAGACGTGGTGCTGGCGGTCGGCAATCCGCTTGGCCTCGGTCAGACCGTCACGATGGGGATCATCAGCGCGAAGGGCCGGGCGACGGACCGAGAGAACTATGAGGAGTTCCTCCAGACCGACGCGCCGATCAACCACGGCAATTCCGGTGGGGCGCTCGTGAACACGAAAGGCGAGCTCATCGGCATCAACTCCCAGATCGCGTCGGTGTCGGACGGCAACATCGGCATCGGCTTCGCGATTCCCGCGAACATGGCGAAGCGGGTCATGGAGGATCTGAAGACTGGCGGCCGCGTGCGCCGTTCGCAGCTGGGCGTCAGCATTCAGGGTGTCACCTCCGAGATCGCCCAGAGCCTGGGTCTGAAAGAGGTCGGTGGCGCGATTGTGAGCTCGGTGACCCCGGGCAGCGCGGCAGATCGCGCCGGCGTGAAGCAGAACGACGTCATCAAGTCGTTCAACGGCCGGCCAGTTCACGACACCAACAGCCTCCGCAATCGAGTCGCAGAGAGCAGGCCTGGCTCGACCGCGACGCTCGTGGTGATTCGCGACGGCAGTGAACGCACGCTCACCGTCAAGTTGGATGAGAAGGAGCCGGCCAAGTCAGCGTCGAGCGCGTCTCCGGCGGATCGCGAGGACACGTCGGCACTTGGCGTGACGGTTGCCCCGCTGACGCCGGACCTCGCCGAGCGGTCTGATATTCCGAAGGGCGTCCGTGGTCTGCTCGTGCGGGACGTCAGTCCGGACAGCCGCGCGGCGGAAGCCGGGATCAGGCCGGGCGATGTGATTCAGCAGGTCAACCGCCAGGCCGTGCAGAGCGTCGAGGAGCTGCGCGCTGCGGTCCGTCGGACGGCCGACCGTCCGGCGCTCGTGCTCGTCAACCGCGGCGGACAGGAGATCTTCATCACCGTCCGGCCTTCCTGACAGGGGAATTTGGTCATCTGGTCATTTGGGTTCGGTCCGGTCAATGACCCCACTCAATAACCAGGTGACCAAATGCCTCAATGATCAAATGATCGATAATCCCCGATGCTGTCCCCTGAACAATTCCCGGACGTGTCGTCGCTCCGAACGCCGTGGTCGGAACACGAAGAACAGATACGGGCATGGACATGATTGCGTTCTATCGACTGTGGAAATAGGGCAGGCCCGGCAGGCGGTGTTATTATTCGGCTTGTCTTCCGACACGCGCGCCCGTTGTCTCACGAGCGCTCGCACCCAAAGGAGTCTCGGATGGCGACCGGCACAATCAAGCGGATCCAGCGGGACAAGGGGTTCGGCTTTATTCGCGATACGAACGGACAGGAATATTTCTTCCACCGCAGCTCTGTTGAAGGGAGCTTCGACGATCTGTCCGAGGGACAGCGGGTGAGCTTCGACGAGGAACAATCCCCCAAGGGACCACGCGCCGGGAACGTCCGGCCTGAGTAGGTCCCGAGCTAAAAGTCCCGCGGGCTAGCGTAGGCCCAACCTTCAGGTCGGGCGGGCTAGCGTAGGCCCAACCTTCAGGTCGGGCGGGCTAGCGTAGGCCCGACCTTCAGGTCGGGCGGGCGATCGCCCGAGCCAAAAAGCTCGGGCCTACTTCCTCGCCCCTGGCGTGAGCGTCGTTTCCCTGCGCTGTCCCGCCCGCAGATAGATCACTTTCGCGGGCGCCCCAATTTTCAGCACTTCAAGCGCGTACGTGTAGTCGTAGACGTTCGCGATCGTCTGTCCCGCGATCTCGACGATGATGTCGCCCTTTTGAAGGCCGGCCTGGTCGGCCGGCCCGCCGCCGATCACGCCGCTCAGGAGCAGGCCCTTGACCTCAGTGGAGTAGTCGGGCACCGTGCCGGTGAAGAGACGCAGGCCCGCCCGTGGGCCGGTGTTGGTCTGTTCGACTTTTGTGAACGCAGGCGCCTGATCGAGGTCGCCCACGCGCCGCGTGATGGACACGGCAAATTCGGCTATGCGGTCGAGATCCTCGTAGTTGATCTTGTCCGCCGTATCGGACGGCCGATGATAGTCCGGATGCGTGCCGGTGAAAAACGTCAGCGACGGGATGCTCGCCTGATTGAAGCTCGCCACGTCCGTCGGTTGGTACGGGTCGCCTTGGAGCAGGAGGTCGAATCCGGCCGCAATGTTTGCCTGCTCCAGGATGCGCGCCCACGAGGGGCTGGTACCGGTGGCCTGCACGGTGAGCTTGTTGTCCTGCATGCGACCGACCATGTCGAAGTTGAGATACGCCTCGATCTGATCGAGGGCGAGCGGCGGGTGGTTGACGAAGGCCGTTGAGCCAATCAGCCCGATCTCTTCACCCGACCAGAACTCGAGCAGCACGTTGCGGCGCCTGGGCTGCGAGGACAGCATCTCGCCGACACTCAGTACGGCGGCCGACCCGGATGCGTTGTCATCGGCGCCGAAGTGGATGCCTCCGGCTTCGGTCTTGTCCGCCAGCGAGTTACCGTTTTCTCCACGACCCAGGTGGTCGTAGTGTGCGCCGAGCGCCACCCAGGGCTTTTGCACGGTCGCGGTGGGCAGTGTCGCCGGCAAATAGCCAACCACGTTGTGCCCCGTGCGCGTCTCGCGGACGATCGCGGCATGAATCGCGACCTTCTTGCCAGGAATGTCGAAGCCGCTGACGTGCGGATTGGCCGAGTCGAGCGCCCGCTGGGCCTCTTCGAGCGTGTGGCCGGTTCCCTCGAAGATCATCCCCGCGGCGGTCGCCGTCATACTCGCGGCCACGATGCCCGAGCCGGACAGGGCGGTATCGAACGACATGGGGATCAGTTCGCCCGCATTCGGCGACCGTGGCCCGGTCACGACGAGCAGCGCCTTGGCGCCGTGCAGATCGGAAGAGCACA
>ORMF010832843.1_pt1 | contig 16134 bp, 8 predicted proteins | sample 1779871 | NCBI WGS metagenome assembly ORMF01 (sample SAMEA104232316, study PRJEB22302) | groundwater metagenome | biome: forest; feature: aquifer; material: groundwater | place: USA | collected 2011-08-07 | depth 5.4 m
ATTCGCTCGGGATGACAGGCCTTGGGCCTGTCACTTGGCGTCTTGGCGCGGGGGATATCCGAATCCGAGGGGTCTTCGGCGCCCGAAAAAATTGCGCAAGCCGCGAAAATTGTCATGGATAGTAGTACGAAGGCCACGAAGGGGTTCGGATATTTATACTCTTAAACTTCGTGATCTTCGTGTCCTTCGTGGTGGATCCACCTCCACACTAATCCCGGAAGAACCAAGAAATTTGCCCGGTCATCGCCTGATACCGAATGACGTAAATTCGTGTGTCGCTGTTCCCCAGCGAACTTCGACGTTCGTCACTTTCGCGCCCGAGGGTCCCCGGCGACACCACGCGATAAGCTCTTCGATTCGAGCCCTCGCCCCTTCGGCTGCCACCTCCACGCTGCCGTCAGGAGAGTTTGCGACCCAGCCGGTGACGCCCAGGTGTTGGGCCTGAGCAACGGTGGAGGCGCGGAAATAGACTCCCTGCACTCTACCGTTGATCTTGAGATGAACACGGACGTGATCTGACGGGGCTTCCATGTCTGCTTCAGTCTTGTCCTACCTCAGGTTTCGCGCCGCGGCAACCCGATTTGCCCCCTGGAAGAACTGTTTCGGGATGTCCTCTTGGCATCCGCCCCCCATTTCGACTAATATTTCCTGAGCGCCGAGCCGGGATGCGGCGACTTCGAGCCTGCCGTTGATCTGGAGGCGAAATCCGAAGGCTAGGCAAATAAACCCTACGGAATTGTAATTTACAGTGCAGCAAACTGTGAAACCTGGGAAAAGCACAAAGGTAACGAATTGACTCTAGAAACTCCTGTTCTTCTGACGCAGACGATGACAGCCCTCGACCTCGACCGCCTCCTGAAGCTTCGCCTCATCGTGGCTCGCTTTGGCGAGATGGATATCGCCAAATGGTGGAACACCAAAGGACAGCTTGGGCGCTTGGGTGCAGCCGCACTCCGGCGCGGATTTCCGCGTACGCACTACTTCGCGCAAGCCCGCTCGGTATTCGCCGTCGCCGCCCATCGGTGCAGCGAAGTTTTCGATCCGCCCGGTTGTGTCACGTTGTGGGGACTATCTGAAAGCATCGAAGAGGAGTTCGACGCACGCTGGGAGCAGTGGCTCGACAATGCAGGCGAGTGGACGCCGTTTTTCGAGCGCCTTGAGTCGCTTCCGGGAACCGATCTCCTCGCGACTCTCCGGTTGTTCGAAGTTATCGGTGAACGCGACGCAAATTCGTTCTCCAAGCTCCGACGCTCGGCGGAGGGAAGGGCTGTGCCACTTCCGGGCATGTTCTCCGGAACGAATGAAGATATCGTGCTGCTCGCCCTCGGTTTCGCCCGCGGCGAGCCCGGTGCACTGGCGGTACCCTACGCCAGGAGGGGCGACGGATGAGATATTTGTCGCGGTCTAACGTTGTATCGTCGTTCACGATCATAAAGGGGGCGATGATCGAAGAGACATACGCCGTCTTCGCGTCGTGGAATTTTGCTCGGTCTAAGCGTGAGAACCTCGATCGATTGCGACGCGAAAACTTCATTGGAGCGAGCAGCAATACCTGGCTTCGTGATGTCGCATGGGTACTGAACCGACGGTTCGATCCTGACGGGCGTGACCGCGCCCTCGTTCTTCTGGCGAAAAACGGCTGCGATCTCGACGTATGGAAACCGGCATTGTTATGGCACATTACGCGCGACGAATTTCTCTTGAGGGACTTTCTTCAGAACTGGATGTTCCCCGCATTCGACTCTGGCGTGTTTCGAGTGCGGCCCGAGGAACTGCACGACTACCTTCGCGGAGTCGGGAAGCGAGGCGGCAGGACGGAGCACGCTTGGAGCGAGCAGACCATCAAACGAGTTGCTGCGGGCTTGCTGAAGATCGCTAGCGACTTCGGGCTTCTGCGCGGCAGCGCCGTTAAAGAGTTCGCCACTTATCATTTGCCCGAACGGAGTTTTTTGTACTTCCTCCATGCCATGCGTGAAGAGAAACAAAGCCTGAGCAGCGTGGTGACCGCAGACGACTGGCGCATGTTCCTGATGAGACCCGCTGAAGTCGAGCACGAGATCCTCCGCCTACACCAGTTTCGCAAACTGGACTACCAGGTGGCAGGCAGCCTCGTGCAGCTCTCGCTGCCTTGCGAAACCTCCCTCGAGTATGCTGAGAGGATGGTTGCATGAGCATCACAGAACCGATGGTCAAACGATTGACGGACGATCTCGAGCCCATTCTGTCGCTTCGAGCCCCTTGCGAGAAGCTAAGCGCGTACCACGACATGCCGTACGCGCTCTTCCACTATGACCCCGAGGAGGAGTTCGAGCTACGCAAGCAGGTTACGCTGTTGGAAACGCGCCTTTCGCAGAAGGGAAAGTGCATCAAGCGCATCTCCCTCGCTGAGTGTCTCGACGAAGCGATGCGCTCCCAGCGCCCGCTTGAGGACTGGTTTAGCGCAGAGCGCGAGCAGGGAGTCGAAACCATTGTCGACACCGTCCACTCCGTCCTGTCCGAGTACGCACCGCTCGTTGAACTCGTTGCAGCACGAATGCCGGAGGACCCCGACCCGCTTCGCGACATCGTCTTCATCTTGCGAACCGGGGCGCTCTTCCCGGTCTACCGGACCTTTTCGCTGCTTGAGCAACTGAAGGGCCGCGTGCACGTTCCGACGGTGCTCTTCTATCCAGGCGACCTCGACGGGGCGGCGGGCCTTCGCTTCATGGGCGTGCTCGACGCTGAACACAATTACCGCCCGAAGATCTTCTGATAGGACTCATCAATGACCGACTTACTGATTAAGAGCCTCTTCGACAAAAAAGTGGACCGCCCTATAGAGGAGGTCATCAAAGTTGACCAGACCGACGACGAGGTCATCCGAGACGAAATTGACGAGTACGTCGTTACGCACGCCATTAGCCGATACTACGCGGAGATTTTCGAGCGTTACAGCGAGACACCGAATAAGCCGCACGAGGGCATCGCTATCTGGGTTTCTGGTTTCTTCGGCTCCGGCAAATCAAGCTTCGCTAAAATGCTCGGTCTTTCCATTGAGAATCGCCTGGTGGCCGGCGAATCCGCGGCCGAAAGGTTCCGCCGGCGCACCGTCGACAAAAGGCTGCAGGTGCTGCTCAAGGCCATCGCAGAGAAGATTCCCACGCACGCGGTCATCTTCGACGTCTCGACAGACCGGGGAATCCGCAGCGGCAATCAGACGCTGACCGAAATCATGTACGGGCTTTTTCTCCAGAGCCTCGGTTACGCCAAGGACCTCGATCTCTCGGAGCTCGAGATCGCACTCGAAGAAAAAGGACAGCTCTCCCGTTTCGAGGAGGAGTACCGGCGGATCTTCAACAAAGAGTGGTCCGCCGAGAAGGGCAAGGTTGCCTTCGCCCTCAGCGAAGCCAGCCGTGTTCTCCATAGTCTCGACACCGCCACCTATCCGATGGCGGACTCTTGGGTGAAGGCGGTCAAGAACAAAGCGGACATAACGCCGGGCAAGTTCGGGGATCGTGCCAACGAGTTAATGAAGCGACGGTGTCCTGGACGGACGCTTATGTTCGTCATCGACGAAGTTGGCCAGTTCGTCGCGCGGGACGTGCAGAAAATGCTTGATCTACAGGCCGTGGTCCAGAACCTCGGTGTGAAGGGGCGCGGCAAGCACTGGATCGTCGTTACTTCGCAGGAGAAGCTCGGTGACCTCGTCAGCGGCCTCGACGATAAGAAAATCGAGCTCGCTCGGCTGATGGATCGCTTCCCACTTCAGGTTCACTTGGAACCGTCGGACATTTCCGAGGTCACCAGTCGCCGCGTTCTTTCGAAGAACGCCGCCGCGCAGGCTGCGCTTGGAAAGTTGTTCGATGACCATCGTGGTCGGCTGACAGAGCACACTCGGGTGACAGCTGACATTAAGCTACCCGAACTTACGCACGACAACTTCATCGACCTATACCCGCTTTTGCCCTACCAGATCGATCTGGTAATCCAGGTCGTCTCGGGCCTGCGCACACAGGGTGGAGCGAGCAGGCACGTCGGCGGCGCAAACCGCACGATCATCAAGCTCGCTCAGCAGTTGCTCATCAATCCGGCTGTCAACTTGGCCGAGGAGCCACTCGGAGCGCTCGTCAGGCTTGACCAGGTCTATGATCTGGTTGAGGGAAACATTGGTTCCGAAGTGCGCGCAAAGATCGCAGCTATCTCGAAGGAGATCGAGCACCCGCTTGCGCAGCCGGTGGCGAAGGTCATCTGTCTGTTACAGTACGTTAAGAGTGTTCACCGCACGGCGGAGAATATCGCTGCGGCGCTCCATCCGGGTGTAACCGGAGACTCACAGCTTGCCGCGGTGAAGGAGGCGCTTAGTCAGCTTGAGGTTGGTCAGAAGGTTCGCCGGGGTGACGACGGCTACCGCATTCCGACGCCCGCTGAAGATGATTGGGAGCGTATCCGCAATGGCATCAGTCCGAAGCCTGGCGATGCTCATCGCCTGTTCTCGGAGGTTCTCACGTCCTTCTGGCAACCGCAGCCGTCGCACACTCTCTTCGACACCAAAGCCTTCAAAGCAGGGCTCGCGATCCATGGTCGCGAAGTCGTCGATGGCGACATGATGTTCCACGTCCATCTCGCAGATGACGGCAAGGAGTTCCAGCGGCTCGCTGCGGAGGTTCGTACGCGAAGCCAACAGGAGCGGAAGAACGCTTTCTGGGCAGTGTCCCTCAACGACGCGATCGATCGAGAAACCGTCGAACTGTTTCGTTCCAAGGAGATGCTCACGCGTAAGGAGCGCGAGGCCAAAACGGCCGACGAGACCGCGCTGATCGGTGAGGAGAAGGTGCGGCTGCGCCGCCATCAGGACGAGCTTCGAAGACTCTTCAGGGCAGCTTGTCTGTCGGGTAGCGTGTACTTCCAAGGCAACGACCGCAGTCCTGGTGACCGCGCCGTGGACGTCGGCAAGAGCGCCGCTGAGATCCTCGGGCATGTTCTTCCCGAAGTGTTCGATCGCTTCAAGGAGGCCGCAGCGAAGTCGTCCGACGTGAAGAAGGGTGTCGACGCACTCTTCACCGCGGAGAACCTTCAAGGCCTTCCCTCGGTGTTCGGAAGCTTGGGCCTCCTCCGGGACGAGAAGGGCAAGACGGTCTTCCGGGTCGAGAGCGGCCCCCTGAAGGAGGTGCTGGACCGTATCGACGAGCGCGCCAACTATGGCGACACCGCGAGTGGTCGCTTCCTCTCCGACGAGTTCGCCAAGGAGCCTTTCGGCTGGGACTTCGAGGTCGTGCGCCTCTTGGTCCTGTCGCTGCTGCGTGCCGGGAAAATCGAAGCCACGAGCAAAGGCCAGACGATTGACTCTGCGACTGGCATCGAGGCCCGCGACACGTTCTCGAACAACAACCTTTTCCGGCAGGCATCATTCCGCCCGAAGAAGGGTATCGAGTTCGAAGAGTTGGTGAAGGCATCGGAAGCCTTCCGCGACACCTTCGGAACCGAGGTCCGTGAGCTAAATGCAGGCGCCATCTGCGCCGAGCTGCGCAATGAGGTTGCGCGGCATGAGGACACCGTCGCCTCCGCGCATGGTCAGCTTACCGCGCACCGGCTGCCGGGTGGTGGCTTACTCGAAGGCGCGCTCGGCCAAATGAAGGCGATCCTCCGCGGTTCGGAAGACAACGCCATTTCGACGTTCAACGCGTCGCACCGCTTGATCAAGGACGCCATCAAGCGTGCGGTCGAGCTAGAGCAGGCTCTCTCTGAACCACGGCTTCGCGACATCGAGCGGGCAAGACAAGCGCTCAGCGTCGCATGGCCGTTTCTCGATAAGGAGCCCGATCTGAGCGAAGACCTCCGTTCGCGTGCGACCGAGCTGCGGGATCTTTTCTCGCGTGAAACCTTCTTCCGAGATCTGCCCGCCATCGAGCAGCACGCCGGAGCGATCGAGTCCGAATATGCGCGTCGATTCGAGGATGCACTGCAAGCGCGAATCGACGCCTACACGAAAGCCTTCGATCATCTGACCAAGACCCCCGGCTGGTCTGAGTTGCAAGAGGATGCTCAGCGTTCAATTGCGGCACCGGTTCAGAATGGAATTGCGCGAGCTTCGGCCACGGTGCCTATCGCGCTTCTGCGGTCCGAACGCGACGCGTGCGAAGCGCGCCTCCGCGCCGCAATCCGGACAGTCCAGGAGGCCATCGAAGGAGAGCGGCTGGCGCCGGTGAACGTCGGCGCCTACTTCGCGGGCGGCATAGAAACCGAGGAACAGCTCGATGCTGCGCTTGCAGGTCTCCGCGATGAGTGCGCGCGTCTCATCGGCGCCGGCAAGAAAGTGGTGCTATCCTAATGCCGCGGGTGGACTTGCAAGAGCTTTCCCGGCGCGAGAGTGAGCAGACCGAATGGAAGGCAGACGTCGCGGACATCGACGATGTCGTAACCACCCTCGCAGCCTTGGCGAATGACCTACAGAATCTTGGCGGTGGCTACGTCGTCTGCGGAGCGCGTGAAGAGAAGGGCTCCGACGACTTTCCGGTGCTGGTGCGCACCGGCCTTTCCGCGTCGCGTTTCAAAGCAGTCGAGGGCACCGTCCTGACCCGCTGCCGTGAACGGGTGTCACCACCGATCACTCCGCTCATCGAGGAATTACCGAGCGACAACCCCGACCGACGGATTCTGGTGTTCATCCAACCCGCGACGGGACACGCGCACACCTATCGCAAGGGGACCGATGGCGCCAAGCACTACGTGCGCGTAAGCCGGACGACGATCGAGGCGCGCAATGGGCTCCTCCGAGACCTGCTAGTTCGAAAGGGCGCCATGGAGCCTTGGGACCGCCGGCCGTGCGACCGCGCGACCGTCGCAGATTTGGACCTCCTCGCCCTGCGTGACGCCCTGACGCGCCTGGATGTGTTCGCGCCGGACCGCGGCGTCGAGTCGTACCTCGTCCCCGACGTGCAGATGCACGCGTTGGTGCCAGCGCTGTGCGTCGCGGAGCCGCTTACGGGCGCCGTCCGCCCTCGGAACTTCGCCGTGCTGCTCTTCGGACGCGAGCCGCAGAAGTTCATTCCGGGGGCGTTTTCTCTCTTTTCTACTTATCCCGGACGCGACCGGTCCGACCCACATGCGGAGAGGCACGAGATCGGCGGCACGGTACTCGATCAGGCTCGCCGGCTCACCGCCCTCCTCGCAGCGCAGGCGACGACTATCTTCGACAAGGAGGACGTCGCGAACCCGAACAAGGTTCGGTACCCGATCCGTGCGCTTACGGAGGCGCTCGGGAACACACTCGCCCATCGCGACTACGAGCTGTACGACCCCGTGCGGATCACAGCTTTCGCAGACCGGATCGAGTTCGTGTCACCTGGATCCCTGCCGCTTGGCGTGGACCCCGTCACGTTCCGCGAAGGGCGTGCCGGTCCGCACTGGCGGAACCAGGTTCTCGCATGGTTCTTCAACCGGCTTGGCCTCGCCCAGGCCGAGGGGCAGGGTATCCAGACCATGCTGCGTATCATGCGCCAGGAAGGTTGCCCGCCTCCGGTGTTCGAGGCGAACGAGGTCCGCGTTGGCTGTACGCTCGGCGCGAACCCTCTCGCCGTGCGGCTCTCGGGTCGGCACGCGGGCGGGCAGATCATTGATCGCGACGCCAAGCGGGACGCTCTCTTGCGGACCATTGTCGCGGCGGGCGAGCGCGGTATCCGACGCGTGGAACTGGCTGCTGTGCTACCGCAGGCTTCGGACAATGAAATCAAGGTTCTGCTGCGGGATCTTCGCCGCTTGAGGAAGATCCATGCTCGCGGCGCCACGGCGGCGGCGCGTTGGTATCGTGGGCCGGAGAGGGGGCAGCAATAATGAGGACTCCTCCGTCCCTTGTTGCGTCAGAACTCGCGGTTCCGAAAAGTTCCGAAAAGTTCCGAAGGGTGCCCAATGTGGCGGGTCACGGTGGCGCCTTGGGCGGCAGCGGATTTGGAACTGGATTGGAACCGAGATTCCAAGCTCGCGCCGAGGCGTGCCATGGATAAGGACACACGCAACGCCATCGAACGCGCGACGCAGCGAGCGCGGAAGCTGATCGAGGACGACTTCGCCTCGCAGCTCGAGGGTACGTTCGACATTCTGCGGGATGGCACCGTTGCGCCAAAAGCCGGATCGCACCTATCCCCGCGGCAGGTGTTCGAGCGAGACAAGATCGCCGCCGCCATCGAGCACAAGCGGGCCGCTGGCATGAGCGCACCGGAAGCGGTCGCTGACTACTTGCGGGACGCCGCATTCACGACGCTCAACCGGTTCGTCGCGCTCAAGATGCTCGAGGCGCGCGAGTTGGTGCAGGAGTGCATCACGAAGGGCGAGCAGTCGGCCGGCTACCGCGAGTTCTGCGGCATGGCCCCTGGGGTTGCGCTTCTCGCCGAGAGCGCCGGCTATCGCCTCTATATCGAAAGCCTGTTCGATGAACTCTCGACCGAGGTGAAGGTACTCTTTGACCGGAGGGATCTGGCGTCGGTGCTTTGGCCGAAGCGGGCGACGTTCGAAGCGCTACTCGACGTGCTGAACGCCACGGACCTCGCGAACGTGTGGGGCGAGGACGAGACCATCGGTTGGGTGTACCAGTTCTTCAACTCGGGCGACGAGCGCAAGAGGATGCGCGAAGAGAGCCAGGCGCCGCGCAATAGCCGCGAGCTGGCCGTTCGCAACCAGTTCTTCACTCCCCGCTACGTCGTCGAGTTTCTCGTGGACAACACGCTCGGGCGGACATGGATCGAGATGCACGGCGAGGGCAGCAGCCTCGCCAGGCGGTGCCGCTACTTCGTGCGGAGCGAAGAGGATCGACCGCGAACTCGTGCGAGAAAAGATCCGCGCGACCTGCGCGTCCTCGACCCAGCCTGCGGCTCCGGCCACTTCTTGCTCTACTGCTTCGACCTTCTCCTGGCGATCTACGAGGAGGCTTGGGCGCTCGGGGCGTTGGGCGCCCGCAGCCACGCGACCGACAGGACGTTGCGAGACGACTACCCGGACCTCGCGGACCTCAGGCGTGCGACGCCGGCGCTCATCCTCGAGCACAACCTTCACGGCGTGGACATCGACCCTCGCGCTGCGCAGATCGCCGCGCTCGCACTCTGGCTGCGCGCCCAGCGGGCGTGGAATGACGTTCGCGTTCCGGCGACGCAGCGGCCGCCCGTGCGTCGCACGCACGTCGTCGTGGCTGAGCCGATGCCGGGCGACACGGCGCTCGTCGAGGAGTTTGGCGCGCGGCTCGATCCTCCGCTTCTGCGTGATCTCTTCCGTAAGATGGTGAGCGAGATGCGGCTTGCCGGCGAGCTCGGCGCGCTCATCCCCGTCGAGGAGGGTATCGCTGCGGAGCTGCGCCGGGGCCGCGAGCAGTTCGTGAAGCGGCGGCAGACCACGGGCTTTCTCCCCGGCATGGAGCCTGTGCGGAAACAGGGCGAGCTGGACATCTCAGGCATCGACGACGACAGCTTCTTCCACGAGGCCGAGGCAAGTATCGTGGAGGCGCTCCGGCACTTCGCGGAAGCCGCGGCCGGCGGTGCCAGCGTGCGGCGGCGGCTCTTTGCGGGCGACACGGCGCAGGGTATCGCGCTGATCGACCTCTTGCGCACGCGCTTCGACGTTGTGCTGATGAACCCACCGTTCGGCGCGGCAAGCCTCGCGGCGAAGAATGAGTTCGAGAAGGCTTACCCGCGGACGAAGAACGACCTCTACGCGGCTTTCGTCGAGCGCGGCATCCAGCTCCTACACCCGCACGGGCTGCTCGGAGCAATCACCTCACGCACAGGCTTCTTCCTGTCGAGCTTCCAGAAGTGGCGCGAGGAGATTCTCTTGAAAGAAGCGCCGCCTGTCGTCTTCGCCGACCTGGGCTACGGCGTGATGGACGCCGCGATGGTCGAGGCGGCTGCCTACTGCCTGGAGAAGGGCCGCGAGGTAGCGGCATGAAAACTGTTTTTCTGCGGGCTCTGGAGGCCGACGACAAATCAGCGGTACTGCTGACCGCAATCAGAGATCCAGAAGCGGCGAGTGGGACGTACCGCTTCGAAGTGAACCCGACGAACTTGGCGGCTATTCCAGGTTCGCCTTTCGCCTACTGGGTGAGTGGCGGTATCAGAGATCTATTCCGAGCTTTTCCTGCCTTTGATGATGAGAGTGCCGGTAGGACGACCCGATGCGGCCTTGGCACGCTCGACGATTGGCGCTTCCTTCGACTCAATTGGGAAACCCGATGCGACCGGTCCACCTGGGTTACCTACTACCACGGGGGAGTCTTCAGTCCGTTCTACGATCACTTTCCACTTCTCGCACGATGGGAAGGGAGTGGCCGCGAAGTGAAAGCGTTTGTCGAGCAAAAGGTCGGTAGCGCGAGCCGAAAGGTTCAGGGGGAGGATCGTTACTTCGTACAAGGGTTTGTCTTCCCCCGACGGACGAAGGCATTGGCGCCAAAGGTGATGCCAGGTGGGGGGATATTCAGCACGGGTGGCCAGGCGGGATTCACTCAACATAATGAGCTTATGGCCTCGATCGCGATCCTAAGCTCTCGCATCTGCTCGTACTTGATTTCCCTCGCGCAGGGGCGCACTGGAGACGCTGCTCAATTTGAAGTGGGACTAATCAAGCGTTTACCGTGGCCATACCGCGCGTCCGAGGGTGCCACCTTCTCTGCGCTCGCCCATCGCGCCTGGTCATTGAAGCGCCGTCTCGATACGCGCACTGAGACCTCACACGCATTCATCCTACCCGCGCTGCTGCAGGTCGCAGGAGACACGCTCACCGCCCGTGCTGCGGCCTGGGCCGAGCACGTCCGCGCCGTTGAAGCCGAACTGGCCGCCATCCAGGCCGAGATCGACGCGCGCTGCTTCGACCTCTACGACATTGACGAGGCCGACCGCCGCGCGATTACCGAGGGCTTCGGTAGCATCAACCTGTCCGCAGGCACGGCTGAGACCGACGCGGATGCCGATGCGGATTCGGAGAGCGAGGCCGACGACGAAGAGGACGCCGAGAGCAGTGTCAACACGACGAGCCTCGTTGCTGAGCTAGTCGCGTGGGCGGTCGGTGTGGCCTTTGGCCGCTTCGATGTGCGCCTCGCCACCGGCGGGCGGGCACTGCTGTCTGAACCCGAGCCCTTCGACCCGCTGCCGGTTTGCTCGCCCGCGATGCTCACCGGCGAGAACGGCCTGCCGCTTTCAAGCGCCCCGGCCGGCTATCCGCTCGCCTTCCCTGAGAATGGCATCTTGGTGGACGATCCTGGCCATCCGCATGACCTAACCACTGCCGTGCGCGCGGTGTTCGAGGCGGCTTTCGGCCCCCGCGCTGATGTAATCTGGGATGAGGCGTCCGCATTGCTCGACACGAAGGACCACGACCTGCGGGCGTGGCTCGCTAGGGGCTTCTTCGAGCACCACCTCAAGCGCCATTCCAAGAGCCGCCGCAAGGCGCCCATTCTCTGGCAACTCGGCACACCCTCGTGCCGCTATAGTGTTTGGCTCTACGCTCACCGCCTCACGCGCGACAGCTTCTTCCAGCTCCAGAACGAGATGGTCGGCCCGAAGCTCACCCACGAGGAACGGCAGCTTACGAACCTGATGCAGAACGCGGGCGCCAGCCCATCGGCGTCGGAGCGCAAGGAGATCGCCGCCCAGGAGGCCGTCGTCGAGGAGCTGCGCGCGATGCTCGACGAGGTCAAGCGCGTCGCGCCTCTGTGGAACCCGAACCTCGATGACGGTGTCGTGCTGACGATGGCACCACTCTGGCGCCTCGTGCCACAGCACAAGCCGTGGCAGAAGGAACTCAAGAGCAAGTGGGACGAACTCGCCGCCGGCAAGTACGACTGGGCGCACATCGCGATGCATCTCTGGCCCGAGCGCGTGGTTCCGAAGTGTGCGACCGACCGGAGCCTCGCCATCGCGCACGGCCTCGAAAGCGATTTCTGGGTCGAGGGATCCGATGGGAAGTGGAAGCCGCGCACGACGCCGGTCAACGCTGTCGAAGAGCTCGTTCGGGAACGTAGCTCCCCGGCCGTGAAGGCTGCGCTGAAGAGCCTGCTCGACGCGCCGGCCGCATCGGGCAACGCTCGCGCTCGCGGCGGTCGTCGTGCGGCGACCGCTGTTGCCGCCGAGGGAGGGGGCCGCTGATGCATCCGCTGCCCGACTACGTCGCCAAGCAACTCGCCGAAAAGCTAAAGAGCAAGAAGGTCGTCGTCTGGTACGACGCGCGCCGTGAGTTCGCGCCGTTCATTGAGGAAATGCGCGGTGGCTGCAAGGCATCGAGCAGCGCCGTCTCCGTGACAGTTGATGGTATCGCCACGCATCTCGTGGAATACGACGGCTCGATGTTCGAACTGCGCGCCATCGTTGAGCCCTATGTGAGTGGCGACGCTCCGGATCACGTGATGATCTACATTCCCGGATACGAGCGCGACCGCCACGGTTCTGTATTGATGGAAATCGAAAAGGCTGGCGACTGTTTCGAATGGTCTCTGAAGCGTCTCGCGCGCAACGTCCTTCGCCAGCGCTATACCGACGGCGTCATCGACGAGATGCTCGCTCCCGAGAAAGTTACATACGAGGATCTCGCTCGCGCGTCATCGGACAATGCCTCTACCGAGCCGCCGTCGATCCTCAAAGCGATTTTCCATGACGCCTACGGGAACGACGGGCTCCTTGCGGCGTGGCTCGTGAGTGATGGACGCGATGAAGAGATCGAGTCGAAAGAAGCAACGCGCGAGCTGACGAAGCTGATACGGTCGTACCTTGGGCTCGATCTTCCCGACGACGCAAGCCTTCCCAAACTGCGAGCTATCACGATTCGCTATGTGCTTGCGGGTGAATTCCTGAGCGACCTGAGTGGCGACCCGCCCGCAAGCCTTGACGGCGTTCCAATTCCCAAGACAAAGGACGAGGTAAGCGCGGTGCGAGACCTTGCCATGCGGCTCCGCACGAACTTCGCCGAGCTGTATCCGGCGATTGCGGACCGCCTGGAGGATGAACTTGGGCTGCGTAACGCCAATATTCCTGCCCATGCCCTTGGGTCCATCGACACCTTTCGCTTCGAAGAGAAGACACTGCTCGCCCACTGTGGCGAGCTCATCGCGACCACGAAGTTCGACGAAGCTCTGCGGCTCGTGGGCGAGCGTGAGCACTGCTTCTGGCTTGACCGGGATGTCGGAAGGAAGGCCCAGTGGGAAGCGTGCCGCCGCATGGCGGAATTGGGATGCGTATCGATGTCTGTCCGTGCTGCTGTGAATAAAGCCACAGGCGACCCAAGCGCCTGGGTCAACGCGTACACCGCGCGTGACGGATGGTACCGTTTGGACCAAGCACAACGACGTCTGGAGGCATGGATCGCAAACCTCGACGATGAGTCGGAAGAGCGACCCCTTGGCGTCGTTCGGTGCGCTTACGAGGACACCGGCCACGCTATGGCCGAAGGATTCACGAAGGCATTGGTAAATTCAAACTGGACGCTGTCCGCCTCCGTGCAACAGACGCACATCTACGGCGACATCGTTGCCAAGCAACCGAAGCCAGTCGCGTACTTTCTCGTCGATGCCATGCGCTTCGAGATGGGCCTGGAGCTTTCGGAGCGATTGCCGAAGTCCGCTGAAGTCGGAGTTCGCCACGCCGTCGCTGCTCTACCAAGCATCACTCCGATCGGCATGGCTGCGCTTCAGCCGGGGGCGTCATCGAGCTTCAATGTCGTTGAGAAAGGCGGCAAGCTTGGTGGGCGCATTGATCATGCATTCCTTCCTGACCTCGCGTCTCGTAAGAAGTTTGCTGCAGCGCGCGTGCCGAAGCTGGTCGATGTCGCGCTCGACGAGCTGCTCAGTCTTCAGCGATCGAAGCTCACCAAGAAGATCGCGGGCGCACAAGTCATCGTCGTGCGTTCGCAGGAGATCGACCATGCAGGAGAGACTGGTTTCACGTTCCAAGCTCGTCAGGTGATGGACACGGTCATCGACAATCTAGCGCGCGCGATCCGCAAGCTGGCTGCTGCTGGGGTCGAGCATTCGGTCGTGTCAGCGGACCACGGCCACCTCTTTTTTGCGTTGGACCGAGATGAGTCGATGAGGATTGACGCGCCGGGCGGAGACACGGTCGAACTGCATCGACGCTGCTGGATTGGTCGCGGCGGCGCGACCCCGGCGGGATGCGTTCGCGTCGCAGCGGCGGGATTAGGTTATCAGTCCGATCTCGATTTTGTCTTTCCTGTTGGCGCCGGTGTGTTTAGGGCAGGCGGCGATTTGGCATTTCACCACGGTGGGCCATCACTTCAGGAACTTATTATCCCTGTACTTACCGTTCGCCTGAAGTCGGGTGAGCCTACGCGTTCCACCGTGGGGCCTATTATGGTATCCGGGCTCCCAGACGCGATAACCAACCGGATATTCACCGTCGGCCTGCAAGGTGACCTGCTGAGTGGAGAACAACTAGTTCGTCCACTGCTCATGTCCGCGGGGAAACAGGTCGGCGCCGTCGGCATGGCCATTGACGCTGAGCTCGATCGCGCGACAGGCTGCGTGAAGCTTCAACCCGGCAAGCCCATCACCGTCGCCTTTCTCCTGAGCGATGAAAGCACCGCGTCCCTGCGCGTCGTGGTGCAGGACCCGACTACGGACGCGGATCTTTATCGGTCGCCCACCGACATACCAGTTCGACTTGGAGTGTAAGCCATGAGCAACGGAACAGCCCCCACACGCGATGCGCTCGACGATAAGGTTAACCGGCTCTTCGCCGGCAAGGTCGTCCGCAAGGACCTTGTCCGTAAGGTAAAGGTCGGCGCCAACGTTCCGGTCTTTGTCCTAGAATTCCTCCTCGGAAAATATTGTGCATCGTCCGACGAAGTTACCATTCAAATGGGCTTGCAGGTCGTCAACGATACGCTGGCGAACAACTATATCCGACCCGACGAGTCGGTAAAGGCGCAGAGCAAGGTCAAGGAGAACGGCAGGTATACATTCATCGATAAGGTTAAGGTGCGTCTCGTCGACTCGGACTACTGGGCTGAGGCTGTGAATTTCGGGAATAAGTTCTTGCACGTGCCGACGCAGTACGTGCGCGACTACGAGCGCCTGCTTATGGGAGGTGTATGGGCACAGCTCGACATGCGCTTCGAGTACGACGAGGAGACGAAAGGCAAGTGCCCTTTTTGGATTGACAAGCTCACACCGATCCAGATTGCCACCTTTGATCTCGAAGAGTACCGGCGCGTTCGGCGCGAGTTCACCACCGACGAGTGGATCGATCTTATGGTGCGGAGCATGGGGTACGAGCCCGGCGAGATGTCACGTCGGCTGAAGTTGCACTTCCTCGTGCGGCTCATTCCGCTCGCCGAGCGAAACTACAATCTTGTCGAGCTCGGCCCACGTGGCACCGGTAAAAGCTATGTGATCCAGGAGATCTCACCATATTCCGCTCTACTGACGGGCGGATCGACGGTCGCGAACCTATTCGGGCACATGTCGGGCCGGCAGAAAGGTATGGTGCAACTCTGGGATGTTGTTGGGTTCGACGAGGTCGCTGACCTCCAAAATATGCCGAAGGAAGTGATCACCACGATGAAGACCTTCTGCGAGTCCGGCACCTTTCAGCGCGGACAGGAAGCCGTTACGGGTGATGCCAGCATTGCGATGTTCGGCAACACGAACCAGCCGATCGACGTGATGGTTCAGACCGGCCATCTCTTCGAGCCCATGCCTGACGTTATTCGCGACGACATGGCTTTCATCGACCGTCTGCACTTCTACCTTCCAGGTTGGGAGATCCCGAAGATGCGGAACGAACTCTTCACCGATCACTATGGGTTCGTTGTCGACTACCTCGCGGAAGCGTTACGCGACATGCGAAAGCACAATTTCACAGAGGTGATCGATCGGCACTTCTCCATGGGCGCGCATCTCAACGCCCGCGATAGAAAGGCAGTGCGAAAGACCGTGTCGGGCCTGGTGAAAATCCTTTACCCGCAAGGTGAGGTGACTCAGGACGACCTCGCGGAGATCCTAGAGGCCGCCCTCGAAGGACGACGACGTGTTAAGGAACAGCTCAAGAAAATGGGCTCATTCGAATACTACCACACGTCCTTCAGCTATACGCTGCAGGACACCGGCGAGGAGAAGTTCGTCGGCGTTCCAGAGCAGGGAGGTCGCGACCTCATCTCGGCTGACCCGCTTTC
>ORMF011093270.1_pt1 | contig 16131 bp, 16 predicted proteins | sample 1779871 | NCBI WGS metagenome assembly ORMF01 (sample SAMEA104232316, study PRJEB22302) | groundwater metagenome | biome: forest; feature: aquifer; material: groundwater | place: USA | collected 2011-08-07 | depth 5.4 m
GCCAGCGCCAAGGCCGCCGCTGCCGCCGCACGCGCGTAATCGTCGACGCTAATTGTCGTTCGCTGATTGCCGCTCGCCGCGGCAATCACAAACCGGACAACCTAATTGTCGCCAACCAGCCATCACAATTGTCGTTGCACAAGAGGTCAAGCCGCGCGGCGGTATCCTGCCCCAGCAGCCAATCCCACAGGCCCTCCGCCTCCTGCGGCAGCTTGCGCAACCAAGCCTCATGCCGATCTTCCAGCAACTCAGCGGCAACGCTGTTCTCGATGCCCTCGGCGCTGCGATCTAGCGCCTCGCTATTGATGGAGAGGCGAAGGCAGCTTCTCGACAGCGGGCCGTATATCAGCGGCAGGGCCAGCGCATGCACCACGGCGGCGAGCGCCACATCGGCATTTCTGGCCAATAGGTTGCGGAGGGCGGCAGTGCGGTGCGCGGTCAAATCCTCGACCAGCTTGTCGGACAGTCCATCTTCCCGCTTGGGCTTGGCGGCGGCAGTGCCGCCATTGGCCTTGGTGTCCGAGCTTTCGGCGGGTTCATCCTCGGGCCGTAGCAAGCCGCGCTGCACCGCGATCCCTCCGCCATGGCCGATGCCGATGACCGCGCCACAGCGGGCGATGGCTTCTGGCTCCCACCGCTCGGTGCCTTCCGACAGCGCGTCGATCTCGTCCGACAGCGCTTCCATGCGGATGCCGATTTCCTCGGGCGGGTCTTCGCCGTGTTCCTCGATCAGGGCCTCGTACTCAGCGGTTAGCTTGTCGATCACCGCCTGTTGCGTTTCATCCGGCTCCAGCCGCTCGGGATACTCGCGGCCAAACTGGCGCAAAGCCTCGCTGCTGATTGCGGGCATGATCTCAACCCATTTCCAGCCCTCGGCCCTGATGGTGTCGGCCTCCCCTTCCAGCTTTTGCGTCACGAGCCGATCAAGCAGCGCCGGATCGGTCAGGTAGCCCTGATTCCGGTCATCGAACAGGTCGCGCAGCACATGCCCGCCCGCCGCGACATAGGCCTCAATGCCGACAAACAGCGCTCGCCCGTCATTCGCTGGCACATGCGCTTGGGTGAGCATCCGCCGGATCGTCGCGGGATGCCGGTTCCATTCGGCAAGCTCATCCCACACCTGCTCCTGCGCCGCATGGTCGTCGCTGACGGCCAGCGCCATCAACTGCTCAAGCTCGATCTCATCGCGGCGATAGGCCTCGATCAGCTTGGGGCTGACAGAGGCCAGCTTGAGCCGCTGCTTGACAGTGGCGGCGCTGCATCCGAACCGGGCGGCGATTTCTTCCGGCCCCCTGCCCTGATCGGCCACCGCCTTGAACGCCTCGTACTGGTCGGCGGGGTGCATCGGCAGCCGCATGATGTTTTCGGCAAGGCTGATTTCGCTCGCGGCCTCGTCGTCACAAAGCTGACAGGGGATTTCAGCGGCTTTGGGGAGGTCTTTCGCCTTCGCCAAGCGCCTGAGCGCGGTAAGGCGGCGCTGCCCAGCCACCACTTCGAACTTGCCCTTCTCGCCGGGGCGGACTTGCAGGTTCTGTAACAAGCCGTGCGCCTTGATGCTGGCGGCGAGTTCATCGATGCCATCATCGCGCCCAATGCGCCGGACATTGGCGGGGCTGGGGATCAGCTTGGACAGCGGGATCATCTCTATATTCATCTTCGGTCTCCTATGAGTTTTGGGGTGCAACGCAGCGCTGCGCTGCACCCCTGCTGTCGGCGAGACCGGGGGTAGCAAGGGCAAGGGCGGCGGACGGGAGGGGGATCACCCGCCCGACGGGCGGCCCTTCAGGGCCGTCTTGCAGCCTCGACAAAGAAATTTGTTGGCGAAAGACGGGGAGACCCGGCCGCCGGTTCACCTTCCCTTGCCCGCGCGAGGGCCGGAGGCCCTTAGGAACGCTAGAAGATGAAGGGAGCGCGAAGCGCTTGCCCTCTTAGGTGCAAAACTTACTGCCGGCCAAAAGCGATACGCTGTTAGCGGCTCGTCTGACCGATCTTCTGCCGGTGACAGCGGAGCCAGGGTTCTGCCGTATGCGGGAAAGCGCGTCACCAAAAAACTACCGCTTAGGATTCATATTCAGGACTTCAGAATACCCCGGCCTCTGAGGATCAATAGATTCCACTGCTACGGAACCACCGTCTCCTATGTCGACTAAAAGACGTAAAGATTGATCGTTATTTGTTACTAGGGAAAGCGTATAGAGGGTGGCGGAGTTACCCAACTTAATAATCTGGGTAGCAGCTATAAGTTGATTTCTTTCTTGTATGTTCTCAACAGCGGTATAGATGATAGCTTTAAAATAAGCTCGATGGCCGGCATCTTCCGCCGCACCGTTAATCTTGCCGGCGCTGATTGCAAGTAACTCTGCACCTCCTTCAACCTCAACGGCCGGCAGTTCGTAGGTGTACGACAGCGGGGCAGTTCCTATGGATATCCTTGGTACGGCAATGTAACCTTGGCGTGATGTCAAAAAATGACCTGATTTCCCGCAGTAAATTTTCGCCCAGGCCTCTAGCGCCGCAGGCAAGGTCAGCACCGCATCTTTTGGAGCGTCGTCGCAGGCTATGAGTACCTCCGGTGCCGGACGCAAAGCTGTCAAGCCCAGAGGACGCGCCGGACGCGGCGGCTTTAATAGAGCGCCTACCACAAAAGCGATCACGCCAGCGGCGAGCATTGCGATGCCGATGATTTGAGTCCGTGTCGGCGGAAACCTCATCGCAGAGAGGATGCAACCCGGAGCATGTCCACACAAGCCCGGTCAGGGCTAGGCGGAAACGGTCTAGGTCATGAGATCAAAGGATTGAGACACTTAAACAGGCGATCTACGGTGTTTCTAATCGTGGAATGGGAAGGCGTCTCTCGGCTGGACGCCTTGGGGTAATGCTTTCCCGCCTTGGTCGTACTGATTGCCCAAACCAATTCCTGGCCCTGGCGGACGGGGGCTTCCGAGAGGGAATATCCGGTGAGCTTCAAATCGGGCGGGAGAAGCATGTCGGACGCGTATAACTGGTAGACCTTGCCATTATTGGCCCTGTAGGTAAAAGCTACGGAATTGCCGGGCCCCGCATCTAGTTGCGGCCCACGCATCAACTCGGACACTTCTGCAGCGGGCGCTATTGGTGGCAAAACAATCTTTGCTTCAGCAGTTGCGTCAACCAAACATTGATATTTATCGTTGGGCAATTGGCTCTCTTTCAAATTCAGCTAGGAAATCCGGCGAATAAAATTGTAATAAAGATCGGTTTATAATCAGTTATTTTATATGGTTACTTTGATAATCGCGTTGAGCCTTTCGTAACCTATAAGGCCTTTCTGTCGAAAAACGCGTCGAGCGGTACATCCAAAGCCTGGCCGAGCCAGTACAGCCGACAGGCGGAGATGGGCACGTCGCCGCGCTCATTCTGGCGTAACTGATCCACGGTAATCCCGGCCCGCTCTGCAAGCTCGGCGCGGCGCAATCGGCGCATGGCCCGGAGCCTGCGGATGTTGCGGGCAAGTCGCTTGTTAATCGGTTCGAACTTTTGCCGCGCCATCAGCACACCTGCCGTCGAAGCGACGGTTGCGCGGCCTCGGAAACCGGATACCAAAACCGCTCCGCGAAGGCGATTTCCTCGGGGCCGCAGGCGGCGGTGTAGATCGCGGTCGTGCGCAGCGAGGCGTGGCCCAGCCAGGTGCGGGTGAGCGTGATGGGGATGCTCGCCTGCAAGGTGCCGACGCCGAAGGCATGACGCAGGCCGCGCGGGCAGGCGTGAAGGCCGTCGATCTTCGCGCTCTTCATCACGCCTTTGATAACCCGCCACGCGGTCGCCCGGTGCCACGGCCATAGGCATAAGGTGGCCGTTGCCGGGTCGCGCTGACGCGCGGTAATTCCGAACTTCCCGTCGAGCCCAGCCATGAGGTCGGGCGGGATCGGCACCTCGCGCACACTGAAGCTACGCCGCTTCAGGGTGACGATCGCCACCACCCCCGCTTCGACCTGGAACGACGCGGCCGTGAGCGCCAGCACTTCGCTGACGCGAGCGCCGGTCCATGCCAGCGTCAGCGCGAACAGCGCTTTTTCGGGCGGGAGTTCCTGCATGGCGGCAAGCGCCCGATGGCGCTCGGCGGCGTTGACGTATTTGCGAGCGCCGCCAGCGGCATAAAGGCTCGCGGCGTTTGCCGCCCACCCTGCTCCGGCCTGCCGGGGCGGTGCAACCGTATTGCTCATACGGTTGCACTCACCTGATTCCCAAGATTTTTCAATCATTTGTGCGCGGTTGCGGGCGCTACAGGCCCAGCGTTCATGTGTTAGGGAGACGTAATACAGCAATACTTTCAAGGATGCAACATTATGAGCAATAATGTTGCAGGTGAAAGTTTATTAACCAGAAGAATTGTGCTATATAAAGGGAGGTATATCTGCCATTTCTGGTCGCGACTTCAGGGCTCCGTGGGAGCTATTATGGCCATCGATAAAGAAACTCTAATCGACTACGCGCGGCGCTTCCGGGATGTCCTCACCCCGAAGAACGGCTTCCGCGCAGCGGCGTATGGCCTCGCCATCCTCGGGCTCGCGGCGAGCGGAACGGCGGTCACCTCTTTTCCGGCTAACGCGCAGGCGATTACGCTCCAAACCGATTGCAGCAAGTATAAGCCCAATGAACTAGGCGCTTCCGGCTTATGCGAAATTGAGAAAAACAAACTCGCTCATAAAGAAAAGCAAGTAGCAGAACAGATAACGGAATGTCTATTGAGGATCAAAGCGTTCAAAGAGCGAAACCCCACTGGGGGCTTACCACAGATAACGCTTGAGAACGCTTGTTCCGTTGCGGCACGTCTCCCGAGGCCAACTTCCGGCTAACGGTGGAGATCAAGTGGGTGCGGGTGACGGCGCTCGAGGAGCGATAGGTGGTTGCGGTTCAGACGGAGTCGTTGGGCCGCCATTGATTGACGCAAGCAAATCAGCGTTAGTTGTATCGACCTTCGCCTTCGCTTCTTGCGTCTCTGCTGTATTAGTCCTTTTGACGACGGTGGTCGTAACCATTTTTTCCCGCGCCCGTTCTGCCGCTACAAGCTCGCGCTTGGCCTCTGGCGTTCCGCCGTATTGCTTTACCATGGCCTGCCAGCGCTCGCGGGCGGCAGGATCGTTCGGTTCCCGAATGGTCTCATCATAAGCTTTCTTGAACTCGGCGGCCTGCTTCGGCGACATATGGGCGGTGGCCGGGCTCAGGTGCCTGTTCGCCTCCTCCACCTGCCGCTTATATTCGTCAACGTCTCCGGCGCGGCCTTTTGGCGCGGCCTTGTCGCGATAGCCCTTGTGATAGCTGTCGCCATACTTCTTCCAGTCTTCCACCTTCTGTCTGAGCTTGGCCAGTTCTTCCGCCGACGCGCCGCGCGCCTCGGCCTCCGCCAGATTGCGCTTTGCCTCGACCAGCCCGCGCTCGTTGTCGCGCATGTCGCGCATGGCGTAATTCGCGTCGCCCATATCACGTTGCAACCGCGCCACCACCGGCGCGCCGCGGTTGACGTCAAGACCCATCTCTCTGGTGAAGCTCGCCGCCGATAGAATCTGCTGTGCGTTGAAGCCCTGCCCGCGCAAGTCGGCGAAAGTGCCGAAGTTCAGGCCTGCGTTCCTGAACATCGCGCCAGAGCTGGAATAGTTATCCGGCGTGATCTTGGAAAGATCGAGCGACGACAGCGCCATGTCGGCAAAGCGCTGGCTGCTCGCGGCTATTCTTTCTCCCGCCGCCGCCCAGCTTGCAGGATCGAGCCCCAGGGCGCGGGCGAAGGCCGCTCCTTCGGAACCGGTGACATTGGCCCGTTCCATCTGCGCCTTCATCGCCGCCTCGCGCGTGGCGGGATCGAGCAGTTGCATGACGTCGGAGGTGACGCTGCTCATCACCAGCGCCCTAATCCCGTCGCCCTGCAAGCCTGCCTGCTGAAACTCTGGCGTTTGGTTGATGATATATTCCAGCCGGGCGGCCATCGCGCCGACCGCCGGCAGGTCGGGCGAAAGATTCAAGGTGCGCGAAACCGCCCCGCTGATCTCGGTAAGGGTGAATTGTTGCTGAGGAAGCGGCGTCGCCATTATAGGCGCGCGGGAACAGGCCCCGCCCTCAAGGAAAATATCGTTCTCATAAAAAACCCGTCTTAAAATGCGCCCTCTGAAATAAGGGTCTTCAAAACCTCCGGCCTGCCTAATACTGGCAGGCTTTGGGTGTTATTTTATTGGGGTCAAACTTACGTTTGATTAATTATGACCCGACTTTTGGTTAATTTCCGTTAGGATTCAGGCCTATTTCGGCGTTTCCGTTCAAACGGCTGCCGCTTGGGCCTCGTACTGGGCAATCAGCCCCTGAAGCTTGGGCGTCGTAAAGGTAATAATGCCGGCCACCGCGAGCCGGTTCGGGCTCAGGGCAACCAGGCGGCACACATCATCGAGGCGCTTGTCGCTGTAGCAGAGCGCGGTCGGCAGCTGCTGAATGATCTCCTGCGCCGAGCGCACGCCGCCATTGGCGGCAGCGATTTTTTTGAGGCGCGCGAACTTGCGGGCAAGGGTTTCCGGCCGGACGGAGAGCATGGCGGGCTGACGTTCAATGAGCGCGAGGAACGTCTCGACGTTCATGCCGAGCAGATCGGCCGCCCGGCGCAACCTTTCCACTAAGGTTGACGGACGGGCAAGCAAGAGCGAGGGCAGCTTGACGGCCATGGCGACAAATCGTGCCTTCGAAATTCCGAGAAGCGCGCTCCCTGCTCGGGCGTTCGCCGCCAGCCGCGTGGCGCTCTGCTTGAAGAGGGCGCCATGGCGTAACCCCAGACAGACGAATTCTGCGGACTCGAGTCCCAGCGCCTTCGCTGAGCGTTGAACATCTCGCTCAAGCCTCGCGGCAGGGTGACAGAGCACTTCCGGCCAATAGCGGATGGCATACCGAAAATCCGCCTGAGCCACGCCGAGGCGATGGGCCATCTCCGAGAGCCGGCGGCGCAAGGCGGATGGCTGGTAATGGAATGCCTGCTGGCGGTAGAGGCCGCGGCGTATGAAGCACTCGCGGCTGATACCGAATAGCGCGGCGCCCCCCGTCGCGCGACGCGACAAGGCCTCGGGCGTCATGCTCAAAAGCTGCGGCGATCCGAGCGCAGCGCGGGCAAACCGGGCTTCGGCAACACCGAGCAGCGCGGCCGCTTTCTTCACGCGGGCGGCAATCGCTTCGGGCGCCCGAAACATCCGGGGATCGAGCAGCACCGCGTCTATGAAACCGACCGGGCTCGTGTGGAGCTTGCGGGCGGCGGCCCTCGCTACGGCAACCCATTCCGAAGCCGGGACACGAAACAGCGCAGGCCGCCGGCGATAAATGTTCAACCATTGCTCGGGCCGAACGGCATGCAGCGCGTTGATCCGGCGATAGGCGGCACAGAAATTCTTGATGTCGTCTTCCGAACGGCCGAGACGCTTGAGGTCTTTAAGAAGAGTCTTGGATATTTTTGGGCGCATGGTAGAACAACAAATGATAAAGGTTCTTGATATAATAACAATGAATCATGCCTCTTTTTTTATTTACTTGTAAGCTCCTCCATCTAATCGGCGAATATAACTGGCCTCGAAACTACACACGTTTTTCACTCTTTCTTGGAGGCAAGCGGAACAGGTACAGTCTTTGCGCCGCCTGCGCCGCCGAGCTCGCACAGTTGTCAGGTATCGCGCGAACCCCGCCGAGCGACGGACGATAATCGGCGGCGAAGCCCGATGCCGACCGAAGCCCGTGACACCGGCCTGCGGGCCATCACAAACATGCCCCTGGTTGCGCAGGCAATCCCGCCAGAGGCCAGCAAACCGGCCCGGCGGCGCTCCGGCGGCAGCAACGCCAAGCTCGATGGCCGCGAGTTCAAACAGGGGTGGCGGTACGATCATAGGATTTCAGTGCTCCGTAATCGGTGACGGCAAGCGCCGGGCGCGGACGGTAGGGTTGCCATGACGGCGGCCGGGATGGCCCCGGCTTTCGGCCCCATCTCTTGCGAGCCGCGCGATACCGCCGCCGTGACCGCTGCCGACTGACGTTCCGCAACGCATCCATGGCGGCTTTTTCTTCGGCCCGCAGCGCGGCGATGATCGCGGCGAGTTCGTGCTTGGGGGCATAAAGCTCCGCCGCCGTGATCTTGGCGGCATAGAGCAGCGCCAGCGCCGACCGTTGCTGCGCGTAGGCGCTGGGCGCTTTCGGGTTTTCTTGCGTCTGGTCGGCTTTTCGTGTTTCGCGGGGCGGTCGGCTCGGCCTTTCCGACAGCCCGGTTATCGGTCCCGCCCTTGATTCCCGGCGGGGCCGTCTTGGCGGCGAGGGACCGCCGGAGTCTCCCTTTCAATCTCCGGCGGCTTCGTCCTGTTCTGCGGCATTGGCGAAGCACCCTCCCTGTGCGCTTCCCGCGCCTCTTTGCCGCCGGAGGCGGCGGGAGATCGGGCATTGAAATCACGGAGCGTGGGGGTTCGTTTTCTGGCGGCGGTCGAAGCCCGGCCCGCATCGGCCTGGGCGTCGCCCGCAGTAGCCGCCCGGAGAGCATCATAGGCATGGGGGATGCCCCGGCTCCGGGCACCATCCTGATCGTCGCGCAACTCGGCCCGCTCGGCACGATGGCGGGCGAGGACGACCTGCTCAAACGCCTCCAGCCGCTCCTTCCTCAGGCGGTCCAGCGCCGGCCCGGCCAAAGCCTCCATCTTGGCCTTCTGCCGTCCGCCAATATCCTTTCGCATTTGGGCAAGCTCATGCCGCAAGGCGGCGTGATTAGCCCTCTGGCGGAGCTTGAGCCCGGCAATAACCCCGAATTCGCGCGACTTCCGGTGGGCGTGAATCGCGAGCTTCGCCGCGCGGTCATAGGCTTGCGCCTGCCGCAGGCGCTCTTCCTTGAGCAGGGCGTAATCCTGCCACGGTGCGGCGAACTCTTGCCGCACCTGCTCGCGGAGATCGGCCCGCAATTCCTTCCTGATGCGGCTGGTCTCTTTCCAGTAGCCCATGCGCTCCTGCTTCTGCGTCTCCTTCAGGACTCTCCATTCGGCAGATTCGGGTGTGTCGGGATCGGCGCCGCCCGCCTCCTGCCACTGCCGCCATTCGCGGTAATTCATGTGCTTGCCGCCGGGCCGCTCACGGCGTCCGTACTTCTCCTCCCGCGCCTCGCAGTAGATCCGGCCGTTGTCCTTTTCGTACGCGTAGGCCCAGGGCTGCGACCGGTTCTTCGACCAGTTGGCGTCTATCGTCATCCCGGTTTCGGGATGAACGCGGTTGATGATGAGGTGGATGTGCGGGTGCTTCGTGTCGTTATGCGCGACGAGAAGCGCCTGGTGCTCTTCCCAGCCCATGTGCTTGAGGAAGGATTGCGCCGTTTCGATCATTTCCTTGCGGGTGGGCTTCTGCTTCGGCGACCACGACAGCGAAACCGTCATCACCACCTGCTCGGTGGGGCGTCCATCGATGCGGTTGCCGGACGACAATTTGAGGAACCGCTGGTTAGCTGCCGTCTCCCGCATTTCGGCCAGCACCGCCTCGGGCTCGTCCTCCAGCGTGTTCAGCGCATGCGTCCATTCCACGCGGGCGTTCGTGAGGCGCACGAGCTCGCCCTCCTCGCGCTTGTCGTGAAGGTAGTAAAGGCCCGCGCCCTTGAAGCTGGTGCCGGTCTCGATGCGCACGATCATGTCTGGCGCGCCCGGCGCACCATGCCCCGGATGTCGTCGAGGAGATCGACGAACTCGGGCGGCGGCGGAAGGTGATGCTCGTTCATGTGCCGGGCTATCTGGTTGAGGTTCACGCCGATCCGCCGCAGTTGCTCGGCAAGCAGCCGGGCTTGCCCCTCCGCTTCCGGCGTGTCCGTCCGGCTGCTCCGATCCTCTGCGCCTTCACGATTACCATCGTATGCAGGGGTCTCTTCCGGGCCCGAACCGTTGAGTATCCTGGCCCGCACGTAATCGGACAGGCTTTGCCCGGAAGCCCGCGCCCGCCCCTCCAGGCGGGTGACTTCCGCGCCGGTGAAGCGGAAGCTCTTGAACTTATCCCGTGGGTCGTCCTTCACGGGGCGAGGCATGGAGGTGGCCTCCTGTTGGACCAGAGCGGATGCGTCCGGGGTGCAGGGGAAAGGGCTTGTCCCTGGCCCCTGCCAAGTTGAAAACGTATCACGTTTTCACATCTTGCTATCTGCCTGTACTCTGTGGAGTTAGTTCTATCACAGGTGGGCGCACCGCGCCCTCTCCAAAGTTTTTCGGAAAAAATTTTCCGCCGCCGCGGGCCGCGGCGGCTCGGCCTTCATTGCCGCCTGATACGAGTTAACGCACACTCTCCTAGTGCCAGCGGTTGCAGGGACGCGAACATTGCAGAGCGGGCTCTTCGGTTCTTCCAACCTTGCCGAGCTTGCCGAACTCGACGCCGCCGGGCTGTTGGCATCAGAGGGCCTGCGCCTCGGCATGGTGTCGCGGCTCAACTGGCGCGGCCAGGAATCCGCGGCGACGCTGCGCTATGAGGGCGACCACCACCACCTCGTTGTCGCCGGCTCGGGCGGCGGCAAGTTCGTCTCCTCGCTCGGCCTCCTGCTGTTCGATTTCCTTGACCGGCAGACCGGCTCCTGCGTCGTCATCGACCCCAAGGGCGAGGCCCTCCATAAGATCGGCAAGCTCGCACTGCGGCCCTTCGACCTCCACCGCGACGGCGAGGATTTTACCGTCTGCTGGCTCGATCCATGGAACCTCAGCCAGACCGGCCACACCTGGAGCTACAACTTCCTCCAGCGCCTGACGGCAGACAGCCCAAACCTCGCCGATGATGCCCGCGCCCTGGCGGACGCGATCATCATCGGCGGCAGCCAGACCGAGACGCATTGGGACGATTCGGCGAAAATCGTGCTCGCGGGGCTGCTGATCTATGTCGCGATTCACCCCCAGGAAAATCGCCGCGACCTCATGCGCCTGTGCGACATCCTGATGCTGCCGTGGGAAACGGCGAACGCGAACGCGGAATCGCTGAGCGGCATCCTCACGCGCATGACCACCATGGACGACCCCTCGACCCTGGCCAACAGCGTGGGGTGGCAATATATCGGCATGCCCGAGAAAGAGCGCGAGAGCATTTTCTCGGCGGCGCGGCGCGATACCGTCTGGACCAAGAGCCCGCCGATGTGGCGGGTGATCGAGGACAACGCGAACGCGATCAACCTCGATGAGGTCGCGGCGGGCCGCTTCATGCTGTTCGTGGTGCTGCCCTTCGAGCGGATGCGTACCCACCGGGCGTGGCTGCGTCTCCTTGTCACCGCCCTCGCCGACGCCTTCCGGCGGGTGCCGCCGCGCGGCGAGGGGTTCCCCTACCGCCGCCATGTGTTTGTCGACGAATGGCCGCGGCTTGGGCGGCTGGAGGTTTTCCAGGACGAAATCGCCATCGCGCGCGGGGCGAACGTCCAATACCACCTCTATTGCCAATCTTTCGGCCAGATCGAGGAAAACTACCGGGACGGCTGGGAGGATTTTGTCGCGAACAGCCTCGTCCAGGCTTTCGCGATCCAGGACAAGAAGACGAGCGAGTACCTGTCGGCGATTTCCGGGGTGCAAACGGTAGAAAACCCAAGCTCCAGCAGTCAGACCGAAGGACTTTGGCGGCGCTGGTCGCGCTCAAGCTCGGTTAGCTATACCGGACGGCCGGTGCTGATGCCCGACGAAATCCGCCGCCTCGGCGCGAGCCAACTGGTGGTCACGCGCGGGGTCAACCCAATCTTGGCCGATGTCGAGCGCGTATACCTGTCGCCTCGCTTCAAGAAGGGCGAAGGGGTGAGCTTTCCCGAAGTGGTTTCCACCGTGGGCAGGCCGGCTCAGGATGAAAAGGAGTTGGACCGCTTCGCTTGGTGGACGGCGGGCGGATGAATGAATTCCTCGGCCGCCTGCTCAGCCGTCTTCCGCGAAGCCCCTTCCGAAGAGCGCTATGGCTGGTCTTTGGCCTGTTGGCGTTCTGGGCCGCCTTTAACTTCGGCGATAATTACGGCAAGTGCCGGGCTTGGGGAGACTCGAAGATCATGTGCGTCACGGTCGCAGCCATCTTTTTCCAGGGAGAGACGGCCGTCGATGTTTTGCACTGGGTATCGAGGGTATTGTCATATGTGTTGCCCTGAAATCTCGATGGCTATTCGCGGTTCTTTGGACGCTTTGTCCAAAAAATTGCGAGAAATTTAGCCTCGACCTCCGCCAACTCGGACCGGAAGGGTTGCAGGTCGCCGCCGGCAGGAATAGCCGGACAGTGGTCTTCGAAGATGGAAGCGGCGGCCTGCGGCAGCGCCGTCGCGACGGTATCCGTGACTGCTGGTGCCTGAAGCGCCTCAAGCACCGCCTTGTACGCCACGCCTTTATCCCCGGAGCGAAGGCGAGCGAGCAAGTCCGCTTGAGGCATCGTGCCCCGGCGCATTCCGGGGGCTATCTTCTCGACGAACCCACGCGAGTAGCGCCAGTAAAAGGCGCGGCTCAAGGGTCGGCATCGTTCGTACATGATGTTCAGGGTCTTGACGAAGAGCGGCGCATCCGCCGCCGTGAATTCGTCGAATTTTTTCCCGCTACGAAGGGTCGGAAATTCAAAAAAGGCACCGTCATAGCCGTCCGGAACGATGGTGAACTTTCCGCGGTCTGATGGACAGCTTTTTCCTAGCAAGCGCTGCGGCGCATCCACGACCGCCTGACGCGCGGCAGGCACGAGGAGGCCATGCCGCAGCATGAGCAGGATGGCGCCGAGATATTCGTTTGCCGTGGCCCCCGATTCCAACAGAAACAGCGGGTAAGTCTTGTCCTGCGGGGCCACATCGGCGGGCTTTGTGAAGTCCGCCACATAACTCTGAAACAGTGAGCGAAGGTGCTGCATATAAAGCGGCCGGTACGCCTCCTCGCAATCGAAGTAGATTCCCACGATAGCGTTTTCGAGTTGTTCCTTGGGTTCGTCCCGTTGCCGCGCACCAGCGTCCGTCGGTTGAAACTCAGGCAAAACCTTCGGCACAGTTGGGAAAAGAGGCAGCCGCCTCTTCGGATCGTCCAGCGCGTCGAATTGCTCTGGCTTGCCGAGGAGACGCGACGGCCTCAGGTGTGCCCGAGCCTGACTGAAGCTGTTGGCGTCCACCTGCCCAATATATTTAACGAGAACAGCCACCCCGCTCTCGAACGGCATGGCGTTGATATTTCTATACTCCCGAGAAATCTCCCGCTGCCGCTCAGGAGCGGCGAGAACACCTGGCTGATCGGGGCCGGCGTAGAAAGCGTTGATAGTCGCGATAATCGGTTCCATGGACGCAGCATTGAAGGATTTCTTCCCGGCCAGATCGCGGTACTGCGATTTTACCTTGGCACCCACCGCTTCAGCGGCTCGCGTGGCCGCGCGAAAGTCATCGTATTTCTCATCCACCCCGAATTTCTTCGCCCCGGCGACAGACCGTTCGCGCGCTCGGCGCTCGCTCTCCACCTTCCAATCATCGGCAGGCTTCTGGCAAGCCGCCCGTTCGACATAATTCGCAATCGTCTTGCACTTTTGAGCAAGTTCTCGCATTTCGGCGTCCCGCGCGCGGTCGGCATCCGCGGGAACGCTGCCCGGCATGGTAGTCAGGAGACCCGTTCCCACGCCCAACAGAATGATGACGCCGAGCAGACCCCATTTGGTCGCCAGCGGGTCCCACCAGCGCGGACCACCGGGGCGCTGGAAAACGGGTGGCTTGCGCTCCGATCGGCCCGACGGACGGAGATCGCGGTCGCTCATGGGCGGGGAAGAATGGCCATAACCATTCAACGGCCGTCGCGGCCCCCATGAGTGCGCGAGTTCTCGCCTGGCCCTACTCCGCTCGGGCGATCCGATGTCTCGCGGTGCGCCTCGGCATTTTGCTGACGCCGCGCGGCCTCGGTCTGCTCGCGTCTGCCCTCGGCAGCAGCGCGAGCGCCGCGAGCCGTGCCACCGGTCATCTCCCGCTCGGACCCGCGTACGGGCCGCTGCTGCTCCGCCCGCCGCGCCAGATAATACTGGTGACCGCCCTCCGCCGACCGGTCGGGCGTCGAATAAGGTGCGCCACCGGCTTGCCGGGCCATCTCCTGAATCTGTGCAAGGCTCGCTGTGCGGCGCGGTTCGGTAGGCTGGTTCTGCACGTTCCCTGCGGGGCCAACCGCGTTCGCGTTCCGCCGCGCGGCGATCTCAGCGAGTGTCGGCGTTGGGCGGCCAGCAGCATCGGAATTTGGGCCGCGCTCCGGAAGGCCAAGCTGCGCGCGCCTGTCCCTTTCATGGCGCTCGCGGTCGATGGCGTCATAAGCCGAGCGGATGGCCACCGCGCGGTGTGCGCCGACTTCGTTGCGCGACACCGCCTCCCGCTCTTCAGGGGAAAGCTCGACTTCCTGATCAGGCGGCGCGGATGCCCATTTGGCGATGACGTCGGCGCGGCTCAGGGGCCGGACGGCTTGGCGCTCCACGGCGCGAGCGGGCGGCGGGGTTTCGACGCTCCTGTGGGATTCCTCCAGCGCCCGGTAGGTCTCGCCGGAACTTCTCGGCAGTTCCAGCGCTGGCCGGGAACCCGTGGCATTCGCCGCCGCTTCCTTTTCTATCCGTATCCAGTCGTGCGCCTCCCGAAGCTGGCGATAGGTTCGCGGCGGTTCCCCGGCTCTCCGCTGTGCTTCTTCGTCCATCGACGCTTGCGATTCCACCATCTGTGTGGGCGAGCTGAAAGCGTCGTAAGGGCGGCCGCGATCCGGCGGGCTCTTGCTCCGTTGATTGTCGTCTTCGGCCACGGCAATCCCTCATGGGTTGCGACGGTAGACGAAAATCGTATCGATAATTGCGGATCAAAACTAGGAGGGTTTGCGCGGATTAGGCTCGGGCGCGGGCGGGTTGAGCACATCGACCCCGAGGATGCCGTCGATCTGCTGGATCGTGTTCTCCGCGCCGGGAAACAGCTTTTCGAACATGGGCGCGACGCGCTCCCAAAGCTGGTTGATCTGGGCGATGGCGCAGGCGGTGATGCGGTCGGATTCCTTTTCCGAGGCAAGAAATTCTTCGTGATGCGCCTTGAAGATGGCACGGGCGTCGAGAATTTGTTGCTTCAGACGCAGAATGTCCTGATCTCTCGCCTTCAAAAGGCCGAGCTCCTGCTCAAGGCGAGCAACGCGCTTGGCCAATTCGTCAAATCTGTAAGATGGGAATGCTTCCATAGTTATGTCTCGTTACCAATAAATGTACATGATCAAGGCGTTAATTTCAAACTCACCGGCGTGAAACCGGCCCCGGCGGCTACGCCGCCGGGGCCGCAAGGCCGGTCATTTGGCCTTGGCGTCGCGCTTGACGGGGCGCGACCAGATCAGGATCGCCGTGTTTTCGCCCTTGCCCGCCATGAGGGCGGCATTGAGGGAACGCGGCAGCGCCGGATCGTCGAGGATCACCGAGAGGTATTCGCCCCCGGCCTTGCTCTTGCGCTTCCACGCAGCGCCGAGCTCGACGGTGCCCGCCGCGCCTTCTTCGACGATGCGGTAGTCAGGGGCCTTGTCGCCTTCCTTGGTGACGTTGCGAAGCTGCACGTTGCTGCGCAGGAGGGTCAGCGTCTTGATCTCGCCCCGGTAGGCATCGCGGGTGGGATCGTATTGGAAGTTACCGATAATCATGGTCTTGTCCTTTCTGTTGTGAGTCCGCCACTACGGGGACTCGATAGCGATCGGCCACGGCGCGAGGCTTCGGCGGCAGAGGGGCGCATGACGGGTGGGGGATCACCCAAGCTGCACAGAGCGCAGCGCAGGAAGCTCGGGGATACCCGTTATGCGGTCTTTTGACTGAGGCCCTCCGGGCCGAAACCCCGCCGCGCCGGAGTGCGCCGTAGATCAGCGTCCTTCGAGGCCCAATGGCGGATCACGAAAGGCCAAGACCTTCGGCAACTTCAAAGATCACTCACGCTGACTTGCCGGGCGGACGCCAACCTCCCAGCGCCGTGCGTTCTGCCGTCTCCAAGGGCAAGGAACCTGAATTGCATTGGCGGGTGCGGCGGGCCACGTCCTCGGGGCGGAAGCGTCGGCAAAGGACGGGCGGCCCGCAACCGGTGATCTTTGTTGAAAAGGCGATTGCCGCCATGCCGGTGGCATGCCGGCGGCGAGCGGCTAGACCTGATCCGCGCCGTTCATGCGCCGGTATGCGGCCAATCCA
>ORMF012433071.1_pt1 | contig 16131 bp, 15 predicted proteins | sample 1779871 | NCBI WGS metagenome assembly ORMF01 (sample SAMEA104232316, study PRJEB22302) | groundwater metagenome | biome: forest; feature: aquifer; material: groundwater | place: USA | collected 2011-08-07 | depth 5.4 m
CACAGCTTGTGCCGATTTGCTATCAAGCTCGGACGCCATGTGTTCCCATGTTATTATTTGAAATGCGCGAACTGCGAGCAACGTTGATTCTGGTTCGGCTTGCATTTCCATTTGTTCGAACTCTACTTCCAGCCGTGGTTCGGAACTCTGAACTGCGGCTGTGTTGCCGACTTGGTTCGGCTGAGTTGGTTCTTGGCCAGCTGTTGTAGTTGTAGTCGTGCTGGTCGTTGTGCTCGACTGCTTGCCAGTGGTAATGGATGCCGGAGGGGCGGTCGTATCGGCTGGGGGGCCGTCGGCTCAGGCGGCCCCCCCTCCCTCCGCGGCGATCTTGCCCTGCCGCATCACCACCACTGTGTCGCATGTCCGCTCGATGTCCGGTAAGAGATGGGATGAAACGATGCAGTTGACGCCTTTGGCGTGGGAGATATCGCGGATGAGGTCGAGCATCTCGTCACGGCCCGCGGGGTCGAGGCCGTTCGTGGGCTCATCCAGAAACAAGAGCTTCGGGCCATGGACCAGGGCCTGTGCGAGCTTCACGCGCTGCTTCATGCCTGTGGAGTAGGTCTCCACGTTTCGGTACCGCGCCTCGCCCAGACCGCAGTACTCCAGCGTCTCGTGAGCCCGCCGCATCGCCTGGCTCCCCGGCATACCGGATAACTCTCCGGCGTAGGCCACGAACGTGACAGCGTTCATCCCGGGAATGTGGCAGTCGATCTCCGGCATCAACCCAATCCGCTGGCGGATGCGCAGCCCCTGCGTGGAGATATTCAGTCCGAGGACGGTGCCGCCGCCGGATGCGGGATTCAGGAATCCGAGCAGGGCCTTGATGAGAGTGGTCTTTCCCGCTCCGTTAGGACCGAGCAGTCCTACGCATCCCTCCGGGACCTCGACCGTTAGGTCTTCGACTGCCGTCTTGGAGCCGTACTTGACCGTGAGGTTAGAGATTGTGGCAACCGCCATGCGGCGTTCTTTCGGAATCCGGAATTGGGAGTAACGAAAATCGAAACCCTTCTGCCATTACTGCCACAACTTGGCACAGGTTTCAACAATCCCAACTTCCGAATCATTCACAATGCGTACATCACCACCGGAGCCGCCGCGCCGGCCGCCGTCACCCGCACCGGAATTACGAGCCGAACTTCCTTGAAGAAGCAGAGCCCTTCGTTATCCTCATTGCAGTAGTTGACGTCCAGCTCCACGGTCACGGATGCATCGCCGGACTTCGGTGTGATGGGGATGCTCATTCTCGCTGACGGCTTGGGGATGGAAAACGCTCCAATCGAGACGGCGTCGGGTTTGTCTGAGGTCGCCAGTATCTGAAACGGCGCTTCGAGGTTGAATTTGGTGCCCTTGGGAAGCTCGATCATGAGATCGAGGCTCTTCGCGTCCGCGGAGACTTCCTGCGCGGGAAGCTGTACGGTCTTGCCGCGGAAGTCCTGGATCGTCTTGCGCACCAGTTTGTCCACGCCGGAAAACTTGAGCGTCGATACGACCTTGGTGTCCGGATGGTAGACGCGGATCAAGCTATTGTTCGTGTCAGCGATGTACAGCTTATTGCCTGCAAACGTGAGGCCCGCCGGTTCGTTCAGCGACGCCTGCCTGGCAGGCCCATCGGCGAGTCCCCGCTTGCCCGTTCCCACGACAGTCACTACCGTCCGGGTCTTCGGGTCGATCCTCTTTATCTTGTGGTTGTAGGTATCTGCGACGTAAACGAAGCCGTCGCGATAGACCACGCCCAGCGGATGCTGCAGCCTGGCCGAGGGATACCTGCCGTCGATGTCGCCGAACTCGAACAGTCCCTGGCCGATGAGTGTCGAGACGATTCCGGTACCGCTCGCGTCGGCCATTCGAACCGCGCTCACTTCGCTGTCCGCGAAGTAGAGCTTAGTCCCGTCGGTGGTAATGCCGCTCGGCTGGGCCAGGTTGGCGGAGGTCAGGGGCCCGTCCAGAATGTTTTCGCGGGCGGTTCCGGCATAGGGATCGGCGCGGTGCGTGAGGAGATTGAGGGTCCAGAGCTGGTGCGTTCCGGCCATGGCGATAAAGAGCGTGGCCCCTTTGATCGTCACATCCCACGGGCTGCTCAGCGCGGCGAGGCGCCCAACACCGCCGATGGGCGGATAATCTCGAGTCTGTTTGCCCGTGCCGGCCAGGGTGGTTACACGCTTGGCCGTGAGATCTATCTTTCTTATCGCATGGTTTTCGGTGTCCGCGACATATAGGGTATCGCGCGCGGAGTCGTATGCAAGTCCCTGCGGGCGGAAGAACTGGGCGCTCTGATAGTCGCCATCCCTGAGTCCGATATTGCCTTCACCAATCACCTCCAATATCTCTCCCGTCAGGGACGCCACGACCACCCGGTTGTGATTGGAATCGGTGAAGAAGAGACGGCGCGACTTTTCATCGGCGGTGATCTTCCCGGGGTAGGCCAGCACGGACTTGGGCCGGTTGTCCTTTTCGAGGACCAGCTTGATCGGCTTCCTGCGCAGCGTTCCGTCGATCTCCGCTTTCTTGATCAGGTCCGCGATCACCCGGTTCAGGATCTCGAAATTCCCTTCGCCGGAGACTCCTCCGACCACTTTGCCGTTTGGAGCAATGACGACTATGGTTGGCCACGACTGCACGCCGTAGGTCCCCCATACCTCCATCCGGTTGTCGTTGATGACCGGGTGCTCGATCTCATAACGCAGGACCGCCTCACGGATATTGTTCGTATCCTTTTCGTTTAGGAACTTGGCGGAGTGGACCCCGATGACCTGTAGTTCGAGGGGATACTTCGCTTCCAGCTTCTTCAGGTCGGGGATGATGTGCATGCAGTTGATGCAGCAAAACGTCCAGAAGTCCAGTACGACCACCTTGCCGCGAAGGTCCTTGGTGACGGAGAGCGGCCGGTCGATATTCAGCCACTGAAGCGTGGCCGGGAATTCCGGCGCTTCCGGACCGTCCTGGGTGAACGATGCCGCCGATAGAGGGGACGTCATTACGGCTGCGGTCGCTGTCTTAGTCGAGGCGGCCCGGCACCCCAGCGCTCCAATAACAATCGCGAAACAGATGATGAAGGAATTAATGCGTAATCTCATCGAGGATCAACCTCCATGTTGACCGGAAATCGCTTGCTGCGAAAAGTCCGCCCGGCGCGACGAATCGTTAAGTTGATACGTTCAGCAGTTCCGGTCCGTTCCTGTACCAAAGGAGAAGTACGGTCCCTGCCAATTGATTTGACGTCAATGGGCGGCATCAGGTGTCGATAATAGTCAAGCTGTCCATCCGTTCATCATGGGATCACCTAGAAACCGGATCTTTGTCGTCCGCGTCCTCATCCTGGTACTCGAACTCTATGCCGCGAATCCTCACCGTATCGCCGTCTTTCGCGCCGAGCTCCTTCAGCTTGCGGTTGACGCCCGCCTTTTCAAGCGATCTTTGGAAACGGCGGAGCGCGAAATCGTTGTCGAGATTCGTCATAGCAACGAACCTCTCGAACCCTTTCCCTTCGATCACCCACTCGCCCGTCCCCTCCGGCCGTGCCTCCCAATGCCGCATGTCTTCGTCCTTCGGGGCCGTGATCTTGACGATACCACTCGCTTGGGTCGCCGGAGTTTCGGCGCGAGCCTGCTCCAATCGATCCCAGATTCGGTATAGCAGGCGCTTCAGTCCCATGTGCGTGGCGGCGGAGATCCGGAATACCTCAAAACCGTCGTCATGCAGCTCCCGTTCCAACTGATCCACAGCCTCTTTGTCGGCCGCGACGTCCATTTTGTTCAGCGCTATCAGCTGCGGGATTTGGGCCAATTCCTCACTGTAATGGGCCAGCTCGAGATTGATAATGCGGAAGTCTTCCAGGGGATCGCGGCCGGTCATCCCGGATACGTCGAGGAGATGGACGAGCACGCGGGTGCGCTCGGCATGGCGCAGGAACTGCTGCCCGAGCCCCACTCCCTCGTGCGCACCCTCGATCAGCCCAGGCAGATCGGCCATCACGAAGGACTTTCCCTGTTCTACTTCCACCACGCCGAGGTTCGGCACGAGCGTGGTGAACGGATAATCGGCGATCTTCGGCCGGGCCGCCGAAACGGCCGCGATCAGGGTCGACTTGCCCACGCTGGGATATCCCAGCAATCCGACGTCCGCCAGCAGCTTCAGCTCCAGCCGCAGAATCCGGTGTTCGGCGGGCTCGCCGTTCTCCGCGAATTTCGGCGCCTGCTGGATCGAAGACGCAAAACGCGCGTTGCCCCTTCCGCCGACTCCGCCTTTCGCGACCACGAATCTGGCGTCCGGCGCTGAGAGATCAGCCAGCAGCTCGCCGGTCTCCTGGTCGTAAATCATGGTCCCCGGCGGCACTTTCAGCACCAAGTCGTCGGCGTTCTTTCCCGACATATTTTTGCTCATGCCGTCGCCGCCCCGCACGGCTTTGTAATTATGCTTGTATCGGAAATCGAGAAGCGTGGAGAGATGAGGATCCACCTGCAGGCTGACACTGCCGCCGCGCCCGCCGTCCCCGCCATCCGGCCCTCCGCGAGGGACGTACTTCTCCTTCCGGAACGTAACCGCTCCGTTCCCTCCATCCCCACCCTTCACTTCAATCTCAACGTGGTCAACAAACATGGCAGCTCAATCCTAACTCCTACTCTTAATCCTAATCTTACTCCAATTCATACCATCGTCCATCGTCCGAAAAAAGAGAACGCCCAACGCGAGCATCGCGTTGGGCGCTTTTAGTTGCGATACGACGGATCGGCTTATCCCGCGGCGGCAGCCGCCTCCTTCGTCTTCTTCTTCGCTTTCGCGACCGGCATTTCCCTAACGACCGGCAGCGGCGTTTCTTCAACGGCCACGAGCGCGCCGGCTGTAGCGGAATAAACGCTCACCCGCCGCTTGTCCTTCGGTCCTTCGAAGGCCACGATCCCGTCGATTAGCGCGAACAGCGTATGGTCCCGGCCGAGCCCGACATTCTTTCCAGGCTTAAAGGGCGTTCCCCGCTGCCGGACGAGTATCGCGCCCGTGCGAACGGTCTGTCCGCCAAATTCCTTCACGCCCAGCATCTTGGGATTGCTGTCCCGCCCGTTGCGCGAGCTTCCAACGCCCTTCTTATGCGCCATCTTCTTCCTCTTTTTTCGCCGGCTTCTTCGATTTCGTCCCGGCGAAACCCTCGATACTCACCACCTTGAGTCGGGTCTGCCACTGACGGTGGCCGTAGTGGCGCTGAACGCCCTTCACCTTTTTGAATGTAAATCCTTTGATCTTCTTGCCCTTTTCCGTGGCAAGCACCGTGGCGGTGACCTTCGCTCCGGCGACGGTCGGACTGCCGACCTTCACGTCGTCGCCATCGGCAACCAACAGTACGTCGGTCAGCTCAACCGACGAACCTGCATCGCCCTCGAGCTTCTCAACAGTTATTACGGCGTTTTCCGCCACCCGATACTGCTTGCCGCCGGTTCTTATAATCGCGTACAACGGTATCCTCACAATCGAACGCTCCCCCAAGTAGAAACCGGAGGAGCGTCGCAGAATTGAACGAGCTAAATCTCCAGAACAACAGTCCCGGAGTATATCACACCGGCTCCCCCTTGTCAATAGCGCAATTGGTGCCGAAACAGTTCACGATTGTCGGGAGGGACTGGTGTGGCGGCTGATGGGCAGCTCAACAGCTCTGCGGCGAAATGATAGGATCGTAGCAATCGACAAGACTCGGCAGGAACTCGGTCAAGGGGTCACGACCGTTGCTGCAGCGATTATTATGTGGTGCTCAATCTCACCGTATGACGGGTAACATTACAGCTAGGCCGCTATCGACCCCTCCAGCGGCAATCGAAAGGAGAAATGAAGATGAAGCGTCTGTCTGTTTTCCTGGCTGCCACCGGCATCCTCCTTTGCTTTGCCGCTGGAGCGATTGCGCAGAAGCCGGCCGAGACCAAAAAGCCCAGCATCATGAGCAAGATGAAGGGCAAAGCAATGCAGATGGTCCACGGGAATGTCGTCGGAAACAAGAACACCAAGGTGTATCATCTGCCGGGCGACAAAGGCGCATTGCCCGACGCGAAAAACCGGGTCTACTTCAAAACCGCGAAGGAAGCCGAAGCTGCCGGATACCATCGGGCGGGCGCGAAGCCCGTGCCGGTCAAGAAGGGGCCCGCGCGAGATCCAAAGACGGGGAAATTCATTAAGAGCCCACCGAAGTAATAGCGCATCGAGGCAATTCAAAGCAAAAAGGGCGTGGCGCCCAACAGCGCCACGCCCTTTTTCACTCAATCACTCAATCACTCAATCGCCCAATCGCCCAATCACTTAATGACCCGCCGGCTTCCCATCCACGGTCTCCGTGGCGGGTTGGATCGCGTGAGAGCGGGATAGCTTCCAGCCATCCTGCGACTTCACCCAGGTGTCGCGGAACTTCATGCCGGTCGACTTGAACTGGTGACGCGCGCCCTTAGCGCCGTACTTGCCGTCGTCGTCGCGGAAGAAGTTCTCGAACTCTTCCGCAATCGTCACGGTGGCCCTGTCCCCTTCGACGCTCAGGTCGAGGACCTCGGTCGCCCAGCTGTTCACGCTCTTCCAGAAAGCGACGGATTTTCTGACCGTCGATTCCGTCTCGCTGCGCCCGGAGGTCTTGCCGTTCCGGTCCGTATAGATGAAGTCCCCGGTCAGCAGCCGCATATAGGCATCGGCATCGCTCGCCCGTGATTTGTAGAGTTGGTCGTAGCGGGCGCGTATATCGTGCCGAATCGACTCGTTGGACTCGGCAATCCCTGCCGATGCCGGCTTCGATGCGGGCGTCTTCACGGCGGGCTGTCCTTCTTTGCTCTTCGTCGTGGACCCCGAAATGAAGAACACGGCCAGGCAGACCGCGACCGCCAGCGTCAGAACGAGGCCGGCAGCGGGCAGACCTCGCTTCGGCAGCCATGACCCAATGCCCTCCGGCTCCTGCTCGAAATTGAACTCCCAATCCACTTCCTCTGCCGGAGCAGCCGGCTGTGGTTTGGTGAAACTGAATGCCGGTCCGGCCGAGGACTCCGGCGGGTCGATCCATGCCGGCGGCTCCGTGGCCGAGGCAGGCTTCGCCGGCTCCTTCAGGAACGATGTAACGGCCGGTTTCTCACTGGTTTCCGGGACTGATTCCGTCGATTCCCGGAGCTGTTCTATGGTCTGAAATGCACGTGCCACGCAGTCCTCTTCGCTCCGCTTGGAGCGCGCGAACTTATACGACTCCAGGGCCTCTATGCTGGGCCGGATGGGAGGGACCGGATCCGTGGGCATACGCATCTCCGGCGCCCAGATGTTGATGACTTCTTTCTCAGGAAGCGAATCCTCGCCCGTATCTGGAGGATCGTCATCCGCTGGTTGGCGTTCCGCAAGGGATTCCGTCGAGATTTCGGCCGCGGCGGACGGTCCCAAATGCCCGGGATCGACAGGGGCGGCTTCCACCGAATCACCCACGGAATCGATATCGTCCACCAGCGACGCGTGGACTTCCCCGGCGAACTCGATCGGCCCGGTCGCTTCGGACTCCGATGACGGTCCAACGCAATCGTCGGCAATCGTATCGCTTTCAACGGCCGAATCCGAAGTCGATTGATTGACATCGGCAACCGGCGCGGTCTCTGCCTTCTCGGTTGGATCGTCGCCGCCAGTTGGTAGTGGGCGCGAAGTCGATAATCGCTCGCCGACCATTTTCAAGCTTGCCAGGACTTCCGCCCGTTTAACTTTGGCCATCGGTCTCCTCGTCCTAAGCGGTGGCTAGAGTGGTATCCATACGAAAGTCCGTCTCAGCGACGAACTTGGTGGAGGCGCCATCCTCATCCTCGACGACCGCGTCTTCCTCTCCCTCAGCGGGAAGTGACGCCAGCTGTTTTTGCGCGGTCTGGCGGATCAACGCAACCGTTTTTCGGAATTCCGCATTCAGTTGTGCGAGCTGCCTCGACTTTGCGGCGGCGGCAGAGTCTATATCCTTAGTTGTGTCCTTTACTTGTGCCTGGGCCGATGCCACCAGGCTTTCGGCCTGGGAGCGGGCGTTCGACAGGATCGTCTCGCTCTCGGCAGCGGCCTGCGACTTAACGGCCGCGGCCTCCGCCCGGGCCGATTCCAGCATCTCGTCGGCGTCGGCGATGTACTCCTGCCGCCGGGACGCCGCATCGGTGATGATCTTCTCGGCGCTGGCTTCGGCCTGGCTGAGGATCTCTTCGGCCTTGGCGCGAGCCGTGATCTCCGCGCCAGCTACTCCGGCCTTAATTCTTTCGGCTTCCTCGCTGGCGTTCTCCATGATCTCGTTGGCGCGCGAGCGCGCTTTCTCCTCGATACCGTCGACGCCGGCCTTAATGGCCTCGACATCCAATTGAGCGCGGTCGATAATGTCTTTCGCCTGGATCTGCGCATCGGACCTCAGCCGTTCGGTTTCCAAAGTCGCGCGCTCGACAAGGTCCCTGATCTGCTGCTGAGCGGCCACCCGGGAACTATCGAGCTCGACTCCGATTGACTGCTTGCGCTCCTCCACCGCCAGAAGCGCCGATAGGAGAGTCGACTCCTTCTCACGAAACGCCGCCAGCTCGGTAGCGCATTGGCTCAGGTCTTCGATGAGGCGCTTATTTCCCTCTTCCGCCTTGGCAAGCTTGGATTGCAGAACGGTCTGCCGGGATTCCAGCTCGGCGACAAGCCGATCGACCGACTCAACGGAATAGCCGCGGACGGCCCTCGGAAGCTCCGCGGTTAGCGTCGCCGGGTGAATAATCACCGACTCACTCAATTTCCCGGAGAATTCGGGCAGAGTTACCTGCTGTGTCATTGTGTTTCTCCTTGATGAGACGAATACTCAAACAGTGCGGACCGATAAGGCGCAATCCGATTATCGGTTGATATTGCGCGGATATGCAGGTATTGTTGCCGGGTACAGCTCGCGGGATATTCCCGCGATAATTGCTCAGGCGGCCGGGTTAAGTGTCTGTCCATGCTGCCAGCCGGCCACATGCTCCACCAGCGCAGGGTCAGGATTGGAAAACTGTACTCCCGTTTCGAACAGCTGCCGCCTGTTAACGAGCTTTTTTGACTGCCTGACGAAGCCTTCTACCGCATAGGCTCGCCCTTCTAGCATGATCCTCAGCACGACGTGCTCGCCGTCCGTATAGGGACGCCCGGCATCGAACAGCAGGCCGCCGACGCTTATGTTCTGTACGTGGACTTCATAGCTAACGCCGGTGTCGCGCGCTCGGACTTCGCCCTTCTCCCAAACATTGAACCTGGGCGACCTGCGTCGGTCATCGCGAGCAACGCTCACCTGGATCGAATTCTGTGTCGGAGCTTGTTTGGCGCCGTCGAACGCGTGCCCGCACCGGTAGCATCTGGTGCGGTGAAACATATTCAGCCCCTCGCATTCAGGGCAAGTCGTATAGACCGCAGGTCTAGCCATATTCAATCCGCCTATTCTGGAGCGACGGGCGAGTTTGGGCCGGAGTCGCGCGAATTACCGGGTTATTCCACAGTTTTGGCGGGATTGGCATTGGTATTTGCAGGTTTCTCCAACGAAAGGAACTTACCGGGCGTACATGGAATGAAGGGCCTGCAACACAGTCAGAGAAAGGACCATGGCGCCGTGTACACTTTATCCCGTAATCCAATCCGGGTGGTCACCCTATTGTCCCTCGCATTCTGCCTGATTGGGGCGCTCGCCGCGGCGCGAACTCAGGCGGCAAGAAGCCGTCGCTTCATGTTTATGCAGTACACGGATGTGAACAGAATCGTCGAGATGTCGGCCGGCGGGCAGGTCCTATGGGAGCATCCGGCTCGCAGCCTTGCGGTCATGTTCGAGCCGCTAAAAAATGGAAACGTGATTTACGCGTTCGGAGGCAAGCCGACCGGCGTCGAGGAGATCAGCCGCGACCATAAGGTCGTCTGGAGCTACACTGCCGATTGCGAACAGGTGCTGGGATTCGAGCGGCTGCCGAATGGGAACATACTCGTCGGGGAACAGGGGCCGTGCCGCGCCGTCGAGGTTAATCCGAAGGGCGAGGTCGTACATATCACGCCGCTGACCACCAATGAAAAGCCCGCTCACCGGCAGGTCCGGTCGGTTCACGGGCTTCCAAACGGCCACATCCTCGCGTGCCATGAGGCCGACGCCACCGTTCGGGAGGTCGACGCCGACGGGAAGGTGGTCTGGGAGTACCCAGGAGTGGAGAATGTGTTCGAGGCCATCCGGCTCAAGAACGGAAACACGCTCATTGGGAGCGGTACGAGCAAGCGAGTTATGGAGGTCAACAAGGCGGGAAAGACCGTCTGGGAGTTTGGCCCGTCGGATGCCCCCGAGCTAAATATGAGCTGGATCACCAGCATCCAGGTCCTTAAGAACGGGAACCTGGTGGTCGCCAACTTCCTGCGTGGCCAGGAAGGCAAAGGAGCGCACGCCTTCGAGATTACACGGGAAAAGAAGGTCGTCTGGACATTTTCCGATCATAATGCCGCCAAGCTCGTGACGTGTGTGAAGGCGCTGGGCGATTGATGCCCTATAACCTCCATGCCCTGGCAATCCGCGCGATGCTCGAGCGCGGCCTCGAGCCCGACTTTCCGTCTGACGCCCGCCGCCAGGTGGATACGCTTACTGGGCCGGCCGTCGACCACGATCCTGCAATCCGCGACCTGCGCACGCTTCTGTGGGCTTCGATCGATAACGACGACTCCCGCGACCTCGACCAGCTTACGGCTGCGGAATCGCAGCCGGACGGCACGGTTCGAATACTGGTCGCGATCGCGGACGTCGACGCCACCGTGGGCAAAGGCAGCCCCGTAGACTCGCACGCGGAAAAGAACACTACCTCGGTCTATACGGCGGGCGGTATCTTTCCCATGCTCCCGGAGCGACTCTCAACCGATCTGACGAGCCTAAACCAGGACGAAGACCGGTTGGCGGTGATCATCTCCTACGTCGTCAATTCGGAAGGAATCAGCAGCGCGCCGGAAATATACCGCGCGTTGGTTCGCAACAAGGCCAAGCTCGCGTACAACAGCGTGGCCGCCTGGCTGGATGGGAAGGGACCGATGCCGGAGCCAATGGCCCAGGCGAAAGGAGTCGACGAGCAAATCCGCATGCAAGATTCCGTTGCCGCGAGGATGAAGGAGATGCGGCACGAGCACGGTGCATTGGTCCTGGAAACTATCGAGGCAAAGGCGGTGGTCACCGATGGCCAGGTCGTGGATCTCCACCACGAAGTGAAGACTCGCGCCCACGAGCTTATAGAGGACTTCATGATCGCGGCCAATGGGGTGACTGCTCAGTTCCTGACCGCCAGACAGTTCCCGACGCTGCGGCGTGTTGTGCGATCACCTGAGCGGTGGGACCGCATTCAGGAGCTCGCCGCCCGGTACGGCGATAGCCTTCCCGAGGAACCCAGCTCCAAATCACTCCAGGAGTTCCTGGTGCGCAGGCGCACCGCAGACCCCGTGCGATTCCCGGACCTATCGCTGACCGTGATCAAGCTGATGGGGGCCGGCGAGTACGTGCTCGAAATGCCCGGCGAATCCCCGGTCGGCCACTTTGGCCTCGCCGTCCGCGACTATTCCCACTCCACCGCGCCAAACAGGCGCTATCCCGATGTCATCACCCAGCGACTGATAAAGGCGGCTCTACGGGGAGGAGCGGTTCCTTACTCTCGGCAGGAGCTCGAGTTCCTGGCCGGACACTGTACCGAACAGGAGGACGCAGCCAATCGAGTCGAGCGTCAGGTCCGCAAGTCCGCTGCGGCGATACTCCTAACTCCCAGGATCGGCGAGACGTTCGACGGCATCGTCACAGGGGCGTCCGACAAAGGCACCTGGGTCCGCCTTTTCCACCCACCGGTGGAGGGCAAGGTGATCCACGGCCACGACGGCGCGGACGTGGGCGACCGGATGCGCGTGAAGCTGGTCGATACGAACGTAGAGCGGGGGTTTATCGACTTCGTGCGGATTTAGTACGGCGATCCGAATTGACCTCTGATACTCCTCTCTCCGACCTCCTAATAGACAAGCTGCGTGACAGGTTTGCGGACCGCGCGTTCGATTTGGGCGATCCTCCGGAGGCGCGCATTCGATTTCCCGCCGAGCACCCGGACGTAGGTGACGTCGAGATATTCGATGATGTGGAAGAGCTAACGGTCACCTTAGGCAAATTCACGCATACCCATATTGGAAACTATGATGAGGGAATATCTGACGAGGAGCACGCAGACCGGATAACCGAATCCGTGATTCTGCTCCTACGAGCGCTCTTCTCGGACCAACTCGTTCTCTGGGGAAGTCAAGCCGGTGGGGGCGGATACTATCTGCTGGCGCCAAACGGGCCGTTTCCTCCGGATGTCCGCAAATATGTATGGTCGGGGCCGTTCGTCGAGGGCGAATGAAACGGAGGTACGTGGATCGCAGCCGAGCCTATGCGGTGTCCTCGGGAATTATCGGCGCTGCCAGAGTGGTGTGAGTGCGTTGGAGAAGTACCAATCCATATATAAGCAGGACGATTCCGATGATGCTGATAACGGTCCCGCTCGCCTCCTTGATGAACTCCATCCCCTTCTCGCCGGACAGCGATGACTCCGCGCCTACAAGAAGGATCTTCCTGACGCTCGAAATGATGCCCACGACGAGGAACTCCTTCATTATCGCGTAGATATCGCGGGTCTGTAAGTACGTAATGATCGTTTTCAGCAGCTCCAAGACGATTACGACGAACAGAATGCTGCTAAGGAGCTCCAGGCTGTGATGAAAAAAAGGATCGGCCGCTCCCGGAGGCCCCAGACCGTGTTCCTGCCCATTGGAATGAAATGCGGCATTGATCAGAGGTAGTTGTCGAGCGAAAATCGCGAGGGAATAGACCAGCACGCTGGCGGCCATAAGAATGAAAAAAGCAGCGACGAAGACATGCGCGATATTGTCCAGCAGCTCAAGCGTGTTGAGCGTCTTGGGGAAGAATTGATCGGGCTGGTGGGAGGAATTCTCGGAGACTTCGGTCACGTGCATGATTTCGTCCTTTCCGCGTATCCGTCTTGAGAGAATTGGTACTGTGCCTGCCGTATGTGCGACTTTCCGAGATAACTGAGCTAATGGTCGCGGCGCTTGTCCAGATCGGTTTTCACAATCTTCAGCTGGTCGCCCAGCCATGTTGCGTACCGCTCAGTGGCCTGCTTGATGTCCATGCGTGCACTTTTTCAAAACGATCGACACTCAGACTTCAGCTATGGAATTGGAGGAGTGCAGGTTCTTCGACGACATTCGCGAAGTGAAGTACGACACAGTTCGGCCGCGTTGGACTAACCGATCAATAAAGCGGAGTCAGACCTGGTCAAGTTCCCATTCATCGGGCGAGCTGATCCGCGGGGAGTAAGTCGCGATGGGAGGCTTGCAGCGGCGGGCATTTGCTAACTCGCGGCCTCGAACTTGGATCGCAGCTGCTTCGGCGCCATCATCAGCCATGCGTCTTCGAGGCGCTCGGCCAGCTCGTCCGCTTGGATCTTAGAGAGGTGGATCAGCATGGCCGGGTAGTCGCGGTAATGGTCCGTAATGTAATACACGTCCGGATTCGCGTCGAGATACATCTGCCGCTCGTAGAAGTCGACCTTAACAACCAGCGTCTCCCCGTCCTCCCACAGGCGGGCAACCAGACGCCCCCGGACTTTGATTGCGGGAGTTCCATAAGACGTACTTTCCTCGAACTCAGGCAGCTTGCGGGCCGCCTCTAGCACGCCAGTCCAGTAGTCAGGATGATCGACGGATTGCGTTGATTCGTCCATGGCGTTCACACATTAGCATACAAGATGCTCAGGTCTAGCACACCCCCCTGTGTAGCGGTAAAGCATCGGCGCGCCCGAACCCTCCAGATTGAAACCGATAGCTGGCGCCGAAGCTTTACCCTTACGCCTCTCCAATCACCACTTACGCATCACGCATCACTTCAACATCTCCCGCCACGTCTCCGCATCCCAGCATCCCCCCGGCGGATCCCCCGGATCCCGGACAAACGGCGAGATATGGTACAGCCGCGAATCTCCCCAGCTCCACCCCGTCTCGATGATCTGCCCGCGCGGCGGCCTGCCGAATGCGTTGATCTTGATGAATTCGTAGAGCTCCTCTTCCGACAGCGGCTTCGGATTTCGCCTATTCTGCTGCGCCTTCATCCCCGCCCGGTGCGCGCGGCGATATTTCGGATCGGCCAGCAGGTCATAAACGTCATCCTTCCGATAGAACCACCATGCCCCCCTCGACCGCGGGTTCGCGTGTTTCGCCCGATGCCCCGTCAATCGACACCGGTGACGCAGCTGCGCAACTGCGGCCGTGGAAATTCCGAGCAATTTCGCCGTCTGCCGGGTGCTGAAAAACACTCCGTAATCCCGCTCGCTCGTCGGCTGTTTCCGCATACCATCCTCGTTCACGAGGCCACACTCGACCGCCCACTCCGGAGGATTCGTCCTAATCGGAGCGCCGCTTCGTTTTCCCTCCCTCCACGCGCGGCTCCGGCGAATTCGGTCCGGGTCGTCCGCATAGCGGATGACCTGTCTCTTGCTCAGCCAAACGCACGAGCCCCGTTGACCCGGCTGCTTCTGCCAGCCAAATAATCTGCCGCGCGATACCAGTTTGCTCACGTCGACAGGCGCAATTCCCAGCATCTCCGCCGCCTCACTTCGCGTGATCAGATGATCCCCGGGAGGCGCCTCGATCTTCGTCCGGACCACCGGATGCTGAAGGTCCTGCCTCCATGCGGTCGGAGAGATCGTCCTGACCGCCCGCTCCCGTTCATCCCTCAGAAACTCTATCTCCTGCATCACGTAAGCCATCCGCGCCCGCGGCACGCCCCGCCTGCGGGGATTCGCCCGTTCCGAGAGCACACGCTTCTCTCGCCGAAGCCCATGCCGCTTCGCGAGCTCAGTCACAGTCCATCTACACACCTGCAGGGTATTCGCCGCCTCCCTCTCCGAAATCCAATACTCATATTTCAGCGGCTCAAGCAACTGATCACAGATCACTGATGACTGATCACTAGATGCGTACAGCTCCTTCAGCCGCTTCTTCTGCTCGCGGTGAAATCCAAGATGGCCTCTTGCACTCGCCCAAAGTCCCCTCCGTTCCGCATACCGTTGAAGCGACCCGAAATGCACCAGCCATCGACCCTCGACTTTCCATCCATCCAGCATCCCTGCCCTGAGAGCATAAGCCACGCACGCCTGCCTGATCCCCAGCGCCGTAGCCGCCTCAGCCGTCGTCAGCATCGGCAATCCCCCCGGCGACTTCGGACAATCCGCAAACTCCTCCACCAAAGGAGGTCCCCCTGCTCCTACGCGTACTCCTACTCCTACTCCACACAGTTGTGGAGCGTGAACGTCATCCTGCAAGGATCTGCTTTTCGCACTTGACTTTCTTTGCGTCTTTGCGACTTTGCGTGTGATCGTCTCCTCAATTCCCCGTTTACTCGTTTCCCCATTTACTGGCCTCACGAGCTCCCCCAGGTCCTCCACATCCTCCGCCAGCACCACCTCCCGCCCGTCCTCATCCTCCTCCGCATCCAGTTCCCCCCGCTCTATACACTCCCGGACCTCCACCGCCGTCATCTCCAGCCGCTTCGCAGCGGCCGCCACGGAAACCCACCCCTCGTCCATACCCCTCCCTCCGATCCGTCGGATTCGTCAGATACAGGCTCAACAAATAGCAACGCCAGTCTACTATTAGACGGGAGCACAGACAGAAGGTTACATTTCGAGCGCAGCTTCCTCGCTTTCGATCAACATGATATAATTGAATGACCGCCAACCACCCAATGCCCAGGACCCAACGACAATGTCTCCCGAAGACCGCGCCCGCGAGCAGATCGACGGCCTGCTGACGGCATCCGGCTGGACGGTGCAGGACTACGTCTCCCTGGACCTCTCCGTTCCCGGCGGTGTCGCAGTCCGTGAGTTCCCGCTCAAATCCGGCCACGGTACCGCCGACTACCTTCTCTATGTCAACCGGCGCGCTGTGGGAGTCGTGGAGGCCAAGAAAGAGGGCGAAACACTTACCGGGGTCGAGGTCCAGACCGAGAAGTACAGCCACGGACTGCCGGATTTCCTGAACGCCGTCCGCCGGCCGCTGCCGTGGCTATATCAATCCACGGGAGTCGAGACCCGCTTCACGAACGCCTTGGATCCCCAC
>ORMF010627325.1_pt1 | contig 16129 bp, 9 predicted proteins | sample 1779871 | NCBI WGS metagenome assembly ORMF01 (sample SAMEA104232316, study PRJEB22302) | groundwater metagenome | biome: forest; feature: aquifer; material: groundwater | place: USA | collected 2011-08-07 | depth 5.4 m
AAGCCGCCGCACATCGCGCCCCGTGCGCCCGGCAATGTCGACGAGGTACATCCGTTCGCGATGATAGGCACGATTGTTATGCATCACAGTCAGTAGCGGGATCCGATGGTGCGCCGCCGTCCACAACACCGCTGGGGCGTAGTTGAAGTCGCCATCGCACTGGATGTTCACCGTCAGGCGTCCGTGCCTGCGGTTGGCGAGCGCGGCGCCAACCGCAGCCGGCAGGCCGTAGCCGATGCCGTACGCGCCCGACCACCCGATATACTGATGGTGCTTCGTGAAGTCCCAGAGCCGGTGCGGCCAGTTGCTGATGTAGTTCGCGTCCGACGCTAGCGACCAGTCCTCGCCCTTGATCGCGTTCCAGACCTCTGCAGACAGACGCCCCGTCGAAATCGGACTGGTATCCCACCCCGACGTGGCGTCATCGAGCGCCTGGTCAAGTGCGCGACGGCTGGCAGCGGCCAGGCGCGCTCCGCGCTGCTCGAAGATGCGGCGCCGCTCGGGTGTGATGAGGCGCCTGCACGCCTCGATGAGCGCTGGCAGCGTCGCCTCCGCGTCAGCCGGAACCGCCAGGTCCGCTTCGATGTAGCGTCCAAAGTCCTGGTAGTTGCTCTTCGTCAGGAACTCGAATGACGAGATCGTCGCGACCTTCGTGCCGGGTGCAAACAGCGGACGCGTCTCCATGCCTATCCGATTGAGCTCCGTCATTGCGTACAGCTGGGTGTGGAATTCGGGATGTTCGAGGCCCACGACCAGATCTGTATCGCCAAGCGGCGTGCCGGCGGGCAGCTTCAGCGGATGACGATTCGGGAAGTTCATGCGCAGCGTGAAGCGCATGTCCTGGACGGGCGCCTGCAGCAGCTCGGCCAGTTCGACGAGCAGCGCCATGCCTTTGGGAGTGCGCGCCGGACGACCGACGATCAAGCGAGGATTCTCAGCTGCGACGAGCATCTTCGCCAGCTCAGCGACGGCGCCCGAATCGCCCGCGGGCGGCGCGGTCGACGTGAGCTTCGGCACACGCAGTCGGCCGCGGTCGGCAAGCGGGATGGGCTCCTCCTGCAGCATCCCATCGGCCACGATCACCACAGGTGCGTGCGGGGGCGTCATCGCCAGTTTGTACGCACGCACCGCCGATTCGGCAAAATGCCCAAGCGAGGTCGGGGCGTCGTCCCACTTGGTGTAGTCGCGCACCATTGCGGCGGCGTCTTGCACTGAGTGCGTCCAGTCCACGTCGCCACGCCGGAATGTGGCGTCAAGAATGTTGCCGAGCACCAGGTAGACCGGGACGCGATCGGCGAACGCGTTGTACACAGCCATCGATGCGTGCTGCAGGCCCACCGTGCCATGGGCCATCACGAGCATCGGCTTGCCCTCGATCTTTGCGTAGCCGTGCGCCATCGCGACCGAGGATTCCTCGTGGCAGCAGGTGAGAAGCTCCGGCGCGCGGTTGTTGCCGTAGTTGATGAAGGATTCGTGAAGCCCTCGAAACGTTGAACCTGGATTCGCGGCGACATACTCGAAGTTGAGTGACTTCAGCACGTCCACCATGAAGTCCGCGCCAGGCCGCTCGACGTGATAGACCTCAACCTGCGGCACCTGCGCCGGCGTGGCGGCACCCGGCGGCGGAGCCGTTTGCTGAGGTGGCGTACGCTCCGCGCTCACCGTCAATGGCGCAACAAATGCCCCGGCGCCAGCGGCGGCGCTCTTCAGGAATCCCCTGCGGCCTACCCGACGTTTCGCGCGTGCCATCTAGTGGTATGTCCTTCCTGAGTCACTACCGGGCGCGCCGTTGTCGCGCCCGGCAGATCGCGCTCGGAGGCCTGTTGTGAGTGGTACTCATTCAGTGCGAACGGTCCACTAGTCCCCTGTTCAACAAGCGGCACAATGCAGTACCACCTCTGTCCGGCACGACGCCAAGCGCGGCGGCGCCACGGCACCAACTGGCCGTAACGTGCGGAGTTTATGACGGTTTTCGTCTAGCGGCCAGTTCTTCGACATAAATCCCGGCCAGTGGCGGCAAGGTCGCCCGTCGCGGTTCGGTCGTCACGTCCGCTTCTCGTTTGGTCCGCGGATAGAGGTGCTTCAGACCGCCTGCGAACGGTTAAACGCTCTGGTCGGTGTCGTCGTATGAAAGGCGAACCTCAGAGCCCGCACAGATCTCACTGTGAAAGGGCTCGCCCGCTGAGCCGATAGATGGATTGCAGCGTTACGGCGGCTGTATCTGCCGTGCAACAACAGTAAAATATTAGGGGTCATTCCTTTCTGAAGTCCTAGGTTCTGCCCAACGATGTTCAAATACTTGATTGCTCTAGCCGTGCTCTGCCTCTGTTCTGTCGCCACCAGGCCTGTCCTCGCTCAGGCGCCGGCTGGCGAAGACGGTCGGCGTACCGTCAGCGCCGTCCGCATCCCCGATGAGGAACAGGTCGTGCTCGATGGTGTGTTCGACGAGGCGGTCTGGTCCCGGGCGGTGCCTGCCACTGATTTCGTTCAGCAAGACCCGATGAACGGCGCGCCGCCAACGGAACGCACAGAGGTCCGCTTCGCGTTCACGCGCGAGGCTCTGTACATGGCGGTCACGTGCTTCGATTCGGACCCGACGGGATTCCGGCGCAACACGATGAAACGCGACGATTTCCTGCGCTCAGACGACCGCTTCATGTGGGTGATCGATCCCTTCCTCAATGGTCAGGGCGGCTATTTCTTCGAGATGAATCCGTCAGGGCTGATGGGGGACTCGCTGATAGGTCCGACCGGCCCGGTCAATCGCGAGTGGGACGGGATCTGGGATGCCTACACGCGCCGCGGGGATGAGGGGTGGACGATCGAAATCCGTCTTCCGTTCCGCACCGTCAATTTCGATCCAAACGCGTCGGCATGGGGTGTGAACTTCCAACGGACGGTGCGCCGAAAGAACGAGGAGAGTCTCTGGGTGGGCTGGGCCTACAACCAGGGACTGTTTCGCATTCAGAACACCGGCCTTCTCCTTGGCATCCGCGACGTCGTTAAAGGCCTTGGACTCGACCTGAAGCCGTATGCGGCGTACATCGGCAGCGCCTCTCCCGCCACCGGCGAGACGGCTATCAAGGGCGACCTCGATGTCGGCCTGGATGTGCAGTACAACGTCACGCCAGCTGTCCGTGCCAACCTGACGCTCAACACCGACTTCGCGCAGACGGAAGTCGATCAGCGTCAGGTCAACCTGACGAGGTATTCGCTGTTCTTCCCCGAGAAACGCGGTTTCTTCCTGGAAGGCGCGTCGTTCTTCGACTTCGCGAGCTTCACCCAACGTGGCGGCACCGCCGTGGTGCCGTTCTTCAGCCGCCGCATCGGTCTCGATGAGAACGGGTTGCCGCAAAAGATCGACGTGGGCGCCAAGGTGACGGGCCAGATCGGCGCCCACGATGTGGGTTTCCTGCAGATCCGCACCGGCGACGACCGCACATTCCGCGGAGAGCACTTCTCCGTCGCCCGTGTGCGCCGCCGGGTACTGCGGCAGTCCTACGTCGGAGCGATCTTCACGCGTCGCGACCCGTCGGCCGGCACGATAGACACGCGCACAACCGCGGGCATCGACTACCGGCTGGCCACCACCACGTTTCGTGGCAGTCAGAATCTCGAATCCACCGGCTATGTGCTGCAAACCACGAATCCGCTCGCCACGGGCGGCAATTACGCCTACGGAGCGTCGCTCGACTATCCGAACGACCGTTACTTTGCGAGCATGGGGTTCCGCGAGGTGCAGCGTCACTACGACGCCGGGGTCGGGTTCACGCTGCGCAACGGCTATCGGCGGTACAACCCGATTCTGAGATTTCAGCCGCGTCCGGCGCGCAGCGGACATGTGCGGCAGTACTTCTTCGGCGTCGATGGGGACCTGCAGTTCAAGACCGACGGCAACGAGACCCTCATGAAGATGTGGGACGTGACGGCGTTTCGCGTCCTGTTCCAGTCCCAGGACTCGGTCGAAGCCCATTTCATCACCACGACTGAGCATCTCGACGACGACTTCCGCATCAGCCGGGACATCCTGCTGCCGCGAGGAGCGGACTACGACTACAAGCGCGTCAAGCTGATAGCCGCCACGTCTCACGGCAGGGTCATCGCGGTATCCGCCACGGTCGACATGGGAGAGTTCTATGCGGGGGACCGCAGGTCTCTTGGACTGAGCTTCGCCGTCCGCCCCCGCCCTGGCGTCGTGGTGTACCTGGGTAACGAGCTGAATGCGATCGAGCTGCCCGAGGGTCGGTTTCAGACACGCCTCTACCGTATGACGGCGGAAACGCAGTTCGGCCCGTGGATTGCCCTCACGAACAACGTGCAATACGACTCGGTGAGCCAGGTCATGGGATGGCAATCGCGCTTTCGCTGGATCATCACCCCCGGCAGCGACCTCTATGTCGTCTACAACCATCGCTGGCTCGACGATCCCATCCGCAGCCGCTTTGCGACGCTCGATCGAACAGCAGCGTCGAAGATCGTCTACACGTTGGGCCTCTGAGGCACGCCGTGATCAGGTGGAGAGTGCGCGTGGCGAATCAGCTGCGAGCCTCGACGACGCGCCGGAGCCGTCCTCGTCTTCGGCCGCCGCGTCTGGTTTTAGTCCCAGAGCTGCGTTGACCACATGACTTGGTGGAGCAGCCCTTCAGGGCTGCTTCGCCTCCGCAGCGCTGAAGCGCTGCGCTACCTCAAGACAAGTAAGCGACGGTTGTAGTTTGAGCCCGAGGCTGAATCCTCTCGAAGCCGTGTGCGAGCCGCTCCACCCGCTGGCGAACGTCGCGGCCTGTTACGGCAGCCGCAGCACGCCGAAGCAGACCCAGCAGATCAGGGCCCCTACCACCACCATCGTCAGGCCCCAGGCCATGAGCTTGTTGAACAGCGTGCGACTGTCCTCGTCGCGCGGTGCCGAGGCCAGGCAGATAGCGCCAATCGTCGAGAGCGGAGAGACGTCCACGAGATGTCCGCCGACGTTGATTGCAGAGGCAATGGCCAACGCGTCGCCTCCACCGAGCTGCTCGATCAGCCGAGGCACGGTTGGAAGGAGGGCGGGCAGTACGACTCCGGACGTGCTGCTGTAGAGCGAGATCGCGCCGGTGAAGAATGCCGCAACGCCGGTCACGGTTCTCTCCGTGGAGATGCGAGCGACCATTGAAGCGAGGAGATCCAGGCCACCGGTCTTCTCGAGGACAGCAATCAGAACCGTGACACCGCACACCATCATGATGACGCGCCATGGAATCTCCGCGATCGCGCGCTCCTCGTCGGCCATCTTGAACGTGGTCAGCACGAGAGCTCCAGCAAACGCGCCCATGCCAACGTTGACGCGAAATAGGATGACGCCGACCATGAGTCCACCGATGACTAGGAGCGGGACGACGTGCGCGCGTTCGAATGGCTCCGGCCGGACAACCAGCGGTGCCCCGGCAGGCCCCATGGAAGGCAACATCTGCCGCTCAGCGCCGGCGCCTGTCGCCAGCAGCCGGCGGCCACCGAACAGTACGTATCCGCCGGCCGCCACCACGCAGTGCACAAGCAGGTTGTTCAGATAATTCCAGAGCGCGACGTCCGTCAACCCCGCCTTGGCCATGATTTCGTTGGCGACGATGCCTGCCGGCGCTAACGGCGACAGAGAACCAGCGCTTGCGCCAGTCCCGACCATGATCGCCATCAGGAAGGCCGGGATGCGCTCCCGCGAGGCGGCGCTCATCGCGACGGGCGCCACGAGCACCGCGGCCGCAATGTTCCCAGGCCCGGCCGATGACAGTAGAACGGCCACCAGGAAAAAGAGGATCGGGATGAGGGCGCGCTTCCCGCGGCAGAGCGCGACGGCGTGCTGCGCTGCGCGCTCCAGCATGGCGTTCGTACGTGCCTGACTGAACAGGAGCGTCACACCGACGAGAGTCAAAAACAGCGGCGCCGGAAAGCCGGCAACAACCTCGCCCAGGCTCATGCCTGCCACGAGCACCCCTACGGCCGACGCGAGGAGAATCGCCACGAAGCCAACGTTGACGTGCGACACACAGCTCAGAACGATCGCGAACACGAGCGCTGCGAGCGACACGATGGCTGCTGTCATCTAGTGGTATGTCCTTCCTGAATCACTACCGGGCGCGCCGTTGTCGCGCCCGGCAGATCGCGCTCTGAGGCCTGTTGTGAGTGGTACTCATTCAGTGCGAACGGTCCACTAGTCGCCTCGCGCCGGAGGACCGACCTTACGAAACAGCGCAATCACTTCTGACTTGACGACCTTGCCCATGGCATTTCTCGGCAGCGACTCGACACACAGGAGCTGCTTCGGCACCTTGGGAGGCGCTAATCGATCTTTGACCCAGGCCTGCAGTTCAGGCAGCGACAGGTCGGCGTCGGCGCGCAGCTCGGCCGCGACGCACACCCGGTCTCCCCAGCGCTCGTCCGGTACGCCAACAACGGCACAATCCAGCACGACAGGGTGCAGGCGCAGCACCTCTTCGATCTCGATCGCCGAGATCTTCTCGCCGCCGGTCTTGAGAATGTCCGTACTGGTGCGCCCGAGCAATCGGTACGCGCCACGGTCGACCACCGCCACATCGCCCGTTCGGAACCACCCGTCGCGAAAGGCCTGGCGAGTGACATCTGGCCGCCTCCAGTATTCCTTGAAGACCCCCGGACCACGAACCTCGAGCTCGCCTTGAAGGCCGCTCTCGATTTCGCGTCCATCGGCATCGACCAGTCGAACGTCGACCCCGGGTAATGGCGTACCGACGACGCCCGGACGGCGCTCACCGGACAACGGGTTCGAGAGCGCCATGCCGATCTCAGTCATGCCGTACCGTTCCAAGAGCGTATGGCCCGTGATCTCACGCCATCGCTCGAGCACGGGGATTGGCAGGGCGGCCGACCCCGACATCATCAGCCGCGCACGTGACGCGCCCGCACGACGTGCGCGCTGCTGTGTTGGTGTGGCGGCCTCCCACGAGGCGATCAGCCTCTGGTAAATCGTCGGGACAGCCGTGAACACCGTAATGTCTCCGGAGGCGAGGCGTTCCCAGGTAGCCTCCGGGTCGAAGCGCGGCATCAGTTCACACGTGGCGCCGGCCCAAAGGGCCGAGCCCACCACGTTGATGAGGCCGTGGGTGTGATGCAGTGGCAGCACGAGCAAGGCGCGGTCGTCCGCGCTCCATTCCCACGCCTCCACGAGCGTGCGTATCCAGGCTGCGACATTGCCGTGAGTGGCAACGACCCCTTTCGGACGGCCGGTCGTCCCGCTCGTGTACATCATCAGGGCCGGGGTCGAACCTGTCTCGATGTCACCAGGACCATTCGTGACATCTGACTCGATCAACTGGTTGAACGTCACAAAGCGAGCCCCGGCTGCAGCAGCCAGCGGCTGCACGAGGGCAGCGGACTGCTCATCCGAGGCCACCGCGACCGCCTCGGCATCTCCAATGACGTACTCCAGCTCAGACCGAGGAAATGAGGATGCGAGGGGCACCGCGACGCGACCAGCCCGCCAGATGCCGAGCAGCGTCCCGATCGTCGGAAAGTCGGGCGTCGCGATCATCGCGACGCGCCCTTCCGGCAATCCTTCGCTGAGATCGGCGAGCCGCGATGCCGCACGACGCGTCGCCTCCTCCAGCTCGCCGTAGGTGAACGCCCGGCCGTGCACAACGATCGCCGTCCGATGTGAGGACGGCGTCAGAGGCGCGGCCAGCAGATTCGCGGATGCCGCTATCAATTTCGGCCCTTACGCGCGCTCTCGCTCCGCCACGTCGATGCTGATGCGGCGCGCGTCTCCCTCGAGTGGATCGATGTGAACCACACGCGAGCGACCCAGGCCGTGGGCGAGACGCTCAGGCCACTCGATGGCGAGCACACCGTCACGGACGCCCATCTCCTCGAGGCCAAGATCGTCGGTGCCCGTGCGCTCGAGGCGGTAAAGATCCGCGTGATACAACGTGAGGCGGCCGCCGCGATACTCGTGAACCAGTGTGAACGTCGGACTGGTCACCTCACGCGGATCGACGCCGAGCCCAGCGGCAACGCCCCGAACGAAGACAGTCTTCCCTGCGCCAAGCGGACCTGACAGGAGCAGCACGTCGCCGGCCCGAAGATCCGCGGCCACTGCTCTGGCCACGTCGAACGTCTCACTCTCGGACCGGGTGACGACGGCCTCCATCACGAACGATTCGAGATTCCGGACCGATCGGAACCTCTCGAACGATTCGTCAGATCCGCCATCGCCTCGCCGATGTACAGAAGCAGGTCGGAAGCAATGAGCGAGACCTCTCCGTCGTGAGCCTCGGCTAGGTCGCCAGCCATTCCGTGCAGGAACACCGCGAGCCGGCACGCCGCCTCCGCGTCGAGCAACTGCGCGAGCCAGGCGGCAATCATGCCGGTCAGAACGTCGCCGGTCCCGCCCGTTGCCATCCCGGCCCCGCCGGTTGGATTGATGAACACGCGTCCCTCTGGGGTCGCGATCACCGTCCGGTGGCCTTTCAGTACGACGTACACCCGGTGCGTGGTGGCGAAGTTCGACGCGACCTCGATCCGGTTCGCCTGCACCTCGTCTGTGGTCGCCCCGATGAGACGTGCCATCTCGCCCGGGTGGGGCGTGATAATCACGTCGCGCTCGTCGCGGCCGGTCAACCGCCCGGGGTCGCCGGCAAGCACGGTCAGCGCGTCGGCATCGAGGACGAGAGGCACTTCGGCGCGATCGAGCAGGGCGCGCACGAACGCCGTGGCGCCGAGCCCCCGCCCGAGTCCGGGGCCGCAGGCAATCACATCCTGCCGAAGCTGCAGCACGTGCTCCAGCGCTCCGGCGGCAATCTGTCCGTCCTTCCCCTCGACCAGCGCTTCCGTCATGAACTCGGCGGCCAGGGATGCCACGACCGGCGCGCTCGAGGCCGGACACGCCACGGTCACCAGTCCCGCTCCCGAGCGCAGCGCGCCCATCGCGGCAAGGAACGCGGCGCCCGTTTTGCCCCGCGAACCCGCGATCACGAGCACACGACCATAATCGCCCTTGTGCGAATCGACCGCTCGCGGCTCGACGAGGCTCTGCACGTCTTCACGCGTGAGGAGCTCGAGGTGCGGCCCCTCGAGGTTATCGATGACCTCGGAAGGAATGCCGATGTCGGCAATCACGACGTCCCCCGCCTGCGATTCGCCGGGCGGCAGCACGAGCGGCAGCTTCGGCGCCGCAAGCGTCACGGTCATCGAGGCATCCACACAGGCGCCGATCGGCAGCGGACTGTCTGCCGTCATGCCGCTCGGTAGATCAATGGATACGATCGGGATGCCAGAAGCGTTCAGATCGGCAATGACGGTCTCGAGCATGCCAGCGAGTGGTGGCTTCACCCCTGTCCCCAGAATGGCATCGATGATCAACGTGCACTGGGAGATTTCCGAGAAGTGCAGCTCCCACGCCTGCTCATCGCCGACCTCCACGACGGTCACGCCGAGCCGCCCCAGGATGTCGAGGTTGGTGCGCGCGTCGTCCCTCACGTCTGCGACAGATCCGACGACAAACACGGCAACGTCGACACCGCGTTGGAGAAGCGTCCGCGCCACCACGAAGCCGTCGCCGCCGTTATTGCCACGGCCGCAGAGCACGGCAATGCGCCCATTCAGGTTGTCCTCGTACGCCGTCTCGAGAGCCGCAACCACCTGCCGGCCCGCGTTCTCCATCAGGACGAGCGACGGAATACCGATCTCATCAATCGTGAAGCGGTCTGCCTCGCGCATCTGCGCGGTGTTCAGGATTCGCATCGAGGCAGGTGGCAGGTCACAGGTGACAGATGACAGTAGGCCGCAGGCAGGGAAAGAGCATACGCTCGCCGCTGCCGCCGAGTCTACCTGGCACCCGCCGCCTGTCACCTGTTACCTTTATCTTCATGGCAGCGACGGTCAACGTGAACGGGAGGATCACGGGCGAGCAGGACGCGGCCATCTCTGTCTTCGATCATGGGTTTCTGTACGGCGAAGGCATCTACGAGACCTTACGCACGTACAACAGCCGTCCGTTCCTCTACGCCCGGCACGCGGCGCGGCTCCGCCGCTCGGCGCAGATGATTGTGCTGCCGCTGCCCTTCCGTGATGACGACCTCGCCGCTCGGATTTCGGCCACGATGGCGGCTGCTAGCCTGGATGGCGCCGAGGCGTACATTCGGGTGCTGGTCACACGGGGTATCGGTGATCTCACGTACGATCCACGCGCCACCCCGACTCCCTCGCTCGTCATCATCGTCAAGCCGCAGGTCGATCCTCCGTCCGAAGTCTTCGAGCGCGGCGTCCGTGTGGTCATCACCGCGATCGTCAGAAATCATCCGCACACGGTGAATCCGATGATCAAGAGCAACAACCTTCTCAACAGCGCGCTGGCGATGCAGGAGGCGCTGCGCCGGGGCGGCTTCGAAGGACTCATGCGCAATTACCGCGGTGAGCTGACCGAGTGCACAACCTCGAACCTTTTCGTGGTGAAGCGTGGCTCGCCGCTCACACCTCCAATCGATGCGGGACTGCTGCCGGGGATCACGCGCGAGTATCTCTTCGAGATTGGCCGCGACATTGGCGTGCCTGTGAGCGAAGCAGTTCTGCGAGACGACGACCTGTTTGGTGCGGACGAAGCGTTCCTGACGAGCACTACCCGGGAGCTCGTGCCGATCGTGCAGGTCGATGATCGGATCATTGGGACCGGACGCCCGGGTCCGGTGACACAAGCGCTGCTCACGGAGTTCCGCCGCCGCGCCTGGAGCCAATAGAAGATCGGGGTAAATCCCAAATCCCAAACCTCAAATCCCAGCGAAACGCCAAACCCCAAATCCAAAAGTGCCGGACTTCGGTGTTAGTTGGCACTTGGGAATTTGGATTTTCATTGGGATCAGGGATTTGGGATTTCGTTGGGATTCGGGATTTGGGACTTGTGATTTGACACGTCCCCTTAAACAAACATCTCCGTCGGCGGGCAGGAGCAGAAAAGGTTCCGATCGCCGTACGGATTGTCGATCCTCCCGACCGGCGGCCAGAACTTGTTCGCGCGGACGAACGGCAGCGGGAACGCCGCGTCCTCGCGCGCGTAGGAATGCGTCCACTTGTTGGCAGCCACCAGCGCGGCGGGATGCGGCGCGTTCTTGAGGACGTTGTCGGACGGGTCAGCGCGACCAGTCATCACATCCTCGATCTCCCTCCGGATCTGAATCATCGCGTCGCAGAACCGGTCGATCTCCGCCTTGTCCTCACTCTCCGTCGGCTCCACCATGATCGTCCCGGCGACTGGAAATGAGACCGTCGGCGCGTGGAAGCCGTAGTCCATCAGCCGCTTCGCGACGTCGCTCTCGTCAACCCCGCCGGATTTGAACGCGCGCAGGTCGAAGATCATCTCGTGGGCCACGCGGCCGTTGGCGCGCGTATAAAGCACGGGATAATGCGGCTCCAGTCGCGCCTTGATGTAATTCGCGTTGAGAATCGCATACCGCGTCGCTTCAGCCACACCCTCAGGGCCGAGCATTCGGATGTAACCGTAGGAGACCAGGAGAATACTCGCGCTCCCCCACGGCGCGGCGGACACGGCCGGAATCGCGCGCTCCCCGCCCGCGCGCACCAGCGGGTGACCGGGCAGGTACGGCGCCAGATGCGCCGCCACGCCGATCGGTCCCATCCCCGGGCCGCCCCCGCCGTGCGGGATCGCGAATGTTTTGTGCAAGTTGAGATGGCAGACGTCCGCGCCGATCAGCGCCGGGCTCGTCAGCCCGACCTGCGCGTTCATGTTGGCGCCGTCCATGTACACCTGGCCGCCATGCTCATGCACGACCGCACAGATCTCCCGGATGTCGTCCTCGAACACCCCGTGCGTGGACGGGTAGGTAATCATCAGACACGCCAGGCGGTCTCTGTGCTCGGCGGCCTTCTTTCTGAGATCCGCCACGTCGACGTTGCCATTGGCCGCCGAGGTCACCACGACGACGCGCATCCCCGCCATGGCTCCGCTGGCGGGATTGGTGCCGTGCGCCGACGCCGGGATCAGCACTACGTCACGGTGGGCCTCGCCACGATCGCGATGATACGCCCGGATCACCATCAGCCCAGCGAACTCGCCCTGCGCGCCGGAGTTCGGCTGCAGCGACACCGCTGCCAAGCCGGTGATGGCGCAGAGCGATTGTTCCAGCTCCTCGAAGATGTGGGCGTATCCCTGCGCCTGCTCGACCGGCGCAAATGGATGGAGCCGGCTGAAATGCTCCCAGGTGACCGGAATCATCTGGGTCGCGGCGTTCAGCTTCATGGTGCACGACCCCAGGGGGATCATCGATGTGTCGAGGCCGATGTCTTTCCGCTCGAGGCTCCGGATGTACCGCGTCATCTCGAGCTCGGATCGGTGCGAGTTGAAGACGGGATGGGTGAGGAACGGCGTGGTGCGCCGCAGCTCCGCGGGGAGGGCCTCGTCAATCGCCGGGACGTCCTCGTCGCGAATGCTGGGGCGCACAACTCCAATCGCCTCCGAAAAGATGCCCACAATCTCCTCGAGATCGAGCAGGTCGGTTGCCTCATTGAGGGAGATGCCGACGGTCATGCGATCGATCATCCGGAAATTGACGCCCGCGTAGAGCCACCGCTGCCGGAGCGCCTCGACGTCGTCGGGCAGCGGAATGCGCACCGTATCGAAATAGTGCGTATTGGCCTGGTCGAACCCGAGCTTCACGAGCTCCCGCTCCAGCACGCGCGCGAGCCGGTGCACGCGCGAGGCGATCCCTCGTAGACCGTCGGGACCGTGATACACGGCGTACATTGCCGCCATGTTCGCCAGCAGCGCCTGCGCCGTGCAGATGTTCGAGGTGGCCTTCTCGCGGCGGATGTGTTGCTCGCGCGTGGCGAGCGCCATCCGGTAGGCCGGGTTCCCCTGGGCGTCTACGGACACGCCGATAACTCGTCCCGGCATCTGCCGCACGAACGCGTTGCGCGTGGCGAAGAACGCCGCGTGAGGCCCACCGTAGCCCAGGGGCACTCCGAAGCGCTGGGAATTACCGAACACGACGTCCGCGCCCATCTCTCCCGGCGGCACGATGAGCGCCAGGGCGAGCAGATCGGTCCCCACAGCCACGAGAACGCCGGCCGCATGCGCCGTGGTGATCAGCGGCCGTAAATCCTCGATGAGACCGGTCTCGTCCGGATACTGGAGGAGGACACCGTACGTCCGTCCATCGAACGCCATCGATTCGGTCGAGCTGATCTGCAGGTCGATGCCCAGAGGTTCCGCTCGCCCTTTGAGTACGTCGATGGTCTGCGGGAGGCACCGGTCGCTCACGAGAAACAGCCCACGATCGCCGGGGGCCCCCTTGTTCGTGCGGACACGATGCAGCAGCGTCATCGCTTCGGCCGCCGCAGTCGCCTCGTCCAGCAGCGATGCGTTTGCCACGTCCATTCCGGTGAGGTCCGCGACCATCGTTTGGAAATTGAGAAGTGACTCGAGACGGCCCTGCGCGATCTCCGCCTGGTACGGCGTGTACGGCGTGTACCATCCCGGGTTCTCCAGCACCATGCGGCGAATGACGCTCGGCGTGACGGTGTCGTGATAGCCCAGCCCGATGTACGAGCGGAAGGTCTTGTTCAGACGCGCAAGCTCGGTCAGACGGCGCAGATACTCGTGCTCGTTCTCGGCCGGCGGCAGGCTGAGCGGTTCGCGCAAGCGAATGGAGGCGGGGATGGCCTGGTCGATGAGCGCGTCGAGCGAGGGCGCGCCGATGACCTCGAGCATCTCATCGCGCTCTTCGGGCGACGGTCCGATGTGGCGGGATTGGAAACTGTTGTCCGCGGGCAGACGGTTCGTCATTCGGCCACGAGCTTGATGTAATCGGCGCTGTCCAACAGGCCGGCCGTGTCGACCGCGCCGACCGTCTTCACCTTGACCATCCAGCTGGCGTGGGGGTCTTGGTTCACCACCTCTGGGTGATCCTTGAGCGCGCTGTTCACTTCAACCACCTCGCCGCTCACCGGCGCGAAGAGCTCGGACACGGCCTTGACCGACTCGATGGAGCCGAAGCTCTGGCCCGCGGAGACCGTCGAGCCAACCTCCGGCAACTCGACGTAGACCACATCACCCAACTGGCGCTGCGCATAGTCGGTGATGCCCACTTCGGCGGTGTTGCCGCCAACGCGCACCCACTCGTGATCCTTCGTGTACTTCAAGTCGGCCGGATACATGTTGCGCTCTCCAGATATTCGTACGTAGGCCGGGTCCTGCTCTTTGGACCCGGCGAGCGGCGGGTCTACAAAACAAGACCCGCCCTACGATCCCTTTTTGTAGAACGGCATCGGCACTACGCGGGCGCGCGCGGCACGTCCGCGCAGGTCGATCGCGAACTCGCTGCCTTCGGACGCCACGTCGATTGGCACGTACGCCATCCCAATCGCCTTCTTCAGAAATGGCGTCTGCGTACCGCTCGTCACCACGCCCGCCTGCTCGCCATCGCGAAGGACCGCGTAGCCGTGCCTGGCGATGCCGCGGTCGATCATCTCGAACCCGACGAGCCTGCGGCTGATACCGCGCTCCTTCTGCTCGCGCAGGCGCTCGTGCCCAACGAACGACGGCTTGGTCCAGCCGACGATCCAGCCGAGATCGGCTTCGAGAACGGTCGTGGTCTCATCGATATCGCTGCCGTACAGACGCATCCCGGCCTCGAGCCGCAACGTGTCGCGCGCGGCCAACCCGCATGGGATGACCCCAGCCGAATGCCCGGCCTCGAGAATCGCCAGCCAGACGCGGTCCGCCTGGTTCGGAGGCACGAACACCTCGAAGCCGTCTTCGCCTGTGTAACCGGTGCGCGAGACGGTGGCACGCGCGTTGGCCACTTCCCCGTGACCGAACCAGTAATACTTCAGCGCGCCGAGATCCACGCCGGTGAGTGGCTGCAGGACGTCCCGCGCCGCCGGCCCCTGCACGGCAATCAGCGCGTAGCGGCTGCTCGCGTCAACCAGGGCGGCGTCGAACCCCTGGATCTGACCGCTGATCCAGGAATAATCCTTCTCGATATTCGAGGCGTTCACGACGAGCATGAAGTGATTCGGTCCCAGCCGGTAGACGAGTACGTCATCCACGAAGGTCCCGTCGGGCGTCGTCAGGCCGGAGTACTGAGCCTGGCCGAGTCGAAGTCGGCTCGCATCGTTCGTGCAGACGTGCTGAACCGCATCGAGCGCCTGCTTACCCGCGATCTCAATCTGCCCCATGTGGCTGACATCGAACAGTCCGGCGCAGGTGCGGACCGCCATGTGCTCTTCGGCGACGCTCGTGTACTCCACCGGCATATCCCAGCCGGCAAATGGGATCATTCGCGCGTTGGACGCCCGATGCCGGGCATGGAGCGGGGTCTTCTTGAGAGGGGGCGCCGCAGCGTCGGTCATGAACGATGGATGGTTGCGGTCGATCCGCCTTCGCACGTCTGCCCTCATCGGGCTACGGCGGACAGGGCTGGGAGCGCCGAAAACGTCTAACCGTACTATGCGCTCGAAGAGCCGGTCAATAACAACGGTTCAACGTGCCAGGTTCATGGTTCCAGGTTCGATGGTTCAGGGTTCCGAACCAAGGAGAACCAAGAACCATCGAACACAGAACGAGGAACCGGGAACCAGGAACTTTGGGTTAGCCTATGGCCGTGCACCGCCTTCTTCCGTTGCTGTTAATCGCAACGGCTGCCTGGTCCGTGTCGTCCGCGGCTGAATTCGACTGGCCGCAGATGCTCGGCCCGTCGCGCGACGGCAGCTACGCCGGTCCCGCGTTGGTCGACACCTTCCCGCCAGCGGGTCCCCGCGTGTTGTGGCAAAAGACCATCGGCCAGGGGCTTGCCGGACCGGTCGTCGCCGATGGCCGCCTCATCCTCTTCCATCGTCTCGCCAATCAGGAGGTGGTGGAGGCGTTCCATGCGCTGACAGCCGCGGCGCAGTGGCGTCATGCCTATCCGACGACGTACCGCGACGACTTTGGCTTCGACGAAGGCCCGCGTGCCGTGCCGGTGGTGTCAGGCGGCCGCGTCTTCACCTTCGGCGCCGAAGGGCAGCTGACAGCGCTCGACGCGGCCACCGGCAAGCGGCTCTGGAGCGAGCAGACAATGAAGCGGTTCGGTGTCGAGAAGGGGTTCTTCGGCGCCGCGGGATCGCCGCTCGTCGA
>ORMF012506349.1_pt1 | contig 16125 bp, 15 predicted proteins | sample 1779871 | NCBI WGS metagenome assembly ORMF01 (sample SAMEA104232316, study PRJEB22302) | groundwater metagenome | biome: forest; feature: aquifer; material: groundwater | place: USA | collected 2011-08-07 | depth 5.4 m
GCAGCAGCGCCTGGCGGCGGTCGGTGAGATGGCCGCGGGCATCGCACACGAAATTCGAAACCCCCTGGCATCGATGTCGGGCTCGATTCAGATCCTGCGTCAGGAACTGCCGCTCAGCAGTGAGCAGGAGCAGCTGATGGACATCGTGCTTCGCGAGTCGGATCGGCTGAATACCACGATCCGTTCGTTTCTCGCGTACGCGCGTCCGCAGCGGTTCGCCAACGTCCGCTTCGACCTGCGGCGGGTGTTGAACGACACCGCCATGCTGCTGCGCAACAGCACCGAAGTGGGAGAGGGGCACGTCATTGATGTCGATCTTCCGGCCGAGGAGCTGTGGTACGAGGCCGATGAAGGGCAGATGAAACAGATTGTCTGGAATCTGGCCACCAACGGCCTTCGCGCGATGCCCGATGGCGGCCACTTGCGTCTCGAGGCCTCCATGGAACGCGCGTCCGACGCCGTCCTCATCAAGGTGCAGGACGATGGCATTGGCATTCCGGCTGAAGCGCTCGACGGCCTGTTCCAACCATTCCAGGGCACCTTCCCGCGGGGCGCCGGTCTTGGGCTGGCGATCGTGCATCGCATCGTGACCGACTATCACGGAGAAATCCAAGTCAGTTCGCGCCCGGGCGCCGGCACATCCGTGTCCGTTCGTCTTCCAGCGCGGGCTGGCGTCGCCATATGAACGGCATCGATACCGCCCAAGCCCAGGCCCCCAGCGCGCGGCGCGCGCCGCGGATTCTCGTCGTCGACGATGAGCGATCGATGCGGGAACTGCTGGCGATCGTCCTTCGGCGCGAGGGCTACGACGTGCTGCTCGCCGAGAACGGCCGCGCCGCCATCGAAGCGTTGGACCGGGAGCCCGTAGACCTCCTGATCTCCGACATCAAAATGCCGGACATGAGTGGCGTAGAGGTGCTCCGCGCCGCCAAGCGCGTTGACCAGGACATCCTGGGCATCATGATCACGGCGTTCGCGTCAACCGAGACCGCGGTCGAAGCCATGCGGCTCGGCGCTTGCGATTACTTGAGCAAGCCGTTCGACATCGATCTGCTCAAGATGAAGGTCCGCGAGAAAGTCGAGAATCGCCGGCTTCGGCAGGAGAACGTGCTGCTGAAACGCACGCTCGGGCTCACGCACGAGTTCTCGAACATCATCGGGCGCAGCGAAGCGATGCTCGAAGTGTTCAAGATGATCGAGACCGTTGCCAGGACGAACAGCACGATCCTGCTGACGGGTGAGTCGGGCACCGGCAAAGGCCTCGTGGCACAAGCCATTCACTTCCATTCGCTGCGGCGCGAGAAGCCGATGGTCTCCCTCAATTGCGGCGCGATGCCGGAGAACCTCCTCGAGTCGGAGCTGTTCGGCCACATGCGGGGCGCCTTTACGGGCGCCGACACGAACAAGAAGGGCCTGCTGGAGGTGGCGGAGAAGGGCACCATCTTCCTCGACGAGATCGGGGAGATGAGCGCCGTCATGCAGGTGAAGCTGCTGCGCGTGCTGCAGGAACGGCGCTTCCGGCGCGTCGGTGGGCTCGAGGAGGTTCAAGCCGACATTCGAGTCATTGCCGCCACCAATCAGGATCTGACGAGGGCGGTCGCTGAAGGGCGCTTCCGGGAAGACCTGTACTACCGGATCAACGTCATACCGATCACCTTGCCGCCGCTCCGGGATCGGCGCGAGGACATCCCCCTGCTGGCGGAGCACTTTCTGTCGAAGTACGCCGAGCAGATGGGCAAGGCCGTGGCGGCAATCTCACATGAGGCGATGGAGATGCTCATGCAGCACGCCTGGCCAGGCAACATCCGGGAACTGGAGAATGTCATCGAGCGGGCTGTGGCGTTGGAGGCCACGCCAGTCGTTCTGCTCGAGAGCCTGCCCCCTGCGATTCGTGGCGGCACGTCCCGGAACGTAGCGGCCTCGCCGGAGGCCCTCCCCGAGATCGGATTCGACCTCGAAGCCCATGTGAAGGAGATCGAGCGTGGGTACATCGCTCAAGCGCTTCAGCGGTCTGGCGGCGTGCAGGTGAAAGCGGCGGATCTGCTGGGCATGAGCTTCCGGTCGTTTCGCTATTATGTGAAGAAGTACAATCTGCGGTGACACTTCATGGCCCCGCGCACTGACACCGATTGTCACCCGCGTCAGCCCCGCCACGGAAATCAGCGGGAGTCAGAGATGTAAGTCATAGATAATAAATTGCTTGTGGCTCTTTCTGGCACGGATGATCTATGGCACATGCGTTGCTCTAAAGCTTGGCACGAACCAACATCACACGGAACCGGGTCGTAATGGACCAAGCTTTTTGAAGGAGTTAGAGGAATGACGAAGAAGATGCGCGACAACAAAGGTTTCACCCTCATCGAGCTGCTGATCGTGGTTGCGATCATCGGCATCATCGCTGCGATCGCCATCCCCGGCCTGCTCCGCGCCCGTATGGCGGGCAACGAGGCATCGGCCATCGGGTCGTTGCGCGCAATCAACAGCGGTGAAGCGGCATTCTCGTCGAGCTGCGCTGGCGGCGGGTATGCGACGAAGTTGAGCCAGCTGTTCGCGCCAGCGACCTCGGGTGGCCAGGGCTTCATCAGCCCTGATCTCGCCGCCGACTCGACGGTCAAGAGCGGCTTCACAGTAGTACTCGGTCAAGGCCTCAGCACCACGGTCGTGATGGCCCAGGCGAGCACCTGCAACAACACCGCGGATGCGCTGGGCAGCTATTTCGCGAGTGCGGACCCGGTGACATTCTCGGGCACGGGCAGCCGTCACTTCGGAACGGACGAACGCGGCACGATTTTCCAGGACACGACCGACACACCGCTCACGAACGCGACGCTGGCGACGACCGGCACCGTCAGCCCGGTTCAGTAACGGTTCCGCGGTTTCATCAAGGTCCCGGCTCCGGCGTCATGCTGGAGCTGGGATTTTTTTTGGAAGCGCCCGACCTCAAGGTCGGGCCTACGACACTACGAGTTCAAGGTCAGGCCCCCCGAGTCAGCCAACCGTAGGCCCGACCTTGAGGTCGGGCGTCAGTCAGCCAACCGTAGACCCGACCTTCAGGTCGGGCGCGAACGATCGAGGCGTAAGGTCCGGCTCACGGAGGTCTGCGGAACCTGCTGTAGGCCCGACCTTCAGGTCGGGCGCGAACAATCGAGGCCGCTTGACGCCGGGGGCGGGCTCAGCTACAACTCGTACCATCCATGAGTAAGAAGGCCGCCGTGGCGGCGTTGTGCTTTGCGCTGCTCGGCTTCACCGTTTCAACGCTTGCCGCGTACACACACTACCGGATGCTGCGCGATCCGCTGTACGTGAGCTTCTGCGACGTGAGCGCCACCTTCAGCTGCACGGAGGTGTTTGCCAGTCGGTTCGCAACGGTACGAGGTATTCCGGTCGCGATCTTCGGATCCATCTGGTTTGCGACGGCGACGCTCCTGTCGGTATCCGGGCTCATTGCGCGCCCGGCCGTCCGCGAGAGCGCTGCGGGGTATCTCTTCGCCGGCTCGACGCTCGCATTGGCGGTCGTCCTCTATCTTGGCTACGCGTCGTTTGCGGTGCTGCGGACCGCGTGCCCGCTCTGTCTGGCCACTTATGCCGCGGTGGCCGGGCTGTTCTTTGTCTCCGGCTCGGCCACGACTTTTCCCATGATGTCACTCCCACGCCGCGCGTCGAACGATGTGAAGGTTTTCGTTGCGAGTCCGATGGCCCTGGTGCTGGCCGTGTTGCTGGCAGGCGCGTCGGTGTCCGCGTTGGCGCTCTTCCCGCGCGAGGCTGTTTCGACGGCCGGCGCCCCAGACGGGTCGGCAGTGCCGCACGCGAAGGTGGAGCAGGCACAACGTTCCCAGCTCGAGCAGTTCATGGCGACCGAAACCCGCGTTCCCCTGGTGATTGCGACACAGGGGGCCACCGTGCTTATCGTGAAGTTCAACGACTACCAGTGCCCGGCATGCAGCCAGTCGTACCTCTTGTACAAACCCATTCTGGCAAAGTACGCTGCGAGTAACCCCGGTGCCGTGCGCGTCGTCCTGAAGGACTTTCCACTCAATCCGAACTGCAACGACGGCGTCAAGTCCGTGGTCCATGCGGCCGCCTGCGAGGCGGCGGTCGCGGTGCGGCTCGCCCGCGCGCACAATCGCGGCGAAGCCATGGAGGAGTGGCTATACACGCATCAGGAAGGCATGACCCCCCAGACTGTCCGGCAGGCGGCGCGGGAGGTCGGACAGGTGACCGACTTCGAGGCCAAGTACGCGTCGACTCTCGAGCAGGTCAAGGTCGACGTGGCGCTCGGCCGGCAACTGCAGGTCTCTTCCACCCCGACGTTCTTCGTCAACGGCGTGAAGTTCAGCGGCGCCATTGGCCCGCAGTTCTTTGATGAGGCGATTGCGTATGAGCTTCAGCACGCCCCGACGAAGTAATACCGCCAGACCATGTCGGCACTGGCCACCTACGAGCTGACGAAGGATTATGTCGTCGGCTTCTGGCGCAAGCGGCCGTACCGCGCGCTCGACCAGCTGACGCTCAGCGTCGAGCGTGGCGAGGTATTCGGATTTCTCGGTCCCAACGGCGCCGGGAAGACGACGACGCTGAAGCTGCTGATGCAGCTCGTCTATCCGACCTCCGGCCATGCCGAGCTGCTCGGGCAGCCGGTCGGCACCATCAGCGTGAAGCGGCGCATCGGCTACCTTCCCGAAAACCCCTACTTCTACGACCACCTGACGGCCGAGGAACTGCTCACCTATTTCGCGGGGCTCTTCGGCTACCGCGCGCCCGACCGGAGGGTCCGCGTCGATCGCCTGCTGGATCAGGTGGGGATTGGCGCCGAACGGCGCTTGCAGCTGCGCAAGTTCTCGAAAGGAATGCTCCAGCGCGTCGGTATTGCACAGGCGTTGCTGAACGATCCGGAGCTCGTCATCTTCGACGAACCGATGTCAGGTCTCGATCCGCTTGGCCGCCGCGCCGTTCGCGCACTCATCTTGGAGCTGCGTGATCGTGGATGCACGGTCTTTTTCAGTTCGCACGTGCTGAGCGATGCCGAGGCGCTGTGCAGCCGCGTGGCGATTCTCGCCAAAGGGCGGCTCATCGCTCAGGGGCGCCTCACCGACATCCTCGCCTTTCAGGTGGGCGGCTGGGAACTCGTCGTGTCGAATCTGCCGGGGCCTCGCGCCCAAGCCTTCGAAGCGCGCGCCCGCCGGATCGTCCGAATCAGCGAGGGCCGGTACAGCATCGAACTGCCGCTCGATCCACCACCGGATCGTGTCCTGGCGGAGCTGGCCGCCAACGGCGCGACCGTGGTGTCGCTGAATCCGCTGCGCGAGACGCTCGAGGATTTCTTTGTCGAGCAGGTAACGGGACAGGGTTCGCACCGCTCACAGGGTCTACAGGGCTTACAAGGTTCGCGGTCGTGAAAGCAGTTGGGTGGATCGCCATCAACGTGTTCCGCGAATCTGTACGCGACAAAGTGTTCTATAACCTGCTCTTCTTCGCGATTCTGCTGATGGGGGCCTCATACCTGATCGGGCAGCTCACGGCCGGGCAGGACGTCAAGATGATCAAAGATCTCGGCCTGGCGGCGACCTCAGTGTTCGGCCTGTTCATCGCCGTCTTCATCGGCATTGGCCTCGTGTCCAAGGAGGTCGAGAAGCGCAGCATCTACAGCCTTCTGGCCAAACCGGTTGACCGCTATCAGGTGATTCTGGGCAAGTACGCCGGCCTCGTGCTCACGCTGGCCGCGAATGTCGCGATCATGACTGTGGCACTCTACGGCGTGCTGGCGTATCTCCGCTGGAAGCTTGGCGCTAGCGCCATGGCCTGGGAGACGTCGGCGCTCGATCCGGCGCTCTTGAAGGCCCTGTGCCTGACGTTTGTCGAGCTGTGCCTTGTGACGGCTTTGGCACTCTTCTTCTCGACGTTTTCCACGCCGCTTCTTTCAGCGGCGCTGACCTTCGGATTCTTCATCGCCGGTCGGCTGAGCAGCGATCTCCGGAATTTCAACGATGTTGTGCAGTCGCCAACGGCCGGAAAAGTGGCGGAGGCTATCTACTGGATTCTGCCGAATCTTGCGGCGTTCGACCTGCGCGCTCAGGTCGTGCACGGACGCGCCGTGCCGATGGGATACATGGCCTTGACGATCGCCTACGGGCTTCTTTACATAGGAGCGCTGCTGGTGCCGGCGGCACTCATCTTTTCCAGGCGCGATTTCAAGTAGTGCCTCAATCACTCACGACGATCGTGATTGGCGCGATGGCTACCGCCGCGCTGATGGCCGGTTCCGCCGCCCTGCAGGCCGCCCGCGAGCGCGCCTACCCCCTCTCGATTGCCGACGAGCAGGTGCTGTACTTGACCTCAGGCAATGCCCTGCGTCGAATGGCGGTCGGCTACACCGCCTTGGCGGCAGACTTGTACTGGATTCGCGCCATTCAATATTTCGGCGATATCAGGCTCGGTCACGTCAAGCCGACCCGGGCGTCCGGCTCGACGGGCGACTACCCGCTCCTCTACCCGTTCCTCGATCTGACGACGACGCTCGATCCGCATTTCAATATTGCCTACCGGTTCGGGTCCATTTTTCTCGCCGAGCCCTTTCCTGGCGGCGTGGGTCGTCCCGACCTGGCCATTGCCCTCCTTGAGAAGGGGCTCCGCGAGGCTCCCGAGAAGTGGGAGTATGTGGTCGACATCGGCTTCGTCCATTACTGGTGGCTCCACGATTACCGCGAAGCGGCCGCGTGGTTCGAGCGCGCGAGCCAGATGCACGACGCTCCGTGGTGGCTGCGGTCGATGGCCGCCACAACATCGGTCCAGGGTGGTGATAGGGAGTCTTCACGTCAGATGTGGGAATCCATCCGGGAGTCTGCCGACAACGACTGGCTGCGAGGCTCAGCCGAGCGTGCCCTGCTGCAGCTGCGCGCGCTCGATCAGATCGACCAACTCCAGCAGATTGTGGATCGTGCGGCGCAGGGGCGAGGGGCGCCGCCAGTTGGCGGCAGCGTCGTTCAGCTCAATGGCCGCGTGGTGGTCGATCCGGCGGGTGTTCCCTACGAAATCGACGCGTCCGGCCGCGTTCAGCTGGGCCAAAAGTCGCCGCTGTTCCCCCTTCCAAACCAACCGTCCAGGCAGCGTATGCCGCCTGCATGAGCGAGATGGGATCCTTCCTGGTGATGTCAACGACCGTGACGACGATCATTGCCGCGTGCTTCGGCGCTGTCATCGGCAGCTTTCTGAACGTGTGCATCTATCGCCTCCCCATCGGCACGTCCGTCGTCTGGCCGTCGTCGGCCTGCCCTTCGTGCAGGCGGAAGCTCGCGTGGTTCGAGAACATCCCGATGCTGAGCTATGCCGTTCTCGGTGGACGCTGTCGGACCTGCCGCGTCCCGATTTCACTCCGCTATCCTGTGGTGGAGCTGCTCACGTCGCTGATGTTTGCGGGCGCTTGGTACTACTTTGGTCCAGGCCCGCTCTTCGCGGCACGTCTCGTTCTCGGGTGCGCGCTCATCGTGCTGTTTGCCATCGACCTCGAGCACCATCTGCTGCCCAATGCGATCACGCTGCCCGGCATCGTCGTCGGTTTTGCCTTCAGTCTGTTCACGGAGCCCGGTTGGCAGGCGTCACTCCTGGGCATTCTGATCGGTGGCGGCAGTCTGTATGCCATTGCGGAAGCCTACTTCCGAGTTCGCCACGAGGAAGGACTGGGGATGGGCGACGTGAAGATGCTCTCGATGATCGGCGCCTTCCTCGGGTGGAAGCTGACCGTGGTGACGCTCATGCTGGCCTCGTTCTCGGGATCGATCATCGGCATCGCGCTCATCGTGGCCCGTCGGGGCGACATGAAGTACGCCCTGCCATTTGGAACGTTTCTGTCGCTGGGGGCTGCACTCGCCGCGACCGTCGGGCCCGGAGTGCTGGACTGGTACGTGAGTTTGTGGTGAGCACCAACTGATGCCAACCGGTTCCAGTGCGTACGCGTTGCTCGGGCTCACAGCGATCATCGGAGCGCTGGCAGCCGCCCTGGTGTTCGCCACACTGCGGTTTGCGGCCGCCGCACGCGATACACGCCGCCACTTGCGGGGCGGCGCTGAGACGGCGCTGTTGTCGGCTGCGCTCGAGGAAGCCGTTACCAAACTGAAAGCTCAGGAGCGGGCGACAGCCGCGAGGGCGGACGCCTCGGAGCGGCTGAGCGGCGAGATCATCGCGAGTTTGACCGCTGGGCTGCTCGTCGTGGGAATGGAAGGTGAGGTCCGCATTCTCAACCCGGCCGGCCGCCGCATGCTCCACGTTCCCGAGTCCGCGCCGGAGCCAGCCTATCGAGACTATCGGCGGCTGCTGGGAGAAACGGCGCTCACGACTGTCATCGACGAGTGCCTGAAGAGCCGCGTGGCCGTCATCCGGCGGCCGGTGCAGCTCACAGGGGCGCTCGGCACGACCCACCTCGGCGTGACGGTTTCACCGCTTTTCGACGATCGGGCAGCCTTGCACGGGGCAATCTGTCTCTTCACTGATCTGACGGCGATCAAGGAGCTCGAAGAGCAACTGCGGCTCAAAGAAAGCCTGGCCACCGTGGGAGAGCTCACGGCTGGAATCGCCCACGAGTTCCGCAACGGTCTGGCGACTATTCATGGGTACAGCAAGCTGTTCGATCTGAAGTCGCTGCCCGAGATCTACCGGCAGTACGTGGAGGCCATTCGGCACGAGACGGAGGCGCTCTCACAAGTCGTCACCAACTTCCTGAACTTCGCGACCCCGGCCAAGCTCACGTTGTCACGTCTTGCCCTTCGTGGCATCTGTGAGCGGGCGGCCGAAGAGGTCAGATCCGAGGCACGGTCGCTCGGCGGCGATGTCACGGTACGGGGCGAGTTCGGGGAGCTTGACGGAGACGAGGTGCTGCTCAGACAGGCCTTCAGCAATCTGTTGAGGAATGCCGTTGAAGCCTGCACCGCTGACTCGCTTGCCCCCGTTGTCGTCATCCGGTCAGAAGTCAATCGCGCACAGGGTGTGTCGTACGTGATCGTCGAGGACAACGGCCCAGGGATCGAGCCTGCGGACCGCGAACGGATCTTCCGCCCGTTCGTGACGTCGAAGCGCGACGGCACCGGTCTCGGTCTTGCCCTGGTCCAGAAGATCATCGTCTTTCACAACGGTCGCATCTCGGTCGGGAGCTCGGCGCTCGGCGGAGCCAGCTTTCAGATCGTCCTTCCCATCGCCCGCTGAGTCTGGTGGCACGTTGGCGTTTTTCGCCACGTCGTGCCCGGCGTGCCGGCAGTTCCTGCACATGCTCTCCCCGGCTGCTACTCGAGATCGTGTACTTCGCTTGAGGTAACTGGCGGAACGGGCCTCGTCACGCGCTGGACCGTAAGTTGCACCATGTGTCGGTCGTGAAATCCAGCGCTGGTTTCTCCCTGCTCGAGACGCTTGTTGCGATCACTCTCCTCGCCGTTGGTGTGTGCTCGCTCGCGCAGCTGTTCGTCATCTCAGCGCGGACGAACCAGCGAGCGCAGGTCATGACGACGATCTCAGTGCTGGCGCAGCAGAAGATGGAGCAACTGCGCGCGCTGACGTGGGGCGTGGACGATCTTGGTCGGCCGCTGACCGACACGACCAGCGACACCACGACGGTGCCCGAGAGGCCCGCTGGAGGCACGGGCCTGAGCCCGTCTCCTGGCAACACGCTGGCGATGGATACTCCTGGCTATTGCGATTTCGTCGATGCATTTGGCGGGTTGCTGGACGAAGGAGCGAGCACCTCGAGGGCCCGGACGGCTTCGGTGTACACGCGCCGATGGTCGATTACTAGGGTGCCGGCCGATCCAGACAACACGATTGTGATTCAGGTGCGCGTGATCGCTACGACGCCCTGGGGTCAGGGCGAGTCCGCGAGCATTGTCGGTGTGCGAACGCGAAGGGGCGCCTGACATGCAGGTCCACACGCTCAAGCGAAGGGGCGCTTGAATGCAGGCTGGCCGGCCCGCTGTAGGCCCGACCTTCAGGTCGGGCGCGACTGTTCAAGACGCTGGGTTCTCACTGGTCGAGGCGATCGTGTCGGCCGGATTGCTGCTCCTCGTGACCGCAGCGGTCTTTGCGCTCACCGATCCCACGCGCGGAGCGTCGCTGGTGCAGCTCGAAAGCGCCGACCTGGAGCAGCGACTGCGCGTAGCCGCCAATGCGCTTTCGAACGATCTCACCATGGCCGGGGCAGGGACGTATGCCGGTGCCGAAGCTGGCCCACTGACGTTCTGGTTCGCCCCCGTGTTGCCCTATCGGCGGGGAAGGGTGGCCGCCGACGCGCCCGGCACGTTCAGGTCCGACGTCGTCACCCTGTTCTACGTACCGTCCACATCGTCTCAGACGACCTTGAGTGCAGCGTTATCGTCTGGCCAGCTCACGCTGCAGGTCATTCCTGAGAGTGGTTGCCCCCACGGTCAGCCCTTGTGTGGATTTCTGCCGGGCATGACGCTTCTCGTGTACGACAGCCAGGGCCACTCCGACACATTTACCCTCACGAGCACAGCGGGCAATCAAGGGCAGTTGGCGGCGAACAACCCCGGCGGCGTGATGCGGGGAACGTACGCGATCGGATCGAAGGTCGTGCAGGTCGTTCAGCGAACCTACTACGTGAAACCCAATGCGCAGGGTGTCGATCAGCTCGTGTACTACGACGGATCCGCGAATGCCGATACTCCCGTGATCGACCATGTCGCCGGAATCGAGCTGCAGTACTACGGCGATCCTCAGCCGCCGATCCTCTACGGATCCGTCTCGGACTCCACCGGTCAATGGACCACCTATGGCCCAAAACCCCCGGCGTTCGACGCGCGTCCAACGGCCTATCCGGATGGAGAGAACTGCGTGTTCACCTTTGATCCTGTCAGCGGCCTCCACAGTCCACGCCTTGAAGTCCTGGGTGAACAGTCGTCGCCACGCGCCCTGGTCAGGCTGACCGCCGCGGAGTTGAGCGATGGCGACATCTGGTGTCCGGAGGTTGGCACGGAGAATCGTTTCGACGCCGACTTGCTGCGTGTTCGAAAGGTCGCCGTCACGTTGCGCGTGGAATCGGCCGTCGATGCTCTTCGGGGCCCGGCGGGCGTACTCTTCAGACACGGTGGCACGGGCCGCGGCGCGCAGCGGTTGCTGCCGGACCGGGAGCTTCGATTTCAGGTGACGCCGCCCAACCTGAATCTCAGACCATGAGCACCCATCGCGTCGGGAACGTGGCGCGCGCGGCCGGCGAGGTCGGCATGGCGATCGTCGTCTGCCTGTTGGCGATGCTGCTATTGATGGCGCTCGGCGGAGCGCTGGTGATGACCACGTCGGTGGAGACGATGATCGCGGGCAACTTTCAGCGTGCGCGCGAGGCCGGCTACGCGGCGTCCGCGTCACTCGAGCGTGCCATGGGCGCCCTTTCCGCCGTAGCCGACTGGCCCCTGTTGCTGAACGGAACGGTCATGTCCGCCTTCATCGACGGGTCTCCCGGCGGTACCCGCACACTTCCCGACGGTTCAACGCTGAACCTCACGCAGGTTGTCAGCCTGGCGAATTGCGGGAGAACCACCGCGTGCACCGACGCGCAAATGGATGCGGTCACATCAGAGAGGCCCTGGGGCGCCGACAACCCTCGTTGGCAGCTGTTTGCTTATGGTCCGCTGCGAGACATGCTGCCTCCTGGCGCCATCAGCTCACAGCACTACGTTGTCGTGCTCGTCGCGGACGACCAGGCGGAGAACGATGGGAATCCCTCCATGGACGGTTCGGACGAGAGCAATCCCGGGAGCGGCCGAATCGAGCTGCGAGGAGAAGCATTCGGCCCCGGAAGCGCCCATCGAGGCGTGGAGGCGACGGTCGCCCGGACGGCCTCGGGCGTCCGTGTGATTTCGTGGCGCGACCTGGCCCGCCTTGACCGCCCCTAAGGCCTCACGTACCATCAAATTGGAACCGATACCCTCTAGAGCAACTCATGCGCGTACGTGTACCTGCATCCATCCTCTGCGTGGTGGCCCTCTTCGGGGCGGTGGCGCCGCTCGGGGCCCAATCCCTGGGCGATCTCGCACGGCGAGAGGCCGAACGGCGCAAGACTCTCAAGGGCGACGGCAAGATCCTGACAAATAAGGACGTACCGCGCGTACCTCAACCGGAAGCGCCGCCGGCTCCGGCGGATACCACGCCGCAGACGAACGCAGACAAGAAGGACCAGGCGGCGCCTGCGGACACGGACAAGGCTAAGACCACTGAGCCCGCGTCCGACGCCAAGGACACCTCCGGCGGCGCCAGGGACGAAAAGTACTGGAGAGATCGTCAGAAAGCGCTCCAGGAGCAGCTCGAGCGCGATGAAGTGTACGCCACGGCTCTGCAATCGCGCGTGAACGCGCTCACGACGGACTTCGTCAATCGGGACGATCCGGCTCAGCGTGATGTCGTGGCAAGGGACCGCCAGAAGACACTGGACGAGATGGTCCGTCTCAACGCGCAGATTGTCGCCGAGAAGAAGGCCATAGGCGACTTCGAGGAAGAAGCACGCCGAGCTGGTGTTCCGCCCGGTTGGCTCCGGTAGTGACTCGTCCCTCCACCGATTCTCCCATTCTGCTCGTCGAGGACAAAGACTCACTTCGCGCCATGCTGCGGCATGCGCTGGAGAGCCAGGGCCATGCCGTGATCGAGGCGCGCGACGAGCGCGAGGCGGTGCAGGCCCTTCGCGAGTCGCGCCCGGGCGTCGTGTTGTCGGATCTGCGGTTGCCTGAAGGCGACGGGTTGCGTGTGCTGCGCGCGTCCAAGGAGTTCGATCCTGAATTGCCGGTGATTGTGATGACGGCCTTCGGCAGCATTCAGGACGCCGTTGCCGCGATGAAGGAGGGGGCGCTCGATTTTCTTGCCAAGCCCGTGGATCCCGATCATCTGTTGCTACTGGTCGAGCGGGCGCTGTCGCAGCGGCGTCTCGCCACCGAAAACATCCTGCTCAAGGAAGAGCTTGCGGCCCGTCGCGGGGCGCCGCAGATCGTCGGTGAAGACTCCAAGTTGAAACAGGTCACGGTCGCGCTGCGCCGCGCCGCGGCGAGCGATGCGACGGTGCTCCTGGAGGGGGAGAGCGGCACGGGTAAGGAACTCTTCGCGCGAGCGCTGCACGCGCTGAGCGCGAGGGCCGACGGCCCGTTTGTGGCGATCAACTGCGCCGCGATTCCCGAAAATCTGCTGGAGACCGAGCTCTTCGGCCATGAGAAGGGTGCATTCACGGGCGCGACCGGGCGCAAGCCTGGCAAGTTCGAACTCGCGCACCGCGGCACGCTCTTTCTCGACGAAATCGGGGATCTGCCCATTCTGTTGCAGGCCAAGATCCTCCGGGCGCTCGAGGACAAGCGTTTCGAGCGCCTTGGCGGGACGGCGACTATTCAGGTGGACGTTCGCGTTGTGGCGGCGACCAATCGCAATCTGAAAGCGGCTGTGGCCGCGCGGCAGTATCGGGAAGACCTGTACTTTCGGCTGTCGGTGTTCCCGATTACCATTCCGCCGCTCCGCGATCGTGCGGATGACATTCCGATGCTGGCGAAATACTTCGTCGAGCGTTTCTGCCGCGATCTGAACAAGAAGCCCCTCGTGCTTGCGCCATCAGCGCTCGACGCGCTGTCGGCGTACCCCTGGCCAGGCAACGTCCGCGAACTGCAGAACTGCATCGAGCGGGCCGTGATTCTCACCGACGGCGACACGATCCATGCAAGGCACTTGAGCCTGTCGTTGCGAGAATCGCCAGTGGCTTCGTCGTCGGTCGAGAGCCCGTGGTCGCAGATTGATCTGTCTGGGACCCTCGCCGACGCGTCGCGTCGCGTGTTGGGCGAGGTGGAGCGTCGCAAGATCGAGCAGGCGTTGAAGGAAGCCGCTGGCGATCGGGGCCGCGCGGCGGAGCTGCTGCAGATCGGTTACAAAGTGCTGCTCGCGAAGGTCCGAGAGTACGGGCTGGACTCCGCGTAAGCCGTCTATTCTTTGGGCTTGTTCGTCATCGGTACGAACCGCACTCGAAGCGTGCTGAGCGTCTCCGTCCCGGTGACAGTGCGGCGCAAGACCCGCAATTCCTGGGTCACGGTTCCCACGGGAATCGCCATCAGACCCCCGACCTTCAGTTGTTGCAGCAAGACGGGTGGAACTTCGTCTGGCGCCGCTGTCACGATGATGCGGTCGTAAGGCGCATGCTCGGGCCATCCCAGGTACCCGTTGCCGGTACGCACGTGAATGTTGCGATAGCCGAGGGCCGAAAGTGTTTCGCGTGCCCGTTCTGCCAGTGGCGGCACGATCTCGATCGTATACACGTCTTTCGCGAGGGCCCCAAGGACCGCCGCCTGATAGCCGGATCCTGTTCCCACTTCGAGCACGCGATGCCCGGGCGCCACGTCCAGCGCCTGTGTCATGAACGCGACGATATATGGTTGAGAGATCGTCTGTTCGTACCCGATTGGCAGCGGCGAATCGCTGTAGGCCTCGGCGCGCTGCGGCTCCGGAACGAACAGATGACGCGGTACCCGGAGCATCGCGTCGAGCACCTGTGCGCTGCGGATATCGCGCGCCCGGAGCTGCTCTTCGACCATGCGCCGCCGCTCGGCGTCCCAATCGCGCGCACTGCGCTGAGGGTCGGCTCCGCTGGTGCCGCAGGCCAGGCCGACCAGGACGAGCAGAGCGCTGACCCAGACGTGACGACCAGGCGTGCGTCTGATCAGGCTACGACGTTCGAGAGTGAGAATCATGTTGTGAACTGAAGGGGCGTCACATGAAATACTGCTGAAAGGCGGCTTCGGCCTGGCGCGTCGATTCAATTTCACGTACGCCATGACGAATGCCAAATACTGACCCTGCAGCTTGTGAACTGGCGTTCCAAGAATCGAGTCTTCCGTCAATGTGCAACGAGGCGAGGTTCTTAGAACCCTGGTTTCAGCGTCCCTTTCTGCCTCGCAACCTCCAATAGCGTCGGATAGAACTGAACAAACGTTCGCTCCACTGCAGCGTTCTTTGTGTGGCACTCCACACATTGCCCACGCGCGAGCAACTCGCCTGAAAGTGGTTCCGCCACATCCTTCATCGATCGAGCCGACCCGAAGTTGAAGAAAGCCCAGCCGTCCTGAAATCGCGCGTCCTTCACCTCTGCCTCGATTCCAGCAAGGTCGGTCTGAAACCGCCCGCCCTTGTTGATGGACCCCTCGCTACTCGAGCTACGACCTTCGAGTACGAATATCGTGCCGTTCGGCCACACGCCTGTCTGCATGAAACCGCGATAAGAGGAAGGATTCACAAAGACGTTTCCGAATCCGGGCCCCGAGGGTGAACCGGCAGGCGGCGAACCCACTGGCGGGTCATAGGTCATGCCCAGACCAGAACTCAAAAAGATCCACTCTCGATAGTCCGCTGGGCGAACAAGGCTGGTGCCGTTTGTGTAGCGTGGGCCATCGCCTGGCGCTTGCTGCGCAGTGATCGCCATTGAGAACACAAAGACGTACGCCGCGCCAATCAGAGCCGCCATTCTTCTCAAATCCATCGCGATTTCTCCCTTACACCCACGCTCGCAATCAACGACCGGCGCTGAGCCGCGCGCTGCTGCGACAGGCTAGCACGGACGAAGAGCGCGACGGGTGCAGCGCCATGATGCTCATTCAGCCCTCGCCCTGCACCTACCACCTGGGTAGGCTCGGCGCAGGAACATGCGCGTATCCGCGCAGGAGGAGAGCCGAATGAGATTCTACAACCGTCAGCATCGCCACTACTGCGGAATCGATCTCCACGTGAAGACCATGTACGTCTGTATCCTCGACGGCGCCGGCCAAGTGCTCGTCCATCGTAATGCCCCGTCGTCCCCAGCCGCCTTCCTCGAGATCGTCAAGCCGTACCGTGAGGATCTGGTCGTGGCGGCCGAGTGCATGTTTACGTGGTACTGGCTGGCCGATGTTTGCGCGGCGGAAGGCATCGCGTTCGTGCTCGGCCACGCGCTGGCGATGAAAGCCATTCACGGCGGCAAGGCCAAGAATGACAAGATTGATTCCCACAAGATCGCCGTCCTGCTCCGTGGAGGCATGCTGCCGCAAGCCTATGTCTACCCGGCGGCCATGCGGTCCACGCGCGATCTGATCCGTCGGCGCTTGCATCTCGTGCGCAAGCGCGGCCAGCTCCTGGCCCACA
>ORMF012661579.1_pt1 | contig 16121 bp, 18 predicted proteins | sample 1779871 | NCBI WGS metagenome assembly ORMF01 (sample SAMEA104232316, study PRJEB22302) | groundwater metagenome | biome: forest; feature: aquifer; material: groundwater | place: USA | collected 2011-08-07 | depth 5.4 m
CCTTGTCAACCGTGCCGTCGCGCCCGAGAAGCTCATGTCCGAGGCGTTGGCGGCGGCCGAGGAGATTGCCTCGGGCCCGGCCGCCATGCTGACCATGAGCAAGGTGATGATGAAGCGGGCCTATGAGGCGAGCGTCGAGGAGTTCTTCGAGCGCGAGGCCGTCGCGCAGGCGATCGCCTTCGGCAGCGCCGAGTTCGGCGAGGGCGTCGACGCGTTCCTGTCGAAGCGCAAGCCGCGGTTCAACGGCTGAGCGGGCGGACCGATGTCAACGGATCTCGGCGGGATCGTAGGCAAGGCCGGCAGCGCCATAACCGCCGTCCACATTCAAGATATGCCCCGTCACCCAATCGCATTCGTCCGAGGCAAGGTAGAGCGCCGCGTTCGCCACGGCATCGACATTGCCATAGGAATGCGTTGGAATGCGATCGAGATAACCCCGCCTTCGGGTCGGTCCGTGCCTGCTGATGCCTGTCTCAATTGGACCGGGGGCGATTGCGTTGACCATGATGCCTTGGCCTGAAAGCTCGACCGCAAGAACCTTACATATATGCATGACTGCCGCCTTCGAGGCGCCATAGGCGATCCCGCCCATATTGCCGCGCTGTCCCGATATCGAACCGATCTGAATAATGCGGCCGCCTCCTTGTTTGACCATGTGGCGAGCGGCGGCCTGTGCCGTCAGGAAGGAGCCCGTGAGATTTATGCGAAGGACGCGCTCCCAATCCTCGAGGCTCGTATCCAGCGCCAGCTTGTGCAGCGCGATGCCTGCATTGTTGACGGCGATGTCGATGCGGCCGAACCGCCGAACTGTCTCTGCGACCTGCGCATCGCACTGAAGGGGATCGGCAACGTCCGCCCGAAAGGCATGGGCCGAGCCACCGGATTGTGCGATGGCTGATGCCGTGGATTCCGCGCGGGCACCATCCCGATCTGCACACATCAGCGATGCGCCTTCGCTAGCAAACCGCTTTGCGATTGCCGTGCCCAGCCCGCCACCTGCTCCGGTAACAAGTGCAACCTTGCCCTTCAGTCTCATCGATCTGCTCCCTGCACGAGATTGGCTAGCCGTTGCTGAACGAAGCGATCAGCGCATCGACCTCTTGCTGATCCGGTCCCTTGCACCGGGCGTTGACGCGCGGGCCGGTGGCGTAGCCTACCCACAACACGATCTCGTCCGGCCTCGGCGCATCGTGAATTAGCACAGGCGTGGAATCGAACGCGTCGAGGTCCCAGCCCTCGTCGAGCGGCCCGTAAAGCAGGTCGACCGTGGTGCCGGGCGGACCCACCTTGGCGTGGCCCGGAATAATGACGCGGCCACGCTTGATGGTGCGGCGCATGGCCATGCCAAGGCGGGGATGGATCATTGCCGCCCATGCTCGAGGTCGCCGCCGGTGCCCACCACCGCCGCCTTGGTGTAGGCGCGCAGCTGCGCGGGACTGGCGCCGAGTATTGCTAGCGCCGTCTTGGTGAGTGAGACGCCGAGTCCTGCTCCCTCTTAGACGGCCTCGGCACGCAATCATGTACTTCGCCAAGACACGGTCAACCCTCCACGCAGCATTAGGCGGTCGATTACACGCACTGCAAGGTTTGCGTGCACTTCACCAACGAAACTGCCGTACTCGATGATGTGCGGTAGTCCGGTCGCGACCCTCCTTTTTTTGACGCGCTGCGGTTCCCAATGTTCGTCCATCTTCAATCGATGCCAGCTGATTAGACGAGATATTTTGCGATATCCTCGCCGGCATCCTGCTTCCTCTTGAGCCAGTTCGCCATGCGACCCCTCCCCGACCATGTCTCGTTCGTTGCGGGATCGCGGTATTTCACTCTCACCTCGTGAACCCTTCCTCCCGTCTCCTCTCTATCATTGGCATCTGGGTCCTGGGTAGCGCCATCATGGTCTTCTGCTCGCTTTGGCGCCTCCCCTTCGAGCGAGCGCTTCAGGTAGGCGATGTTGTTGCTGGTGATGCCCACCAGCTGCCAACCGTCCGCTCCAGCCGCGTTGAGCATGTCGAGCTCGTTACCGCGCTGACCGTGATCGTTGAGATTGATCTTGCGATATTCCCATTCGGCCACAGCTCGTTCTCCGGAATGCGCCCGCCAGCGCCAGCTTAGCTCCGACCAAAGCTGGGCGCCAACGACAATCCGCTCGTTCAGACGCAATCGGCACCCAGTGACCAGCCTAACCATCAACACTCAACGCCGCCACTCACGCAGCCATTCTCGAACTGGCGCCTGGCGGAAATGTCGTGCAGCATCGCGCCGTGCGTGAGGGCGAAGCAAGAGGAAAGCGGAGGCGTGAGGTCATGCGTTTCAAAGGCAAGGTCGCACTCATCACGGCAGCGGCGAGCGGCATCGGGCGGGCAACCGCCAACATCATCGGGCGCGAGGGCGGACGCATCGCTGCCGTCGACATCAATCGCGAGCGGTTGGATGCGACCATTGCCGAGATCACGGCTGCAGGCGGCGAGGCACATGCCTACAATGCCGACGCGCTCGATGAGCGCAAGGTGGACAGCGTGGTTGCCGACGCTGCCAAACGCTTCGGGAGGATCGACATCCTGGTGAATGCCGTAGGCGGCAGCACCATCATCGCCAAGCCCGGTGCCACGACCGAGGAGCTGACGCTGGCCGAATGGCAGTCGCTGATCCACTTCAACCTGACCGGCACGTATCTGTTCACACATGCCGTGATCCCGATCATGAAGCGCCAGAAGAGCGGCAAGATCGTCAATCTCGCCTCGATCGCGGGCCGGGGGAAGAGCTCCGCCAGCTCATCGGCCTACGCGGTGGCAAAGGGCGGCATCATTGCGCTGACGACAAAGCTCGCGAACGAGCTCGGACCACATGGGATCAACGTCAACGCCATCGCTCCCGCCACCACGCTGACCGAGCGCATCCGCCCGCGCTGGGAGCAGCGTCCGCCCGAGGAGCGTGCAGCCGACATTCAGAGGACGCCGCTGCGCCGCATGGGCGAGGCGGTGGACCAAGCCAACGTCATCTGCTTCCTTGCCTCCTCGCATGCCGACTTCGTGACGGGCCTCACGATCGATGTGACGGGCGGGCTCTGACCAGCGCGGCAATGCAAGACCGGCGCGATGGCCGGCAACGGGGAGGAAGATCGTGACCGACTTCGTGCTCATTCACGGCGCCTATCAGGGCGGATGGATCTGGAAGCTCGTCTCCGAGCGCCTGCGCGCTAAGGGCCACAACGTGCTCGCGCCCACCCTCGACGGTTGCGGCGAGCGCTCCGCGCAGCTGCGCGCCGGCATCCCCACCGAGACGCACGGCGAGGAGATCGCCAAGCTGCTGTACTTTCACGATCTGAGAAACGTCGTGCTCGTCGGCACGTCGAGCGGGGGCATGGTGATGGCGTGCGCCGCCGAGCGGGCCCGTGAGCGCGTCGCCCGCGTCGTCTTCGCCGATGCGCTTGCGCTCTTCAACGGCGAGAAGATCCTCGACATCGTCAAGCGTCCCACCACCGCAATCGACACGCCGCTGGCGCGCGGCCCCTCCCGAGAGGACGCGGTGGGGCGCCTCTTCGCCGGCCTCGATCCGGCCATACGCGAGTGGGCCGCCGACCGCGTTACGCTGCATCCTGCGGCGGTGTACAATCAGCCCGTCAGGCTCGAGCGGTTCTGGGACCAGCCGTGGGACGCGGATGTCCTATATTGCAGCCGCGCCCCCAACCCCGGCGAGGCGCATATCCGTCGCGCAGCCGACAAGCTCAAGGCGCGCTGGCATGTGATCGACACCGGCCATTATCCCATGCTGAGCACCCCCGACGAGCTGACACGGATCATATTGAACGCGTGAGGCGTGCGACTAAGCCTCAGCAAGAGAGCCGCAATTAGGCGCCACATGGGCACGCACCAATGAAAGGAAACCGCAAGGGTTCCTGGTGCATGGGCCCACCTACCACAGTCTGGCCATGCGGCGGCATCCGCTAACCGATGCTGTCAGCTATCGCTGGCATGCGGCACGGCCAAAGCGTTGGGCTGCCACAGTTTGTCGGCACGCCCAAGAGCGTTGCCGACCAGATGGAGGCGTTCATCGATACCGTTGGGGGCGATGGGTTCATGTTGTCGCCGATATTTTGTCCGGGCGCCATCGAGCGGTTCGTGGACGAGGTCGTGCCCGAGCTGCAGCGCCGTGGCCTACTCGGCAAAACTTCCCGTGGCAGGTGAAAGCGGCTCGCGCCAGCAGGACCCCGGAAAGCGGACGAGATGCTGCGCTGCAGCGACCCATGATTTCGGGAGGACACGCCGGTCATTCGCACTTGCCTAGTGATCTTGTTCCGTTGCTACTCGGACCCCGAGCTTGTTATGGACGTTTCGGAGTTGCCTTCGGCACGATCGGAGCAACATTGGCATTGCCGACACGGCTCTGGACCCGGCGGCACGTGGTTGCCCATTCTTGCTTCGTCATGTGAGTGCCCTTGTCCCAGAGCCGCATGCAGTCAGCGATCGCATCCTTGGCTGGATTCTTCTCGATCACCCGGGCTGGTACATTTGTCCCACTTGGAGGCACGCTTGAAGGCGCTAGACGGTCAGCGCTGCTTGGTAGGGGCGCTCCCGGCGCGACTACGATAGGTCCGCTCGAGGTGGGAGCCCGGGGTGGCGCGCGCCTGGCGTCGATCCTGGGTATCCCCGTTACGCCAGGACCTGTATCCGGGGCTGCCATCGGCGGAGCTGAGGAGCTGGTCTGTGCAAGGTTCGGACCGGTGCTCAGGGAAAGAACGAGGATGGTCAAAACCACTACGGTGCGCATCGCAAACTCCTCACTGCAGGCGAAGGCGTTGGAAGCTGCGCTTCCGAGGTCGTAAAGTCGACACGCTATCTTGCACCTCGAGCCCCTTGCCGACGCCCGGCCTTCTCGAGCGCACGGATCACCTCGAGAGCCTCGACGGCGGGCAGCCGCCCGAGCGCCGGGCTCGTGTTTCGCAGGTAACAGCCATGGTGACTGCCGCATGCGATTTCTGATGGAAGGGCCAGGATCGGATAAGGAGAGCCGCCGATGCTACGCGCGAACAGAGGCTTGATTGTCGGCGGCCTATCCGCACTTGCAGTGGGGCTCTTCGGCGGCTGGGCGTTGACTGCCTTGCTGCCCGCCGAGGCCGCGCCGCCAGCCGCGCGCGCAATTACTCTACACAGCGCGCCGGCTCTGGCTTCGGTCGCGGTCTCCGACGCGGCCGATCAGCCGGCTTCAGCTGGGCAGGCGGCCTCCGAGCCCACCGCGGCCGCGCCCCTCCGCGCAGCCGAAGCGCCAAGCCTTGTCACGCCTGCGCCTGCCGTTTCTCAGGCCCGGGATGCGTCGCGGGCCCGTCCAGTCCGACGCAGCCAGCGCGCTCGGATCAACCCGCGTCCCGTCATCGACGAAGACGACGACGACTGTTGATGGCGTGCAGATGGCGTGCAGCAAGTCGAGCCCCGCCTGACCGAGCGTCCCGGCTGTCAAACGGCGGCGGTCACATCCATCATCGCTGTTCGCGGATGTGCGCAGGCGAGCGACCGGCGCATTGCCGCAGGGTGCCGCGCGACGACACATGACGCTAGCGGTCTCCGCCCGTCGGGGCGATCCTGACGCCGTCCGCGATGCGGTCGCTGGGATGCAGCACCACCACCGTGCGCTCCGACAGGCCCTTCAGCACCTCGGCAAACGCCGTGTTGCGCTGGCCGATCTCGACCGGCACCGAGCGTGCGCGGCCGCGCTCGACGGCGTACACCGTCCACTGGTCGCGCTTGCGGAACAAGGCGCTGATGGGAACGCGCAGCGCATTGCCGGCCTCGTAGACGTTGATCTTCACGACAACGCGGAATTCATGGCCCAGCCGCTCGGCGGCCTCGCCGCCGTTCTGCAGCTTCAGGATCGTGCGCACCCTCTGCTCCTCGATCCCGAGCGCGGAGATCTTGGTGAAGCCTGCCGGCTCCACGCGCGTGACTTTGGCAATGAGCGGCGGGCCGCCCCAGCCCTCCACGGCCGCGGTCGCGCCCTCGCGCACCTTGACGGCATCCACCGACAGCAGCTCGACCACGATCTCGAGATTCTCCGGGTCGCCGATATCGACCAGGGCCGTTCCGGCCGCCACCACCCGTTCGCTTTCCTGAATGAGCCGCAGAACCCGGCCGCTGACGGGGGCGCGCACGGTCACACAGCACCCGCTCGGGGTCTCGCCCTTCCAGGCCTCCTCCGGCCCGATCAAGCGCGCCCGCGCGCTTTCCAGCTCGCGCTTGCGCACATCGAGATTGGCCTTGGCCCGTGCCAGCGACGCGCGCCGGGTATCGGCGTCGATGCGCGCCCGTTCGAGCGCCCGATCGGAAATCGTCTTGGACTTGATCAGCGCGCGCGCACGCGCCAGCTCGCTCTCGGCGAACTCGAGCTCGGCCGCAGCCTGGTTGACCTCCGCCTCGGCCAGCGCGACGGCGGCCTTGCCCGCTTCGACCTGCGCCTCGAGCTCGCGCGTGGCGCGAACGTCGAGGAAGGCCGGCGCCATCGGCTCGATGATCGCCACCGCCGTCAGGTCCTTCCTGACCCGATCGCCGGCTTCGAGCGACAGGCGCACCAGCTTGCCCGTGATCGGCGCGGAGACGGTATAGACGTCCTTGATGCGGGTCTTGCCCTCCTCGTCCACGGTGACGAGGAGCGGGCCCTTCCTCAGCTCGGCAACCTCGACCATGACGGGCTTCGGCCACATGGCCCAGGCTATGGCCACAAGCAGGCCCGCCAGCCCCGCGACGATGAGCCCACGCTTGATTAGCCGGGGTGAAGGCAGCTGCATCGCATCTTTCCTAGTCTCTGGTCTTCAGCACGGCAATCAAGTCCAGCGTGTCGACGCGGCGGCGCACGATGAGGGCGGAAGCCGCGGTGGCGACCAGCACCACCAGGCTGGCCTTGGCATAGGTTGCCAGCTCGATGGTGAACGGCACGCGATAGAGGTCGCTGGAGAAGGCCTGGATCAGCAGCCAGCCGAAGCCGTAGCCGATGATCCATCCCAATGGAATGGCGATGAGGGTGAGAAGTGCCAGCTCCGTCAACAACACCCGCGACACCTCGCCCCTGCTGAAGCCGAGCACCCTGAGGCTCGCCAGCTCGCGCGCGTGCTCGGACAGCTGGATGCGCGCGCTGTTGTAGACGACGCCGAAGGCGATGATGACGGCGAGCGACACGTAGATGGTCACGGAATAGTTGATGTTTTGCGCGATGGTTGCGCGGAAGCGGGCGAGCGCGTGGCGCTGCAGAGCGATCGACCCGATGCCCGGGGTCGACTTGATCGCGCTGAAGAGCTCGCCCTGCAGCTGCGCGTCGTAGGCGATGTGCACGCCGGTGAGGCGCGGCCCGTACATCAGCTGGTCCAGCGCGTCGAGATCCATGAAGGCGGTAAGGCCGAAGTAGCTCTTGATGACGTCGGCCACCGGCACGTGGCGGACGCCGCGCCGCCCCTCCAGGATCTCCACCTCCACCACGTCCCCTCGCTGCAGGCGCAAAATCTGCGCCACGCGCTCGTTGATGACGAGGCCGGATGACGGAAGTCGCACCGGCCGATAGTCGAGATCGAGAACGCGCGAGAGGTCCATGTGCCTCGGCTTGCCGATGATCGAAAGCTGGCGCGACAGCTGCCCGTTGTGGAGCCGCACGGCAACCGACCTGTAGGGTTCGGCGCGCAGCACGCCCGGCATCCGCTCGACCGCCTGCAGGGCACGGCCATGCTTCTCCTCGGTGAAGGTCAGCGTTGCCTGCTGCCGTTCGGTGCGGAAGAACGCGACGTCGATCATCTGCTCGACCGAATCGAACGACAGCAGCGCCGTCACCAGCAACCCCACGGCCAGCGCGATCCCCAGTGCGGTCGCGCCCGCCCGCACCGGCCGGCGCGCGACGTGGCGCAGCGCCATGACGGTCAGGCGCGAGAGCAGCGCCGACGGTGCGAGGTTGCTGGTGAACAGCCGGCGGTAGCGCGTGGGGGCCGGCGGCTGCATGGCCACGGCCGGCGTGAGCGCCAGCACCTCGCGCACGGCCTTCAGCGCCCCGGCAACCGCCGCCAGAACGGTGACCAGCCCGGCAATCGCATAAACGTCGGCATCGTGGCGGAAGATCAGGAACGGGAAGTGGAAGAAGTCGGCGTAGAGGCGGGTGAGGCCTTTGCCCATCCAGGCGCCGGCAACAAAGCCGATGCAGATCCCGGCGGCCGTTATGACGAGGATCGACTTGATGTAGTGCGCTGCGATCGGCAGCGGCCCGTAGCCCAGCGCCTTCAGCAGCCCGATCTGCTCGCGCTCCAGTGCGACCATGCGCGACAGCGTGATGTTGATGAGAAAGGCAGACACCAGCAGGAAGATCGGCGGCATGACGCGCCGCAGCGCATCGAGCTGCCTCAGCTCCGCGTCGAGGAAGGCGTGGGAAAGCTGGTCCTTGCGGCCATAGGCGCCGATGCCGCCGTAGCGCGCCAGCAGGTCGTCGACCTGCTTGATGACCTCGGGCTCGGAGGCGCCCGGCAGCAGCTTCAACGTGATGGCATTGAAGGCCCCGTCGAGGTCGAACAACCCTGCCAGCGCCTTCTCCGACATCCACAGCACGGCAAAGCGCCGGTCGTCGGGCATCAGGTCGCCCGGTCCCAGCGCGTAGATGAACTCCGGCGACAGCGCGACGCCCACGACCTTCAGCTCGCGCTTCTTGCCGTTGAGCAGCGCCTTGAAGGTGGCGCCGATGTGCATGCCGTGCGCCTTGGCGAAGCCCTCGTTGATCGTCACCTCGTCCGTGCGCTCGCGCTCGGGCAGGCGCCCTTCGCGCAGGTGCAGCAGGTTCAAGCGCGGCTCGATCAGATCGGGAACCGAGACGGCGCGGCCCGTCGCCGGCTCGGCCAGGGCCTGCACGTCGAGGAGGGCCAGATGGGTGATGCGAGGCTCTGCCGCGGCCACGCCGGGAATGGTCAGGATCTGGTCGGCGACGGACTTCGGCGCCCGTCGCACCTGGGCAAAGACGTCGGCGAACCGGTAGCGCAGGTAATAGGCCGCGCGCGTTTCGTCGAGCGAATGGTAGGCGCCGCTGGCCAGCACGTAGGTGGCGACGCCCGACGCCATCACCAGCGCGATGGCCAGCGCCTGCGCCCACATGCGTCGCAGGTCCCTCAGCAGCTTGCGGTCGAGCATGCGCATGGGCCTACCAGCTGATCTCGGACGGCGGCTTGCGGGTCTCGTTGACCTGCGTGCCGGTGATGCGCCCGTCGCCGAACAGCAGCACGCGGTGCGCCATGTCCTTGATGGCGGCGTTGTGGGTGATGAGGGCGGTGGTGGTGCCGAGCTCCTGATTGACCTGGGACAGCGCCTCGAGCACGCGGATGCCGGTCTTGCTGTCGAGCGCGCCGGTCGGCTCGTCGCACAGCAGCACGTCCGGCTGCTTGGCGATGGCCCGCGCGATCGCCACCCGCTGCTGCTCGCCCCCCGACATCTGGGCGGGGAAGTGATCCATGCGGCTGCCGAGGCCGACCAGCTCGAGCGCCGTCTCCGCCGGCATCGGATCGCGCGCGATCTCCGTCACCAGGCTCACGTTCTCCCGCGCCGTCAGCGACGGGATCAGATTGTAGAACTGGAACACGAAGCCCACGTGATCGCGGCGGTAGGCGGTGAGGCCAGCGTCGTCGAGCGAGGTCAGATCGTGATCGCGGAAGCGCACGGTGCCCGACGTCGCATGGTCGAGGCCGCCGAGGATGTTGAGCAGCGTCGACTTGCCCGAGCCCGAGGGTCCCAGCAGCACGACCAGCTCGCCGGCAAAGAGGTCGAGATCGACGCCTGCCAGCGCGTGCACCTCGATCTCGCCGTTGCGGTAGGTCTTGGTGAGGCCCTTGGCCTCGAAAACGACTTCAGCCATGGACGTGATTGCCGGTTCCGCTTCGGACGCCGTCTGCTGTTGCAATACCTGGTTAGAGGTGCAGGCACCGCAGGCCGTTGATGAAGATCAATAATCGGTCCGCAGCCCTTGAATCTCGCTCGACGCGGGGCGCGTTGGTTGACCTTCGTCAATGTGCGGCACCTCGGCAACGAGCATCGAGGGCCGGCCACCTTCGGCGACGGAGAACCAGCCCATGTACCGCCACATCCTCCTTGCTGTCGATGGCTCGGCCTTCTCCGAGGACGCTGCGCGGCGCGGCATCGAATTGGCCCATCTGCTCGGCGCCAAGGTGACAGTCATCACCGTGACGACGCCATGGGCCACGCAATTTGCCCGCGAGCTGGCGGTTGTGGTTCCGGATGTCGTTGTTGCCGAGGACGAGTACGAGGCAAAGGCGACAAGGGCCGCAGGCAACGCGCTAAGCCCGATCGTCGTAGCCGCCAGGGCCGCCGATGTGCCGTGCGACCCCTCGCACCGGCGCCATGCCGAGCCGTACCTGGCGATCATCGAGGCCGCGACCAAGCAGGACTGCGATCTCATCCTCATGGGGTCGCAGGCGGCGCCCGGCATGGCGCGCGTCCTGCTCGGCAGCGAGACCGCCAAGGTGCTCGCCCACAGCAAGATCCCCGTTCTGGTCTATCGCAAGGGCGATGTCTAGGAAGCGAGCGTGCTCTGTTGCGCCTCGGGGTGGGCCGCCAGGAAGTGCCGCAGCGCCATGAAAAGCTCGCGTGCGTGGTTGGCGTCGTTGCGCGCGAGCGCGGCGCGGATATCGTCCCGGAGCATGTCGCGGATCTTTTCGGCGCCATGGTCCTGATAAAGCAGATATTGCGCCAGGGCCGCGGCCGCTATCTCGGGGATGTGCTCGTGCTCGGCGATCGCCAGCACTTCCTCCTCGGTTAGGCCGCACATGGCAATGCAGTCGTCGAGCGTGATCACGGTCTCTCCCCCGAACTCCGCTAACAAGGTCTTCTACAGCCGATCGAATGCGGACGGTTTGATCCATATCAAGGTGCGGCTCACGGCCGATCCGCGAACTCCGCGACCACGGGCGCGTGGTAGGATGCGGACGCCTGAATGTGCCGGGCATAGCCGACCAGCTCGTCGCTCAGCGTTTCGTTGTGAACTTCGATGGCCCTGAACCGGCTGTGAAGCGCGCGGCTCGCCAGGACGTGGTCCAGCATCTGCGGCCGGCCATGATGCAGCACGCTCCAGCGCCGATCCTCGGGCAGCGCGCGGTCGACGAGCACGAGCGAGCGTCCCGACAGCGCGGGATTGCCGGTGTTCTCCTCCGCGCCCACGATGATGCGCAGGGGCACTTCGTGATCCTCCGCATTGAAGTCCCCGGCAATCGCGACCAGCCGATGCGCGTCGGCATCGAACACTTGCTCGAGCAGCAGCCGCAGCTCGAGGGCCTGAGCTGCGCGCCGCATCGCCGACAGGAAGTAGCCCTCGGCCCAGCCGCCGACCGATTTCCACACGAACGGCTCCAGCTTCTGTCCCGGTATCATTGCCGCCAGCGGCGCGCGCAGGTGCACATTGATGACGGCGAGCATCTCGCCGCCCGGCAGCTCGATCTCGGCCAGGAGAACCGGCCGGTCGAACCGGATCGGCTGCGCCTCGATTTCTTGCGGCACGGCCGTCGCGAGCCGGTGCCGAGGCGGGTCCATCAGCTCGTGCAACACCTCGCGATGCGCGCGTATGGGGAAGCGGGAGAGCGTGACGAGATTGTGCACGTCCGCGGCCCCGCGGCCCTTGCCGGCGGTTGTCGCCACGCGGGCATAGTCGGCGTATCTGGTGCCGGCAAGCAGCCGATCGAGCGCCACCAGGCTGCGCTCCTCGCGGCCGGCTACATGCTGACCGTTGACCTCCTGCAGGCACAGGATGTCGGCCTGCAGGCGCTCGAGCGCCGGCCGCAGGGCCTCGGCGCGCACCTCGAGCGGCACCCTCGCTTTCGGCGGCAGATCCAGGCTCTCGAGATTGAAGGTTGCAAGTCGCATGCGGCCTCGCCGGGCTTTGCCCAATTAGTTCGACATTCGCGTCAATAGCCCATTGATGGAGATCAAAGGCTTCTGCTGCCCGAGAAACAATGATGTGCTTCGTCGGTCCGAGCGGCTGATTCGCCACTCTCGAAAGAGGACGCCTTGACCCCGAGGCCACACCTGAGCAGCACGGTCCGCGACGGGCGCTTGGAGCTGGTGGCGGCGGGGTGCTGGACGGCGGGCCATGCCGAAGAGCTCGATCTGCTGATCGAGGACGCTGCCCGCGAATCTGCCTCCGCGCGCGCGGCGGCGATCAACATGCGCGAGGTCGCGGCGTTCGATACCTACGGCGCTTGGCTGCTGGAGCGCCTGGTGCGCGCCTGGCAGGCGGGCGGGCAGCACCTGCGCATCCTCGAATTGCCCGACCAATATCGAGGGTTGCTCGAGGAGGTGCATCGCGCCAACCGCAAGACCCCGGCTGTGCCCCCGAGCGAGCGGTGGAGCCTGCTCGCCCTGGAGTCCGTGGGTCGGGCAGTCGCCGGCCTGGGGCGCGATCTCGTCGCGTTCGTGAACATGCTGGGCGCGCTGGGTCATGGGCTCGGGCGCATGCTGCTGCGGCCGCAGGCCTTCCGGCTCACCTCCGCCGTGCATCCCCTGGACCGCGTCGGCTGGCAGGCCGTGCCGATCGTCCTGCTGATCACGTTCCTGATCGGCGGCATCATCTCACAGCAAGGCTTCTTCCACTTCCGCAAGTTCGGCGCCGACGAATACGTGGTCGACATGGTCGGCATCCTGGTGCTGCGCGAGATCGGCGTGCTGATCGTGGCCATCATGGTCGCCGGCCGGTCGGGCAGCTCCTACACCGCCGAGCTCGGCTCCATGAAGATGCGCGAGGAGATCGATGCCCTGCGCACCATGGGTGTCGATCCGGTCGAGGTGCTGCTGTTGCCGCGCGTCATCGCCCTGGTGCTGGCGCTGCCGCTGCTCACCTTCCTGGGCTCGATGGCGGCGCTCTACGGTGGCGGGCTGGTCGCCTGGCTCTATGGCGGCATGAGCCCGGAGATCTTCATAACGCGTCTCAGGGAAGCGATCTCGGTGACGCATTTCGAGGTCGGCATGATCAAGGCGCCCTTCATGGCGCTGGCGATCGGTGTCGTGGCCTGCTCGGAGGGGCTGGAGGTCAAAGGCAGCGCCGAGTCGCTCGGCCTTCAGACCACCACGTCCGTCGTCAAATCGATCTTCCTGGTGATCGTGCTCGACGGGCTGTTCGCCATCTTCTTCGCCTCGATCGGAATGTGACAAAGGTGATGGGCACATCCCCCGACCAGCCCGCGATCCGCGTGCGCGACCTCGTGGTCGGCTTCGCCGATCGCATCGTGCTCGATCATCTGTCGCTCGATGTGCGCCAGGGCGAGATCCTGGGCTTGGTCGGCGGCTCGGGCAGCGGCAAGTCGGTGCTGCTGCGAACCATCATCGGCCTCTTGCCGAAGCGCCAGGGCTCGATCGAGGTGCTGGGCGTCGACCTCGATCGCGCCGACGATGCAGAGCGGCAGGCGGTCGAGCGCCGCTGGGGCATCCTGTTCCAGCAGGGGGCGCTGTTCTCGTCGCTGACGGCGCTGCAGAACGTGCAGTTTCCCATGCGCGAGCATTTGCACCTTTCGCATCGGCTGCTGCAGGAAGTTGCGCTCGCCAAGCTCGAGATGGTCGGCCTCGATGCCGATGACGGAGACAAGCTCCCCTCCGAGCTGTCCGGCGGCATGACCAAGCGCGTCGCGCTCGCCCGTGCGCTCGCCCTCGACCCCGAGATCGTGTTCCTGGACGAGCCGACGTCGGGCCTCGACCCGATTGCCGCCGGCGATTTCGACGAGCTGATCAAGACGCTGCAGCAGACCCTCGGGCTCACCGTGTTCATGGTCACCCACGATCTGGAGAGCCTCCGCACCGTCTGCGACCGCATCGCCGCGTTGGCAGACGGCAAGGTGATCGCGATCGGCCCAATGGCCGAAATGCTCCGTTCGCCGCACCCGTGGATGAACGCCTACTTCCAAGGCAAGCGCGCGCACATCCTGGCGCGCGAGCCCACCGCGATGGGAACCTGAGCGATGGAAATCCGCGCCCGCTACGTGCAGATGGGAGCCTTCACGCTGGCCGTGATCGCGGCAGGCTTTGCCTTCGTCTACTGGCTCAACCACGCGGGGGGCCTGCGCGAGCGCGCGCTCTACCAGGTTCGCTTCGAGGCCCCGGTGTCGGGGCTGCTCAGAGGATCGGCCGTGCTCTTCAACGGCATCCGCGTCGGCGAGGTGACCGGCCTCGAGCTCAATGCCGACAACCCGCGCCAGGTGCGGGCAACGATCGCTGTCGATCGCGGCACGCCGATGCGCGCGGATACGGCGGTCGGCATCGATTTCCAGGGCCTGACGGGAGCACCCGTGATTGCGCTCACCGGGGGCACCTCGACGCTGCCCATTGCAGCCGCCAAGGGCGTGCCCCCCATCCTGATTGCCGACCCGGCGGCGAGCCAAAGCATGACGCAGGCCGCGCGCGACGTGCTTCATCGCATGGACGGCGTCCTGGCCGAGAACGCGCAGCCGCTGCGCAAGATGATCGCCAATCTCGATACCTTTGCGGGCGCGCTGGCGCGCAATTCCGATCGCTTGGACGGCATCGTGGCGGGCCTGGAGCGCATGACCGGCGGAGCCGCCGCCAAGGCGCGCGCGGTGGTCTATGACCTGACCGTGCCGCGCATCCCGCCGGCCGCGCAGAAGGCGGTGGCGGCGCAACTGGTGATCCCGGACCCGACCGCGCTCGCCGCATTGGAGAGCGAGAAAATCCAGAGCACGTCGGCCGCCGGCGTCACCTCGGCGCTGCCCAATGCGCAATGGAGCGACACGCTGCCGAAACTGCTGCAGGTGAAGATCATTCGCGCGTTCGAGGACGCCAATCTCTTTGCCGGCGTGAGCCGCCCCCTGGACGGGCTGAACGCCGATTGTCAGCTCCTCGTCGATATCCGCAAATTCCAGATGACGGTGTCGCCGGCGCTTACCGCAGAGGTCGAATTTGCCGGCAAGGTCCTGGACGACAAGGGTCGGATCGTCGCCACGCACATCTTCCGGGCCGTGGCGCCTGCCGAGGCAGAGGGCGCGCCGGCGGCCGCTGCCGCGCTCGACCAGGCCTTCGGCAGGGCCGCAGCCGACCTGGTGCTATGGGCGGCGCGCACGGTCGGCGCCCAATACGAGAAGATCGACGCGCCGAAGCCCTTTACGACTAAGGTTGCGCCCAAGAAGGCAACGAAAGGCTAGGCCCGTCGGGCAATCGGGAGGGCTTCGACCCTCTTGGGCTGGCCTCCAGCTCGGCGCAACCCCATCGACATGGGGCCCGGCCTGGGCTAGAACGCCGACGCATTTCCGCGCACGGCGCTAGCGGCGGCATCCCGACCCGGGCCGCGCCGGCGGGCGCGCTTCCCCCCGAAGGCACATCCCATGGCTTCCATGACCATCATCCACGACCTCGAGCGCCGCCAGATGGACGCCATCACCGCCAAGCGGCGGGTGCCTGAGTTCGCTCCCGGCGACACCGTCAAGGTGATGGTGAAGGTGATCGAGGGCGTCGAGGACGCCAAGGACAAGAAGAAGGGGCCCGCCAAGAAGGTAGAGGACAAGGGCCAGGGTTTCCGGCTGCAGGCCTACGAGGGCGTGGTCATCGCCCGATCGGGCAGCGGCATCAACGAGAGCTTCACGGTGCGCAAGATCTCCTACGGCGAGGGGGTGGAGCGCGTGTTCCCGGTCTACTCGCCCTACATCGCCGAGATCGAGGTCATCCGCCGCGGCAAGGTGCGCCGCGCCAAGCTCTATTACCTGCGCGGCCGGCGCGGCAAGTCGGCCCGCATCTTCGAGCGCACGGACGCGCGCGCCAAGCGGCTCAACGCCGCCTTCAAGGGCTTCAAGCGGCCGAAGGGCGAGGCGGAGGATCTCACCCGCATCAAGGGCGTGACGCCGGAGCTGGCGGGCCAGCTCAACGGCCTCGGCGTGATCAAGTTCGACCAGATCGCGCATTTCTCCGACGACGACATCGCCAATGTCGACGAGACGCTCGCGCTGGCCGGCCGCATCGAGAAGGACGACTGGGTGCGCCAGGCGCAGGGCCTGGTGGCCGAGCTCGCCGCCGCCGAGGTGCCGGCGGCAGACGACAAGGACGCGAAGGGCGGCAAGAAGGCCTGATGCCGCCCTCCTGCGGGCTCGATCGGCGGGGGACCGCCCCCCCCCG
>ORMF010620532.1_pt1 | contig 16117 bp, 14 predicted proteins | sample 1779871 | NCBI WGS metagenome assembly ORMF01 (sample SAMEA104232316, study PRJEB22302) | groundwater metagenome | biome: forest; feature: aquifer; material: groundwater | place: USA | collected 2011-08-07 | depth 5.4 m
GCTTCTGGCAGCCCATGGACACGCTTCGGGACGTTCGGCTGCTCGAAAGTCTGTGGGCTGACGGCCGCGCCGGCTGGAGAAGCTGGTCGTGACGACGCCGTTCTGGCGCGACCGTCCGACCTTCGTGACTGGTGCGACGGGTCTCGTCGGAAGCTGCCTCGTGGCCCGTCTGCTCGACTCAGGGGCGGACGTGGTCTGTCTCGTTCGTGATTGGGTGCCCCAATCGGAATTCGTACGAGCACGTCTGATCGACCGCGTGAAGGTCGTCCGCGGCGACGTATGCGATCAGGCGCTTCTCGAGCGCGTCCTGGCGGAGTACCGCGTTGACACCGTGCTTCATCTGGCTGCTCAGGCGATTGTCGCCGTTGCCAATCACAATCCCATCTCGACGTTCGAGACCAATGTGCAAGGCACATGGGCGTTGCTGGAGGCGTGCCGCCGAAGCCCCTCGGTCAAGCAAATCGTCACTGCCTCATCCGACAAGGCTTATGGTGATCACGAGACGCTGCCATATGAGGAACAGACACCGCTCCAGGGGCGGCACCCGTACGACGTCAGCAAGTCATGCGCCGATCTCATCGCTCGAACGTACGCAGTCACCTACGGCCTGCCGGTTGCCGTCACCCGCTGCGGTAACTTCTACGGTGGCGGAGATCTGAACTGGAATCGGATCGTCCCGGGGACGATCCGGTCCATCGTTCGCGGCCAGCGGCCAGTCGTCCGCTCCGACGGGAGCTTCGTCCGCGACTATTTCTATGTCGAAGACGGCGCCGCAGCCTACATGTTGCTGGCCGAGCAGCTTGCCAGTCGCCCGGACCTTTACGGCGAAGCGTTCAACTTCTCGAACGAGATCCAGATTACCGTCCTCGATCTCGTCCATCGCCTGCTGGCCCTGACTGGATCGACGCTCGCGCCTGACATCCGCAACGAGGCGAGCCACGAGATTCGTCATCAGTATCTGAGCGCGGCGAAAGCCCGAACGCAACTCGGCTGGTCGCCCCTGTTCGATCTCCGCGAGGGGCTTACACGGACGATTGATTGGTACAAGGGTTTCCTCGCATGAACCCGACTGCCGAGGCGCTTCGTACGAACATCCGTGAGCTGGTATCTCAGTACTACGAGAGTACGTCTGTGCCGCGCCCCTTTGTCCCTGGAGAAACACCAGTTCCGGTCTCCGGCCGTGTGTTTGACGCGACCGAACAGCAGTTGCTCGTGGATGCTGGCCTCGACTGCTGGTTGACGACGGGACGGTTCGCGGACCAATTCGAGCGCGAGTTCGCGAACGTGTTCAGGGTGCGTCACGCGATGCTCGTGAACTCCGGATCGTCGGCGAATCTGTTGGCGCTCTCGTGTTTGACGTCTCCGACGCTCGGGGAGCATCGCCTTCGTCCCGGTGATGAGGTCATCACCCTGGCGGCCGGCTTTCCGACCACGGTGAATCCGATTGTTCAGAACCAGCTGGTCCCTGTCTTCGTGGATGTCACACTATCCACCTATGACGTGGACGTCTCTCAGTTAGAGAGCGCGGTCAGCGACAAGACCGCCGCCATCATGCTCGCGCACACGCTGGGCAACCCGTTCGACCTGGCTCGCGTGACGGCGTTCGCGCGGAAGCACGATCTGTGGCTCATCGAGGACTGCTGCGATGCCGTCGGCGCCACCTATCAAGGTCGGCCCGTGGGGACGTTCGGCGATCTGGCGACGACGAGCTTCTATCCGGCGCATCACATCACGACCGGGGAAGGCGGATGCGTGCTGACCGATTCGCCGGCGATTCACAAGCTGGTCGAATCGTTCAGAGACTGGGGACGGGACTGCTGGTGCAAACCGGGCATGGCGAACACCTGCGGAAAGCGCTTTGACTGGCAGTTGGGTACCCTGCCGGATGGGTACGATCACAAGTACATCTACTCGCACATCGGCTACAACCTGAAAGCCACCGATATGCAGGCGGCTGTTGGGGTCGCGCAACTCAAGAAGCTCTCGGGCTTCATCGAGGCGCGACGGCGCAACTTTCAGAGGCTGTTCGAAGGACTCGAGGATCTCGAGGCGCATTTCATCCTCCCTCAGGCCACACCGGGCAGTGATCCCAGCTGGTTCGGTTTTCCGATCGGTGTTCGGCCTGATGCGCCCTTTTCGCGTCGCGAAGTCATCCGGTTTCTCGACGAGCGGCAGATCGGCACTCGCCTGCTGTTCGGTGGCAACCTGACGCGGCAGCCTGCGTATCGTGATGTGGAGTGGCGCGCGGTGGGAGACCTGCCCAAGACCGATTTCGTGATGAACAGTGTGTTCTGGATTGGCGTGTACCCAGGGCTCAGTGGCGAGATGCTCGACTTCATGATTGAGTCTTTTCACGACTTGGTGAGCCGGTAACGCGGTTGTTCACCAGCGGCACTCCTGTGCCGGATCATCCGGCCAACCCGTTGTCAGCCGACCTGCAACACGTCTTGACGCATACGACTGACCTCTGGGAGGAACTGCGAGGACAGCGCGTGTTCGTCACGGGCGGTACGGGATTCGTGGGCTCCTGGCTGCTCGAGAGTTTCACGTGGGCGTACGATGTCCTCGGTATGGACGCGGAAGCGGTCGTTCTGACGCGCCGGCCAGCCGCGTTCCGTTCGATCGCGCCACACGTCGCCGGCCATCCCGCCGTGCGGCTCATCGAAGGGGATGTCCGGACGTTCATGTTTCCTGAAACGGCTTGCGCGTACGTGATTCACGCGGCGGCGGACGTCGCGACCGGCCGAGCGCCTGGCGATCCGCTTGCCATGCTGGATACCGGCGTCATGGGGACCCGCCGGGTCCTCGAGTATGCGCGGCGCAGCGGAGCGCGGAAATTGTTGTTCGTGAGTTCCGGCGCGGTGTACGGACGCCAGCCCCCGTCGATATCTCATGTGTCTGAAGAGTACGTTGGCGGTCCTAAAGCGACCGATCCGGGTTCGACGTACGGCGAGGCGAAGCGGGTTGGCGAGTTGATGTGCGTACTCGAGGGCCGGCGCTCGAGCTTTGAAGCGAAGATCGCGAGAGGATTCGCGTTCGTCGGACCCTACTTGCCGACGAATGAACGATTCGCGATCGGCAATTTTGTTCGTGACGCACTGCAGGGAGGTCCCGTTCGCGTGAATGGAGACGGGACTCCCCGCCGGTCGTACTTGTATGCGGCCGATCTGGCGATTTGGCTCTGGACCATTCTGTTCAGGGGCGCGCCGGCGCGTGCCTACAACGTTGGATCCTCGGTGGATGTCTCGGTCGCGGATATTGCCAGCCTCGTCGCCTCGTCGGTGACGCCGGAGGCGCAGGTGGTCATCGAGCAGAAGCCGAGTTCCGCCGCCGCGATGCACCAGTACGTGCCCGACACGCGCCGCGCATATGACGAACTGGGATTGCGGGAGCGGATCGATCTTCGAGAATCGGTGATACGGACGCTCGCGTGGCACCGGCGTATCGCTGCAGCGCGGACTACATGAGATGAAGGCTTCGGACTACATCGCTGAATTCCTGCACGCCCAACGCGTCGATCACGTCTTCGAGGTCGTGGGAGGCATGATCACGCACCTCGTCGATTCGCTCCACCGCCTGCCGGCGGTGCGGGTCATCAGCGTCCACCATGAACAGGCGGCGGCCTTCGCGGCGGAGGCTGCTGGACGCATGACCGGCATCCCCGGTGTGGCGATGGCGACGAGTGGTCCCGGCGCCACGAACCTCCTCACCGGCATCGGGAGCTGTTATTTCGATTCCGTGCCCGCCGTCTTCATCACGGGACAGGTGAATCGCAGCGAGCAGAAGGGCGATCGGGCGATCCGCCAATTGGGTTTCCAGGAGACCGACATCGTTGCTATGGCGACGACGATTACGAAGGCGGCCTGGCGTGTGACGTCCGCGGAGGATCTCCCGGTGTTGTTGGCACGGGCGTTCGCGCTCGCCACGTCCGGGCGTCCGGGCCCCGTCCTGCTCGATGTGCCGATGGACGTCCAGCGCCTCGACGTGACCGCGGACCCGAACCTTTCCGTGTCCGACGGACCGGTCGAATCGGTCGCTGACTCGAATGCCGTCGAGCAGCTGTTCGACGCCGCGGGGCGGGCCGAACGGCCCCTGATCCTCGGCGGCGGAGGCATCCGCTCAGCGCAGGCCGCCGGTCTCTTCCGCGAATTCGTGGATCAGTTTGGGGCGCCGGTCGTCCATTCGCTGATGGGCATGGATGTGCTGCCGTACACGCATCCGCTGCGCGTTGGTCTGATTGGTTCCTACGGGAATCGCTGGGCCAATCTCGCGATTGGCCGTTGTGATTTCCTGCTCGTGATCGGCAGTCGCCTCGATGTGCGGCAGACCGGAGCCGAGACCGACGCCTTCAGAAGCGGCCGTGCAATCTATCACGTGGATTGCGAAGCCGGCGAAATGAACAATCGCGTGACGGGATGTCACACCATCCTGTCGCACCTGCGTCCCTTCCTGAACGAAGCGCTCCGCTCCAGGGATGGTCCGCCAGCGCGGGATCGATCGGCGTGGTTGTCCGAGATTTCCGCACTTCGTCGTGAGTGGCCCGATACGCAGGAGCTCGCGGGCGTGCCCGGCATCAACCCGAACGAGTTGATGCACCAGATTTCACGCGTCTCTGGCAACGCGGTCGCCTACGTCGCCGACGTCGGACAGCATCAGATGTGGGCGGCGCAGTCGCTCGAGCTCGGCGCGGACCAGCGGTTCCTGACGTCGGGTGGCATGGGCGCCATGGGATTCGGGCTGCCCGCGGCAGTCGGCGCGGCGGTTGCGAGTCCCGGCCGGTCCGTCGTTTTGATCGCGGGCGACGGCGGCTTTCAGCTCAACCTACAGGAACTGCAGACAATCGTTCGCAATCGGCTGCCGGTCAAGTTGGTCATCCTGAACAACGGGTGTCACGGCATGGTCCGGCAGTTTCAGCAAAGCTACTTCAGCGAGCGCTATCCATCCACGTACTGGGGCTACTCGGCGCCAGAGTTTCGCCGCGTGGCGCAGGCCTATGGCATTGATGCCTGCGCGATTGGCAAACCGGAAGACATTGACCGTGGCCTCCGCGAGCTCTGGAACGATCCGTCGGTTCCGTTCCTCGCCGAGGTGGCGATCGACACCTTCACGAACGCCTATCCCAAAATCGCCTTCGGCCATCCCATCACGGCGATGGAGCCGTTTGTGAAGCCCCTGGACATGGAAGGCACCTAGTCAACGAGTGGCCGACTTGAAGCCAGCTGGACCGAAGTCCATCGGAGATACCGTGTCGCGCTTCGGCGAGCGCCGACTGCTGAAGTTAGCGCTGTTGCGCGAGGAAGTGTGTGAAGCCAACCTGGAGCTTGTACGCCGAGGTTTGGTGATCGAATCCTTTGGCAACGCCAGCGGCGTGGACCGAGAGCAGGGCCTGGTCGTTATCAAGCCGAGCGGCATAGACTACCAGCGCCTCACACCGAGTTCACTCGTGATCACCGCGCTCGACGGGCGCATCGTCGACGGGGATCTGCGCCCGTCGTCCGACCTGCCGACGCATCTGGCGTTGTACCGGGCATTTCCCAATATCGGCGGCGTGACTCACACCCACTCGTTCTTCGCGACCGTCTGGGCGCAGGCCGGGCTGGAGTTGCCGTGTCTCGGCACCACGCACGCCGACTACTTTCCCGGGCCGATTCCGATCACCGACCGGCTGAAGCCAGAGGAGATCGCGGGCGGCTACGAGGCGAATACCGGGGCCGCGATCACTCGGCGTTTTCAGCAGCTCGACCCCGATCTGATCACCGCGGCGCTCGTTCGCAGCCACGGGCCGTTCTGCTGGGGCCCCTCGGCCGCCAGCGCCGCGCACACGTCGGTGATCGTGGAGGAGCTGGCCCGCATGGCGTGTTATACGCGGGCGCTCAGACCCGATGTGCCGGCGATCGACGATGCGCTCAGGGATAAGCATTTCTTTCGAAAACACGGTCCCAGCGCCTATTACGGCCAGCCGCGATCCCGCGATTGATGCGCCGTTTCTTCAACCCCGACCTGATACCGTCGGTGGCGTTCGCGGCCTACCGGTACCGCTTCCTGCTGGTCTACGTGATGATTGGCGTGACGTCCCTGTGCTGGGAGATTGTGGTCTACCGTGGTCTGGAGCGGCTGGGGCTGGCGTACCCGTTCGGCGCGATGACAGGCGTACTGAGCGGCATTCTCCTGGCCTACTGGGGCAACGTCCGCTTCACGTTCAAGGTGCCGGTCGCGAAGCGCCACCGGGCCCTTTTCTACTTCTCTGTCATTTCGTTCTGCTCGTGGAGCGCGCAGTTCCTGCTCAAGCGCAAGATCCAGGACCGCGGATGGAGCTATGAGCAGGCACGGTTCGCCATGAGCGGCAGTGCGTTCTTCGTCGCCTATCTGCTGCACCGCCGGTTCTCGTTCTCCGATTTCAAGAAGGTGGGCGTCGCCGTGTATGCCAATGGCATCGAGGACATCAAGGCCATCCACGCCCGCATCGAGAGCTTCGCCGACATCATCCATGTCGACGTGGTCGATGCGAGCTACGGCCGGCAAGACCATGAGGTGCGCACGTACCGCCTGGAAGTCGTACGCGCGTATTGGCCCCACACGCCAATCCACGTCCATCTCATGTCCCGCACGCCGTCACGCTATGTCCAGGAGGTCGTTCCGTACGTGGACAGGATTTACGTGCACCTCGAGATCGACGAAGACATCGATACGGTGATCGAGGACATTCGGAATGCGGGCAAGGAAGCGGGTGTCGCGATTTCGATGGACACACCACTCGAGTCCGCCAAACGCCATCTGGACAAGGTGGGCGGCGTCCTGTTCCTGGCCATCCTCCAGCCCGGCCGTTCCGGCCAGTCCTTTCAGATGTCGGCGCTCGAGCGCATCAGCGAGTTCAATCGCTGGGCGGAACGGTCTCGTCTGGATGTCTGCGTCGACGGCGGCGTGACGGAAACCAACGTCGGCCTGTTGAACGTCGAGATCGTGGTCTCCGGGTCGTCCGTGCTGACGAGCGCCGATCCACGGCGGCAGATCATGCGGCTGCAGACGTCGAGCAACTATGAACAGGCCTGACGCACTCGCGTCGCTGGATCCAGTCAAGCGCGCCATCGCGCAAGTCATCCTCGACGCCCTGGCCGATGTCGAGGGTATCTGTTCGGTCACGTTCGTCGGGTCGTTCGTCGACCGCGAGGATCTTTCCGGGATCAGCGACATCGACACGGTCGTGGTATTTGACCAGCTGACGCCGGCGTGCTTTGCCAGGGCGGTGGCGGCGGTCAGCGCGCTGACGGGCCGCGCGCTGGGATTTCCGGAACGCCGGCTCCGTGTGAACGCGACGTTGGGGCCGTCGAAATGCGATGGTCCCGACCAGGCCGTGGTGCACCTGATGCTGTACGACCGCGCATCGCACCGTCAGCACGTGCTGAAAAGCCCCTTCACATGTCTCGATTGGGAACGCAGTTCGCTGTGCTGGGGAGAGCGACTCGTGGACCTCTACCCGGTCGGGCGCCTCGAGCCGCGCGATTTCGTCGTCGCGCGACGAGGCCTGGCGAACTACGTGAACGATTTGGAGTCGGGCACGCTCAGTGTTCGCCGGTTTGAACCCGACGGCGACCGCATGATAGAGGTCGCCGATTGCGTCGCTCTCGATCGGCGGCACCAGGGCGAGTACGCCTATCACATCGTCCGCAACCTGATCGTCAATGCGCTCAAGATGCGGACAGGACAGAACCGACTGTGGCATGAAGCAAGCCTGCAGCAGGATTGGACGCGCGGGCTGCCGGATCTGGCCGATTGGTGGCCATTCTACGATCGCGTCCGCGCCGTGAAGATCGCCCGGCGGGACGATTTTCCCGCCGACACGCTGCCCCTGACGCGCGGGTTCCTCAGGGCCTTCTCGGCGTCGCTCGGTCGGGCGATGGCGAGCGCGAGCCGGCTCCGGCTCATGCGCCACGGACCGACCTCGCTCAACGATCGCACGTTCCTCGGCCGACGCCGCGATCCATCACTCGTCGATGCTGGCGCCATTCCGCGGGCGCAGGAGGCGTGGGAGGCCGTCCACTCGAGTCCACTGCGCCGTGCCGTGGAGACGGCCCGGGCCCTTGCCCCGCGCGCCGCGATTCAGATTGACGAGCGGCTCGCGGAAATCGACTACGGCCAGGCGGAAGGCCTGACCGCCGTGGAGCTGCGCGAGGCGTTTCCCGGAATCGCCGAGGCCTGGGCGCGAGGCGAGGACCCGCCGTTTCCTGGCGGCGAAAAGACCGAAGACGTGTTGCAGCGAACGCGCTCCTTCCTGGGGTCGCTCGCAAACGCTTCGGATCGCGCGCTGGCGGTCACTCACAACGTCGTCCTGCGTGTCATCGCGGCCGATCTGCTGGGCCTGGATTTTCGCCAGGCCTACCGTATTCCCATTGCCCACCTTGAGTCGTTGGACGTGTGTCGGATCGGCGGCCGCTGGCTGCCTGATTGGGGATCGACAGTGAAAGCGCGACTTCTGGACGGGTTCGTCGGATGGCCGGACCGTGAGTGAAGCGGTCCGCCACGCCGTGTTCATCGAGCCAGAGGGAGCCATGCGCGACATGGTGATCGCGTGGAAGGATCGTGTCTCCAAGCAGTGGCCCGGCGCCGCGTACGTGACGCATCCACCCCACAGCACGATGTGGGTCGGCGATGTGCACGACGGCGACGCGGTCCGGGCCGCGCTGGAAGAGGCCGCCGCTCAGGTGCCGGCGTTCTCGATGTCCATTCAGTCGCCCTGCGTCTTCTATGATGATGCGCTGGCCGGTGGCGGGCAGACCTGTGCGTTTGCGGCGACGTTGGTGTCAAGCCTGATCCGATTGCAGCAGCTCTTCTGTGATGCACTGCGCATGCACCGGTCCGCCTCGACAGACCTAGAGCTGCCGCCGCCGCTGCGGCGCGCCCCGTTCCTCGAGAGCTGGCGCCGGTACGGATTCCCGTTCGTCGGTGCACATTGGATTCCTCATTTCACGGTCGCATCGCTACCGGTGCGCCGCGACGATCCTGTCGTCGCCGCGTTTCTGGAGTCGACGCGAACCTGTGAGATGACTCTGCGCAGTGCGAGCTGGTGGCAGATCGTCGGAGAACGGCACGAGCGTCTCGTGTGGCTGCCGCTGGCGCGTCACCACTCACGTGAGGTCCTAGAGACGTGTCCCGACGAGTGAATCTGATCCCAATGGCCGGTGCGGGGCAGCGGTTTGTGGATGCCGGCTACCGGCTGCCCAAACCGCTCATTCCCGTCGACGGTGCGCCCATGATTGTTCGGGCGGCCGGCGCGCTGCCTGCCGCGGACCTTTGGATCTTCGTGTGCCGGGCCGAGCACGTCCGCGACTCGGCGATCGACCAGGAACTCGCACGGCATTTTTCTCCGACGACCGTGCTGACCGTCGATCACTTGACCGAAGGCCAGGCGTCGACGTGTCTGCTTGCCGCCGGCGAGCTGCGGCCCGACGATCGGCTGACAATCGGCGCGTGCGACAACGGCATGACGTACGACGCGGCCGCGCTCGACGAGCGGTGGCGTGAGGGAGCCGATGCCGTGATCTGGACCTTCCGACACAATCCCGCCGTGCTGCGGAACCCGGCGACGTACGGCTGGGTCGTGATTGATGACGACGGCCGAGTCACGCGCGTATCGTGCAAGGTGCCAATCTCCGGGAATCCGATCGAGGACCACGCGGTCGTCGGTGCCTTCTCTTTTCGCAAGGCGTCGGACTTCCTGCGCTGCACGAAGCGAACGATTGCGCTCGACCGACGGGTGAACGGCGAGTTCTACCTGGACGTCGTGCTCGATCAGGCGGCCGCCGACGGATTGCACGTCCGCGTGCTCGAGGTCGAGCGCTACGTCTGCTGGGGCACCCCGCAGCATCTCGAGATCTGCGCGCAGCGATGAGGCGAGATTGGCCGCAGACGAGGGTCACGACGTGATGGAGCTCAGCGTCGTCATCCCCTGCTACAACGAATCGCGCAACCTGCGGCGCTTGTTTGGGGCTGTCGCGCGCAGTATGCCTCCGGATCTCGCGATCGAAGTGATTTTCGTCGACAACGGTTCGACCGACGATTCCGCGCGCGTCTTTGCGGAGCTGCTACCGCGGTATCCGTATGCGAGAGCCGTGACGGTGCCGGTCAATCAGGGATACGGGCACGGCATTCTCATGGGCCTGCGAGGCGCGAGCGGCCGGGTCGTCGGTTGGACCCACGCGGACCTGCAAACTGACCCGGGTGATGTGGTCGACGGCTATCGGGCGTTCCGCGAGCGGTTGATCGAGGGGCGGACCGTGCTCAAGGGGCGCCGCATCGACCGCCCTCTTGTGGACCGTCTGTGTACCGGAGGCATGTCGCTGATCGCCTCCCTTGCCCTGGGCGGACGCTTCTCCGATGTCAATGCCCAGCCGAAGCTCTTTCCGCGCGCCCTCCTGGACGACATGGCCGACGCTCCTCGCGACTTCTCGCTGGATCTGTATCTGCTGTGGCTCGCTGGTCGGAAAGGCCATGCCGTGGTCGAGCATCCCGTTGTCTTCGGGAAGCGGACCCAGGGCGAGGCAAAGGGCGGCGGCACGCTTCGCCTCAAGTGGAAGCTGACGCGCCGGACGCTCGGCTTCATTGGCACGTTGCGACAGCACGTTCGGTCCAGTGGCTTCTGAGATGGAAGTCGTCGTTCATCGCGTCAACACGATCGAGGCCCTCGCCGCGGTGCCGAGGGCCTGCGGCGCGGAGGTCGATCTACGAGCCCATGGGAGTCGCATCATCCTGAACCACGACCCTTTTGTCGGGGGCGAGGACTTCGACTGCTGGCTGGACGGCTACGGACATGGGCTGCTCGTGCTCGATATCAAGGAGGCGGGGATCGAGGCCGAGGTCTTGCGACGGGTGAGGGCCCGCGGGATCTCCCGCTGCTTCCTCCTCGACGTGGAGTTCCCATACCTCTATCGGGCGAGCCGGGCTGGCGAGCGGGCGATTGCCGTGCGCTATTCGGAAGACGAGCCACTTGATCTCGCGGAACGCTATCGGCGCCTGGTGGATTGGGTGTGGGTGGATACCAACACGCAGTTGCCCCTCAACGCGCAGGCCGTGGCTCGGCTGAGCGGCTTGAACACATGCCTCGTGTGTCCAGAGCGGTGGGGACGGCCGGCTGACATTCAGTCATACCAGGCGCGAATGACCGAACTGGCGTTCATGCCGGACGCGGTGATGACGGCGCTCCGGTACGTGTCGCAGTGGCAGGAGTGGGGGTCGTGACGACAGGCCGGACCATCGGCTGGAACTGGGCGACCGTGTTGTTCTGGGCGTGCTTCATCACCTACGGATACTTTGGCGCGCGCACGCCGACCCTTGCGCAGTTCCACGCCAGCCCCGCGTCGGCGACGATCCAGCTGGGTCTTTTGAGCCTCATTCTGGCCGGCTTCGGCGTGCTCGCATGGAAGGAGCTTGAAAGCTGGAAGGACTCGCTTCGGCTCGACCGCCGGGACGCGGCCGTCTACCTGTCGTACCTGGCGCTCTTGACGGCGTGTTCGTTCGAGAGACTTGGGTTCTCGCTGTTCAGCGACGAACTGTACTTCGCGCAGCAGGCCGTGCGCCACAGCCTGGTCCTCACGACAGCAGTATCAGCGAGATTTGCCGCGTTGGATCCGGTCCCGTTTCGGCACGTCGTCCAGGGGACCAGCGTGTTGATTGGGCTGACGCTGGCTGGCGTCTGGGTCGCTGTGCGCCGGTGGCCGGTACCAGGGCGGGTTGGCGCTGCGGTGATCGCGTTCGTCTGTCTGAGGCTGGCCATCATGTTCGTTGGGGGCAACGCGAACCCCCACCCGTCGCTCAATCTCCTGCCGCCGCTTGTCTTCAGCTCCCTGTTCGGCGTCAACGACGTCGCGTTCAAGCTCTCGTCTTTCATTCCGTACACATTCTTCGCGTTCGTCGTCTGCCGTCTGGCGCTGAGGCGCTGCGGACCAGCCACGGCGTACTTGGCTGGCCTTGCGGTCTCCACGATGCCGCTCCTGTGGCACTTGAGCGGCATCGTCGAACAGTCGCTCTGGGGAGCGATGTGTTTCATCGTCGTGTTTCTTGATCTCCTGACGTCTGAGTCGCCGAACTACCTCCGGCTGATGAGTGTCATTTCCATCGCTGCGCTGATGCGCCAGCCGGCGATCATCGCGGTGATTCCTGTTCTGCTGTTGTTTGGACTCGATGCCCTGCGGTCCAGGGACTGGCCACGCCAGATACGCCGCGCCGCAATGGTGTGCGCGCCGCTGTTGCTCTGTGTTCCCTTTCTTCTTGCCAGTGTCATCCTCGGAACTCCGTCCACGCCGGCGTTGGGGCAGTCGGCAGGCACCTCAGGACGGCTGACCGCGGCGATTGCGTCCGGCATCATCGTGACCTCCGCCGTCAATTCCGTCGCTTGGTGGTGGATCGCGCTGATCCCGTTCGCTTTCGTCCCGTTGGCCAGGAACGGAATCGTGAAAAACGCGGCGTTGTTGGCAAGTGCTGCGATGGCAATCGTCACGTACTACTCGATTGCGCCCTTTCTGCTCGGTTACGCGAAGTACCAGGCCGAATGCGTCGTGCCGTTTGCCGCCGCCGGCCTGCTGTGCCTGGTGGCACGACTCTCGGCGTCGGCTGCGACGAGGCACGTCGTGCCGGGCGCGCTGATGCTCCTCATCGGCGCCAACGTCGTGAGTTTCATGCGGATGCCTGAAGGCAACAAGCCCGTAGACGTCCTTGTGGATACCATGAGCGCCGACATGCAGCGGATGAACGCCGGGTACCGCGGGTTGTGCGCCCTGACATTCAATTTTGGCGATGCCTACCGCGCCGTCAGGCAAGCGAATCTCTCGGAGCGTACCTATGCGATGGGCTACACGTACGGTACGTTTCCCGAGGTCATGCACGGCTATTCGACTCGAGCCATGCGCACGGTCAGCGACATTGCGAAGAAACAGAGGGAGCAGCCAGGGAGCGCGGAGGGCCGGCCAGCTTCGGAGCGCGTCGATGCGCTCGATCTGGATTCCCGGATTGACACGGTCCTGCTCGGCTTTACCGGCGAGAAAGCCGCGCTTCTGACGGAGTTGCGGGGCAGAGGCTGGCGCGTGAGCGGCGCGTACCGCAACGATCGGTATGGCTCGACGGTGTTCATGGTCCGGAAAGGCTGATGCTGATGGTCGTGGCCTCAGTGGACGCTGGCGAGCGCTGCTTCCTCGAGATCTGTATTCCCACGTACAACCGCAGCCGGCAATTGAGCCGGCTGCTCACCGCGCTCGAGCGAGAAATTGGCCAAGTGTCGACGACCACGACACTTCGGATTGCGATTTCGGACAACTGTTCACCGGACGACACACAGGCGATGCTGGCCTTACATCCCCTTCGCGACCGGCTTGTGATTCGGCGCCACCCGTCGAACATCGGATCCTTGTTGAATATCTGGTCGCTGTACGAGCATGCGAACGCCGACTACGTCTGGGTGCTCAGCGACGACGACATGCCGAAACCGGGTTCCCTCGCGAAGGTTCTGCGAACCCTGTCGGCGTATTCGCCGGCGGTGCTCACCTTCGAGTTCGAACAGCCGCCCGGCTCGACCACACGACGTCACGGGAATCGCTGCGGTATCGAAGAGATCACGGATCTCGGTCAAGGCGTGCCGCATCTTCTCATTCTCGGCAAGTTGACGAAGTACGTCATGAGTGGCGCGCACCTGCCGCGCGTGCTGGACAATGTGCGCGCGTTCAAAGACACCGGCTACGGGTGGCTGATGGTGATTCTCGAGGCGCTGGCCCTTGACGCCCGCAGAACCGTGGTGCTCGACCATGAGTGTCTGGCGGGATGTGACGACAACTACACGCAGGTGACCGACGGGCTGTCGCCACGGTTCTGGGACGACTACCTGCTGCTGCTCGATCATCCCCTGGTCACCGAGTACTGCCAGGCCTACGCCGATCTGTACCGCCGTCGTCACGGCCCCTACATCGTCCGGCTGGTCTACGCCGTCCTGGCCGGGGTGATGAAGGCGGAAGCGACCGACGCGTTCAGGCAGAAGGGTAAGACGCTGCGTTTTGAGATCGGGTACTGCCGAAATCCATTCGTTCTGTTCGAGTGGCTCTCTCTTCGATGGGACATCCCCGCGTCGAGCGTCGCGTGCGAGATGGAAGAACGTGTGATGGGGGCGATCAGGCGAATACTCGAGCCCGTCCGACGGCGACCGATATGACGGTTGCCGTGATGACCGTGGTGGCCAACCATCTCGCGTCCGGCCGGATCCGGCGCGTCGGGATCGAAGTGGTACTGATCGCGGTTGGGCAGGCCGCGGCAGCGCTGGGAGCGCTCATGGGCGTGCGCGTCATGACGGGAGTTCTCAGCCCGGCGCAATACGGAGAGTTGGCGCTCGGGTTGACCGTCGGCGGGCTGCTGATGCAGGTGTCACTTGTACCCTTGTACCACGGCGCCCTGCGATTCTTCGGTCCGGCTCGCGAGGCGAACGAGCTCCGCGCGTGCCTCCGGGTGACGGGCCGCCTCGCCTCGCACGTCGCCTGGCTCGTCGTCGGTCTGTGGGTCATTGTCACTGCGGGACTAGTGTGGTCTCGTCACCACGAGTGGATAGGACTGGCGACCGGCGCGCTGGCCCTGGCGCTGCTGTCCGGATATGAGCGGGTGCTCGATGCGCTGCAGAGCGCTGGGCGACAGCGCGCGATCACCGCATGGCATCAGGGTCTTGGACAATGGCTCCGATTTCCGATAGCGGTCGGCCTTATCGCGTGGTTCGGCCCTCGCAGCAGTATCGCGATGCTGGGATACGTGCTGGCAACCGCGCTGGTGCTCGCGTCACAGTTCTGGTTTTTCTGGAGCCGCTGGTGGCCCTTGGTCTCGGCCGAACCCGACAGCGCCGGCGCCGCGGACAGGTGGAGCGCTCGCATGCGCGAGTACTCGCGGCCGTTTGCGCGTTGGGGGGCGTTCCTGTGGGTTCAGCAGTCTTCGGACCGGTGGGCGCTGGGAACATTCGGCACAGCGAGCGATGTTGGCCATTACTCCGTGCTCTATCAGCTTGGTTACTGGCCCGTCATCCTGCTGACGAGCGTGCTCGGTCAGCTGGTGGCGCCCATTCTCTTCAATCAGGCAGGCGAGGGCACGGATCGACATCGTGTCAGGCAGGTCAGACGCTCGGGCTACGCATTGCTTGGAACGATTACGTTCCTCGCCCTGATCGCCGCCGCGGTGGCGCAGCGGCTCCACTCGTGGTTATTCGCGATGTTGGTCGCGCCCGAGTATCGAGACGTCTCGTGGCTGCTGCCGCCGATGCTCCTGTCGGGAGGCTTGTTTGCCTGCGGTGAAATGGCTGCTCTGATGCTGATGACCGGACTCCAGACGAGCAGGTTGACATCCGTCAAGGTCGGGACCTCGCTCATGGGCATCGGACTGAACGCCGGCGGGGCGTACTGGTTCGGCCTGCGGGGCGTCGTGTTCTCGAGTCTGATATTTTCATCGCTGTATCTGGCATGGACTCTCGGACGCTTTCGCGGCACCGCTTGAGCGATGAACGAGCACGTGCGGACATCGGCGTCAACGCCCTCGGAAAGATCGGTCGTGCAGGTTCTTCCGAAGGCGTCTCTCGTACGTTCGATTGGGCAGTGGCTGTACCGAAGGGTCTACACGCAGGTGGTGCCAAACGGCAACGCCGAGATCAAGAGGCTCCTCGCGGACTCCACGTCGATTCTGGACGTCGGGTGCGGGGAAAACTCCCCCATTCGGTACTTGCCGACCACGGGGAAACAGAAAATCGGCATCGACGTGTACGCCCCTGCGCTCGTCGCCGCGCAGCAGCGGGGTTATCACGACGAGTATCGACGGGTGGACGCGCTCGATATCGAGAAGGAATTCGGTCCAAAGTCGTTCGATTGCGTGTTTGCGTTCGATCTCATCGAGCATCTTCCCAAGGAGGATTCCAGCCGGCTGATCGAAACCATGGAGCGGGTGGCGAGGAAGGCGGTCATTGTCAACACGCCCAATGGGTATGTGCCGTGGACGCCGACCAGCGGAAATCCTTTTCAGGCACACCAATGCGGATGGTCCGTCGAGGAGATGCGAGCCCGAGGGTACACCGTGCTCGGCACCTGCGGATGGCGACGCCTCCGGAACCGGCACA
>ORMF010240842.1_pt1 | contig 16105 bp, 10 predicted proteins | sample 1779871 | NCBI WGS metagenome assembly ORMF01 (sample SAMEA104232316, study PRJEB22302) | groundwater metagenome | biome: forest; feature: aquifer; material: groundwater | place: USA | collected 2011-08-07 | depth 5.4 m
CCCTTCCCTGGATACCTCCCGAGCCGAACCCCCCGGCGGCCCCCCAGCCCCGCTCGCCGATTTCCAGAGCATGGGCGAATGGCGTGTGCTGCAGGATTACGGCTCCACCAATCCCGTCGCGCTGGAGCCCAATGAGACGATCGCCAGGTCGGGCCGCCAGGCTCTGTCTCTCTCGTGGGGCGCGGGCGGCTCCGGCATCCGCGGGCTGCAGTACGGGCCTGGGTTGGAGCCCGTCCCCGCGCTCGCAAGCCCGGCGCTCATGCAACGCAACAAGGTCGCCGTCGGCGACACGCTGAACCTCTGGGCGTTCGGGGCCTACATGCCGGTCCAGATTGCGGGCATCGCGGACTACTTCCCCACGGTGTACCCTGACAAGGACGCGTTCGTGATCGTTGACATCCGGCGCGCCGGAGCCTTCACCGGCTTGCACGCCGCAACGGCGCGACAGCCCAATGGCGAAACCTGGGTGCGCGGCGCGTTCCCCGTCAGCGCCGACTCAACGGCCCTGCGCGACGCCGTCCGGAACATGGGGTTCTGGGTCTACTCCGTGGAGGACGCGAACCGGTCGCTGGGCACGCGCGTCGCCGACCCGCTGGTCACCGCCGGTTGGAGCGGCCTCCTCGCGCTGGCATTCCTGACCGTCGTGCTCGCCAGCGTTTCCGGCCTCCTGCTCTACAGCTACATTGACGCTCGCGAGCACCAGACGGAGTTCGCGCTCATGCGAACGCTCGGCTTCTCCCGCAACGAGCTGGGCGGCGTGGTCTGGTTCAACCTCGTCATCGTGGCCGGCCTGGGCATCGGCCTCGGAAGCCTGCTGGGGTTCCAGCTCGGACGCTGGCTGCTGCCGCTGCTGGAGGTCGCCGAGGGTGGGCGGCGCATCACCCCACCCATGGTGCTGGAGACCAACTGGGCCATCCTGGGCGTCACCTACGCAGTGCTCGCGGTGGCGGCGGCGGTCACAGTTGCCGTCCTTACCTGGCTGCTGGGGCGCTTGGAGCTCCAGCGCGTGCTGCGCATGGGAGAGGCGTAAAGCCATGTCAACGTCAACGCGCCGCCCCGATCCAGCGTCAGCGCCCCGGCAGAACGTCGTGGACTGCCAGGACCTGTTCAAGATCTACAAGCGCGCCGAGCTTGAGGTCGTGGCCCTGCGCGGCCTGGACCTCCAGGTGGCCGCCGGGGAGTTCATCGCGGTCGTCGGCGCGAGCGGCAGCGGGAAGACCACGCTGCTGAACATCCTGGCGGGGCTGGACCGCCCGTCCGCCGGCCGCGTGATGGTCGGCGAGCGTGACCTGCTCACCTTGACCGAGAAGGATCTGGTGACTTACCGGCGCTGGGAGGTGGGGTTTGTGTGGCAGACCGTGAGCCGAAACCTGCTGCCCTACCTGACGGCCCGCGACAACGTCGCGCTCCCCATGGCCATCGGCGGCAAGGACGAAGGCGAGCGACACCAACGGGCCACGGACCTGCTGACTACCCTTGGCCTCGGGAGCATGACCGACCGCTACCCCAACCAGCTTTCAGGCGGCGAGCAGCAGCGCGTGGCCATCGCCGTCGCGCTCGCAAACAACCCGCTCATGGTGCTCGCGGACGAGCCCACCGGAGAGCTGGACACGCACACCGCCGTTGACGTCTTCCAGGGTCTGCGCGCCGTGGCCGAGACCTACAACACCACCGTGGTGATGGTAACGCACTACCCCGGCGTCGCCCGGTACGTTGACCGCGTCGTGCAGATCCGGGACGGGCGCCTGAGCACCGAGGTCATCATGCGGCCCACGTTCCGAGGCAGCGGCGAGAACGCGCTTGAAGAGTACGTGCTCGTGGACGCCGCCGGCCGGCTGCAGCTCCCTGAAGATATGCTGGAACAGCTCCAGCTCCAGGGACGCGTCAAGGTGGAGACCCTGGAGGACCGGGTGGTCATCCGCCACGTGGGGTAGCGCGCGCGGCCACGTCCAGCTATGCTTTCTCCAAACTAACGGCAGCAGCAGCGGTAAACGGGAAGGAACCACTGAGTGGCCGCGATAACGAAAGGCGAGACGCTCATCGCCGTCAAGGACGTCAGCCGGACGTTCCACACGGGCGGCCAAGAAGTCACGGCGGTTGCCCACGTGACCCTGGAAGCGCGCCAGGGCGAGTCGCTTGCCCTCGTCGGAAGGTCCGGCTCCGGCAAGACCACGCTCCTGAACATGATGGCGGGACTGGACCAGCCGACGAGCGGCGCCGTTACGTTTGACGGGCGCGACCTGTCCCAAGTCAGCGAGCGCGAGATGGTGGACATCCGCCGACGCAAGATCGGGTTCGTGTTCCAATCCTTCGGCCTTTTGCCGCTCCTCTCAGCGTACGAGAACGTGGAGCTCCCGCTCCGCATCCTGGGCATGGGCGCGCGGGACCGGCGGCAGCGGGTTGAAGAGGTCCTGCACCAGGTCGGGCTGGGCAAGCGCGTCCAGCACCGCCCTTACGAGCTCTCCGGCGGGGAGCAGCAGCGCGTGGCCGTCGCCCGCGCGCTCGTCTCCCGCCCGCTCGCCGTGTTCGCCGACGAGCCAACCGGCGAGCTGGACTCCATCACGGGCCGCGCCATTGCCGAGTTACTGACCAATGTGGTAAACCAGCAGGGGATAACCCTCATCGTCGCGACGCACGACCTGCGCCTTGCTGGGATGGCTGGACGTGTGCTGGAGCTTGAGGATGGCCGCCTGGTTCGCGCCACTCGGCCCGCGGCGGTCTAGAAGCCGAGAGAGCCTGTCATTACGAGAGGAGGCGCGATGAGACTGAGCGGTAAGGTCGGACTCGTGACCGGCGGCGCCAGCGGCATCGGGGCTTCAACCGCGAAGGCATTCGCCGACGAGGGCGCCAAGGTCGTCGTCGCCGACATTCAGGACGCCATGGGCGAACGCCTGGTTCGCGATCTCCGCGAAGGCGGCGCCGACGCCATCTACGTCCACCTGGACGTCACCGACGAGGACAACTGGAAGCGAGCCGTGGATGCGACGCTTGCCGCCTTTGGCCGGCTGGACGTGCTCGTCAATAACGCGGGCATCGGCGGGCGGCGCGACCAGGGCGGGAGCGAATTGGACAACTGGAACCAGGTGATGGCGGTGAACTCCACCGGCCCCTTCCTGGGGATCAAAGCCGTCCTGGAACCGATGAAAAAGCTCGGCGGAGGCTCCGTCATCAACATCTCATCCATCTACGGCATAGTTGGGCCAACGCGCAATCCGAACCAGCCTCCCACCGACGCTATCGGGGGCGCCTACAACGCATCCAAGGGGTCTGTCCGCCTCCTGAGCAAGGCGGCGGCCCTGCAGCTCGGCACGTATAACATCCGCGTCAACTCCGTCCACCCAGGATTCATTGACACGCCGCTCACCGCGCGCTCGTTCTCAGACCCGGAGACCAAGGAGCACCTGCGCCGCCTTCACCCCATCGGCCGGCTGGGCAATCCGGAGGACATCGCCAACGCCGTGCTGTACCTGGCTTCGGATGAGGCTTCGTTCGTGACCGGCTCCGAGCTGGTTGTAGACGGCGGCTACACCGCGCAATAGCGACCCGCGGCCAGCCCGCCGGGTCAACCTGCGCCCTTTCTGTGTCGGTCATTATTCAGCCGCCGCCCGTTTGCGCGCCAGTGCTCATTTCCTACTGCGTGATTGACTTGAGTGATCGACGACAGAAAGCGACGAGTTTGAGATCCCGACGACCCGCAATGCCAGCGGCGTGATCCTGATAACGCAAACCCATCCGCCCGATTCAGTGAGCACTGTGACAAGGCAGGGCCGGAAGGCGCATACCGGAGATTCAGGTATCTACAAAACGCGGGCAATTCCTCCAGTCCGCCAAGCAGCTCCAGGCAGGGAGCATCATGCTCGAGCGCTTCATGGGAAAGGTGACACCACGCCGCACTTCCTATTCCAGCAGGCGGGATGCTATCATGCCACCGCAAACGACCTCGGTGTCCGACAGTCCTCAACGGAGCTAAGCATCAAAGCGAGCATTGTGGTACCACCCATCTTCCATCGGTACCTACCCGGCTGGCTGGCGTTAGCCGCCTGCCTCCTCCTCGCACTTGCCTGTGAGAGCAAGGCAGCAGAGCCAACCGCCACGGTTCGGGACTTGGTGCTTCCCCTGGACGAGTTCCCGCTTTCCGGCTACCAGGTGGGAGAAAACATCCCGCGCGGCACTGCGCCAAACTTCAACGGCTGGGAGCGTGAGTTCAAGAACTCAGACTCGTCTTCCGAGTACTTCTGGGTAGACATCCTTCTGTGGGACCTTGAGTACGACCCGAAGAGCTACCTGAACAGTGAGGACTGCCAGTGGGCGCCCAAACCGGGATCCACCATGGCGCTCACCGGGGGCGAAGCGTTCGCGCCTCCGGCCGGCGACGGGGTGAAAGCCTGCAAGTTCACCTTCCCGGACGACGCTCGCATCTTCACCTTGCGCACCATCCACCGCGATGCGGGCGTCTTCATTCAGGCCAACCCGCGCTCCTCGGTGAACGATGCCACCACCTTGGACTTCATGGCATCCCTGGCCCGCCGGCAGATAACACGCATAGACAGGCTCGCGCCGCCCCTCCCGGTCAACTCCATCGCGTCCAAGCTCAACGGAGCGAGTATAGCCGCCCTCATTCTTGGGGTGTTCCTTGTCTTCTGGTCTGCCGTCATGATCATAATCTTCGCTATCAGACACAAACCGCTGCGCAAGCTGGTCATTATTGGCGGCGTTGGCGGCGCCGTCTTGGTGGTAGGAATCGGGGGCGTTTTTGTCGCGCAAGCCATTGACCCCAATGTCTCGGAATCCAGCTCTCTGCGCATCGCCAAGCTCCCGCCCGGCACCACAGGCACGCCGTCCGCACCTCCTGTCTCGCCCGACGCCACGGGCACGGCGTCCGCACCCCCTGTCTCGCCTGGCGCCACGGGCACGGCGTCCGCACCCCCTGCCTCGCCTGACGCCCCTCCCATTTCAGCCGGCGTGTCACCCCAGCAGCGCGCGGGAGTGCTCAAATTCCTATCCGAATTTAACACGATCACCAACGACTACGAGGCGGCGTTGGATAAGATCGTCGGTCCAACCTCAACCAATGAAGACGTGGCGCGTATTCAGCTGCAGACCACCCTCACCGAAAGCGCAACGGAGTCTATTAAGGCCGGGACCAAATACATCTCGCTCCAGTCCTTCGCTACCGAGCCGCAGACCGAGGACATAAAGAAAGAGATGATGCGCATCCTTGAGGGGCGGGTCAATGTGCTTGATAAGTACCGGGACGCCGTCGCTGCTAAGGACGACGCCGCCATCACCCGCCTGGAACCGGAAGCAACGACCCTGGACGAGGACATGAAAGCCCTCCATGAGAAGCTCCAGCAACTCCTCACCAAGTACGACATCAAGGACGAAGAAGTTGTCTATAACCGTCCCTTGCCCATTGAAGAAGGGACAGAGTTCACTGGCGAGCTTCCGCCGGTCACCACGGTCCAGTACCTGACCAGGCAGGGACAGACCGTCAGCGCGCCCGCGCCTGGCGGGCTAGTCAGCCTGGTCACCACGCTGGACGGTAAGTACAGCAAAGTCTATGCCATCATCACTCCGCTGGGCGGCGCCGTCATTGAAGGCAGCACCGACCTGGGCCTCTACACCATTCAGGTCACACCCGGCAAAGAAGGCGAGGTCATCGCCGGGCTGCTGAAAGAACCCTGGACGGTCAGCGCTACGCCTCTGGTCTTGGTCGGGCCTGCGCAGCAGCCCACGGAAAAGCCTGCTATTGCCCTGGACTACCCTTACTGGCGCGACTCTGACAAGGGCGTGTGCGCCGACTATCACGGCGTCCTCACCGCCACCATCATGGCCTCCGTTGGCAATTTCGCCAGAATAATGGATGCGCGCTACACCGCGCTGGACGCGCTCAAGGCCAAGTACGAGACCTTTGGCACCAAGCTGCCGGACGCCATCAGCTCCAGCTTCGCCACCGGTGTTCAGCTCAGGCAGGCCATGAAAGACGGAAGCGTTGTTAACGTCAGCCTGGGCGCTCACCGTATGGACGGCGACAAAAAGCTCTCCCACGAGGCCTACCGCTCCGCAGAGGCAGCCTTCCTGGCCACCATCTACCGCGTGGCCGAGGATGGCCCGGACGTGCCCGTCATAGTCTCTGCCGGCAACGGCGATGCGGACCGCAAGGGCGCAGACCTCACAAGCTACGTCGCAGCCTTGAGCAAGCAGTTCCCCAACGCCGCCAAAAAGGTCCGCATTGTCTATGCCACCAAGCAGGACGGCTCACGCGCATCCTGGAGCAACCACTTCACCGCGGGCACTGAGGACGGCATTGAAGCAGGCAAGAGCTTCATCGGCGCCCCTGGAGAGAACGTGCCCATTAACACCAATGTCCCCGGCAAGCCCGCCACCCTCATCAACGGTACCGTCTTCTGCGACGGCACCTCGTTCAGCGCCCCAGCAGTGTCTGGTCTCATGGCCCGCATGCGCAGGGCAGCGCCCAATCGCTCCGCTGATGACCTGTGGGCAGAGTTTGAGAATGTGACCGAGGGCAAGCTCCCGTGGCTCTGGCCTGGAATGGGCATCCCGCTGGTCTACGCCGCAGAGGGCATCTACTGGGATGCTTTCTCCGTCTCCCCCGGGACCATGAACCTGGAAGTAGGCAAGAACAACATCTTCAAGGTGACCGTCACGGGTAAGGGCGGAATCGTGCTGGACTACCCCTCATCAGCGTTCGCCTGGTCCTCTGCCAACCCCGCCATCGCAAAGGTCGATGCCGTCGGCTTTGTGGACGGCGTTTCCCAGGGCAGGACCATCGTCACCGTGTCCCACATGGGCGCCTCCGTCGCCGTCGACGTCGTCGTGACCCCCAAGGCTTCCCCCGCGAATGTGCCGGTCTCCGTGACTATTACGTCGTATTCTTGCCGTCCAGTTTCTCACTCGGGTTCTCCGCCCTGGAAGTATTTCGAGATTACGCTACAGGGCACGGCTTCTGGCCCCATCGGTTCGCAAATGAGAATCGTCAAGTACTGGAGACTTGTTGCCTCCGGTACCATCCCTGGCAATAACATCACCGCGAGCTGGTCGCCCTTTGACGTCCCTGAACAGGGCGGAACGGTACGGGGCGGCGTACACAAGCGACAGGCCGGGGAACCAGAGACAATCGAATGGACTGCGCATGCTGAATTGGAATACTACAATCCGCAAACGTTGGAGCCCACACCGCCGCCCTATGTCGTGGTGACGATTGACCAGTCAGATGTAAAGGGTCCTATAACAGGGGATTTTCGCAAAGAGGCCCGAGCCACCTTTCCGTGCTGGTGAAAAGCATCAGCCGATGGGTTGGATAAACACAGATGGCTTCCACGAGGTCATGACCTCGTGGAAGCCATCTCAGTATTCCGTAGTGGAGACGTGGGTTCGAACGCTGTGAGGAACACTGAGACGGCCTGCTTGTTGCGGCTTGACTCGCGCTTGCTTCGTGACCGCGTTGGCTACTTTCTTGGAAAGCATAATAACGGAGCGGAGGAGGAAGTTGCACTGCAGCTAAGCCTACCTCCAAGGTGATTGCCAGCCGGACAGCGACCGGTCAGCGCCACGTAACAGTGACGATTTCCATGAGCTCTGAGATCCCTTTCAGGGTGACCATGCGCGGTTCGGAAACGGCGTAACGCGTGCTCACCGTACGCTTGCTCGCAAGGATCTCGTTGCCATTGGCAAGCGCCGCGATGCGCGCAGCTTCGTGGACTCCTTTGCCGCTGAAGTTGGCGCCCACCTTGTTGGCGTCTGAGGCGTGGAGGCCAATCCGCACCTGGGGAGCGAAGCCGGCGGTCTGCCGGTGCTCTGCCAGGCCCCGCTGTATGGCGACCGCGCAAGCAATGGCTGCATCAGGGCTGTCAAAGCCAACGAAAAAGCCATCGCCGGTGGTGACGACCTCCTGGCCATGGTGTGCGGCGAACAGGGAACGCAGCGTTTCATCGTGCCAGCGCAGGACCGCTTGCCATGCTTCGTCACCAAGAGCTTCCACCAGGTTGGTGGACTTCGCGATGTCGGTGAACATGAACGTCTTGAGCACGCGTTGGGGCTCCGCGCTCCTGGCCCCTCGGAGCTGCCACGGCAGGATCTCATCCATTTCTTCAATGATGATGGCCTGCGTCGGGCACGAGAGGGCCGCTTCTCGCAGGAGCTCTTCGTCAACGCTTGTTTGGTCCACAACGTCCGCCTTAAAGAAATCACCCTTGAGCCAGTCAAACGCCGTGGGCGCGATGCTGATGCAGTTGCCCGCGCCGATGCAGCGGTGCCGGTCGACTCGAATCTGGAGCACGTTACACCAGCTTTCCAACGAGGGCGAAGGTTGTGGCTTCCGCTCGCGATGAGGCTCCAATCTTTGCAAAGAGCCCAGCGAGTTGCCGCGCCACGGACTCGTCAGTCACATGAGTTTCGTCCGCTATCTCACGATTCGTATGGCCCTGGATCATCAACTGGAGGAGGATGGTCTCTTGTTCTGAGAGCGCGACGCCAACGTGTGCTGCGGCGCCGGCCGGTGCTGCCATTGGCCCCGCCAACCTCGTCAGGTCACGTCCCACAGGGCCGCGCAACCACTGGACCCGGACTCGCTCATCAAGAATGCGCGGAACGAGCAGCGCAATGACAAATTGGAGCTGTCCGATGGTGGCCGACTTTTCCTGTTCGCTTCCTCCTGCCAGCATCCCTTCTGCAGCCGGTAGCACGACGTCAAGGTGCGCGTCTTCCGACTTGGCCGCTTGAAGCGCAGCCATCGCCGCTCGCCCATGCGCAGCCGCGGCCTCATGGTCTCCACGGGCGAGGGCAACGCGGGTCAGGGCGGCGTGCGCCTGTGCGCCCCACGGCGGATGACCGGCAAGCTGAGGCATGATTGCCAGCGTCTCTTGGGCGGAACGCTCCGCCAGCGCTAGCAGCTCCTTGTCCTTCCGTTCAGCGCCCAGCCGCGCAGCTTCCAGCGCCAGCCGAGCCAGTGCTTCGCATCGTGCCGCTGGGCGGCCCTGCTCTGTGGCCAGTTGGAGGGCACGTTCAAGGTGTTCCCGCATGCCTGCTGCATCGAGCGCCACGGCGCGGACCATCCCCCGCCACGTCTCCAGAAGGCGCGCCCGCAGCGGAGTAGGCTCGGTGGATGCCACCGTGGCCGCTCGGCCAAGCCACTGTTCTGCTTCCGCCACCGCTCCAAGTTCCGCAAAGGTCCCCGCCATGCCTCCCGCCGCGGCAAACTCCACCGACCGGTCGCCGATCGCCCGCGCCGCCGTGTACGTCTCCTGCCCTTTGGCAAGGGCGGCGTCCGGAATCCCTTTAGCCCGTGCGTACACGTGCGCGCCGAAGAGCATCTGCGCTTCGGCCTGCGCCCGCTCGCTCTCTTTCGTCAGAGAGTTGATTCGCGACGCAAGACGCCGGATCTCCTCAATGCGCTTAGCCCCCGACGCTGTATGGAGCTCCGGCCCCCACGAAAGGAATGCCATCGCAATGATCGTAGACATCGTGCCCTTGCGGTCACTAAGCCGTTCATACAATTCCAGCGCCCGTTTCAACCGGGCGGTGGCCTCATGCGCGATCGGCGCGATGGGAAGGCTCGGAAAGATGTCTTCCATACGCTCGCCGGCAACCAGTCGGCCCATGAGTTCATTCATCTCCCCAGTCGGGATCTTGCTAATGAACCACGCTCGGACCCGCCCGCCCGCGATAACTCCAAGCTCGCGGTTGACCGCGGCTACGCGTGCCTCATCGCCCAGCTCCTCTGCCAGGGAAAGCGCACACTCATACGCCTCACCAGCGCCGTCCAGGTCAACCTCGCTGGCTGTCGGATTAAAGCTGTCCCCAATCTGACTCTGCAGCAGGTTCTGCCCCAGCTCAAGGCACGCGCTCAACTCCGCCCGCTTGTCTGCCTTTTCAACCGCAAGGGTGCGCACCTGGCGCGCCAACTCGGCAGCGCGGGTGTACTCCTTGGAGAGCCGCAGCGCGGCCGCTCGCCTGAGCATGACCTCAAGTTGCAGATGGGAGTCTCGCAGGGCGTCTGCCAGCGCGGCTAGCTGGGCCAAACCCTCGAGTCGCCGGGCCGGTTGGCGGAGTATCTCAAAGGCGTCGTCTTGCAACTGCAGCAGGGCTATCCGGTCCTGAGCGGAAGTCGCGACAGGCTGGGCAAGTCCTACCAGGCGCAGAGCTTCTTCCGCGGCGTTCGCCTGCAGGGCGTTGCGCGCGGCTTCAATCGACGCGCGAGCGCACAGCTCAGTGCGCCCGGCGGCCAACGCATGTTGTGCGATCAGAGGAAGGGACTCGGGCGTTTCGCCCCCAGAAGAGAGCATTTGGATGACCGTCTCATGGAGCGCACGGCGGTGTGTTGGTGAGAGGGTGGCTACGGCGTATTCTCTGACACCCTCATGCGTGAACCGATAGTCCACCGGCGCTCCACTCGCGCCTTGATTCAACAAGCCGGCCGCGACCGCCGGTGCAAGGGCTTCGGCGAGTTGCTGTATCTCGTGCGCATCGTCGCCAAGCCGCGTCTTGACCTCGCGTAGGTCACGCAGGCTGAAACTGCGCCCCAGCACGGCAGCCTCTCCCAGACACGCCCTGGTTGCCTCGGGCAATCGTGCGGCCCGCCGCTGAATCAGCGTTCGCACGCCTGACGGCAGCAGACGGTCGGCGTTCCGTGCCAGTGTCCACACCCCGTCGATCTGCTGAATCAGGCCGGAGTCGCGGTACGCCTGGGCCTGCTCCGCCAGGATGAACGGCACACCCTCCGCCTGCGCGTGCATCACCGCCGCGCTGGTTAGGTTTACCTTTCCGTTCAAGACCTGCTGCAGAAAATCTGTGGACTCCATCTGGCTGAAACGGCTGAGCCGGATGCGTCGCAGCAGTCCCATGCGATCAACATCGGCCATCAGCGTTACGGCCTCGTTCACAAACGCCACTTCGTTAGGCCGGGTGGCAAGCACAACAAGGGTCCGGCTCGATGGATTGGTCCGTATGACATAGCGCAGCATCCGAAGGCTGTCTTCGTCCGCCCACTGGACATCGTCCATAAGGACCGCCACCGGCCGTTCCGCAGCTAGCGCTCGCAGCGCCACTGCGGCAAGGTCAAAGACCCGCACCATCTTGCGGTCAGGCGCCAGGCTCTGCAAACTAGGATCGTCGATGGACGAAAGCGCGTCCAAAGCCCGCTGGACCGCTTGCTTGGCCGGGGCTCCTGAAATGGAGTCCGCGGTCGCGAGGGACCCGAAAATACTGCGCGCGAGCAGGAATGGGCCCCGGATCTCCTCGTCGGCGGTTACGGCGGCGGTAACAAATCCTTCCTGGCGGGCGAGTTCCTCAATCGCGAGCACAAACCGGGTCTTGCCTATGCCAGGCTCTCCCTCAATGGCAAGGCAAGCAAGACCCGTTTTAGCCGCTGCAATTTCTCGCTTCACGGTAGTAAGCTCGGCCAAACGCCCAACAAGGGACCTAGTCACTCGCCTCGTATAAAGGCCGAGTGAAGAAACAGAGCCTACGTCATGAAACGTCGATTGCGGATCAGCCATTGCGTAATGAACACGACCTACGCTGAATTCGTCCAGTCACCGGGCGCCACTCTCGACAATGGAACGCGGCAACACCGCGCTCGCTTGAGGGTAGCTTCTCGCGAACTCTGCCACCTGGTACCGGTAATGTCAAGTGCGGCTGAGACAATGGACGCTATCCTCCAAGAATCCCTTTGCCGCGTCGTGACCTGGGCGGGAGGGCGCATAGATGACTATTGTACCAAAGGCCGCGCCAGGGAAAAGGGCTGATGCGTCCGACTAGTCGAGGCGTGTTTCAGGCCACAAGAGTCCGTCCTCATGTGTAGGGCGAGACCACTCTACGCTTTCTCGTGCTACGATGCCGCCGGAGCGTCCACCTTGGGACTCATCTCTTAGATTCGCAGATCTGGGAAGAGCAAATCGTGGAGAAAAGCGATGACGATGGAACCTCCGGTCCGCATTGAGAACAGGACGCAGTTGATCTACCTCCTGTCGGAAGCCGCAGAGTTGGAGCACGGGATCGGTTGCTGTTACCTTTTTGCGGGCTTTAGCATGAAAAGCTCTACGACGGAGGGCATCACCGACCAGCAGTTGCAGGCGGTAGAGGACTGGAAGTCGACAATCATGGAGGTGGCAATCCAAGAGATGCTCCACCTAGGGCTGGTCAACAACTTGCTGACGGCCATCGGCGGCGCCCCGCATATCCGCAGGCCCAACCTCCCGACGAGCCCGACGATGTATCCCAAGTCGTTTGAGCTTGATTTGAGGCCTTTCAACGAACAGACCCTCAGCAACTTCGTGTTCCTGGAACGTCCGGAGACGGTGGTGAGCCAGGACCCGGCAAGCCTGGCGGCGAACCGACCACAGCCGCAATACGTTCGGGCGCGCGACATCTTTTTCGATCGGCCCGAGTACCAAACCATCGGCCACTTGTACCGCGGGGTCGAGGATGGGTTCAGATATTTGGCGGAGAAATACGGGGAAGAAGGCCTGTTTATAGGGTCCTCGGCAAGCCAAGCGATGGTGTATCCACGTCTTCCGGAGCTTACGGCGGTAACCGGGCTCACAAGCGCGATTCAGGCAATTCAGCAAATCGTGGAGCAGGGCGAAGGGGCGCCAGGCGAGGTTGCGAATGGGCACTATGCCAGGTTCTTGCGCATTCAGCGGGAGTATGAGGCGCTGCGACAGCTAGACCCGAAGTTTGTGCCCTCTCGGCCTGTTCTGGTCAATCCGTACACGCATCTTCCGGGCGACCTGGTTGACGCTCGCAAGGTCAACGTAGTGGACGACCCGCTGAGCGTTTCCATCTGTAATCTGTGCGACGGGGCCTATGAGCTTTTGATTCAGATGCTGGGCCGCTATTTCGCGCATGTCGACGAGTCCGAGGCGGATGTGCGTTTGCTGGGTGAGATCACCGTTGGGCTCATGGGGCGCGTGATAGGCCCCTTGGGAAACGCTATCACCGCGTTACCGGCTGGGCCGTCGCATCCGGGGTTTCATGCCGGCCCCAGTTTTTATATCCCGCGCAACGTGCATACACCGCCACACAAACGCGCTGCCTGGCTTGCGTGGCGCGAACGGCTCCTGGAGTTGTCAGCGTATTGCGCCATTCTCGAAACGGACGCCGGCGCGCCGGCTGAGTTGGTGAGGATAGGGCAGACGCTGGGACGGTTTGCCACACGCATCGCCGAGGCAGGCGTGGCGAAATAGTTGGATGAGGTTACTGGGCCAACCTGGCGTCGGTTTCCCGGAGGCGGCGCGCCATGGCCTGGAGCATGACGATGGCGAGCTCCGAGTCCTTGCGCAACTGCGCGAGGAGGAGCCAGCGATCAATGCCGACGCAGGTGGTCGCTTCCAAGGCACGGACGGTAGCGGACCGTGGCCATTCGTCTAGCAGCGCCATCTCCCCAAAGAAGTCTCCGCTGGAGAGTGTTGCAAGGCGCCGCGCGTTTTCGGTCTTGAACGCCTTGACCACTTCCACGCGGCCGGACGTGATCACATAGAGGCCGTTCCCGGTGCGGCCTTCTTCTACGATGACATCGTCCTGCTTGTAGCTGCGGGTGAACGTGAACGTGGCGAGTCTGTCTCGACGCTCTTTGTCCATGCCGGAGAAGAGCCAGACGTTCGCCAGGATGTCCAAGTCACTCACGCTGACGCCTCATGGCTGAAGTAGATGCGGGGCGGGTTATACCAATGCATTTGGTGTGCGCCGACATTGTAGCACGGCAGTTTACCGGAACCGAATCGAATCATCAGTAGCCAGCCCACGCCGTGACCGCACCTGAGTCACCGTGATCAGACGGACACCAGCACGTCTGTGCCCTTGACTTGAACGTCAAACCGCTTGAGGGCCACACGCGCAGGCTGTGCGGTTACTTCCCCGGTTTCAATCTTGAAACGGCTGCCGTGGCATGTGCACTCAATTTCGTCACCCTCCACTTTGCCGTTCTCATCCATCTTACATCCCCTGTGGGTGCACGCGTTTGACAAGGCGAATACGCTAGATCCGATCTTGACGAGGCAGATGTCTTGGCCGCTTGCTTGGACCTTCTTCGGCTTTCGGTCCTCCAACTCATCAACTTGAGCGACTTTTACGAATTGACCAGGCAAAGCGAACCTCCTCGCACTTCTCTACGAACCAACGCTCGCACTTCTCTACGAACCAACGGAAGTATACAGCGGCAAGCAATTGGTAAACCCTATCACTGGAGGCATCCTTCACCGTCATCTGGAGCGATGTCCATGGAGACGAAGTAGGAGCACCGGGTGGTGGCCATCAAAGCCAGGCCTGCTTTCAAGCCGCTTTTTGAGATCGCCACGACCCGCAAGGACAGCGGTGTGCTCTTCATACAACAAGACCCGGCGCCGCATGATGGTGCGGACGCCGGGATTCCATGTTCGTGGTGGAGACGGGGGAGAGTCGAACTCCCCGTCCAATAGGCACCCCAAAGGACCAACTACAAGCGTATCCCGCGTTTTTGTGTCGCCTCAGCCACCCCCACGGGCGGGGTTAGCTTCGGCCAGCCGATTCGGTCTTTGGCCTTCGCGTATCGGCGTCTGCTCGGGCCGCACCCCAACTTATTTTGCGCCCACTTCTCCGCTTCGGGGGAGCAGATGGTGGACGAGCAGCCTTGTTAGGCCGCTAGAGCGAATTCGCGTTCGCCAGTTACTTTTTGCCGCCTGTTTTACGAGGTTTGACGGCACCTCGGCTTGCGTTCCGGTGGGCATACCCACTGTCGAGACCACGCGTCCCCATGACCCTGTCAGTTTAGCACACGACCATCCGTTCGGCAACGGCGCTCGTCACCACCGGATTATATTTGGGAGTCAGCAGTTCAGTAGCATGGAGCCTCGTAGTGTGGCATCATGCTGTTGCTCTCAGGTCCAGGCTCAGGAGGGCACATCCACCCCGCTCGCGGAGGCCCACATGGCTGAACTGACGCTGGCCTACGAGACGCGCACCTACAGCACGGGCGCCTACGGCCGCGCCATCGTCAACGCGCGCAACCACCATGTCGTCGCCGACGACTCCGGCGGCGAGGCGATCACCGCCGGCGAGCTGTTCATGGGCGGCATCGGCGCCTGCGCGGTCAACCTCGTCCAGCGCATCGCCAAGGGCGAAAACATCCCCGCCAATCGCATAGAGGCCACCGTCTCCGCCTACCGCGACCCCGGTAGGCCCCAGGGTGCGGTGACCGTTTTTGACAAAGTGGACGTCCACTTTGCGTTCTGGGACATCAAGGACGCTCAGGCCGCGCACCTGGTTGACACGTGGAAGCGTCGCTGACCCCTCTACGGTTCGGTCGCGGTCGCGACCCCAGACACGAACGTGACGTACGCAGTGCACGCGGGGAGTGAACCGTAACGCCACGACCGCCTCGTGAGGAGAGCTTCACCCCTCCGCAACCCTGCTACTGGCGGTTTCCTCCACAATACGGCATCATGGGAACGCTCATTTCTCGCCCTCAGGAGGTCCTTATGACCACCCGACAGCCCATCTCCCCAAAACACCGCAGCCGCGACGTCACCGAGGGGCCGGAGCGCGCCCCCGCGCGCGCCATGCTTCGCGCCATGGGCCTCAACGACGACGACCTGGCGCTCCCTTTCGTCGGTGTCGCCAACATGGCCAGCGACGTCACGCCCTGCAACGTCCACCTGGACGTGCTGGCGCGCGAGGTGAAGCGCGGCATCCGCGAGGCGCACGGCGTCCCGTTTGAGTTCGGCACCATCACCGTCAGCGACGGCATCACCATGGGCACCGACGGCATGAAGACCTCCCTGGTGAGCCGCGAGGTCATCGCCGACTCCATTGAGCTGGTCACCTTCGGCGAGCGGCTGGACGCGCTGGTCACCATCGCGGGCTGCGACAAGAACCTCCCCGGCGCCGTCATGGCCGCCGCGCGCCTCAACGTCCCCACGGTGTTCCTCTACGGCGGCACCATCATGCCCGGCAAGTTCCGAGGCCGCGACGTGACGATCCAGGACGTGTTTGAGGCCGTGGGCGCGCACGCCAAGGGCACCGTGTCCGACCGTGACCTGCGCGAGCTGGAGCTGGTGGCCTGCCCCGGCGAGGGCTCCTGCGCGGGCCTCTTCACCGCCAACACCATGTC